>Ga0307479_10002441_pt1 | contig 16896 bp, 13 predicted proteins | sample atmos_gasesECM4C_FD_203743 | JGI IMG/M metagenome (GOLD analysis project Ga0307479, IMG submission 203743) | Hardwood forest soil microbial communities from Morgan-Monroe State Forest, Indiana, United States - atmos_gasesECM4C_515 | ecosystem: Environmental > Terrestrial > Soil > Temperate... | reverse complement strand
TAGATTCCCCGCAGCGGCGCATCCGGAAAATTCCACTCGCCCGCATTGAAACAGAACCCGTTGTCGATCATCAGCGCCCGGTAGTGTGCCTCTCCTGCACCGCGAAAAAAGATCGCCTGCCGCCCATTCGTGTTGCAGGTCCATTTGTCGAACACGAGCATGCCGCAGAAATCGCGCAGGTTTTGGACTTCGCGCAGTTGTTCGTCGGGAAGGAAGTCGTACACGACGGTGTCGGCCGGTGAGCCCGGGTAGCGCGACCCGAACTGCAGCCCGGCCCGGCAGGGCGCGCGCCCGCGCCCCAATTGCATCACCAGGTCGGCCGTGTGAGCCACCAACTCTTCGCGCACTTCGACCACAGCCACCGGCGGCGCAGGCAATCCAATCCTCGCCGCCAGCCTCGTAGCCAGCAATTCGTTCGCCAGGATCCTCGCTCCCTGTGGGTTGTTCTGAAACTTGACCACGTAATAGTCGTATTCCTCGCGTTTGCGAGTGCTCGATACGCCACCAGGACTCGAAGAAGGGATGGGACTCGATGCTGTTCGTGGCACTGAACCGGAGCTCGCCGCCACGCAACGCATCAGGTGCGACTGCGCTCCGCCCCGCATTCGCCGGATCTGCTCCAGAGCAAGCGCCATCAGTAGCCTATGCTAGCCACCAACCTGTGTTTACCGCAAGTGGAACATATCAAATCGGGAACGGCGCGGGACTTTTTGAGGTCAACTTAAATGTTGCAAAGAGGACCAGTTCCGGAGCGAAACGATCCGTCGAAAACCTCGCGTGCGAAGATTGCCAGTTGTGCTCGAAGTCGTGTTCGAAGAGGAACAGCTAGCCGAACGGATTGCGCGGAAAAAAACAAGGACTGCGCCCGCAATCGCGCGAACGCAATCCCCGTTCACAATCGCAGCTGAATCTGGAAAACAGCCTTACCGCCGCTTGCGCTTCGCTGGTTTCTTCTTGGCCGCTTTCTTCGGTTTCTTGGCTGCCTTCTTTGGCTTCGGCTTCTTCCGAGCCGGAGCTTTCTTGGCCTTCTTCGCAGGTTTCGACGGTCGCGCCGGCGCCGAGCGGGGCGCCGCCGCCGGAGTCGGCTCGCTCTCATCTTCGTCCGGCTCTTCCTCGATCGTAATTTCTTCTACCTCGACCGCGCCGCCCAAGGGCGGCTCGCCCTCTTCTTCTTCCTCTTCGAACCGGGGCAGTTCGTCGTCTTCCTCATCATGCGATTTCGAATAGAACATGGGACCTCCCTGGATGTCTTTCAGGATTGCCGGACGGCTTTAGCTCCTTCGCGCATATAAACGGAGTCTCGGAAGTTTGTCAAGGAGCAAGCGGCTGAAAATGTTGCGCGCACAGAAAGAATGCACAGGAAAGACTTCTGTCCGCCCGGCATCCGCCGTATCTATAAGTAAATAAAGTATTTAATGAGAGGTGTACCGGAGGAATCCTTCCGGTATTCCGAGGTCTTACCGCTGGATGGTAAGCACGTCGCCCGCCGCCAGAGGCCGATCCGCCAGAAAAGGGTTCGAATTCTTCAAGGCCGTCACGGTGGTACCGTAAGCGCGCGCAATCGAATACAGCGTCTCGCCTTTCTTCACCCGGTGCTGCACCGCTTCGCTCTTTTCCGGATGCGCACTCGAGACGTTCTGTACACCCGCATGGCCCGTGCCGCCGCCTTCGCCCGCGCCGCTCTGCGCGGATTTCGACTTGCCATGCGAAACCGCCACGGGTTCGCCCCCCGCATAGATTCGCAAACGAGCCCCGCGCGGCGCCTTCGGTCCGCTGATATGGTTCCAGCGCCTGATCTCGGCTACCGTCACGTCGAACCGCTCTGCGATCCCCTCGAGCGTATCGCCTTTCTGCACTCGGTAATGCACCAGCTTCACCACCGGCGGCGCCGTCGGCACATTCAAAAGAAACCCGGCCGGTAACGTCGCGTGCGCCTCCAGATGATTCGCATTTTCGATGGCCGGCACCGTCACGCGATAATGCCGCGCCACATCCGCCAGCGTCTCGCCACCCTCCACAGAGTGCAACCGCCAGCTTGTCCATTTATCAACCGGCACGCGCTGGATGTTATCGGCGAATTTCTGCCCCGTGCCCTTCGGCAAAACCAAAATGAAAGCAGAATCGTTCGGCGTCACGCCGCGCAACAAGGCCGGATTCAGCAGGCGCAGATCTTCCAGGTCAGCCCCGGTCGCGTCTGCCACCAGGTGCAGATCCACCGGATGCCCCGGCTTCACCGTCTGCACCGCCGGTGGCTTTTCCGGAATCACCTGCACTCCGTAGAGCACCGGGTCCTTGGCCACGAGTGCGAGCGCAATAATAATCGGCACATAGTTCTGCGTCTCTCTCGGCAGGGCGTGGCGCTTCTGCAGTTCCCAAAAATCAGCATAGCCGGTCCGCTCCACAGCCTTCGTCACGTTGCCAGGGCCAGAATTGTAGGCGGCCAGCACCAGATACCAATCGCCGAACATGGCATACAAGTCCTTCATGTGTTGCGCTGCCGCGTGCGTCGCTTTTTCGGGATCGCTGCGCTCATCGATCCAGTAAGTTCGTTCAAGGCCATACTCCCTGCCGCGGTAGGGCATGAACTGCCAGATCCCTCGCGCTCCCGACCGCGAAACCGCTTGCGGCAGAAAAGCGCTCTCCGCCTGGGCCAGGTAGATCAGGTCCTGCGGAACCCCCTCGGCTTTCAGCGTGCGCCGGATCATTTCGTTGTAACGCCCCGCCCGCTCGAGCCCGTGTTCCACCACCGCCCTGCCTCGCGACGTCGAGAAATAGCTCAAGTACTGCAGCACCGAATCGTTCACCGTAAGCGGCAGGTCGTGCGGCACCGCGATTAATTCCTGCTCGGCTTTCGTATAGAGGCGCGGGTCTCCCGGCGGAAGCGTCAGGTCGGCAATCTCCTCAATAGGAGCCGGAACGCCCGGATTTTCCTCTTCCTCTTGAGCGTTATTCTGAGCCTCCTGTTGCTCGTAGGCCTGCGTCGAATCCCCGATCTGGTCGACCAGCTTCGAAAGCCGCGGGTCCGATTCCATCTGGAAACCGCTCGCCTGGATCAAATCCACAGCCCTGTCGAACTCCGCCCGCGCCTTCTCCGGATCGCCGGCCTTCAGATACTTTTGTCCGGTGTTGTAAGCCGCTTCCACCTTCTCCACCAGAATGTCGATGGATGGCCGCACCATGGGTTGCAAAGCGGCATAGTCAGGCAACACGCGATCGAACGGGAGCGGTTCGCGAACGAAATCCGGCTTGGCCGCCTGAGCCACCGGCGTCGCCGCGGGTGGCCGAGCCTTTACCTGCTTAGTCGAGGTAGTGCCGTTGCATCCGGCGATTCCAAGCGAAATGGCGACGGGGAGACCCAACAATCCCACTGCGATAACGGCCCGAGTTCCAAGGTTTCGTGTCATCGTACCTTCATGTTGTGGCCATCGAATTCCGGCAAGGACATTAGCCACACGGCTTCTAACGGGTGAGCTGCCAAACCATTACCAGGCTGCCCCTCTCCTCAGATGTCCCAAAAATCTTACGAGTTACCCGGGACTCGGTCAATGGAACTCACCCCGCCGACGTTTACGAAAAGAGGACACAGGTTCGCGTGACAGATTCTGTTATGGTTTGACGCAATGCATTCCGAGCGGAGTCATACGAATCGATTCCCGGTTGCAAGCAGGTCAAGGAAGATGCTCAGGAGGTTTACATGAAAAGCCCGTGGCTCGCCTTTCTACTCAGTTTCCTCATTGCCGGCGCCGGATTCGCCTATCTGGGCAAGTGGACGTGGGCCATTCTCAATTTATCCGGCGCCATCGCAGTAGGCCTGGTGGTCTATCGCTTCAGCCCAGACTCGCTCAGCATCGCTTCCACGGCCGTGGCCGCAGCCAGCGGCAGTCTCGCCATGACGGCCGCCAAAACCATGAACGCAAAGTTCACTCCACCCGCAGCGTAGCCGTCGAGCCGCTAAAAAGACCGAAGCCGTCAACGCTCTCGTAACCCCACACTCTCGCTTCGTTCCTGCGGCGCTCAACTATTTTTGCACTTGGACTTGATTCGGATTGTTAGCCACAATTTCCGGAATTCCCAGGTAGATGGTGATCTTACCGGTCACGCATAACTCTTTATCTCGATAGATCTCTTCTGGCCGTCCGAATTTCGGCCGGTCGCTCCCCCAAATAACCAGCGTAAATATCTGGTCCGGGTACGGCTCATCGAAGTGGACGAATGTCGGCTGCCCCTTGCCGCTCGAAACAAAATGGATCCCGACGACCTTCCCGCAAACCGTCGCCTTTTCTCCCACGTGATTTTTTGCTTCTTTCGCCGTGAGGTGGGCAGCCTGCGCCCCAGCCGCGCTTGCTGCAGCCAGCCAAAGTGTGACGAACATCACAAATCGAAACGCTCGCACCGTCTCGTCCTCTCGACGTGTATCGTTCGCGCGCACACCCGCTCCTACGAGCGATCGTGCGCACCAGTACAGTCTTATCGGCGAAGCGCGAGACAGGCTTTAGGAGAGAATTAGCTTTGCGGACGTAACGCGGTCAAGACACACCCGCCGATCAAGAGACGTCGCGCTTTTCTTACTTAGCGAGTCTAGATAGTCGCTCAGCCCGGATCAGCGCAATGAATGAACTCAGCCCACTACTCGTAACGCAGCGCCTCAGTCGGCGCAATCCGGGACGCCCGTCGCGCCGGCACATAAGCCGCCAGCATCGTCACCACCAGCAGCGTAGGCACCACCACCACATAAGCCAAAATATCCACGCCGCCTGAATCGAACAGCATCGAATTCATCAGCCGCTCCACCGCGAATCCCATCGCCAGCCCGACCCCCGTTCCAATCCCGACCAGCACGAGCCCCTTGCCCATCACCAGCCGCAACACGTCCGATCTTCCCGCTCCCAGCGCCACGCGAATCCCGATCTCGCGCGTTCGCCGAATCACGTTGTACGCCACCAGTCCGTACAAGCCGGCCACGGCCAGCAAAAGTCCCACCAAACCCATGCTGCCCACCAAATCGATCGCAATCCGCGGGGCGTACACTGCCTGGTTGAGATAAAACTCCTCATAAGCCCGCGTCTGCAGCACCGGCAAATTCGGATCGAGTGAACGAACGACATCCTTCACCGGCGGAATCAATTGCCTCGGATCTCCGCCCGTGCGCAACATCAAAACCATTCGCGCCACAGGATGCTGAGCCAGCGGCATGTACACGAAATCCATCGGGCTTGCCGTCGATTGATACTTCACGGTTTCCGCTACTCCCACGATCTCCACCGGCGTCCCAGTGCTGCTGTCGAGGCGGATGCGTTTGCCCACCGCGTCGCCTCCCGGCCAAAAGTGCTTCGCGAAGCGCATGTTCACGATGGCCACCCGCGGCGCATCGGCACTATCGGACGCCAGAAAAGCGCGGCCGCGCAAGATCGGAATCCCCATCGTCTCGAAGTATCCCTCGTCCACCGTGTCCATCATCGAACTGAAATTGGCGCGATCCGGCGGCATCTGGAATGCGTCCGGCACGAATGTCACGCCGTCAAAGTCCGTCTGCCCCAGCGGCACATTCTGTGTCAGAGCCACGCTTTGCACTCCGGGAGTTCCGCGCATGCGTTCGGCCAGCAGCTTGTAGAACTGCTGCGTCTGACCTGCGTTGTACTGAATCAGGCGCGGATCGAAACTCGTCATCAGCAGATGGTCTTTCGTGAAATTGCTATCCTCCATCATGTCGTGTTGAAAGCCGCGGGCCATCAGGAACGACGCGGTCAGCAGCATCAGCGACATGGCCACCTGCGCCACCACCAGCATATTGCGGCCCCAAAGACGCTTGCGCCCAGGGATGTCTACATCAGCAGACTTCAATGCGTTCACCAGGTCGACGCGTATGCTCTGCAGGGCAGGCGCCAAGCCGCAAAGGAGCGCGCACAACACGGACAATGCGACGCAGGCGAGCAGCACGCGCTTGTCCATATGAAATGGCACGGCATTCGGCAAGTCAGTCATAAAAACGACGCTTTCTTTGCTGTGGAACCACTCAATCACGCCGTATCCAATCGCGACGCCCGCCAATCCACCGAGGGTCGCCAGTATCAGGCTCTCCGTTAACAGCAGCCGGATAAGCCGCAGCCGCCCCGCGCCCAGTGCCAATCGCACCGCAATTTCGCGTGCTCGGGCGCGAGCACGGCTGAGAAGAAGTCCTGCAACGTTGGTGCAAGCCACCAGCAGCACCGCCAGCGCCAGGATCACAAACACCACCCCAAACTTCCAATTCTCGTCCTCTATCGTCCGCGCCTGGAATTGGGTGTAAACAGCAGCGCCACGCCCGCGGCTCACATTTGCGTACTCGCTCTCGAAGTTCTTTGCGATCACCGCCAGCTCACTGCGTGCCTGCTCGAGCGTCGTCCCCGGTTTTAAGCGCGCCTTTACGTTCAACTCGCGATCGTCGTGGTCCTCGAAGAAATTCTTTTGCAGGTTGGTCGAAAACACGGGCGCCATCGCCAGTGGCACGTAAAGGTCGGGATGCCCGAACGTCAGCAGTCCCGGGAACGTTTCCGGTGCCACTCCAATTACGGTGAAATCTCTTCCGTTCAGGCGAACAGTCCTGCCGACCACCGAAGGGTCGCTCGCGAATTGATGTCTCCAGAAGTCCGACCCCAGCACCACAACCGCGTCGCGGCCGGGCACCTTGTCTTCGTCCTCGCGAAATCCGCGCCCCAGTCGCGGCACCACGCCCAGCGCGTCGAAGTAGTTCCCGGAAACCATCATTCCGCCTCTCACCTGCGGCGTAGCTCCCGGCTGGGCGCTGAAGCCGACCGCTTCCATATCGGTGTAGGCAATCACTCCGTCGTAACTCGTCGTCTTGTCGCGTATGTCCCGATATTCGCGGTAGGAGAAATCATCGAACGGGGTGTCGCGCGTGGTGCTCACCAGCGTAACGATGTTCCCCGGATGTGGCACGGGGTAGGGGCGGAAGATCAACGCATCCACCATGCTGAAGGTCGCCGACGTCATCCCGATTCCCAGCGCCAGCGTGATGGCCACGAACGCGGTCAGTCCGGGCGTGCGGCGCAAGCCACGGATCGCGAAGCGCACATCCTGCAAAAAATTCTCCACCAACGGCAGTCCTCGCTTGGCTCGATATTCCTGCTTGATCCCCTCCACGCCGCCAAACTTCAGCATCGCCTGCCGCCGCGCCTCGACCGGTGATAAGCCCGCGCGGATATTTTCTTGAGTCTGCAGCGCGATATGTCCCTCGATCTCTTCCCTCAACCGTTCGTCTTGCGCCTGCGTCGTCCCCAGGTTCAGCACTCGCGCAAAAAACCGCCTCAGCGATTTCATGGCAAATCCTCCGCCTTCACTTCGAAGAACCGGGCAAAACTATTCATAGCGCAATGCCACAATCGGATCCACCCGCATGGCCCGGCGCGCGGGCACGTACGACGCTGCAAGCGCGGCCAGCGAAAGCAGCGCAGCGACGCTCGCAAGTGTCAGCGGGTCGGTAGCGCTGACCCCAAAAAGCAAACTGGAGATAAGTCGTGTGATCGCGAACGATACAGCAATTCCGATGGCCACACCGAAAAGCGCAAGCCGCGCGCCTTCACCCACCACCAGACGCAGCACATCGCTTCGCTGAGCGCCCAGCGCCATGCGAACCCCGATTTCCTGCGTGCGGCGCGCCACAGAAAAGGCCACCACTCCGTAGATCCCGATGGCAGCAAGAGTCAGAGCCGCGGCCGCAAAAAGTCCCACCACGAGAAGTAGAAAGCGGCGACTTGCAAGCCAGCCGTTCATTTCATCTCTGAAAGTGGAGAATTTCACGGGGACATCGGGAGCAAGATCGTGGAAGATGCCACGCGCAGCGGCCACGATTTGTCCCTCGGGTGCGGCGCTGCGCATCACGATGGTGGGCGATGAATTGGCTTTCATTCCGCGCTGCCGGTAATCCACATAAATGATTGGACTAGGCGGAAGATCGAGCCCGTTGGCTCGAACATCTCCCACGATTCTAACCACGGTGACCGGCTTTAAATTCCCGTCCATGTTGCCGAATTCAATCACCTGGCCGATCACATCCTGGTTCGGCCAGCGCTGGCGAGCCAACGACTCGCTGATCACCGCGACGTTCAGCGAATTCCAATCATCCTGGTTTCCGAAAATTCGTCCGCGAATCAGCGGAATTCCCGTCGTCCGGAAGTACCCCTCGCTGGCAACGCAGTAATACGCGCGTCCCACCTGGGCCGGGTTTTGTGCGATACGGCTGAACTCATTGAAATCAGCGGGCGCCTTTGCTCCATTCAGTATCAGGAAATTTCCGTCAGCGAGGCTGTCACCGGCTGCGACAGGAAGCGCGCCGGCCACTCCAACTGTCTCCGCGCCGGGAATTCCGCGAAGCCGCGTCAATATGTCTTCTACGAGATGGATTTGTCGCGCCACCTCAGGGTCTTCCATTCCCTGTTGCCATTGCGGGGTAGGGAGCGAAAATTCCATGGTCATCAGGTTGTGCCCGCTGAATCCAGGATTCGTCGAGATGAGTTGCAAGAAGCTTCGTCCCAGAAGGCCTGCTCCCACTAAAATCACAAGCGTCGCCGCAATCTCGCCGATCACCAAAAATCCTCGAAGCCGCTGGCTCGTGCCCGGGCTCGTGTGAGTACGCGAGCCGGCGGTCAATGCTTCTTGGAGATCCCCTGTAATCGCCCGCCAGGCTGCAAAGAGCCCGAGCGAAACGGCCACAGCCACAATGGCTGCGAAAGCGAACAGCAGAACCGGCGCGTTGACGGCCATGCCTTCCTGCCGCGGCAAATTCGTCGGGAGAATAGCTGGAAGCGCCTTGACCGCCACAATAGCGATTACAACGCCCAGCGCACCGCCTGCTACCGAGAGAAAAAAAGACTCAGCCAGGAACTGCTGAATCAACCGACCGCGCCCGGCTCCTAGCGCCACCCGCACTGCCAATTCCTTCCGGCGTGCGGATGTGCGTGCCACCAGCAAGCCAGCCACGTTCGCGCATGCCACAACGAGCAACAGGCCCACGGCGCCTAGGAGCGTCAGAAGAGCCGCTCGCACATCTCCGACCGTTGCATCCGCTAGAGGTACTACCGCAGCGTCGTTGAGATCCACTTCTTTTCCGTATTCCTCTTTGATACGACGGGCAATCGCGCTGAGATTCGCACGCGCCTGGGCGATAGTCACGCCATCTCGGACGCGGCCCAGACCTCGCCAGTTGTGGGCTGTACGGCCGGGGAGCTCTGGATAAAGCTCGCGCGGAATCCATACGGCCACGTCCGGCGGGTAATCAAAACCTTCCGGCATCACTCCTACAACGGAATAGACGGCTCCCTCCATCTTCAGATGGATTTTGGAGAGATCAGCGGCGCCACCTAGAGATCGTTGCCAATAGCTGTGACTGACGACCGCTGCCGGCGCTCCATATACCTGCAGTTCGTCACCAGCAAAAGCGCGGCCACGAAAAGGCTCGACGCCAAGGGCCTTGAAGAAGCCGCGCGAGACCGACGCGACGTTGACGCGCACAGGCTCACTTCCGCCGGCAACGGACGATAACCAATATTCATATCCGGCCAGATCCGTGAACGTATCGTTCTGTGTCACAAAATCGTCCAAATTCGGATCCGCCAGATTCATCAGGCGGCCGTCTGGAGACTTTTCCCACACGCGCACAAGTTTTTCCGGTTTCGCGTAGGGAAGCGCGCTCAGTAGAACGGCATCCACAACAGAAAAAATCGCCGTGGATGCGCCGATACCCAGCGCTAATGTGAAGACGGCAATAGCCGTGAAGCCGGGATTTTTTCGCAGCATGCGCATTGCGTAACGCACGTCCTGCAGGAAAGTTTCGATAAACGGCAGGCCTCTTTCTCCGCGATACACTTCTTTCACACCTTCCACGCCGCCAAACTTCAGGATCGCTTGGCGCCGCGCTTCAGCTGGTGATAAACCCGCCCGAAGATTTTCTTCAGTTTGCAGCGCGATATGCCCTTCAATCTCTTCCGTGAGCCGCGCGTCTCGCAACTGGCCCGTAACCAGGTTCAGCAACCGCGTGAAGAACCGCCTCAGCGATCTCACGGCAAATCCTCCGCCTTCACTTCGAAGAACCGCCCAATGATCGCTGCCGTCTGCTCCCAATCCTGCGTCTCGACCTGGAGCTGCTTGCGCCCTTCCTTCGTCAGCCGGTAGAAACGTGCCCGGCGATTATTCTCAGACGCGCCCCAATCCGACGCGATCGCCCCTTCCTGCTCCAGCTTCAACAACACGGGATACAGCGTCCCTTGATTCACCGCCAGCAGGTCCCCGCTGATCTGCTCAATGCGCCGCGCAATCCCGTACCCGTGCTGCGCTCCCAGCACATCGAGAGTCTTAAGCACCATCAACGCCAGCGTTCCTTGGAGGACATCCGTTTTTTGTTTCATAGCACCTTCATTTTGGTTTCCAACAGGAATATCACACATTTCCACTGGGAAAGCAACAGGTAAAGCTCAGGTAGGATGGGGTCGGCTGCTCACTCGGAGTGGAAAGAAGTTTTTGATTCGCAACCGTAGCTCAGGGGATCGGTTTGCTTCGATCCGTAGCTAAGGTCACCAGATACGCAGTTCAGGTCCCATTCGACTTCAACATCACCGTAGCGCAACGGCAATCCGAAGCGAATCGCGAATCCGAAGATCTTTAAACTGCGTCGCGACCAGGCTTTCTTGGCAACGGTTTTCCCCGGTGCTCCCAAATCACCCAATGCACAGAAGAATGGAACACCGGTATACCGCCCACTTGTTGCGCTGGCAGATGAAATTGCACGTCGATGAAAACTTCCTGCTGAAATCCCGTTGCTTGGAACGATGTGCTTCTCACCAACTCCAACGCCGCACGGCTCAAATCCTGATTGGAATTCTGCAGCGCTTCAGCATCGATCACGCGCCCTTCCTGCGCGTCCAGCGTTGCATGTACGATCACAGGCTGAAAATAGGTCGAAGTGGGCGAATCGGAAGGATCGACACGCATCGGAAACCGGCGAGTCCCAGACAGCGTGAACGATTCGCCCGCATCCGCCATTTCCGGTCCCGGGTTGAAAGCGTTCGGATCGATCTGCCCCGGATCGCCAAAACTTTCCACGCGCGCTTGAACCACGAGCGCACCGCCCTCGAATATCGAAATCTGCCGAGGCAGAGTGTGTCCTTTGAATTCAGTAGCGCCCTCGTAGTCGTACTCCACATAAATTCCGGGCGCCGCCGACCACATCTGCAACAATCCAGTCGCAGAATCGATGCAGTATTCTTCTTCCACCCAGCCGCGCGGCGCAGGATTTTCCGGCACGCCCGCACTCAGCAGCAGGCACGTCACAAATTTTCCATTGAGATCCACATTCGCGGATCGAATCAGCGCGGCTCCGGGATTCCGAAGGATCGGCCAGTGCAACGCCGCGCGGATCTCCTGAATCCGTAGCGGAATCGGCTCATTGGGATTCGCGCCGTACGCGTGCCCATTTCCGCCAAAGCGAACCACCGTCGCACCTTGCATCTGCGCAGCCCACCGCCACTCCGGCCCGTTCGAAAGCTCTTCCATCGTTCCGTTGCCTTCGTTCTGCGTTGCCCCGGAAGTTTGAAACGACGCTTTCAGCTGGTACGGACCGAACGTGTGCATGTTCAAGTCTTGCTGCGCACGTTGCAAGAGATCGATGGCCGCCGAGCGCTCGGCGGGACTCGAAAGAGTGCGCGGCTGATGAATCACAAGTTCATGCGGATCAGATGGCGGAGGATTCGTCTGCGCGAAAATCGAAGGAACCATAAACAAGACGGAAGACAGTAATCCGAAAATCCGGATGGATGTTCGCATGAGGACCTCCTAAACGACGCGGAAATGAGACGGGGACCGGCCTGAATTCTACTCAGAAATTCCCATTCCGCGCAATCCTCTAACCAGGATGCGGCGGCGCGAAATTCAGCGGGCTTGCACTCGTTGCACTCGCTCACGTCGTGCCGCCAGCGCAATCAGGATAACCATCGCTCCCGCGATCACCAGGGAAGAAGTAATTCTCCCAAGCGCCAAACCGCCCTCTTGATGCGGCTTCGTCAGAGTGTCGCCGAGCGTTGCGCCCAGCGGCCGCGTCAACACGTAAGCTGCCCAGAAGGCCACACTCTCGGGAATCTTTAAGAAAAAGTATGCGGCGGCAACCACTGCAATCAGCCCAGCGAAAATCAGTGCGCTGCGCTCGAAGCCCAGTCCCGTGTCGGTAGCCACAAAATCGCCCAGCGCAGTTCCCAGCGTGTTCGACACCAGAATCGTCACCCAATAGAAAATCTCGTTCGTTCTTGTCGTGATTCGATCCACGGCGATCTCGCCCGTCGTGTAGCGCCAGACCGCCAGCACGATGAGCACAGCCGTAAAAAGCATCACCGAAGATTTTATGTATCCAAGTCCGAGCGTCCGATCCAGGTAATCGGAAGTCGTCGTTCCTACGGTTGTGGTTGCCACCACCACCGCCCAATAAAAAACCGGATGATATCGCTTCGAAGTGATCTGCGCCGCGAGCGTGACACAGAAAAATCCCAGAAAGATAAGGGTACTCACGCGTAGCCGAGGTTCAGCGTCATGGAGAGCGCATCGCCGCCCGTCTCCCCCACGGTGGTCGCCAGAATCTTGATAATCCAAAACGCCAGCGTCACCCGTGGGACTTTGCTCAGAATTTCTGCTCCGGTGTCATTGCCGCCATCGTGCTGCAACGCTGCACCTCCGAGATTTTTGCAGTGAAACTTTCCGCCTGATTCGCTAGCGATGAACCAATCTTAATCTACGGTACCGCGATTAAAAGTTTGCGCAAATCGCGCAGAATGAGCAAGTTGTAGTTTTCTAATCGGCGGTAAAACAGGGCTTACTAAGCTTAGCTTTTTGGCTGGGCTTTTTACGGGAATTCGGTGACTTAACCCAAAGCTTGGCGCAGATCTTCGAGCAAGTCAACTGAATCTTCCAGGCCAACCGAAACGCGCACGGTTCCCGCGCCAACTCCCGCAGCTCGCAGCTCCGCTTCGGACATATTGTAATGCGAAGTGTAAATCGGGAGAACGACGAGAGACTCGACGCTGCCGAGGCTCGCCGCCAGCAGAAAGATTCGCACGCGATCGCAGAACCGCCGCGCGGCCGGAAGGCCGCCTTTCAAGTCGAAGGCGAGCATCGCGCCGAATCCCTTCATCTGGCGCTTGGCGAGTTTGTGGTCGGGGTGCGACGCGAGTCCCGGGTAATGCACTTTCGCGACTTTGGGATGCTTCGCCAGATATTTCGCGACGATCATCGCGTTCTCGCACTGGCGTTCCATTCGAACGCCGAGCGTTTTCATGCCGCGGATCAGCAGGTAGGCGGCCCCGGGATCGAGCGAGCCGCCGAGGTTGATGATGTTGTGGCGCACTTCGTTGATGATGGCGCGGCTGCCGGCGGCGGCGCCTGCGATCAGGTCGGAATGCCCGGAAAGATATTTCGTGGCGCTGTGCAGCACGATGTTGAAGCCGAGTTCAATCGGCTTCTGCAGCGCCGGGCTTGCGAAGGTGTTGTCGATCAGCGAAATCAGGCCCCACTCTTTGGCAAAGGCAACTGCCTTCTGCAAGTCCACGAGACGCAGCGTGGGATTCGTCGGCGTCTCGATGTAGAGCGCTTTCGTGCGCGGATTCACCAGTTGCTGGATTCCCGCCAGGTCGGTTTCGACGTGGCGCACGACGATACCGAAGCGCGGGAAATTGTCGCGCATCAGGCGGTACGTGCCGCCATAGGTTTGCCGCGTGGAAATCACTTCGTCGCCTGTCTTAAGCACAGCGAGCAGAGCGCTTGAAATCGCGGCCATGCCTGAGGCCGTGACGATGGCTGCTTCCGCTCCTTCGAGAGCGGCGAGCTTTTCTTCCGCGATGGTGAGAGTGGGATTGCCGTAGCGTGTGTAGATGTAGGCCGAGCTTTTTCCCTCGGCCCAGCGCTTCATTTCTTCTGTGCTTTCGAAGGTGAAATTCGCTGTACGCGCGATCGTGGTGCCGACCGACGCGCCTACGTGAAAATGTTCGGCGCCCTGGTGAATGGCGATCGTCGCGTCGCGCCAGCGCTTCTGCTTTTGCGGTTTTTTCATGGTCGAAGAAGCTTCATGCATTTGGTCGCTGAATCGCAAGCGCCAAATCGGTTATGCGGAGACGCAAGACGGTCAGGTTGACAGACTTATTTCAGTGCGACAGAGTGTGACGCTCTACACAAAACGAACCGGAGAGGAAGCCGAACGACGCCGTCCGTTTCGACGTCGCTTGTTTGCGAGATGCCTGCGCCATTTCTAATCATTCAAGCGGCATGGATTGCGTTTTGCGTCTACTGGATCTGGGCTGCGCGTAATCAGAAACGCGTCCAAAAGCGAGAGCCGCCTCTCGCGCGCCTGCTTCATGTTGCTTTCATGGTGTGCGGGTTTGTTTTGCTCTATGCGGAGGATCCGCGTTTCGGCGTCTTGAATCACCGATTTCTTCCCGACCGGGAATGGATCGCAATGCTGGGAGCAGTTCTGACGGTCGCAGGAGTGGCTTTTGCAATCTGGGCGCGACGGCACATTGGAAAAAACTGGAGCGCCCAGGTAACCATCCGCAAAAAGAGCACGAGCTCGTCCGCACCGGCCCTTACGCTCGAATTCGCCATCCGATCTACACCGGACTTCTATTGGCCGTGGCCGGAACAGCAATCGCAATCGGCGAGTATCGAGCGATCGTGGCCTTTGCAGTAATTGCGATCGGCTTCGTCGTGAAAGCGAAACGAGAAGAGGCTTTTCTCGCGAAACAGTTCGGGCCCGCATTTGACGAACATCGCCGGCAGACTGGATTTTTCCTACCGCGGTAGAAACTTCGCTTCGCCTTCTATTCTCTGTTACTCATGCGAGTGAGGTCCGGACAATACTACTGGCCCGCGCAGGATTGTGTGCAACTATAGAATTAGGAATCGGCCTGTCTAGAGCGCACATCTGCCATCTGAGGGAGCGCATCACATGAAGAAGAACGCCCTGCTCGCGTTACTACTGTCTTCGGCGGTGTGGATTGGAGGCTGCTCGCTTATGCGGGTGGCGGGACCTCCCTGTGTGGGCGCTTCTTGTCCAACCGGAGCCGGAGGCACGCTTCCGGGCGTAGCGAATACGGCCAATGCGCAGGCGGCGGCTCCTGCTGATACTCAGGCGAAGAATACGGATGCGCCTCCGCAGCATCGCAGCATAGCCAGCCGGTTGCATCTCACCCACGGCAGCTGAACCGTAAAACAAAACTCAAATGGTTTGTTGATGTCCATTCGAAGGTGCGCCGAGGGCTGTGCCTGCCTGCTACGCGACGCGTTAGCCTCAAACCGCCCCGGCGAGCCGGGCTTATGAAAGCGGCGGCAAGCCGCCCTTCGGCTCCGCTCAGGACGAGCCGCACTCCACATGGGAAAAACCGTCAGGCTGATGCGGCTTCGCCTTCTTCCGCGGCGTGGTGCGGTTTGTGGGCCGCGATCACTTTCTCGGCAAGCTCACCTGGGACGTAATCGTAATGAGAAAATTCCATCGAGTAGCTGCCGCGTCCCTGCGTCATTGACGTCAATTCGTTTGCGTAGCTGAGCATTTCCGAGAGCGGCACCTGCGCTTTGATCACTACGCTTCCTGCGCGCGATTCGCTGCCGCTGATTTTTCCGCGCCGGCTGCTCAGGTTGCCCATTAAGTCGCCCGAGTATTGATCGGGCGCGTAAATCTCGACGTGCATCACCGGTTCGAGAAGCGCTGGACGCGCCTGCTTCATCGCTTCCTTGAAGGCGAGCGAGCCTGCGATGCGGAACGCCATATCGCTTGAGTCTACGTCGTGGTATTTGCCGTCGTAGAGGGTCGCACGGAAATCTGTGACCGGGAATCCGGCGAGATAGCCACGCTCGGCCGATTCGCGAATGCCGCGCTCGACGGACGGAATCCAGTTCTTGGGGATTGCGCCGCCGAATAAATCGTCCACGAATTCGATACCCTTGCCGCGCGGAAGAGGCTCCATCTTGACTCGGCATAGACCAAACTGTCCGTGCCCGCCGGTTTGCTTCTTGTGTTTGCCTTCGGCGTCGGCTTTCGCGCGAATTGTCTCGCGGTAGGGAACCTTTGGCGGATGCAAGGTGAGGTCCACGTGGTAGCGCTTGCGAAGCTTGGCAACTACGACCTCGATATGCTGCTGTCCTGCGCCGGAGAGTAGAAATTCCTTCGTCTGCGGATCGCGTCCGAAACGCAGCGCGAGGTCCTCTTCGAGAATGCGATGAATTGCTACACCAATGCGGTCTTCGTCCGCGCGGGTTTTGGGCTCGATCGCAAACGTGATGGAGGGTTCCGGGATGCGCGCGGGCGGGTAGAAGATCGTCGCATTTTTATCGCCGAGCGTTTCTCCGGTGGTGGTTTCCTTCAGCTTTGCAATCGCGCCCACGTCGCCTGCGTGCAGATCGTTCACGGCGACAGCCGTCTTACCCTGCATCACTTGCACGTGCTGGAGGCGCTCCTGCGTTCCGCGATTGAAATTCGTCAGCGTCGCGTCATTCTTCAGCACGCCGGAAAGGACCTTGAAATAAGTGATCCGGCCGGCGAAGGGGTCGGCGAGCGTTTTGAACACAAAAATCGAAAGCGGCTCGGAATCGGCCACTTTGCGCTCGACGGTTTCGCCCTTATGGTCCGGAGTTTTATGACCGCTGGCTTTTCCGCGTGTGCACGGCGCCGGGAAAATGTCGCACAGGAAATTCAGGATCGCGTCGGGGCCGATATTGTGCAGCGCGGAGCTGAGCAACACGGGGAAAATGCGCTTCGCCAGGACGGCCTCGCGCAGACCCTTCTTCAAATCGTCGATGGGAAGTGTTCCTTCGTCGAAAAATTCCTGCATCAAGGCGTCGTCGCCTTCGGCAACGAGTTCCACGAGCGCTTCG
>Ga0307479_10002440_pt1 | contig 16896 bp, 13 predicted proteins | sample atmos_gasesECM4C_FD_203743 | JGI IMG/M metagenome (GOLD analysis project Ga0307479, IMG submission 203743) | Hardwood forest soil microbial communities from Morgan-Monroe State Forest, Indiana, United States - atmos_gasesECM4C_515 | ecosystem: Environmental > Terrestrial > Soil > Temperate... | reverse complement strand
AGTTGCTTAAGCTAGAGAGAGAGTGGTGCCGGGCGGTTAGATGCAGACTGTCTGCGCGTGCTGCCTGAAGAATGTCCTGAAATTTACTTGATCCTGGTGGGCTAAGTCGGTTTCACAATTGTCGTGTGTCCCATATTGGCGTTCTGGTTCGTCGGTGTGCTACGACCGGTCAGGTAAACACGAGATGCCCACTGGGATCCTTACGCTGATTCCTGTTGTGGGCATGAAGGCTGTGTTTGACAGGCAAATTGTGTGCGTCTGCCGCCATCCACGTGACAGCAACATCCTCACTTCTGTCGCGCCTCAGCTTCGGCTAGCCATCCGCGGCGAAGCTTCTCGGAAGGAATGCTGGAGAGGTACGGCTTGATGTCGAGAATAGGTGTTCCATCCAACATATCGACGCCCCGAACCTGCAATTCGAGCCCTTCCCGGCGACGGAGCTCAACGATGGTGAGGCCAATCGGGTTCGGACGTCGCGGGGATCGAGTGGCGAAGACGCCATGCGCTCGATTGTCGGAGGGCGGTGTGCCCAGCAATGCGAATCCATCGGAGCGATCGAACTCCCAGAGGATATACAGATGCGAAAAGCCTTCGATGTCGGTGAGCCCCAGCTCAAAGTCGGGCAGGATCTTGAGCACGCCGTCTGTTTCGTGCTTGGCCCCAAGACCTTTAGGAACTTCGCTTGTCTCCTTGTACGGACTACTCACAAATCCGATCGGTTGCGATGTGAACATGCGGAACAACTCCTCGGTCTCCATACTGGAAAGTAAAACCCGTTATATGGAGAATGATAAGGTTGCTTCAACCTCCAGCGGCACACAAAACTTGAATAGCTAGAGAAGAACCCATGCACCCGCTCGCACAGAACCTTCACTTCGCCTTTCGGCAACTGCGAAAAGCTCCCGGATTCAGCCTTACGGTAATGCTCACGCTGGCTCTGGGCATGGGCGCCACCACGGCAATCTTCTCTCTCGTCGAAGGTGTCCTGCTCCGCCCACTTCCGTTCAATGACGCCGAACGACTTGTTCTACTGGGAGATCACCTGGGAAACTCCCCGAACCTGCCTGTCACTGCACGTGAGATTGGCACCTATTCGAATGCAAGCAGCGCTTTTTCTTCCGTGGGCGGCTACATCACTACCGACTATGAACTCTCCGGCGGCGCTGTTCCGGAAGAAGTCCATGCTGCTCGCCTTACCGCCAGCGTTTTGTCAACCGTCGGCGTTGCTCCCATTCTGGGACGCGTCTTCACTCAGGATGAAGACGACGCGCATCAGCCGCTTGCGGTGATCAGCTATGCACTATGGCTGAACCGCTACCATCGCGATCCTCACGTCCTCGGCAGCTCCATCGTTCTCGATCGCAAGACCTACTCGATCATCGGCGTGATGCCGCGCAGTTTTGAGTTCCCACTGCTACCCGGACACCTCGGCCAGGCGCAACTCTGGGTGCCGATGAGCCTGACACCTGGCGACCTTTCCGACCAGCAGACCGGTTTTTGGGGATACCACATGGTCGCGCGTCTCAAGGATGGAGTCACCATCTCGCAGGCAGCGATGGACGCCGACCGCGTCGCCAAGCAGATCATGCGCAATTTTCCCACGAACATGTCATCGATTCACATCCGTGGCGATGCCCGGCTGCTGCGTGAGTCCGCCGTGGCCGATGTCCGGCCGTTGCTGCGCACTTTGTTCTTAGCCGTCTCGATCGTTCTGTTGATTGCTTGCGTCAATGTCGCTGGTTTGTTGTTGGTGCGGGCCATCCGCCGGCGACGCGAGTATGCCGTTCGACTCGCATTGGGTGCGCGTTCCAGCGTCATCATTGGTGAATCTGTGTTCGAAGGACTGCTACTCAGCTTCGCCGGGGGACTGTTGGGTTTGGCCTTTGCGGCGATGCTCATTCGCACCGCCTTGCACCTGTTGCCTGAGTCGATGCCGCGCATCGCTTCCATCTCGATAGACACAAGTGTCGCCATCTTCGCCCTGGCTCTTGCGATCGCAACCGGAGCTCTTTGCAGCCTTGCGCCAGCCTTCGCGGCCTTACGCACGAACCTTACTGAAGGCCTCAAAGAGGGTGTCCGCACCGGTTCGGGCAGTTCAAGCCATGCGTGGCTGCGCTCGGCATTGGTTGTTTCGGAGATCGGCATTGCCTTGGTGCTGCTTACTACGTCCGGCGCTTTCCTGCGCAGCTTTCAGAAAATGCGGGAAGTCGATCCCGGCTTCCGCTCCGACCATGTTCTGGTCGCGGGGTATCAGCTTCCGCTGAAGCAATATCCCACCTACGCTTCTGCCGATAACTTCAACCAAGCCATGCTCGATCGGCTTTCGAACAAGCCAGGAATCGTCGCCGTCGGCATCACCAACTTTCTTCCCGCGAGCGGCAATTGGGGACAAGCCGCATACACCATCGAGGGTGAGCCGACAGAAAGTTGGAAGATAAAGTTCGCCACGTGGGCAACCGCTTATGGCGACTATTTCCGCGCCATGAGTATTCCGCTGATAGAAGGCCGCTACTTCACCATGGACGACCGATCCGATTCGGTACTCGTGGCCATTGTGAACCAGTCCATGGCGAGACATTGTTGGCCAGGTCAGCGGGCTGTCGGCAAGCGTTTTCATCTCGGCAATCCTCACAAGGAACTTCCATGGGCCACGGTTGTCGGCATCGTCGCCGATACCAAACTAGGCTCCCGCGACGAACCCAGCACCGATCAGTTGTATTTTCCGGCACAGCAGCCCGCCATCCTTTTCGGAGCCGCGCCCCCCAGGGGCGCAAACTTTGGATACATCGCTCTCCGCTCCGCTCTTCCTCCCGAACAGGTGATTCAAACCTTGCGCTCGAGCGTTGCCGAGATCGATCCGTTATTGCCGCTGCAGCAAGTGCAGCCGATGACTGAGGCCATCTCCAACATAGAAGCGCCGCGCCGCTTCAACACAGACCTCATCACTGTCTTTGCCGCTGGAGCTATGCTGCTGGCTATTACTGGGATTTATGCTGTGATGGCGTTCTCCGTCTCACTGCGCACCCAGGAGATCGCCATCCGCATGGCTCTGGGCGCTCAGCGCAGCGGCGTCGCGCGGCTCGTGCTTACGCAGGGTGTGAAACTTGCACTCCTCGGATGCGGTCTGGGCGTGCTCGGCTCGCTTGCCGTGTCTCGCTTGGTCGGTTCATTCCTCTTCAACGTCAGCGCCACCGATCCACTTATTTACACAGCAGCCGTTCTAATCATGATGCTGATGGCACTGCTCGCGTCGGCACTGCCCGCAACCCGCGCCGCGTCGGCGAATCCGATCGACGCATTGCGCTCGGTTTAGAGATTCACGACGGAATTGCGAGGACATGGATTTCGGATGACCACTAGCATTCCTGACACGCTTCCGCGTCGTTCAGGTGGACGCAAACTAAAGATTGCTGTTGAGGTTATCTTTGCCTCAGATATTATGTCGCTCCGGGCGTTTGTTCCGCGAACCCCTGAATACAGGCCAGGAGACAACCGAATGCTGACCAGGTTGGAGATACAAAATTTTAAAGCCTTCGGCGAGCACGTTCGCTTCGATCTGCGTCCGCTGACTGTCCTCGTCGGTCCTAACGGAAGCGGTAAAAGCTCCGCACTGGAGGCGATCGGATTAATTTCCCAAAGCACTCCGGGGCCGGAGCAGGCTCCGCAGTTCAGATGGAGGGACCGGCTTGTTGACTTGGGAACGGCGGGAGCATCCGCATTTCATAAGCCCGATCATGATCTGCAGCTCTCATTGACGGTCGAGCTTGAGGGCGGAGACCACCTGCGAAGCTGGCTTCACAAACACAATTACGATCCGGTAATCGATGCTCGTAGCCTGGGTTATGCAGTAGGACATCGCAGAGGAACCAACGAGTGGAAACACCAGTTATTCGTCAACGGCGAAGTGGCGGCAACCAACGCGACCATGGCCTTGGGCCGAGGGTTGGTGAAAAGAGGCCAGGGAGCCTTCCTGGAATGCGCGTCCACCCGTTTGCCGGAGCGGGTTTTTGAGCCTGCAGTCAGCGGCAATGCGGTGTTGTCGCCCAAGTTGTTCATGGGTACCAAAGCTATCGGTGGAAAAGAAGTGGACGATGCCACTCATCACACGTTCATAGCTTTCGGCCTTTTCATGTCCTACATCGGAGCTTATCTGAAGCAGCGTGTATTCATGGTGGGTCCCAGCCGCGTGCCGGCCAGAGAAGCTCCACTACCTGACGCTGGTCCTCTGACGGTAGGCAGGCGCGGCGAGCGCACCATCACAGTCTTGTCGGCGATCTTTGCCCATCCAAGACATCTCGCGCAAGCGCGCAAGATCCAGCACTGGGCGGAAATCTTCGGCTTAGGATCCCTGACCAGCGGCTGGGTGCGCGAAGAATTGCTGCACGCCGGCTATCTCGACGTCGACTTCGAAGCGCCTCTTGGCTTCGAGTCCGCAGGCTGTGGCTCACAGCAAATTCTTCCGGTTATCACTCAGATTTTCTCTGCGCCTGCTAACAGCGTGATCCTGATCGAAGAGCCGGAAGCCAGCCTCCATCCAGAGGCTCAGATCGACCTGGCCAGAATGCTCGCCGATGCGGTGAGGCACGGACATCAGTTGCTGCTGACCACGCACAGTCAAGCGCTGCTGAATGCGCTGGGCGAGGCTTGCAGGACCGAGCAGCTTAATCGCGATGACTTGGCGATCTACCACCTATCGAAATCTTCCTCCGGAGCCAAGTCGGAGAAGATGCCGATTGATAGCGATTGGTCCGCCAAGGGCTTTGGCCGGACCCTCTCGGCAGCGCACTGAGTCGTACTATCAACGGACTCAATAACTCCCCCGTCGCAGTCAGCTACTCTCTTCATCCCTGATTCCCAAGCGTCCGTCATTTGTTGGCATCAGCAGCTTGCTCCCAAATTGGGCCGAGCATCACAGCCAGAAATCCTGAACTCACGGACTGGAGATGTAGTGAGATGAAACGAATCGGTCTGATCGTCATAACGGCTCTACTATTCTTTTGGCTTTCGGCATGCGGCGGAAGCTCAAGCAATTCATCCAGCAACACTAACCCTGCTACAGGAGGAAGCAGTCCGGCTGCAGGCGCGCAAAATCCAGGAACCGGGAGTGGCGGTACGAGCAGTGGCGGCTCTTCAACATCAGCTCTGGCCTATGTAGCTGGAAGCAACCAAAGCTTTTTCGGAATCCGTGTCGACAGCTCCTCCAACATCTCGACGGTATCGGGTTCACCCTACAGCCTCTCGGGAAACTTGTTCGGACTTGCGGCCACCGGGAATCTTCTCTTCGCTTCTTCTGTCAGCTCCGATTTCTCCACGGCAAGCATCACCAGCTATAGCGCTGACGCGAACGGCGCTCTCACCCAGGTCGCCACTACTCCGGTCGGCAGCTCTGGGGGCGCGAGGATTGCTCTGGATTCGACTGGCAAGTTCCTGTATGGAACCGCTCAGGCAAGCAACAATGGTGGGACGATTCCCGCGATCTTCGGTTTTTCCGTAGATCAAAACTCGGGCAAGCTTACTTCGCTCGCCGGCTCGCCCTGGAGGATTACCCAAGCATCGGACGCATCATCGGCATCCAACCCGGCGGTCACTGCCAATGGCGCCTGGCTTTGCTTGAATATGTCCCTTGCCCGGACCAATGAAGCCGCGCAATGCTACGCGCGCCACGCTGATGGCACCATAGAGCCAAACAATTTCGTGCAGTCGGCCGTCAGTAACACCGGCATCACTGGTCTGGCGTTAACCAGCGATAGCACTCATCTTCTTTATAGCGAGGGAGCGTCGAATCAAGTGTTCTCCAGCCAGATCAGCAGCGCCGGGAACGGCAGCCCAGTTTCCAGCCAGGGTACACTGCCCGCGGGCATCGCTGTCGATCCCAGCGGACACTGGGTTGCTGTGGTCAATCACAACTCCAACAATGTCGCGATATTCTCCGTAGGCGCCGGCGATATGTTGGCTGCTGCCGGAACGGCTGGAAGCGCAGCCAATCCCGCACAGGTGGCATTCTCCCATTCTGGAAATTATTTGTTTGTGACTACGACCGGTGGAACTGTCGTGTACCAATTCAACTCGACCACGGGAGCCGTGACGCCGCTGAATGCTTCCAATCCGGCTGCGGGAGTCGATGGCGCAATCGCCACAATGTAGACGGCAGTAGCTCGAGTCTCAGTCTCTCAAAAAGACCCGTAGGCCGAAGCCTACGGGTGGAGAGACATTTTCGATTAGAGAGGGCAAAACTCCATGCGCCAACAAGAATCCAGCTTGCCGGAGCCTGGGAAGAGCATGCTTGAGAACCACCCCTGACCCTCAGCAAATCTCTTCGTCTAAATAGACGAGTGAAGATCGAGAAAAGTTAGCGGAAGTGCAAACCTGAGGACGAGAGTTTACAAGTCTTTACAGCATCGCCTGGAGGTTCAAATCTATACGCCCACAGGAAACGGCTTGCTGGTATGAGGTTCGGCCAGGCTAGTGAGGCGTTCGAAGCGGCCTTGCAGCAGTGACATCAAGCCTGTGTACCAGTAGCCAATCACGAAAATAATAAGGAAGGGAACGGTGATGTAGTTCTCATTGCTCATGGCGTAGTACACTGCCGCGGCAAAATAGGCGCCGATGAGCAACTCGATCCAGGGCACAAAGCCCAGGCGCTTGCGGTATTTTCGCGCGGCGATCGACTTCTCGCCTTTGGCCTGAACGCGATATTTAGGCGTGCGCTTAAAAGCAGACCGCACTCCAAACAGCGCCTCAAGCACCGCGCGAGTATTTGTCACGGTCAATCCAATGCCAAGCGCCATTAAGAACGGCAGGTAGAGAAAAGTCTTCGGCCAGCTCCGCGGGAAAAGTTCCTTCTGCGACACGAGATAGAACGACGATATGGAAAAGGTCGATGCCATGAAGAGGGGCAGGTCGATGAGCAGCATCTGAAACCATCCCTGATAAAAGCGAATGATCATTGCCGGCAATAACAGGGTTGAGAGCACAACCATAAACGGATAACTGATATTCGCGGTCAAGTGGTACCACGCTTCTGTCTTGACCCGAATTGGGACATCTGACTTCATGACTGCAGGCAAAATCTTCTTTGCTGTCTGGATCAGACCCTTGGCCCAGCGCGCCTGCTGGGTCTTGAAGGCTGTCATCTCGATAGGAAGTTCCGCAGGACACTCGACATCTTGCAGATACTTGAACTTCCAACCCCGTAACTGGCTGCGATAGGAGAGATCGGTATCCTCTGTAAGGGTGTCATGCTGCCACCCGCCGGCGTCTTCGATTGCCTGTCGTCTCCACATGCCCGCGGTGCCATTGAAATTAAAAAACACGTGGCTGCGCGAACGTCCGCCGTGCTCCAGGATAAAGTGCCCGTCGAGCAAGATAGCTTCGACATTCGTCAGAAACGAATAATCGCGATTCAGATGCGTCCATCGCGTCTGCACCATGCCGACCTCAGCATCGGCGAAATGATGCACGACGCGCATCAGCCAATCCTCTGGCGGCACGAAATCGGCGTCGAAGATTGCGATGAACTCTCCCTTCGCCGTCTTCATTCCTTCTTGAAGTGCGCCCGCCTTAAATCCATGCCGATTTGAGCGGTGGTGATAAACGATTGGGTATCCCAGAGCCGCGTAGCGCTGGACCACAGAGTGCGCGATCTCGACGGTTTCATCGGTAGAATCGTCGAGCACCTGGATGTCCACCTTCTCACGTGGATAATCCATTTTGCAGACGGCGTCCACCAGCCGATCGATGACGAATTGCTCGTTAAAAATCGGAAGTTGCACCGTTACGCGCGGCAGATCCGCAAAATGCCCAGGTGGGTCGATAACCCGGTTTTTGCGGTTCTTGTAATACATGTAAACCAGCACGTACCGGTGAATTCCATAGGAAGCGAGAATAATGAGAACGGTGAAGTACGGAATCAGCAGAGCGAGATCAAAAGCGTTTGGACTGTAAAGCCCCTTGAAGGTCTTGTCCCCAAAATGGGTCTTCAAATAGTGCAACACGCCATGTGGCGCAAGCAGGACAAGAGTGGACAATGGGGGGAAAAGGAAGGCCATTTAGCTCAGAACCGAACAGCAACCATTGTAGCCGAGTGAGGCTCTGGGCTTCAGCTGATCGCTGACTCCCGATCGCTGACTGATTTTTCCCTCATCGATTACAATGCCGCCATACAAGGAGAGAGCATCATGAGCGTAGCGAAAACTCTGACGGTTCTGCTCGCACTGGCAACATGCGTCGTCGCACAGCCGGATAAATCCAAGCGCCCCAGCCCGCCTGGCACGGCGGAGCTGTCCCTTAACGGTAAGAAGGTCACGGTGGATTACAGCAGGCCCAAAATCGCCGATCCCAAAACGGGCCAAGCCCGCAAGATCGTGGGCGGGATAGTGCCATATGGAGAGGTGTGGCGCGCCGGTGCAAACGAAGCCACCACCCTCAAAACCGAAGCTGATCTCGACGTGAACGGCACCGCGATTCCAGCCGGCACTTACACTCTGTTTGCCCTTCCCGAACAAGACAAATGGACGCTGATTGTGAGCAAGAAAACCGGCGAGTGGGGCACACCCTATCCCGGTGAGAAGGATGACTTAGCTCGGATCCCAATGAACGTGGAGCATCTCCAGCAGACGGTTGACCCTTTCACTATTAGTCTGGATCCTGACAGGCAAGGTTCTGCGGCAAGGCTTTGTCTTGCATGGGAGAACACCAAAGCCTGCGTGAACCTCAACGCTAAGTAGGGAAACGCGGTCAAAACGAAAATCGATTAGCGTACCCGTGCCTGTTCTCCGCGCAAGACAATGCAGGTTGAATTTGCCTTAGCGACCTGTTTGCTGTTTTCATCGGTTATGTCGCACTCGATATAGCCGACGGTTCTTCCTCTGTTGGTCACATGTGCCTCGGCGCGCAATCGTGCTTGCCATACGGGGCGAAAGAAATTGATGCTCAACGACATCGTAGTGAAGGATTCGTCCGACTGCAGGGTCGAGGCGAAGGCCATGCCCATGGCCGCGTCAGCGAGATCGCAAAGCACGCCGCCGTGAAGCGTGCCCATCGGATTGGCGTGTTGCGGTTCCGCTCGCATAGATCCGACCGCGCGTCCATGGCTGATCTCGTCAATCTCAAAACCGATCAATTCCGCGATGGGAGGCTTTGAGACGCGCGCTTTGCCGATGAGAGGGTGCACCATCTCCGAAGGACTTGCTGTCTCATTCTCAGCCATTTGCTTACGCGACCTCGACCAATTTCTCAACCCCTTCGACCTTCTTTGGCGAGAGTGACGTCAACAAGGTTTTGACAATCACGTACAGAACCGGAATGAAGAAGAGGTTAAGGACAGTGGAAAATAACATGCCGCCCACAATGGCCGTTCCCACCGAGTGCCGTCCCAGTCTGCCGGCGCCGGTTGCGAAATAGAGCGGCAGGACTCCCAGGATAAAGGCAAACGATGTCATCAGAATGGGACGCAGGCGCAGCTCAGCCGCTTCCATAGCAGCGTCCATGATCGAGCGGCCCTGCTCGATTAATTGTTCCGCAAATTCGACAATCAGAATCGAGTTCTTTGCTGAAAGTCCGATCAACATTACCAGGCCGATCTGCACATAAACGTCGTTCACTAAGCCGCGGAGCGAGATGAACAGCAGCGCACCCAGAACCGCCGTGGGAACTGCAAGCAGGATGATAAAAGGAAGTGCGAAGCTCTCATATTGCGCGGAAAGAGTGAGATATACCACGAGAATGCCAAGGGCGAAGATGATGATCGCCTTGCCACCCGCTTCGACTTCCTCCAAAGCCAATCCCGTCCACTGGAAGGTCATGCCTTGCAGCATCTTCTGCTTGGCCAGATCCTCCATAGCCCGCAGTCCCTGATTGGAACTGTATCCCGGAGCCGCTGCGCCGTCGATTTCGGCTGAGCGAAACAGATTGTAGTGATTGATCACCTGCGGCCCTGAGGTTTCCTTTAGATCGAGAATGTTTCCCAGCGGCACTAATCCGTTGCTATCCGAGCGCACATAATATTGCCGCAGATCGCGAGCCGTCATACGGAATGGCTGATCGGCCTGAACATAGACGCGATAGGAGCGGTTGTTGAAATCGAAATCGTTTACGTACTCCGAACCCATGTACACGCCGAGGGCCTGGGTTACCTGACTGATCGGAACTCCAATCGCCTTCGCCTTCTGGCGGTCAATTTGCACGAGCCTTTGCGGATCGTTCGCGGTGAAGCTGGTAAAAAGGCCGGTCAGATCCGTGCGCTGCCGGCTGCCGGCCACGATTTGGTGCGCGACGTTATCGACGTCCTGCAGCGCGTTTCGTCCTAAATCCTGCAGCTCAAACTGGAATCCGCCGAAGCTGCCGATGCCGTTGATGGCGGGCGGCTCGAACGGCACCACGATCGCTCCCGGAATGCCGAAGAGTTTCGGCCCAACTCGAGCCACGATATCGCTAACAGCATGTCCTTTTCCCCTGCGATCATCGATGGGCTTTAACGGAGCGAAGACCAAACCGTAGTTCGACGAGCTGCCGCCGGAAAGCGAGAAGCCCGGAACCGCAAATGTCCCGAAAACATCCGGATCGGCTCGCAGAATCTGTTCGGCCTGTCGCGCGATGTTGGTCGTGTATGAAAGCGATGCTCCTTGTGGTGTCTGCACCACCACGATGAAGTAGTTCTGGTCTTCTTGCGGCACAAAACCAGTGGGAACATGCACGTACATGTAGGCCGTGGCCGCGAGCGCAATGAAGAAAAGAACGATCATCGCGTATCGATAGTTCAACACTTTGCCGATTGCCTTGCCGTACGCAATCCCGAGGCCGTGAACGGCTTTGTCCATGCCATGGGCAAACTTCCTATAGCCTTGCGAAAGCCAGCTGATGCCGGTCCAGTCGAAGGCGGCATACTTTTGTTCTTCACTGCGCAACAGGATTGCCGCCAGTGCGGGGGACAGCGTGAGCGCGTTAAAAAGAGAAATCGCGATCGAGAATGCAATGGTCAGCGAAAATTGACGGTAAAGAATTCCCGTGGTGCCCGGGAAGAATGACACGGGGACAAAAACCGAAATCAGCACCAGCGATGTTGCCACCACTGCGCTTGCGACTTCGGACATAGCTACGGAAGTCGCCGTGTGCGGGTCGCTCCCGCCTTGATTGATATGGCGCTGAGCATTTTCGATGACCACGATCGCGTCATCGACAACCAGGCCTGTCGCCAAAGTGATGCCAAAGAGCGTCAGGGAATTGATGGAAAAGCCGAAGATCTTGATGAAAGCGAAAGTTCCGATTAAAGACACCGGGATCGTAACCGCAGGAATGATGGTGGCACGCCAATCCAGAAGAAAAAGGAAGATCACAACAATGACGATGACGATCGCTTCCTCCAGAGTCGTGACCACCTCCTTCACCGAATCACCAACGACTGTGGTTGTGTCGAAAGCGATTACGTACTTAATTCCCGGCGGGAAGGACTTAGACAACTCAGCGAGCATGGCGCGCGCAGCCTTATCAACCTCCAGAGCGTTTGCATTGGAGAGTTGCTGCACTCCGACGCCGATTGCATCATGGCCGCTGTACAGCAGGTTCGTGTCGTAACTCTCGGCTCCGATTTCCGCTCGACCTACGTCCTTGAGCTGCACGATGCCATTGCGCGTATTTTTGAGGATGATGTTCTCGAATTCCTTCGGATCCGATAGTCGGCCTACTACACGCAAAGTCACCTGAAAGTTTTGTTTTGGATCGGCTGGCGGACGTCCCAGTTGACCAGCGGGAATTTCGACGTTCTGTTCTTGAAGCGCCGACACCACGTCGGCTGCAGTCAGGTCGCGAGTAGCCAGCTTCGTGGGATCGAGCCAGATTCGCATCGCGTACTTGCGCTCGCCGAAGATGATTACATCTCCGACCCCTGGAATCCGTTTCAGCGCGTCTCTTACATAGACGTCGATGTAGTTGGAGATATATTGATTCGAGAGGCTGTTGTCGGGGGAGAAGAAACCCGCTGCAAAAACAAAGTTGGGATTTGCCTTTGTAATGGTTACGCCGGTGTTCTTGATTTCCTGCGGAAGGCGTCCTTGCGCAGTCGCCACGCGGTTTTGCACGTCCACGGCCGCGATATTTAGGTCGTACCCGGTGCGGAAGGTCACATTGATGCTGCTGGTGCCGTCGTTCGAGCTGGTCGAGGTGATGTAGTGCATGCCCTCGACGCCATTGATCTGCTGCTCCAATGGAGTAGTTACGGCAGATTCCACGACTTGAGCATTGGCGCCAACGTAGTTGCTGGTGACAGTCACCTGTGGAGGCGCGAGATCGGGATAGAGTGAGATCGGCAAACCGGGAATGCAAACCGCGCCGGCAAGAATAATGAGCAGCGCGCATACCGTTGCAAAAATAGGCCGGTGAATGAAAAAGTCAACCAAAGCGAAGCCTCCTCTCTAAGGATCGCAATCTCCGCGCCGGAGTGTCTCCCGGATCGGAATCGATTAGCTGATGGGGTGGACCGGTGTTCCGTCGATCAGAAGCTGGATACCGGAAACAATCACTTTCTCCCCCGCTTGCAACCCGCCGGTGACGGCGTAATCGTTCCCCACAGTGTCGCCGAGCGTCACCGCGCGCTGTTTCGCTACGGTGCCGCCCTCCCCCTGAGCGGCAACATACACAAAGGACTGTCCTCCGATGCGAGTCACTGCCAGCACAGGAACAGTAGGCGCGGGGGCGGTGCTCCACACCACGCGTGCTTTTACGAGCTGTGCGGTGCGGAATTTGTCGAACGAGCTATGAATGGGTGCTTTCACTAGGATTCCCTGGATCGAGTTGTCCACCTGTTGGGAGATGAAATTGACTTTCGTGCTTTCAATCGGATCGCCGTTGTTGGTCACAATCTGTACAGGAAGACCCATGCGAATATCGGTCGCTCGTTCCGTAGGAATGAAGATGTAGGCTTCCAGTTCTGCGTTTTCATCGATCGTAGTAAGCAGCGTTTGCGGCGACACGTAATCGCCGAGATGCACGGGCACGTCCCCGACGACGCCGGAGAACGGCGCAGTCAGGTTGTAGTAAGCGAGCTGCCGCTGCTGAGTGATGCGGGCAGCAGTGGAAGCTTCCCAATCGGCCTTCGAATTCTGGTAGGCCTGCAGCGCGAGTTCATAGTCCCTCTTGCTGCTCACACCGCCGGCGTACAACTGCCGCTGCCGCTCGAGTTCATTCTGGTTATAGTCGAGCGTAGCCTTTTTTTGCGCCTCGGTACTGCGCTGCTGATCTACAGTGGCCTGCTGTCTTAAAGGATCGATCGTCATCAACACCTCGCCCGTGCGCACCTGGTCTCCAGACTTCACAAATATGCGCGTGAGCGTGCCATCAACCTGAGGCTGAATGCTGGCTGACCGGCGCGATTTCACCGTGGCTACATATTCATCGGTGCGCGCCACCGGCGTTAAATTTACGGTCTGCGTTTTTACCGGGAGAGCTTGCGGCGGAGAGGCCTTGGCCTCCGTGTTCGTGCATCCGGAACTGGCGAGAATGACGATTCCGAGCAGGGCAATAGAACAAATACTGGCAACTGTTTTCATGTGGTTCGTCCTGGATAGTTTCGACCGGGTTTAGAGATGTCAGGAACGCTTAGGAGGATTCAAATTGCTTACCGATGGGTATGAAAATCTATATTTGTTTCAACGCAATTTCTGCCAGGTTCTCGTCTTTGCGACTTCCCCGTGCACTGCCGGCCAGAACATTTCTGTCGTATGACTGTCCGATATGCTGAAAGGCGCGCGTGCGCGCGTCGCGAATCTCCAGTGGTGAGCAACTCAGAAGTAAAGAGCAGTCCTGATCGGAATAAGCTTCGAGAACGGACATCACAAAGACGAACCGCTCGAAATCGGCAAACCTAAGGACGTTCGCTATGGCCGCGTCTCTGTCAGTCATCGCGTCGAACTCGCTGGGAATTTCGACATCAACGGCAACCGTGCTTACGGGAGCATTATGTGGACGTGGAGCGATTGTCCGAATCGCATTCTCGACGATCATACGCCGGGCCCACGAACGGGCCCACTGCTTGAATACTGGATTCCCATCTAGGGAAGCTTCCAGTCCGCCGACGAAACACTGCTCCGCCTTGGCATGGTCTCCAGTAAGCAGGAAAGCGATTAGATAGAGACTGCTCATTTCTTGAGTAAACAGGGCGCAGAAGTCACGGCTCGTCGCGTACCCCTGTGCTTCTCGGATCGGGACTCGATTTAATTTGCACATAACGCGTTTCTATGCCCTCGGTGGCTCCGCGCAAGGAGGCAGCACATCGGTTAGATCATTGCCGTTTTTCTTGCTACGTCGAGCGAGCTGTTGCAAGACGTGTTTGGTGAGCACACCACGGCAACGGAACTTTGCTCCATCGTTGATGAGCTGCAGGAGGGCGTTTTCTCCTTCCTGGCTGATGACCATGACGTTTTCAATGTCGATCACCAGTTCGCGACCGTCGAGTTCCGCTTTGGCCTTCGAACATGCTGTTCGCAGCTCCGCCACCCAGGGTGCAATGAGTTTGCCTTCAAGAATCAGTCGTCGTTGGGCACCTTTGTCGGTAATGGAAATCTTCAGCATGACGTTTCCAGTCGGTTGTGAGGAATGCAATATGCATGCCAAAGGCAGGCCGGCTATAAGCCGCTGAAAACACAAGCTATTTCGGATGGCGATTCTGGGTGGTGTTGAAAGTGTCGATGCCAGACTCGACACCTGGAGAAACATACAAGCGTCCCCGGTGCTGCCGTGCGCGGCTGGTTCCCGTGTCGGTTGGGTGTCGCTGACGTGCCGTTCGTTCAGTTGAACCGGCCATGAATTAGGTTGACCCACGGTGGCCTGCTCGTGAACAACGCTGACTCTTTCCGGCGTGCAGCCCTAAGAAAAAATCCCGGCGCCAACCCGCAAAGCTTTGATTTGAAGATGACCAATCAGTTCTTAGCATTTTCAGCAGCCACTTGTGTGCAAGTCGTAGAAAGAAAAAGTGCGACCGAACGGTCTCTAAGAAATCTAAACCTCAGAACGCGCTGCTTTATTTTTCGATCGGAAGGGTTTTTAAATAATCTCGGAAGGAGAACAACAATGAGCAAATTTTCCGCAAAGGGCACAGCCCTCATCACCGGCGCCTCGATGGGCATCGGAGCCGTTTATGCCGACCGTCTGGGGAAACGAGGTTACGACCTCATTCTGGTAGCGCGCAGCCAGGCGCGGCTCAAGGAGCTCGCGGACCGTCTTTCAAATGAAACTGGACGCACTGTCACTTCGCTGCCCGCCAACCTCAACGAAAGGTCGGAACTGGCCACAATTGAATCCAAGCTGCGGGATGACCCAAGCATCACCATGCTGGTCAACAATGCCGGCCTCGGCGCGGTTACGCCGCTGCTGCAATCCGATGTGGATGAAATGGACGACATCATCGCGTTGAACATCACCGCGCTCACGCGCCTGACTTATGCCGTGGCTCCTGCATTTGTGGCGCGGGGCGCCGGCACCATCATCAACATCGCATCTGTCGTCGGCATCTCGCCTGAGGCGCTCAACGGCGTCTATGGCGCGACCAAGGCCTACGTCATTGCGCTTAGTCATTCGCTGCAGCACGAGCTTGCCGAGAAGGGCATTCGCATCCAGGCAGTGCTGCCCGGCGCTACCGCGACCGACCTTTGGGAAAAAGCCGGCCTGCCGCACCAGAACCTGCCTCAGTCGATCGTCATGTCGCCGGAAAACATGGTCGATGCCGCGCTCGTTGGTCTCGATCAGGGCGAGCTGGTAACGATTCCCGGGCTGCAGGATGGAAATGAATGGACTCGTTTTGAGGACGCGCGCCGCGCCCTCGCCAAGCGCTTTGGAAACTCCACGCCTGCACCTCGATATAGGATCGCGATACCGCAGTCAGCTTAGTGAACCTGCGCAACAAAGGCTAAAGAAGGTTATTGGCATGACCAATGAAGAAATACTCGTAGGAGCGGCGCTGAAAGGCTGGAACGCTGCGCTGGAGAGAGCAGACAAATTGTTTTCCAACCTGTCGCGAGAGGAGTTGCTGAAAGAAGTTGCTCCGGGAAGAAACCGGTTGATCTATCTTTGGGGACATCTCGCTGCCACCCACGATCGCATGCGCTCGATAATGGGACTGGGAGAACGCATTCATCCGGAATTCGATGTCATTTTCCTGTCCACACCAGATAAACAGTCTCTTTTGCCTTCTGTCGACGAAATCAAGCGATGGTGGGACGAGCTGAATGCTGCGCTCTCAAAGGACCTTCAGACACTTTCTGTGGCTGACTGGCTGGGCAAGCACACAGCGGTTTCCGAGGAGGACTTCGCCAAAGATCCACTTCGGAACCGCTACGCTATCCTGTTAAGCCGCACGCAGCACTTGTCCTATCACCTGGGCCAAACGGCGCTGTCGGTGGACCGTCGATGAAGGAAGACGCGATCCTTTCAATCTTGATCAGCCGGAATTCTGATCCACCTCACGCCTGGATTCAGGCCGTTGTCCCGCTTAACTAGACCAGGGTGCTCTACTTGGCCGGATGTCTCCCGCCTCGAGCCGAGCGGTGAAAGCGGCCTCTAAATGGGGTGCGCGCCGGGTGGCATCCACCATCCTGCGATATTCACAATAGGCATCGCCAAACTTCGTTCCGAAATCATCTCGTTAATCCCCAAGAGGTCTAGCACTCCGGTGACGTTCTCCCGCTGCCTGCCGGATGCATACCATTCCATAAGCAATCGTCTGTTTACGGCCACACGTTCTGCGGAGAAGACTATGAAACCACTCGTCTGTTTCAGTTTGGCACTCAGCCTCAGCATCGCGGCTGCGCAAACACCCAGCTTGTTAGCCCTCGAGACCGGCGCGGCAACCACTGGATCCAAGGCCGCCTCCGTCTCGCACCAGATGAAAGCCATCAATTACCGCAATGG
>Ga0307479_10002439_pt1 | contig 16902 bp, 10 predicted proteins | sample atmos_gasesECM4C_FD_203743 | JGI IMG/M metagenome (GOLD analysis project Ga0307479, IMG submission 203743) | Hardwood forest soil microbial communities from Morgan-Monroe State Forest, Indiana, United States - atmos_gasesECM4C_515 | ecosystem: Environmental > Terrestrial > Soil > Temperate... | reverse complement strand
GATGGCACCTACGGCCTTGCCCAGGTCGATGTGCTGGTTTCCCAGGGTAAGTTCGAAGATGCCGCCGCCGCGCTGAAAACGGCTCAAGCCAACTGCGCGGGCTGCCACATGGCCCATCGCGACAAAGCCGCTGACGGCTCCTTCAAAATCAAATTAAAGTGACGATGCGACCAGCATCGTCATCCCGAGCGACCAACCGAAGCGAGGGATCTCTCCTGGCTTTTGGCGTTTAACATTCGGTGTAGCAGTGGAACATCGATTCATGTGCCCATACTGTGGCGAAGAAATCTCTATGGTTCTGGATTTTTCCGTTCCAAGTCAGGTCTACATCGAAGATTGCGAAGTCTGCTGCAGTCCCATTGAGATCAGCTATTCGGCCGAGGACGATGAGTTGACCAGCTTCCGGGCCAAGCGCCTCGAATAACATGCGAGAGGTTATTTTTTGGTTGCGCCTCTCCGCCTGTCAGTCTAAGCGGAGCGTCCCGAATTGTCTTCCCGGAAATCGCCTTGCGATTTCCGGTCGGGACGCGCAGTCGAAGAATCCCTCTTCGATTTCGCTTCCTCAAAAATGCGCACTCTCATAGCTTTCATGTGAGCGGGCTTGCCAATTTCCCCAGTTCTCTTCGTTGCAGCCAAACGAACACGAACGTTTCGATTGCCAGCAGAAATAGTGCTCCCGCCCAAAGCCGTTCCGCAGACGTCCACGCATCGGCGTCCAGTCCGAATGCAGCGGAAGGAATAAAGATGGCCCGGTAGGGCGCGGCGAAGGGCCTATAAAGCCCAAACGCCGCCATGCACGCGCTCGCGCAGACGTAAAAAATAATTAGGTACAGGACACCGGCAACCAGCGGCCGCTTTGCCCTTTGCAGATTCATCCACTGCAGATACTGGAAATCTCTCACCAGCCAAATCGCAAAGAACACTACTTCCAGCATCCCCACCTGGAAATTCCAATTGCCGAAATCTTCCACCTTGTATCGGATCATGGCCAGAATTGCGCATCCGGTAACCAGCGCCCCGACCAGCAGATAAGGCGACGGCCAAATCGCCGCCCACCAGCCCGAAGCCGTCGCCCCGTATTGCCGGATACGCCGGCGCACTCGCTCCCGGTTGCGCAGCAAAGCGAATCCAAAAATGGCAAACAGCCACAGCGCATTTGCAAGAAAAACCACCGCGGCCGGGCCCGCCTGAATCGGCCGGAATTGAACGCGATATTGGGGCGGAAGCTGAAACGGAACAACCCATCGGAAAAAGCCGAGCACCAGTGCATTCAAATACAAGACAAATGCCAAGCCCTGCCAGGGTGCATAGATATCGTATACCGATGGATCTCGCTTGATATTCCTTGTCACTGCCAGCATAAGGAACGCCGAAAAGCTTACATAGATTACGACCAGCACCAGAAAATGCGGAACGGATACGCCCAGGAACAAGTCCTGCAGGGGAAGTAGTGTTGCAAACGGACTTTGCGGCGTCTGAGAACCGAGAAGTTCTACCGCGAAAAACGGACTCACCTGGCGGATAGCAAACGTGTTCATTCCTGCTGCAATCATTGAACCCATGCCAGCCAGAAAGAGGAAAAGCACGATCGTTCCCGCCGAAGATCCTGGTGGTGCGAGCAAAGAAAGCAGGAGCGCCAGCAGGTGATAAGTGATCGAACCCAGCAGAACAATCAGGCAGATTTGCAGCAAAGTAAAAACGGGTATCTGCGCAAGAAACGCCGCGATTAGAGTGATAGGCGTGAGGCACAGAACGATGAAATAGGCTAAGGCCGGCGCGCCTAGCAATTTTCCGATGGCCAGTTCAATCGGTTTTAGCCGCGTAATGCGCTGGTAATCAAAAGTGTTGAGTTCCTTCTCCCGATTCACCGACTGAAGGCAATAAATCCCTCCGCCAATCAGCAGGACCGCGATCTGCAAGATAACCATCGTTCGAACTAAGTTGAGTGCGGCCACTTCCGAACGCGCGGCGTCGGGAGAGTAGAAGAAATAGGCAACCGCGGAAAGCGAGACCGCCGCACAAATAACGATGACGGCGAGCACCCGCCTGCGGCGCAACTGAATGCGCCCGTTGCGCAAAAGCTCCGGGGCAAGCGTCAGTGCGCTCACATGACCTCGTCGCTCGAAACGCGCGAGTACACTTGCTCCAGCGTTTCCGTAATTTCCTCCACCCCGCACACCAGGGCTCCCGCCGATACCAATCCGCGAACGATTTCCGCCAGCTCCATGTCACTTCCAGCAAAGTTGAATGTCGCCTCTGAATTCACCGCGGCCACCGAACTCACGCCTGCGCGCATCCCGAGCCAATCGCTTGCTGCGAACCCGGGCGTCGCCAGCCGGATGCGCACTCGCCGCGCGGCCTTCCCTTCCTTCATCACGTCTTCCAGGCGGCCGATTCGCAATAGCCGTCCTCTTTCGATGATCGCTATCGACGAGCAAATCTCTTCGAGGTCGGAAAGGATGTGCGAGGTAATAAAAATGGTCTTGCCGGCGCGTTGCAGGCCGCGCAGGAGTTCCTTCAGTTCCACGCGCGCCTTGGGATCGAGTCCCGCGGCTGGCTCATCCAGCACGAGAAGCGGTGGATCGTGAATAATCGCGCGGCCCAGGCCCACGCGTTGCTTCATCCCGCGCGAGAGCCCACCGATCATGGCTTCTCGCTTCGTTTCCAGGCCAAGTCCCTGGATCACTTCGTCCACGCGCTTCCGTATCAAGTACCTATCCATCTTGTAGGCGCGCGCAAAATAATCGAGGTATTCCCAAACCATCAGGTCATCGTAGAGGGAAAAGAAATCGGCCAGATACCCCAGATGGCGCTGGGCCTCTTCCGGCTGCCGCTCGACATCAACTCCATTTATTGTCACCCGCCCCGAGGTCGGAACCACCAGCCCGCAAATCATCTTCAGCGTTGTCGTTTTGCCGGCGCCGTTCGGGCCCACCAGGCCGAATATCTCCCCGGATACGACCTGAAGACTGAGTTGATTGGCGGCGACGATAGGCGCGCCTTTGCCGGTCGGCGCGTCATACTCTTTGGACAGGTTGTCGACTTGGATCATTCTCGCGGGTTCTCACCCCGTCGCGAGGTTCTCACCCCGTTAACGAAGCTGTCAACGCTGCGCCGAGCCCAGCCTGCTGTGCAAGTTATGTACTCGTGCGGTAAACGCCGATCCGGTCAGGATCGGCGTCCCGAGCGAACATCGTGAGCGAGGGACCTCTCTTGAGCCTCACGCCATTTACTGCTGGGGTACAATAGAACATGCTCGAAGTCTGCTTAGGTTTGAAGCGCTTCCGCCTCGCCTTGCGGTCGATAATGGCATGATCGCGGGGTTCAGACCTGACACAGCTACTTTTGGCTGTGCGGTTACTGCTCTCGGTCTTTCGGGTAGGCTCGAAGCGGAAGGCCACCCCGCCCGGTTCGGTTTTACGATGAGCACATTGCATTCGCGCATCGGAAACCGAGAGAGCTGGAAAATAGGTTCTCCGCCAAATCGCGAGTGGAAGCTATTTAGAATCAACACTTGCGGAAAACAGGGGGTGTGGGCAGCAACGCCAACTTAGGGCACGGCAAGGTTTAAGTCTTGCGGAATCATATTCTTGCACTATGGATAAAGATAACGCCTTTGGGCTGATATTCTTGCAAAAAAAGTTGGGGGCAGCCCTCCCCTGAAGTAATCCATTAACTTTTATGAATAAAGCTAACCGCAATATCGCCATCGTCGCCCATGTGGACCACGGCAAAACCACGCTGGTCGACGCCATGCTTCGCCAAAGCGGCATCTTTCGCATCAATCAGGAAGTCGTCGACCGGGTGATGGATTCCAATGACCTTGAACGAGAGCGCGGCATCACCATTCTGGCCAAAAACACGGCGCTCTTCTACAAAGACACGCGCATTAATATCGTCGACACGCCCGGCCACAGCGACTTTGGCGGCGAAGTCGAGCGCGCCCTGCGCATGGTCGATGGCGTGCTCCTCCTCGTGGACGCCAGCGAAGGCCCGTTGCCGCAGACGCGGTACGTTCTGCAAAAAGCTTTGCAGGCCAAGCTGCCTCCGATTGTCGTCCTGAATAAAATCGATCGCTCGGACGCGCGCCCCACTGCCGTACTTGACGAAATTTACAGCCTCTTCATCGACCTCGACGCCACCGAAGACCAGCTCGATTTTCCGGTGCTTTACACCAACGCCAAGACCGGCGTCGCCCACCGCAAGTGGGCGGAATCCGGCGGAGACGATGCCCGCGATCTCACGTTCCTGTTCGAGGCCATTGTGAACACCATTCCTCCCCCGTCGGGCGATCCGCAAAAGACGCTGCAAGTGCAGGTTACCAATCTCGATTACAGCGATTACCTTGGCCGCATTGCCATCGCTCGCGTTTTTGAGGGCACACTGCACCGCGGCGATTTGGTTGGCATCGCGAAACTCGGCGGTTCGCTCCAAACCACGCGCATCACGAAGCTTTTCACGTTTCGTGGCCTTGATCGCGACGAAGCCGAAACCGTCTCCGCCGGAGACATCGTCGCCATCGCCGGCGTCGAAGGCATTCAGATCGGCGAGACTTTGACCGATCCCGAAAATCCCGCTCCTCTGGAGCCGTTGCTGATCGATGAACCTACTCTGGCAATGATTTTCACGGTCAATAGCTCCCCGCTCTCCGGACGGGACGGCCAATGGGTCACTTCACGCGACCTGCGTGACCGCCTGCAAAAAGAATTGCTCACCAACGTCTCCATCCGCGTCGAGAACACCGATACTCCGGAAGCTTTTCGCGTGCTCGGCCGCGGCGAATTGCAATTGGCCATCCTCATCGAAACCATGCGCCGCGAAGGCTATGAATTAATGGTTGGCAAGCCTGAGATTGTTGTGCGCAGCGAAAACGGCCGCCGGCTCGAGCCTCTCGAACACGTGGTGATTGACTGCCCGGAAAATTTCATCGGCATCGTCATGGAGACGCTGGGCACCCGCCGCGGCGAACTCACCCAGATGATCAATCACGGCTCCGGGCGCGTGCGCATGGAATTTCGCATTCCCTCGCGCGGCCTGATCGGCCTGCGCGGGCAGTTGCTCACCGAAACGCGGGGAACCGCCCTGATTCACTCTATTCTCGCCGGCTGGACCGATTACGGCGGCGAAATGGCCTCGCGCCCGACGGGCGCACTCGTGGCCGACCGCGTGGGCGTTACCACCGCTTACGCGATATGGAATATTCAAGAGCGCGGCGTGATGTTCGTTGGGCCGGGGACGGAAGTCTACGAAGGAATGATCGTCGGCGATAATGCACGCGAAGCGGATATGGACGTCAACATCACCAAAGAAAAGAAGCAAACCAACATGCGCGCTTCCACCGCCGATGAAGCCATTCGCCTGATCCCCCATCGCGAATTGAGCCTCGAGCAGGCCATCGAGTACATCGCCGAAGATGAATACGTCGAAGTCACGCCGAAATCTCTGCGACTCCGCAAAAAAGTTCTGGATGCCAAAAAGCGCCCCAAGCGCTGGCAACAGGTTCGCGCCAGCGCCGAAACCCCTGCATAGATTATTGCTCGAGGAATTGTTTTTACGCGGAGTAGACGGATTCGCGCGTGGAGCGTTTCGCCGCGGCGGCCTGCTGCCTTCGCTGCAGTCCGTAATGAATTACTCGATAGCCAAATAGCACAGTTACCACTGCCGCGAAGCGCAACGGAATGGTTTTATCGGACTTCACTAGCCATAAGTAATGAATGACTCCGGCGCAAGCGCTGACGTAAATCAGCCGGTGCAGCATATTCCATCGCCGCCCGCCGAGCCGCCGGATCATTCCGCTGGTGGAAGTTAGCGCCAGCGGAATCATGAGCACAAATGCAGTGAATCCCATGGTGATGAACGGCCGCTTGTAAACGTCGTCGATCATGGCGTGAACATCAAAACCCGAATATATCCAGACCCAAGTCGTAAAGTGCAGGCAGGCGTAGAAAAAGGCGAAAAGGCCGAACATGCGCCGGAAGCGAATCAGCCAGTTCTGCTTCAGAATGCGGCGCAGCGGCGTCATCGACAACGTCACGCAGAGACCAACGAGCGCCCAGGTTCCGGTGGAATGTGTGATGTATTCGACCGGGTTCGCGCCGAGCTCACCGTGGAAACCCATCCAGACGAGATGCGCGAGCGGTAGCAGACACACCAGGAAAATCGGCGGTTTGAGCCACCGCATATTTATGTGCCGCGAAAGATCTTTCATCGTGAGCCGAAGCGTAAAGTGAGTTCAGTAATTCTTCCGCAGGTCCATGCCGTTGTACAAGCTTGCAACCTGGTCGCCGTAACCGTTGAACATTAGCGTCTTAATTCTCTTCCCGAAGAAGGATCCGTCCAGGCGCCGCTCCGAGGCCTGGGTCCAGCGCGGATGATCCACCTGTGGATTGACGTTGGAATAGAAGCCATATTCATGCGCATTGGCGATGTTCCACGTCGTCGGAGGCATGTCTTTCACAAAGCGAATCCTGACCAGCGACTTGACGCTCTTGAATCCATACTTCCAGGGAAGAACCATCCGGATGGGCGCGCCATCCTGATTCGGCAGAGTCTCGCCAAACATTCCGAAAGTCAGCAGCGCCAGCGGGTTCATCGCTTCGTCGAGTCGCAAGCCCTCAACGTAAGGGAGTTCGATTCCCGCGCGTGGTCCGAGCGGCATCTGCTTGACGTCGTAATAGCTCTGGAAGGCCACGAATTTCGCGGTCGGCTTCGGATCTACTTCCTTCGCGAGCGCGCTAAACGAGTAGCCAATCCAGGGAACCACGATCGACCATGCTTCCACGCAGCGGTGCCTGTAAATACGCTCCTCGAGCGGCGCCAGCTTGCGAAGCTCGTCGATATCGAATTTGCGCGGCTTGTTTACTTCGCCTTCGACTGTAACGCTCCAGGGAGTGGTCACGAATTTCGTGGCGTTTCGCGCCGGATCGCTCTTGTCGGTCCCGAATTCGTAGTAGTTGTTGTAGGTCGAAACATCCTTGAGGGGTGTTGGCGGTTCGCTGGTCGAAAATGGACTCTTCACGAGCGGTCCCAATTTCGCTTCGTCGGCTAGTACGGATTGCGGCTCGAGCCAACCGGAAACCGAGCGCGCACCCAGAGTGGCCGCGCCGGTCGCAGCCGCGACCCCAGCGAGAAACTCTCGGCGATTCATGCAGACGGACTTCGGAGTGATTTCGGAATACGGAATATCGCTCGGCTTCTTGATCAGCATCCTTGCCTCCGTGACACCCTTTCTCCCGTGAGAACCCAGAAGGGCTCACGGTCAATAAGAGTCGACAACCGGACAAAGGTTACACCCACACAGAAGAAACTGCGGGCTTACTTGATTTTAGCGCGTTTGCAGACAATCGGCGTAACGATACTTGGCATCGTTTACGTGCTTGACCCGGATGTGCGATCCCCCGCCGTCGCGTCGCCCGCTGCGCGTGGCAGAGTGATTTGCTTGACGTAGAGTTCGCGGACGCGGCCCAGCGTATCGATCTGCTCCGGCGTTTTGTCTGGACGGATGCGCAAGATTCGCGGGAAGCGAAGCGCGAATCCGCTTTCGTGCCGATTGGAGCGCTGCATATTGTTGAAGGCCACTTCGAGCACGACCTTCGGCTCGACGATACGACGAAATCCTTGATCTTCCACCGTGTGCTTCAGAAAATAGTCGGTAAATTCACGAATTTCGGCGTCGGTGAGACCTGAATAGGCCTTGCCGATGTTGAGCAAACGATCGCCTTCGCGCACCGCAAACGTGTAATCGGAGAGCACGCCGCGCCGCTTGCCGTGGCCATATTCCACAGCCGTTACGACCACGTCGAGAGTGGCAAAAGGCTCTTTCAGCTTGAACCAAAAGCGACCCCGGCGTCCCGGTGTGTAAAGCGAATCCGGCGCCTTGGCGACGACTCCTTCGTGTCCCGCAGCCAGGGCATCGCGAAAAGCTTCTTCGATCGCTTCGCGAGTCTCGCACATGCGTTCCGGTGCGAGTTGAAAATGTTTCGATTGCACCGGCGCTAGAAGTTGCTTCAAGCGTCGGCGTCTTTCGACGAGAGGAAAATCCAACAAAAGTTCGCTATCGAGATAGAGGAGGTCAAACATGACAAATTTCACGGGAATCTCTTCCATAAGCCAGAGATCCGGATTCCGGCGGCCCAGCCGTTTCTGAAGCTGCGTGAAAGGAAGAGGCTGCGCGTCGTGCCAGGCGAGTATTTCTCCGTCGATGATGAATTCGCCAGGCAGAGATGCTAACGGTCCCAGCAATTCAGGAAATTCGACGACTTCGTCCAGCGTGCGAGAGAAAATCTTCACGCGGCCCTCACTTTTGTGCGCCTGGGCGCGAATGCCGTCGTATTTTTCTTCCACGACTATGGGCTCGGCGGCGTTCTTGAAGATTTCCGCGGCGGTTTCAACCGGACTCGCCAGCATGAAGTCGATCGGATGGAAAAGCCGGAAGCGCACAGTTTCGAGCTCGTTGCGAAATGCGGATTGCAAAGTTTCACCAATATCGCCGAGCAACATATTGGCGCGACGCACGGAAGCGATGGGGCGCTCGTAGGCCTTGGCGATGGCCTCCTCAACCAGGCTCTCGCGCAAGCCGATGCGCAAATCGCCGGTCATAATCTTAACGATATACTTCACTTCGGCGGGCCGGGCTTTCGCGAGCAGCCTGCGAACCAATTCGGATTTTTCGCTCTGCCCGCGAGCTTTGGGCAATTCGTCAAAAAAGGCGGTAACTTCGCTCATCGAGACTCCGGGCGCATTCGTACGGTCGGCCAAAACCTCTTCGGCCATGTCGCCAAGATCGCCGTGCTTGAGATAAGCGCTACCCATCGTTTCGCCACTCTTCGAGGACAACTCGCCGATCAACCTGCTGAGCAGCATCCCGCCTACTCCGAGCACGCGTTCGTCCCAGCGAGGAAACGGACGGCCGGTGAGAAAAATCGCGCCACGGGTAGCATCTTTGATGGGCAGCGATTGCAAAAGGCTGCTCACCAGCCGGATTTTTTCGGTTTTCTTCGTGGTTGCAGCAACGGCGTCGCAAGTCTGAGCGAGGCGTAGCATTATGTTAGCGGTGTGCTAAAAAACTTCCATGTCGGTCCAAGTGAACCTGAGAAAGAGCAGATCCCTCACTTCGTTCGGGATGTTACCTGTATCCTGACTACACGCTATAGGGCCGCGGAGATGGCGGCAACTTGCGGTGCGGAATCCGCTGCGGCGCCGTCGCGGAAGGTGACGAACGCACCTGAATTCGCCGCGACGCGATCGCCCGGCACGATGATTCCAACCAGGTTGAGCGGATCGGCTGCGGAAACTGTTACGGTTTCGCCCATGGCTGGCTCGCGACGCATGGCGCGTAGAGATTCCACGGCAATGGGCAGCGCGAATTGCTCGCCCAGAAAATCGGTTACGAATCGTCCGCCGCGCACTTCGCCGCGACCCTCCAGGCGACGCAGCATGCCGAGGAGTTCGCGCCACGGTGGCAGGATGCTCTCGCGCGCGAGCGCTTCGCGGAAGACAACGCCGTAGCGCCGCAGCAGTACATTGCAGATCGCTTCGAGCGCACGATCGCGGTCAGTCGAGTGATCGAGAGACTCAGCAACGTATAGCAAAGACCAACGGCCGCTGCTGTGGCGCGGCCGAGCGCTGCGCCCCGTGCCCTGACCGGAACGGCGCTTCGGATCGATCAGCGCGCGCAGGTTATCGAAACCATCCGCGGTGATCAGCCCTGCGGTCACCAACTCCCAAAGCCCGGTCTCGACCTCCGACTTCAGTCGGCCCGTTCCGCGGACGATGTCCGGGAAAAACGAAGCGCCGCGTTCGCGCAGGAACGCGTGCACTTCGCGGGCCGCAGCGCTCAAACCTTGCGCCTGGTGGCCGTCATGACCGCGGCGTGCGCCCATCCAGTCGGCATCGTCTCGCACGAAAAACGCAATCGGGGCGACGCTAGTGGGAATCACGCGGCGTCCGCCGGAAGTCACCGCTTCCAGAGTTGCGGGATGCGGCGATAATCGTCCCCATCCCACAGCCCCAGTGAGGCAGAGCTGGTCGAGAATCTGCGGCTCGTAACCCGAAATGCGCTGTCGTAGAATCCGGTTTTCCCAGGAATTTGCGGGCGCTTCAAAGCCCTGCAACTGCCGCAGGATTTCCACTACGCCGCGCTCGCCGGTGAGTTGCGAGCCGGGAGCGGCGTGCTGCCAGCGCAAAAGCCAGCGCATGAATTGCGCGGGCGTAACTGGCTGCACCTGTTTGCGCAATTCGCCGACGGTGAGCCGATGGATACGCGCGAGCAGACGGCGCTCGCACCATTCGATTTCGTTTGCTGGGACACCTGTGAATTGGCCGCGAAGGATGGAACCGGCGGCTTCGAGGCGCAGCACGGCCTTATCGATTTCCGAAGGCGGCAGGCCGAGGAGTTCGCTCAATTCTCTTGCGCTGGTGGGACCGGCATGCGACATCCAGCCGGTGACCATGGCGAGCACGGCATCTTCCTGCGAAGCCGCCGAGCCGCCAACCTCGGGCAGCGCATCGGTGAAAGAAGTCGCGCCAAAAATCTGCTTGAAGATGGCTGCTCTTTCCGCGCAAACCCAATAGACGCGGCCGTCGAGCTCAGCGCGAGTTGCGCGGTTCTGCCGGATTAATTCAGTGAAATGTGCTTCCCATTGGGGAATCGAATCGGCCACTCTCGCTTGCAGAGCTGATGAGGAAGAGTCGATTTGCAGGAGCGCGACGAATGTGAGCAGCGCATCGTGCAACTCATCGGCATCGCGAACATCGGGCCAGGCATCTCGCCGCACTTCATCGATGGCGGCCGGATCGAGCCGGCCCAACTCGGACGCAAGCGACTCCGGTAGGGCGCGGCGCAATTCGACGGCGCGCGCGCGGCGCTCTTCGAGCGGCGCGTCGTCGAGATAGGCATAGGGATTGGCGTTCAGGATTTCGTGCGAAAAGGCGGACGGGACGGGCGTATCCACTGCGAGGCACTTGATGCGCCCTTCGACGAGGTCGGTCAAAACGCGCTTCAAGCCATCGATGTCGAGCGCTTCGGTGAGCACATCCTTCATCGTCTCGCGGACGAGAGGATGATCGGGAATGGCGATATCGCCGACGATGTTTTCCTGGCAGGCGAGGGCCTGCGGGAAAACCGCCGCCAGCAAATCTTCCGCGCGCATGCGCTGAATCTGGGGGGCAATTTTCTTTCCGCCCTGAAAACGCAGAAGCGCGAGCGCGCGTCCCGCGGCCCAGCGCCAACGCACAGTGAAAAGCGGAGCCGCGAGAACAGCCTGCTCCAAAATCTCCTGCACGGAAGCGGGAAGCAGATAACGGAAAACATCGGCGAGCGGGAAACTGTGCTGTTCGCCGAGCGAGATATTCAGGCCGTTGTCGGTTGCGGCGGCTTGCAGTTCGAAATTGAACGAGCGGCAAAACTTCTTTCGCAGCGCCAGACCCCAGGCTTTGTTGATGCGCGCGCCGAAGGGCGCGTGAATCACAAGCTGCATACCGCCGCCTTCGTCGAAGAAGCGCTCGGCAATAATCATCTCCTGCGAGGGCACAGCCCCGAGCACGGCGATACCGGTCAAGATGTACTTGATGATCTGTTCAGCGCCGGCGTCATCGAGGCCGCACTCGTGCTTGAGCCATTCCCTGGTGGCTGCGGCGACGGCTTCCGTGCCGTTTCCGTTTTGCGAGGTCATACGAGCGGCCACTTCTTCGCGCAGGCGCGAAACCTGCGCGGAAAGCTCGGCCGTGCGAGCCGGAGCTTCGCCGCGCCAGAAAGGAACACTGGGCGGCGCGCCCTGCGCGTCCTCGACGAGGACGCGTCCGGCCTGAATGCGGCGAATGCGCCAGGAGGAATTGCCGAGCAACATGATGTCGCCAGCGAGACTCTCGACGGCGAAATCTTCGTCCACGGTTCCCACCGGCGTGTCATCCGGCGTGGCCACGACGCTGTAGAGGGCATTTTCGGGGATTGCGCCGCCGCTGGTGATCGCGGCGAGGCGGCTACCCCGGCGGCCCTTGACGCGATGGTTCACGCGATCGCGGAAAAGATAGGCGCTGTAGCGTCCACGACGCGCGGCAATGCCTTCCGACAACATTTCGATGATAGCGTCGAAATCGGCGCGCGGCAGATCGCGATAGGGATAAGCGCGGCGGATCAGATTGTAGAGATCGTCCTCGCGCCACTCTTCCGCAGCACATGCAGCGACAATCTGCTGCGCGAGCACATCCAGTGGATTGGCGGGAATTTCCAGCCGGTCGAGATCGCCCGCGCGCACGCTGCGGACGACTGCTGCACACTCCACCAGCTCATCGAGCGAGGTGGCGACGATGCGTCCTTTGGGAATCGCGCCGCGCCAGTGGCCTGCACGGCCAATGCGCTGCAACGCAACGGCAATCGCGCGCGGCGAACCAATCTGGCAAACCAAATCCACGTAGCCGATGTCTATACCGAGTTCCAGAGATGCTGTTGCCACGAGCACGCGGACTTCGCCCGCTTTCAGCTTGCGTTCCGCCGCGAGACGAAGCTTGCGCGAAAGGCTGCCGTGATGGGCGGCGACTGCTTCTTTTCCGAGGCGCTCGGCGAGATGGTGCGAGACGCGTTCGGAAAGCCGCCGCGTATTGACGAAAACCAGTGTGGAACGATGCTGCAAGACGAGCGCGGCGATGCGGTCGTAAATTTCGCCCCACATCTCGTTGGAGGCGACCGGCCCAAGTTCGCTCTGGGGCACTTCGATGGCGATATCGAGACGGCGGCCGTGACCGGTATCGACGATTACAGGGTCAGGCCGGCCATTTCCGGAAAGAAAGTGCGCGATCGTCTCAATGGGCTTCTGCGTGGCAGAAAGACCGATGCGGACGGGCGAGTGCGGAAGCAAAGCTTCGAGCCGTTCGAGCGAAAGCGCCAGATGAGCGCCGCGTTTGTCGTCGGCGACGGCGTGGATTTCATCCACGATCACGGTTTCGATGTTGCGTAGGATGGCGCGGCTGCGCTCGGCGGTGAGGAGGATGTAGAGCGATTCGGGAGTGGTAACGAGGATGTGCGGCGGCCGCACGAGCATATTGCGGCGTTCGTGCGTCAAGGTGTCACCGGTACGCACGCCAACACGGATCTCGGGCATGAGCAAGCCGCGTTCGGCGGCTTTGCGAAGAATCTCGCCGAGCGGGACCTCGAGATTCTTCTGGATGTCGTTGCCCAGCGCCTTCAACGGCGAGATATACAAGACTTCCGTCTGGTTTTGCAGCGCACCGGTAAGCGCTTTACGCACCAAACGGTCGATGCAGGCGAGAAACGCGGCGAGTGTTTTGCCGGAGCCTGTGGGCGCGGAAATTAACGTGGTTTTCCGGCCTAGGATCTGCGGCCAGCCGAGCTCTTGCGGCTCGGTGGGTGAAGCGAAGCGCTCCAGGAACCATTCGCGGACGATGGGATGAGCCCAGTCGAGTGCGCGCAAAGCGGCGGCGTCAGCTGCAAAGAGGTTGGGAGTGGAATCGGCAGAAGCCATTTCATAATTGTAACGCGGCGGCGAACAAAGTGCGAAGGGCAGCGGAATAGCGCCGGTGGAACGACGGTCCCTAGAAGTGATTTCGGCCGCGGCAGTCTTCCATGTCTGCCTCTATGTGTGCGTTTGCGCTCGCGCCGATTCCGCTTGCTTCGCGGAAGCCAGTAGTTCCTCGGCGTAAAGAGCGCCTTCCGGCGTATCTTCGTGCTTGAAATAAGTGAAAACATCGCCTTTTTGCGAGAGCTCGAGGGCCTGTTTTGCGAGCTCCGCGCGCTCTTTCGAGGAGTATCCCTGTTTGCGCAACCGGAAGTAGGTGAAGCCGGCAGTCCGCACGTTGGGGGTTTCCAATTTTTCGCTCTCGGCCTGGCATAAAGCCGCGTTGGCCCCGCGCAGGGCGTCGAAGACTTCGGGGCTGAACCAGGAATCGTGGCGGAACTCGAATGCCGCGCGCGTATCGCGCGGCAACTGCGCCAGAAAATCCTTGAGACGAGGCAAATCGCAGCGCAGGAACGGCGGCAACTGAAAGAGCACGGGGCCGAGCTTGCCGGCTTCGTGGAGAGGAGCGAGCGCCCTGAGGAAATTCGATGTCCACTCTTCGGCGTCTTTGAGCCGCTTGACGTGTGTGATGTTCTGATGCGCCTTGACGGCAAATTTGAAGTCAGCGGGAGTTGAAGCGATCCAGCCCGAGAGCAATTTCTCCGTCGGAAAGCGGCGAAATGTGTAGTTCAGCTCAACTGAGTTCAGGCGGGTGCTGTAATAGCCGAGGAATTTGGCTGCCGCGAGTTTAGCAGGGTAGAAATCGGGCTTCCACTGCGGGTAGGCCCAGCCCGACGTGCCTGCATACAACTTACCCATGCGATTCCCGGCTCGAACTATATCAGGTTCGGCGCGATCAGGTTCAGCGTGCGGAGATGCACAGGGGCAAGCGGCGTGAGTTCGATTGACACCATAACCGCGAGGAGTAAACTGCGCTCGCGCTTTCCGGAACGCATTTTTGCTCGAAGATAAGCGGAGGAAAACTATGCGTAGAGCGGGCCTGACGCTTTCGACCGTTGCCTTTGGTGTGCTGATCGGATTTTTCCTGGCGAACCGATGGCCGGTTCGTGGGCAGGCGCGGCCAGGCGCCGGATTCGCCGCAGTGCCCGGCGAAACAGGCGGCTGGGACCTGACCGGGCCATACGATGTGGCGAAGGATTGGCCCAAGCCATTGAGCCAATTGCCGGGCCACGAAAAGTGGACATGGGGATCGGTGGAAGGTGTTTTTGCCGAGAGCCCAAATCGCGTGTTCATCTTTCAGCGCGGGGAGTTGCCGTTGCTGACGCGGCCGCAGGGCAAGCCGGTGCCGGAGTTCGGACCGAGCCTCTCTTTTCCGGTGGGCCAAGTGCCGTTCCGAAATGCGTCGCAAGGGCCTGTTTCGAGCCCGCCGGGAGCCGGTGGCCCGGGTGCTGATCCTTCTGATCCCGCGCAGGCGTGGAAAGGGAGAATGGGCATCGATGCGCGCTGGGAGCATCTGCTCGTGGTGGTCGACGCCAACGGCAACATCACGGAACAATGGACACAGTGGGATTCGCTCTTCAAGCGGCCCCATGCCGTCTACATCAATCCGTACGATCCGGACAAATACGTGTGGGTGGTCGACGATCACAATCACGCGATTTTTAAGTTCACGCACGATGGCAAACAGCTCGTACAGACGATCGGGACAAAAGGCGAGGCCGGAGAGGACGACAAGCACTTCAATCGTCCAACGTACATTGCATGGCTGCCCGACAGCACCATGTTCGTGTCGGACGGCTATAACGGCCATCGTGTGGTGAAGCTGGACAAGAACGGCAAGTTCCTGATGGCCTGGGGCGAAAAGGGCAATCCGCCAAACGAGACGCGGCCGGGCTACTTCAACGTGGTGCATGGCATCGCCGCAGATCCCGTTTCGCGCCGCGTTTACGTGAGCGATCGTGGCAACAGGCGTATGCAGGTGTTCGATGAGAACGGGAAATTCATCGAGCAATGGCCGTTCGCGCAGCCCTCATCGGTGAACTGCCTGTACATCGGGGCCGACCGGAAGGTGTGGGCCTTCGAGGACACGACGTCAAAGGTCGTGGAGTATGACTCCGACGGCCATCTCCTGTATGCGTGGGGCACCCTAGGCGATTGGCCCGGGGGGCTTTTCAACATTCATGGCGCGAGCGTGGACCAGGAGGGCAATCTCTATATCGCGGAAGTTGCCGGCGGGCGGGTGCAAAAATTCCATCCTCGGCCGGGCGCGAATCCGGAGTACCTGGTCAGCAAGCCGGTGTATGCCGCCTGGAAGTGACCGGGTTTCGAACGCGGGTCCGGTAAGATTTCGAGCGTAGCCAACTGAAGTCCGGCGCCATCAAAAGGAGTTGAACTAGAAACGAGTAGCTTGAACTTGCCACGCATTCGCGGCGTCTGGCAGCGGCTAAATGTTGCCGACGTGGTTGCGTGTGCCGTGGTGCTGGCGTACTTGCTCCTTGCTTTCTTTGGTCCCCATTTTGGCCCGCAGGTTCGCGTCCCAACACTCTGGTTGTCGCGGATACTTTTGGTACTTGGCTTCGGCTATCTGGCTGTTCGATTGTTCGGAGCGCACACACATTGGCTATGGAGTCTGCGCAACCAACTCATCGCGGTCTATTTTTTCGTTTCCATCCTTCCCATCCTGCTCCAAGCGGTTATGACCGCGCTTGCTGTCTACCTGCTCTATTGGCATTTCGGGGCATATCTCGTTTACGCCGATCTCGAAAGACGCATCGAGCAAGTCGCGGCCACGGCTGATACGCTTACAACCGCCTATGCTCTCGAGATCGCCTCGACCGGAGCTAAGGCGCCCATCGGTCCAATCTCGGAACCGCCGCCGCGCACCGCGATATTTCTAGCGGCAGCCCAGGAAAACTTGCCGGGATTGAAAATCGAAGTGGGCGCAGGCCAGGAATTGCTCGCGCGGGCCACCGACCGGCGCCACCTTCGATTCGCCGGTTTGGTTGCGGACCACGACGCGCTGGAGTTGCGCGCTGTAGTCGGGCGGCGCGTCAACGGACAGCAGCTCATCGTATCGGCTGAGGTTCCGGTCACTCCGGAGCTTCTCGCCACGCTAGCGTCGGAGTTTGGTCCTATTGAGGTCATAACCACGCGTCCGACAGACCGCCTAGGGCAGCCAGGTGTCACTTTCCCGAGCCGCGGCCGCGTATTAGCTCCAGTGCGGGAGGTGCAGGCGGCGGGTCGGGCGCTCGCTCCGCCAACGCACTGGCTTGACTACAGCGTGACCGGCTTCTCGAGGCTCGATGCGGTGAACCTGGCGGACGTATCGAACGCGGGCGCCGATGTGCCGGTGATCCTGCGCTTCACTGCGCGCTCATCCGAACTCAACGGACGGCTGCTCGCGCTGGTGGGGGAATGGGGCGGCATCGCA
>Ga0307479_10002438_pt1 | contig 16905 bp, 16 predicted proteins | sample atmos_gasesECM4C_FD_203743 | JGI IMG/M metagenome (GOLD analysis project Ga0307479, IMG submission 203743) | Hardwood forest soil microbial communities from Morgan-Monroe State Forest, Indiana, United States - atmos_gasesECM4C_515 | ecosystem: Environmental > Terrestrial > Soil > Temperate... | reverse complement strand
AGATCTTCGAGCCGTTCTTTACGACGCGACCGGGCGGGACGGGCCTGGGGCTCTATATCGCGCGCGAGCTTGCCGACGCCAACGGTGCAACGCTGGAGCTCCTGCCGAAGGGGCCCGGCGCGCACTTTCGCATGACCATGAAGCGCGCGCTCAGCCCGGCGGAAAAGTGAGAGCCTCTGATACGGAGGCGCTAGGACGGCGGGACATCAAGGGGAGGCAATCATGAGCCGGAGACCACGCGAACGCGGACAACCCAAGGTGCTCGTCATCGACGACGAGCCCGATCTGCTCGAATTGCTCGAGCTGACGTTGTCGCGTATGGGACTCGACACGACGCGCGCGCAGTCGGTCGCGGAAGCCATCCGGCTGCTCGACGGCCAGGCCTTCGACCTGTGCCTGACCGACATGCGCCTGCCCGATGGCGAGGGCCTGCGCGTCGTCGAGCACATCACCGACAAGGGCCTCGACGTTCCGGTCGCCGTCATCACCGCGTTCGGCAGCGCCGAAAACGCCGTCGCGGCGCTCAAGGCCGGGGCCTTCGACTACCTGGCAAAACCGGTGGCGCTCGAGCAGTTGCGCGCGCTGGTCAAGCAGGCTTTGAAGGTTCCCGAGAAGCCGGCCGCGCCGTCGTCGTACCAGCTTCTGGGCGAATCGCCCGCGATCATGCAGGTCCGGCAGATGATCGACCGGCTGTCCAAGAGCCAGGCGCCGGTCTTCATCACCGGCGAGTCAGGCAGCGGCAAGGAGCTTGCGGCGCGCATGATCCATCTCGGCGGCCCGCGCGCCGAGCAGCCCTTCGTTCCGGTGAACTGCGGCGCGATCCCGGAAAACCTGATGGAGAGCGAATTCTTCGGCTACAAGAAGGGCGCATTTACCGGGGCCGAAGGCGATCGCGACGGCTTCTTCCAGGCGGCGAACGGCGGCACGCTGTTTCTGGACGAGGTGGCCGACCTGCCGCTGCCGATGCAGGTGAAGCTCTTGCGCGCGATCCAGGAAAAGCGCGTGCGCAAGGTCGGCTCGACCGCCGAGGAGCCGGTCGATGTGCGGATCATCAGCGCAACGCACAAGAAGTTGCCGGCGCTGGTCGAAGCTGGCGAGTTCCGCCAGGACCTGTTCTACCGCCTGCACGTGATCGAGCTGGCGATGCCGAGCTTGCGCGAGATGCGCGAGGATATCCCGACGATCGCCGATGCGATCCTGCGCAAGCTCTCGCGCGCGATGCCCGCCAAGCTCGACGCCGAAGCGGTCTCCGAGCTGGAGTCGTATCCGTTTCCCGGAAACGTGCGCGAGCTCGAAAACATTCTCGAGCGCGGGCTTTCGCTGGCCGCCGATCCCCAAAAGATCACCGCGGAAGATCTGCATTTGACGCCGCCGCCGGAAGAGGCGGACGCCGCGCTCCCCGCCGGGGACAAGTGGCCGCTGCAGGATTATCTCGATCGCGTCGAGCGGGCGGCGATCAACGAAGCGCTGGAGAAAACGCGCTACAACCGCACCGCAGCGGCCAAGCTCCTCGGCATCACGTTTCGCGCCATGCGCTATCGCATGGAGCGTCTCGGCATCAAGTAACCCAAAGCTGGTGCGCGCCCCGATTGCTTTGTCGCGTCCTCGGGGCGCTCGCGACGCTTTGGACTGCAGTTCTCCTCCGTGAGCGTATCCCGCCTCTCTATCGACCGCGCCGGCGTCGTGCGCGCGGCGGCGCAGCTGCCTTCGCCCAATTGCGACGATCGCCCGGCGCAAACCGCGATCACGCTGCTCGTCGTCCATAGCATCTCTCTGCCGCCGGGACGATTCGGCGGGCCCGGAATCGCGGAGCTGTTCACCAACCGGCTCGACCCCGCCGCGCATCCGTACTACGGTACCGTAGCGCACTTGCGCGTGTCCGCGCATTTCCTGATCGGACGCGACGGTGCGCTGACGCAGTTCGTGCCCTGCGCGAGACGTGCCTGGCATGCGGGGCCGTCGTCGTGGCGCGGTCGCGAGGATTGCAACGATTTCTCCATCGGCGTCGAGCTGGAGGGCACCGACGACCTGCCGTACGAGGCGGCGCAATACGAGGTGCTCGCGCGCCTTACCCGGGCGTTGCGCCGGCGCTATCCCATCGCCGACCTGGCCGGCCACAGCGACGTCGCACCGGGCCGGAAGACCGACCCCGGGCCGGCGTTCGACTGGGCGTGCTTCCGAACGCTCGTGGCCGCCGTTCGCGTTCGACCGGCCCGAGGCTAACCGCCGCAGCAGGCAAGCCCCCGGCGGCCTGGGGGCTGCGGTCTTGGATTCGATCGAATTCCAAGGTAAAATAACAGGTTATGCAGTTTCTCGCCGACTATTTTCCGCTGCTGCTCTTCTTCGCGGCATTCAAGCTGTGGGACATCTATGTGGCGACCGCTGTCGCCATCGCGGCGTCCGTGGCGCAGATCGCGTACTTCCGCTGGCGTCGCGGCAAGGTCCAGGTCGTGCATTGGCTGAGCCTGGCGATCATCGTCAGCTTCGGCGGCGCCACGCTGCTCCTGCACGACGAAACCTTCATCAAGCTGAAACCGACGGTCCTTTACTGGCTTTTCGCCGCCATCCTCGCCGTCGGACGCCTGGCTTTCCGCCGCAACCTGATCGCCGTGCTGATGAAGGACCTCCCGTTGCCCGACCCGGTTTGGGCCCGCGTCACCTGGGTGTGGGTCGCGTTCCTCACCGGCATGGGGGCAGCGAATCTGTACGTCGCGTCGCATTTCCCGACCGACATCTGGGTCAATTTCAAAGTCTGGGGCGCGATGGTGCTGTTTTTCCTTCTCGCCGTGGCGACCGTCGCTTCGGTCGCCCGCTACCTGCCGGAGCGGCCGTGAACGCGAGGGGCGACGTGCCGGCGGCATTGCGCACGCGGCTGGCCGACCTCTCGCCAGTCGCGCTCGAGATCCACGACGACAGTGCCGAGCACGCCGGCCACGCCGGCGCCGCGGCCGGCGGCGGGCACTTTTCGGTGCTGATCGTGTCTGAGGCGTTCAACGGCGTACCGCGGCTCAAGCGCCATCAGACCGTCATGGCACGGGTCGCCGACCTGCTTCCCCACCCGATTCACGCGCTATCGATCAAGGCGCTGGCGCCTGAAGAATTCTCTTAACCCGAGTCGTACCCACAGAAGGACTGTCATCCATGCAGAAGTATTTCCGACTATTCACCGCGCTGGCCGCTGCTGCCCTGCTGCTCGCGCCACCCGTCGCGACCGCGCAGGAAGCGAAGAAAGCACCGGCCAAAGCCGACGCCCCGGCCAAGGGCGGCAATCTCTATCCCCCGGCGTATTTCGACTTCATGCTCAAGCAGCGCACGTCACAGGGGCAGCCCGACTCACCCGAGCTGCGCACGGCGATTCGCGACGAGCTCAATACCCGCGAGCTGCTCGTCCGCGAGGCAAAGAAAAAGGGGCTCGACAAGACCTCGGGGATGAAGGCCGAGATGGACCTGACTGCGCAGACCGTGCTCGTTCGCGCCTTCATGGCCGATTATCTGAAGGCGCATCCGGTTCCGGACGACGTGCTTCGCAAGGAATACGACACGATCAAGACCCAGATGGGCGACAAGGAGTACAAGGTGCGCCACATCCTGGTCGAGAAGGAGGATGAAGCCAAGGACATCATCGCGTCGCTCCAAAAGGGCGAAAAGTTCGAGAAGCTCGCCGAGCGCACCAAGGACACCGGGTCCAAGGCCACCGGCGGCGATCTCGACTGGAACGCTCCGTCGAACTTCGTCAAGCCTTTTGCCGATGCGATGGTCGCGCTGCAGAAAGGCAAGTTCACGACCACGCCGGTGCAGACGCAGTTCGGCTGGCACGTGATTGAGCTCGAAGACATTCGCGATGCGAAAGTTCCGAGTTTCGACGAGGTGAAGCCGCAGCTCGCGCAGCGGATGCAGGGACAGGTGGTCGAGAAGTATCTTCGCGACCTGCGCGCGCAGAACGGCCTCTAAGCCAAACCGCCTGACGTTCGCCGACAAGGGCAGGTGCGAAAGCGCCTGCCCTTTTTTGTCGCAGCCGGGGCGACGGGCTCACCGGATACCTTAGATGCTATCCTAGCGCCCGCGCCGCAGCTCAAACGTCATCGAATCCGTTGCCCGAAAAACCCATGGCGAAGATTCGTCATCCCAGGGATTTTGCCGCCGGCCTGATGTTCACCGGCTTCGGCGCCGCCGCGATCGCGATCGGATACGGCTACCCGCTGGGCGTCGCGGCGCGCATGGGGGCGGGCTACTTCCCGCGCATCCTCGGCATCCTGCTGATCGCGCTGGGCGCGGTGTTGGTGTTGCGCGCGCTGCGCTTCGACGGCGCGAGGATTGCGCTCGAATCGCCGCGGCCGCTACTCATCGTGATCGGCAGCGTGGTGCTGTTCGGATGGTGTGTCGCTCCGCCGACGCTGTTCGGCGTGACCCTGCCGTCGCTGGGGCTGGTCATCGCATCGATCGTGCTGATCTTCGTGTCGAGCATCGCCAGCACCGAGTTCCGGTGGAAGGAGGCGCTGATCAGCGGGGTCGTGCTGGCAGCGCTGTCGGTCGCGGGATTCATCTGGGGGCTCGGCCTGCAGTTCTCGATCTGGCCGGCATTCCTCGGCCCGGGCTAGCGATGGACCTGGTCTTGAATCTGTCGCTCGGGTTCGGCGTCGCGGTGTCGCCGATCAATCTGCTCTATGCGCTGATCGGATGCCTGCTCGGAACGCTGATCGGCGTGCTGCCGGGCATCGGCCCGGTGGCGACGATCGCCATGCTGCTTCCGATCACCTATGGTGTGCCGACGGTCTCGGCGCTCATCATGCTGGCCGGCATCTACTACGGCGCGCAATACGGCGGCTCGACGACCTCGATCCTGGTCAACCTCCCCGGCGAAGCGTCGTCCGCGGTGACCTGCCTCGACGGCCACCAGATGGCGCTCAAGGGGCGCGCGGGGGCCGCACTCTGCATCGCCGCGCTCGGCTCATTCTTCGCCGGTTGCGTCGGGACGCTGCTGCTGGCGGCGTTTGCGCTGCCGATGACCGAGCTGGCGCTCAAATTCGGGCCCGCCGAATATTTCTCGCTGATGGTCCTGGGCATGATCGGTGCGGTCGTGCTCGCGCACGGCTCGCTGCTGAGGGCCATCGCGATGATCGTACTCGGCCTGCTGTTCGGCATCGTCGGCACCGACGTCAACTCCGGCATGGCGCGGTTTTCGTTCGGCATCCCCGAACTGACTGACGGTATCGGCACGGCGCAGATCGCGGTCGGCGTCTTCGGTTTCGCCGAGATTCTGATGAGCCTTTCCCAGAAGGAGAACCGCGACATCCTGCAACAGAAGCTCACCTCGCTGATGCCGAACCGCGAGGAGATCCGCCGCTCGATCCCGGCGGTGCTCCGCGGCACGACGATCGGCTCATTGCTCGGCATTCTGCCCGGTGGCGGCGCGCTGCTCGCTTCGTTCGCCGCGTACGGACTCGAGAAGAAGGTGTCGAAACGGCCGCAGGAATTCGGCAAGGGCGCGGTCGAGGGCGTTGCGGGACCGGAATCGGCGAACAACGCCGCGGCGCAGACGTCGTTCATTCCGCTGCTGACGCTCGGCATCCCGCCCAACGCGGTGATGGCGCTGATGGTCGGCGCGATGACCATCCACAACATCCAGCCCGGACCGCAGGTGATGACCAGCAACCCCGGGCTGTTCTGGGGTCTCATCGTCAGCATGTGGATCGGCAACCTGATGCTGGTGGTGCTGAACCTGCCGCTGATCGGCATGTGGGTGAAGCTGCTGACCGTCCCCTATCGCCTGCTCTATCCGGCGATCCTGCTGTTCTGCGCGATCGGCGTGTACAGCCTTTCGAACAGCGTCGTCGACGTCTACATCACTGCGGCGTTCGGCTTCATGGGCTACGTCTTCGCCAAGCTGGAGTGCGAGCCCGCCCCACTGCTCCTCGGCTTCGTGCTCGGGCCGCTGCTGGAGGAAAATCTCCGCCGGGCGATGCTGCTCTCGCGCGGCGATCCGACCGTGTTCTTCACGCGGCCGCTGTCGTTGGTGATGCTGCTGCTCGCGGGTTTCCTGCTTCTCCTGATCGTCGCACCGCAGTTCCGCAGGACGCGCGAAGCAGCGTTCGTGGAAAGCGAAGGCTGAGTCGATTGAAAGATCATCGCACCGCGAGCGTCGACCGGCCGACGAGCTTCGACTGGACTGCCGCGTATCCGTCGCGGCGGCAGCCGATCTTCGCGCGCAACGCTGTGGCAACCTCGCAGCCGCTTGCGACGCAGGCCGGCATCGCCATGTTGCGCGCGGGCGGCAACGCGATCGACGCCGTGCTCGCCACCGCGATTGCGCTCACCGTCGTCGAGCCGTGCAGCAACGGCCTGGGCAGCGATCTGTTCGCCATTGTCTGGGACGGTCGCGGGCTCGCGGGCCTGAATGCGTCCGGGCGCGCACCCGCCGCGTGGACGCCGGAGCGCTTTGCGCGTTACCGCGAAATGCCGCGCGCCGGCTGGAACACCGTCACGATTCCCGGCGCGGTATCGGCGTGGGTAGCGCTGTCGGAGCGCTACGGCAAGCTGCCGTTTGCAGACCTGTTCGCGCCCGCGATCGGCTACGCGCGCGACGGCTACGCGGTGAGCCCGATCATCGCCGACAAGTGGGCCAAGGCGGTGCCGATTCTCGGCGAGGTTCCGGGCTTCGCCGCCCATTTCCTCCCGCACGGCCGCGCGCCGCAGCCGGGCGAGCAATTCGTCTCACCCGACACGGCCACGTCGCTGGAAAAGATCGCCGCGAGCAAGGGCGAGGCGTTCTATCGCGGCGAGCTTGCCGAGAAGATGGTGGCGCATTCGCGAGCGAACGGAGGCGTGCACGCGCTCGAGGACTTTGCCGCGCATACGAACGACTGGGTCACGCCGCTCGCGGTCGACTATCGCGGCTACACCGTGCACGAGATTCCGCCGAACGGCCAGGGTATCGCCGCGCTGATCGCGCTGGGCATTCTCGAGCATTTCGATCTCGCGTCGCAAGCGGTCGATTCGGTCGAGGTGCAACATCTCGAGATCGAAGCGATGAAGCTCGCGTTCGCCGACGTCTACCGCTACGTCGCTGATCCGCGCGCGATGGAAGTCACGCCGGCACAGATGCTCGACCCGGACTATCTCGTCGCGCGGGCGCGACTCATCGATCGCAGGCGCGCGCAGGATTTCGGACACGGCACCCCGCCGAAGGCCGGGACCGTATATCTCACCGCTGCCGACGCGGGCGGCATGATGGTGTCGCTGATCCAGTCGAACTACATGGGCTTCGGCTCGGGCATCGTCGTTCCCGGCACGGGAATAAGCTTGCAGAACCGCGGCACCGGCTTCTCACTGGAACCGGGCCACCCGAACCGCGTCGGCCCCGGCAAGCGGCCGTTCCACACGATCATCCCGGGCTTCGTCACGCGCGACGGTCAGCCGTACGCGAGCTTCGGCGTCATGGGCGGGGCGATCCAGCCGCAGGGGCACGTGCAGACGCTGGTACGTCTGATCGACCATCGCCAGCAACCGCAGGCGGTGCTCGATGCGCCGCGGTGGAAAGTCAACGCCGGCGTCTCAATCGATCTCGAGTCCAGCGTGGCGCCTGCAGTGCGCGACGGTCTCGAGGCTCTCGGTCACGAGTTCGCGTCGATTTCCGACGCATACATGGACTTCGGCGCCGGGCAGTTCATCGTGCGTACGGAGAACGGCTACATCGCCGCATCGGACCCGCGCCGCGACGGACAGGCCGCGGGGTTCTGAGCTTTTCGTGGGTGCGACTTTATTCGCACGCGGCCGACCAATGGTGCGCCGCGGCCGAATGAATTCGGCCTTACGGTTGTTTTGCCTTGATCGTCGACAGTGGCAACAGCTCGGGCAAGTCGATGCGCTTCCGATCGGGCTCGGCAGCCGTGAGCGCTTCCGTCTCGACCATCGTCGCCAGGCTGCGCCGCGCGAGCTCCTGATAGCTCACCGTACCCTCGATCTTCCAGGCCAGTTCCTGGTCGGTGAGCGCGCGCACGACCTTGGCGGGAACGCCCGCGACGAGCGTTCGCGGCGGCACGACCATGCCGGCCTTGACGAACGCCATCGCAGCGACGATCGCAGATTCGCCGATGACCGCGTTGTCGTTGACCACCGCGTTCATGCCGACGAGGGCGTTCTTCTGCACGACGCAGCCATGGAGGATCGCGCCGTGCCCGACGTGGCCCTCCTCCTCGACCACGGTATCGGTGCCGGGAAAGCCGTGCATCACGCAGCAATCCTGCAGGTTCGCGCCGGCGCGCACTTCGATGCGCCCGAAGTCGCCGCGCAGGCACGCGGCCGGCCCGATGTAGCAGCCCGCCCCGACGAGCACGTCGCCAATCAGCACCGCGCTCGGGTGCACGAAAGCGGTCGGATCGACGACCGGCGTCACTCCGTTGATCGACCAGACGCGTACGCTCATCGCTGCTCCTTCGCGTCGTTGCTCATCCGAGCCACGCCCGCGCGTTGCGGAACATCCGCATCCACGGCGAATCTTCGCCCCATGCTTCCGGGTGCCACGACATCTGCACCGTACGGAACACGCGCTCCGGGTGCGGCATCAGGATCGTGAACCGGCCGTCGGCGGTCGTCAGTCCGGTGATGCCGCGCGGCGAGCCGTTGGGATTGTACGGGTAGCGCTCGGTCGTTGCGCCGCGGTTGTCGACGAAGCGCAGCGATACGAGCGGCTCCGCTGCCGCGAGTTGCGCCGCATCGCGGAACTCCGCGTAGCCCTCGCCGTGCGCCAGCGCCACGGGAATACGGCTGCCTTCCATCCCGGCAAAGAAGATCGACGGCGAGCGCTGCACCTCGAGCGTCACCAGGCGCGCCTCGAATTGCTCGCTCCTGTTGCGCACGAAGTGCGGCCAATGTTCCGTACCGGGGATCAGCTCGTGCAGGTTGCTCATCATCTGACATCCGTTGCAGATGCCGACCGCGAAGCTGTCGGCGCGAATGAAGAACGACGCGAACTCGTCGCGCGCGCGCGCGTTGAACAGGATCGACTTCGCCCAGCCTTCGCCGGCCCCGAGCACGTCGCCATACGAGAACCCGCCGCCGGCGACGATGCCCTTGACTCCATCCAGCGTCGCGCGCCCTGCGATGACGTCCGTCATGTGCACGTCGTAGGCATCGAAGCCGGCGCGATCGAACGCCGCCGCGGCCTCGATGTGGCCGTTGACGCCCTGCTCGCGCAGGATCGCGACGCGGGGGCGCGCACTCCTGCCGATGAATGGCGCAGCGATGTCCTGCCTCGGGTCGAAGGTCAGGTGCGGCGACAATCCCGGATCGCCGGCGTCGAGAATGCGCTCGTATTCCTGATCCGCGGCTTCCGGATGGTCGCGTAGCTTTTGCAGCGCGTGCGTCGTGCGCGACCATGCGCGATGCAGATCGATGCGCGGCTCATCGAAAAGTACCGTGCCCTCGCGCGCGACGCGTACGCGGTCGCCCGGCGCTGCCTCGCCGATCGCCACGCAGCGCAAGCCCGCCGCCTCCAATGCCGCGACGACATCGTGGCGATCTGCGGTACGCACCTGCAACACCGCGCCCAACTCCTCGTTGAACAGCGCGGTGATCGGTGCTCCGGGCAGCTCGTCGATCGCGATCGCCAGTCCACAACGCGCTGCGAACGCCATCTCCGCGAGCGTCGCGAACATTCCGCCGTCGGAGCGATCGTGATACGCAAGGATTCGGCCCTGAGCGTGAAGCGCCTGCACGGTCGCGAAGAAACCCTTCAGCATTTCCGCATCGTCGAGATCGGGCGCGACGTCGCCGAGCCGGCCGTAGACCTGAGCCAGCGTCGAGCCGCCCAGCCGGTTCTTGCCGTCGCCGAAGTCGACGAGAAGCAGGACCGTAGGGCCCTGATCGAGGCGCAGTTGCGGCGTCAGCACGCGCCTGGCATCGGTCACCGGCGCGAACGCGGAAACGATGAGCGAGACCGGCGCCGTCACCGCGCGCTCGGTGCCGCCGTCGCTCCAGGTCGTGCGCATCGACATCGAGTCCTTGCCGACGGGGATGCTGATACCCAATGCCGGACAGAGCTCCATGCCCACCGCGCGCACCGTGTCGTAGAGCGCGGCGTCCTCGCCCGGATGCCCGGCCGGCGCCATCCAGTTCGCCGAGAGCTTGACGTCGGCGAGGCTGCCGATGCCCGCAGCAGCGAGATTGGTGATCGCCTCGCTGACCGCCATCCGCCCCGACGCCGCCGCATCGATCAGCGCCAGCGGCGTGCGCTCGCCTATCGCCATCGCTTCGCCGGCATAACCTTCAAAGTCCATCAGCGTGATGGCGGCGTCGGAAACCGGCACCTGCCAGGGACCGATCATCGGATCGCGCGCGCTCAAGCCGCCGACCGTGCGATCGCCGATCGTCACCAGGAACGTCTTGTCGGCGACCGCGGGGAATTGCAGCACGTGATATGCCGCCTCGCGCAGGTCGAGCGCATCGGCATCGAACGGCTCGAGCCGGCGCGCGACGCGCGCGACGTTGCGCGTCATCTTCGGCGGCTTCCCGAGCAGCACCGATAGATCCATGTCGACGGGCGCATTCTTGAAAAGCGGATCCTCGACCACGAGGCGGTGATCGGGCGTAGCGCCTCCGAGCACCGCGAACGGGCAGCGCTCTCGCGCGCATATCTCCGCGAACGATGCCAGCGCCTCCGGCCGGATCGCGAGCACGTAACGCTCCTGCGCTTCGTTGCACCAGACCTCGCGCGGCGACATGCCGTGTTCTTCCGACGGGATCGCCCGCAGGTCGAGGCGCGCACCCACATCGCCGTTGTGCGCGAGCTCCGGCAGTGCATTGGAAAGTCCGCCCGCGCCGACGTCGTGGATCGACAGGATCGGATTCGCGTCGCCCTGCTGCCAGCAGCGGTCGATGACTTCCTGCGCCCGGCGCTGGATCTCGGCGTTGCCGCGCTGCACGGAATCGAAATCAAGATCGGCGATATTGGCGCCCGTCGCCATCGACGACGCCGCGCCGCCGCCCATGCCGATCAGCATGCCGGGGCCGCCGATCTGGACGATGAGCGCACCGTCGGAGAGCGAGCGCTTGCGCGCATCGCGTGCGGCGACGTTGCCGACCCCGCCCGCGATCATGATCGGCTTGTGATAGCCGCGGACTTCGCCGCCGACTTCCTGCTCGAAGGTGCGGAAGTAGCCGAGCAGGTTCGGCCGCCCGAACTCGTTGTTGAACGCCGCGCCGCCGATCGGACCCTCGAGCATGATCTGCACCGCGGAGGCGATGCGTTCGGGCTTACCGTGATCGACTTCCCAGGGTTGCACCATGTCGGGAATCTTCAGATGCGATACCGTGAACCCCGTCAGACCCGCCTTGGGCCGGGCCCCGATGCCGGTCGCGCCTTCGTCGCGAATCTCACCGCCCGAGCCGGTCGCCGCACCCGGAAACGGCGCGATGGCGGTCGGATGGTTGTGCGTCTCGACCTTCATCACGATGTGCGTCATCTCGTCGTGTGTCGCGTAGCGGCCATCGGAATTCGCATAGAAGCGCTGCACGCGCGCGCCTTCGATCACCGCGGCGTTGTCGGCGTAGGCGACGACCGTTCGCTGCGGGCTCACCGCGTACGTGTTGCGGATCATCGCGAACAGCGATTGTGGCTGCGCGACGCCATCGACGATCCAGTCGGCGTTGAAGATCTTGTGCCGGCAATGCTCGGAGTTCGCCTGCGCGAACATCATCAGCTCGACGTCGGTCGGGTCGCGGCCCGCGCGGCCGAAGTGGTCGGCGAGATAGTCGATCTCGTCCGGCGACAGCGCGAGGCCCAGCGTCACGTTGGCGTCGTAGATCGCCGCGCGGCCCCGAGCGAGGAGATCGATCGTCGCGAGCGGCCGTGGCGCGAAATGCGTGAAGAGTCTGGAAGCGTCGGCTAGCGAAGAAAACACCGCTTCGATCATGCGGTCATGGATGAGCGGCAGGAGCGTCGCGCGCTCACCGTCCGCGAGCGGCTTGTCGTCCTGTGTCGCGACGCGATAGGCAATGCCGCGCTCGATGCGCGAGATCGCTGCGAGTCCGCAACTGTGCGCGATGTCGGTCGCCTTCGACGCCCACGGCGAGATCGTTCCCGGACGCGGAATGACCAGAAGCAGCTCGCCCGCCTCGGCGTGCGCATCGCCGCGCGGTCCGTAGGTGAGGAGGCGCTCGAGCGTCGCGCGCTCTTGCGCGATCAGTTCAGGCTCGGACTGAACGAAGTGCCAGAAATCGGCGGCGATGCCGGAGATGCGGGTCCCGGCGAGGTTCGACAGCAGCTTGGCGATGCGAAACGGCGACAGGGCATTGCGCCCGCGGAGCGAAAGAAGCGCGGCCATCGATGCGACGGTGGACGTAAAGCGGGATTATACGCTGCATGGCTCACACGTGGACTCCGAGACCTCAGTCGGCTTCGTGGGCGATCGCGTCAAGAAGCCGGGCCACGTGCGCCCCGGCTTCTTGGCTGCTCACCTGTTATTCGCCGATTTTCTTGCTGACGCGGTTCTCTTGTTGATTCAGCGTTTTCTGTTCCAGCTTCGTGATATGCCCACCGTTCTGACTGGCCATGGCGCGCTCTTCCTTGCGGATCTGACGATCGTCCTTATGCAAGCGCGCCGCCTGCGCCTTGGTGAGCTCGCCCTCCTTGACCTGATCGTGGATACGCGCATTCTGATTGGCAAGGCGATTGTTGACCTGCTCTCGTCGCGGGTGGTTCTCTTGCCAGGTCGTGTCGGCCACGGCGCTCGTTGCTACGCCGGCAGCAAACGCCGTCACGAGGGCAATCGCGGTCGCGGTCTTGAGGCTCGGTAGGTTCGGCATCTTCGTCTCCTTGGATGGTTACACGTCGGCATGGTTGACTGCACAATCATCAACGCCGACGGCATTGCAACCGTCGACAAGCAGATGTTTCCGGTTGTAAACAGATGTTGCCGGAAGCGGAAAGGCCACCGAATATCGGTGACCTTGGAATACGGATTCGTGCGACGGCAAGCTGGTCAGGGAATGGGGTGGTCCTGAAAGAACTCCAACGCCATTTGTACCGAATCCAGTTTAGCCGCCATCGCCTGTTGCGGCAGGTGATCGTCATTCCCGCCGGCGATCTGATGTCCCATGCCATTGACTAGGATCAGAGCGACCGGTGCGGTGCCGTCGTGAACCCACATCGTCCACCCGTCGTTAAGAATGATTCGAGGCTCCGAACGGGCGCCGTTGAACCGGGTCCATTCGAGAATGACGTCGTCGATCGGGACATGAGGGGTAACTCCGATGCTGATCGGGCCGAATCCGCCCTTCAGCGGGTACGCGCCGTCGGCCGTTCCATGAAAATGAAGCACCGGAACGGCGCGGCTCGGCCGCGAGCCCTCGGCGAGCCTGCCGCCGCTCATCGGTGCGATCGCCGCGATCCTGTCTGACATTTCCAGAGCGATTCGGTAAGCCATCTGGCCGCCGTTCGAAAATCCGGTCGCATAGATTCGCTTCGGATCAACCGCGTACATCGAGCTTATCTTGTCGATCAGTTGCCGGGTGAACGCGACGTCGTCGGCATTCCGGCTGCTACGTGCGTATTCCGGACCGGAATTCCATACGCGATGCTTGCCGAGAGGACCGATCGACGTCCCCTCGGGACAGGTCACGATGAAACCGGCCCGCTCGCCCTTGACGAAAAGCTGCGATTGCTCGACGTATTGCTGCGCGCTTCCTGCTCCGCCGTGATAGCCGATCAGCAGAGGATATTTCTTTCCGCGGTCGAGCTTGGCGGGAACGTGCAGGTAAGCCGTGCGTTGCTGGTTTCCGACCGAGACGGTGACAACCGTGTCCTGCCCCGAAGCCGAGGAAGCTTGCAAGGAGCCGACGAGCAGGCTGATGGCGAGGAGAGATTTCATCGGGAGATTGCTCGCGGCCAGCGCGCGGCTACGACCGGGATAACATCTGACCTAGGGGCCCTTTCTGAGTTCCTCCGCCTCCTTGCGTAGCTGCGACATCCTGTCTTGGGCTAGCTGGATGTTCACCTTGTACCGATCGGCGACCACCTGCATTTCACCCGAGATGCTTTGCTCATGGGTGGCACCGGCAAGATTGTTGGTGGCGAATGACTTTTTGTATCTCAATGCGATGATGCTCCGAAGTTGATGCCCACTCGACTCCTTGGACAACTAAACGAGCCAGGCTCGGCTTTCTTCGCGCCGAATCAGGGAATCAGCGTACGAGCTCGCCTTGGCCATCGATCGTACTCTCGTTTTGCCTCTGCTTCTTCTGGCGCACGCGCGAAGGTCCGCGGGGAAAGACTAGCTCTGCGCCGGCTCCGCGCCGGCGATGCACGAAACGAGCGCGGTCACGCCGGGCGTCGCCGAGCCGACGCCGAACGGAGCGAGCATCAGGAACAACCCGGAGGCCAGACCGAGAACCAGCAGCAAGCCGCCGGCGAAGACGATCATTCGGCTGGATTCCCGCTTTCGCGGGAATGACGCACCGTCATGGTCAGTGCGAAAGTATCTTCGACAGGAAAAGCTGCGCCCGCTCGGAGCGGGGCTTGCCGAAGAAGTCTTCCTTATTTGCGTCCTCGACGATCTTGCCCTGGTCCATGAAGATCACGCGGTTCGCGACCTTGCGCGCGAAGCCCATCTCGTGCGTGACGACCATCATCGTCATGCCTTCCTTCGCGAGCAGCACCATCACGTCCAGGACCTCGTTGATCATTTCCGGATCGAGCGCGGAGGTCGGCTCGTCGAAGAGCATGCAGATCGGGTCCATCGACAGCGCGCGTGCGATCGCGACACGCTGCTGCTGGCCGCCGGAAAGTTGCCCGGGAAACTTGTCCTTCTGCGCGATCAGCCCGACACGGTCGAGCAGCTTTATACCGCGGTCAAGCGCCTCTTTCGCGTTGCGGCCGAGCACTTTGACCTGCGCCAGCGTGAGGTTCTGCGCGACCGTCATGTGCGGAAACAGCTCGAAGTGCTGGAACACCATGCCGACGCGCGAGCGCAGCTTCGGCAGGTCGGTCTTGGGATCGCCCACCGAGATGCCTTCGACGGTGACCTCGCCCTTCTGGAAGGGCTCGAGACCGTTCACGCACTTGATGAGCGTGGACTTGCCGCTTCCCGAGGGACCGCACACCACCACCACCTCGCCTTTCGCGACCTCGGTGGTGTTGTCGGTAAGCACCTGGAAAGTGCCGTACCACTTGCTGACGTTCTTGATCGAGATCATGGGGTTTCCGGCTAACGAATCACTGCGATCTTCGCCTGGAAGCTCTTCACGAGATACGACAGGCCGAACGAAATGACAAAATAGACCACCGCGGCGAACGAGTACATTTCCACCAGCCGGTAGTCACGGTTGGCGATCTTGGCCGCGGCGCCGAGAAAGTCCGTGGCGGAGATCACGTATACGAGCGACGTATCCTGGAAGAGGATGATCGTCTGCGTGAGCAGGATCGGCACCATGTTGCGGAACGCCTGCGGCAACACGACGTACCCCATCGACTGCCAGTAGTTCAAGCCCAGCGCGTAGCCTGACCATACCTGCCCCCGCGGAATCGACTGGATGCCCGCGCGCATGATCTCGCAGTAGTACGCCGCCTCGAACATCGTGAAGGTGACCAGCGCCGAGTAGAACGCGCCCACCTGGATCGGGCGGTCCGCGCCGGTGATCCAGGCACCGATGTAAGGCACGAGGAAGTAGAACCAGAAGATCACCAGCACCAGCGGGATCGATCGCATCAGGTTCACGTACGCGCCGGCAAGCCACGAGACCGGCTTGAAGCTCGACAGTCTCATCATCGCCAGCAGCGTACCGAAGATGATGCCTCCGGCCATCGCGAGCACGGTGAGCGTCACCGTGAACTTCATCCCCTCGAGGAAGAGGTACGGGAGCGAACGCTGGATGACGCCCCAATCGAAGCCTTCCATGCCCGGCCCTCAGTGCCCCGCCTGCGGCGCGCCGCCCGCGGCGATCAGTCCTGGCACGCGCACCTTGTGCTCGAGCGCGCGCATTCCGAGGACGACCACGAGGTTGGTCAGCAGATAGATCACCGTCGCCGCGGCGAAAGCCTCGAAGACCTGGAAGGTCATCTCCTGCATCGCGCGGGCGCGGCCCGTGAGCTCGAGCAGCCCGATGGTCAGCGCCACGGACGAGTTCTTGATGACGTTCATGAACTCCGAGGTCAGCGGCGGCAGGATGATACGGAAAGCCTGCGGCAGGATCACGTAGCGATAGGTCTGATATTGCGTGAGCCCCATCGCGGTCCCCGCCATGCGCTGCCCGCGCGGGAGCGATTGGATCCCCGCGCGCACCTGCTCGGCGACCCGCACCGAAGTGAAGATGCCGAGGCACAGCACCGCGGGAATATAGGATCCCCACGGCGGCGGCATCTGCTTGATCGCATCGCCAAGAGCCGTGGGAAGGAATTCCGGAAACACGAAGAACCACAGGAACATCTGCACGATGAGCGGAATGTTCCGGAAGATCTCGACGTAGGCGTTGCCGATGCGCACCACCCACGGCATCGTCGTCGTGCGCAACGTGCCAATGGCCGCGCCGATCACGAGCGCGATCACCCACGCAGCGAGCGCGGTCGCGAGCGTCCACCCAAGCCCGACGATCAGATAGTGGAGATAGGTGCCGGTCCCGCCCGGCTCCTGCTGGAGCAGGACTCCCCAGTTCCAGTTGTATTTCAAGCCTCGCCTCCCAACGAGGCGTCACGGGGCCCGGCTTGGGCCCCGCGCGTCTCGCAGACTATTTGTAGGCGGCCGGATCGCCGGAGTCGGTAGGATTCGCGACGACCTTCTTGAACTGGTCGCTCATCGGCACATTGAGGTTCAGGCCCCTGGGCGGTATCGGCTTGAGGAACCATTTCTCGTAGATCGCGTTGATCGCGCCGGACTTGTAGGTGTCGACCATCGCCGCATCGACGACTTTCTTGAA
>Ga0307479_10002437_pt1 | contig 16909 bp, 14 predicted proteins | sample atmos_gasesECM4C_FD_203743 | JGI IMG/M metagenome (GOLD analysis project Ga0307479, IMG submission 203743) | Hardwood forest soil microbial communities from Morgan-Monroe State Forest, Indiana, United States - atmos_gasesECM4C_515 | ecosystem: Environmental > Terrestrial > Soil > Temperate... | reverse complement strand
TTCGTGCAGTGGACTATATGGACGGATTTCACGCAATTTTTAAGGATTTGCCGCCGGATGTCGCGAACGACAGGTACGTGGATGAAATCTGGCACCGCGCAAGCAACATAATGGGATGGCGCATTAACGTGAGGAATAGAAGACAGAGAATCCTGGAGTTAATCGAGAAAGTTAACAGCGAATTAAATCGTGAAATCCTTCGGAAGAAGGTGGAGAAGGACATTGGAGTTGATCGCTTCAGGGCGGACGTTACACAACTGATGGCATTTTGGAGCGGTGAAGAAAAACCACGCGCAATGCGAGCGTCCCGGTCTCGGTAGACGCCAAATTCCCTCAAAATGAAGAAAATAGCTGGTAATCGTCTCCGTCTTTCAGCTATGTCATCTGATGAGCTATACCCGCGCCGGGTCGTCTTCTTCAGGTAAGGCTTCGTACTTCTTCAAAGCCGATGCCTGCAGTTCGATAAAGAATTCCATGCTGAATTGGCTGCACAAATTGCTGCAGACCCGCTATGTCGGGCTGCTCGAAGGCGAAGTACTGCGTCTGCGCGCTGAAAATCGCGCGCTGATGAACTCGCTGCTCGGCACCGCGGGATTTCCGCCCATCGAGACCCCCGAAGCGCCGAAGGCGCAGCCGGTGCCGCGCCTGCGCAAACGTTCCTGGCACCAGATCCAAGCCTGGAAGGAAGCCGAAGCAGGAAGCGACGACGTAGCGAAGCAATGATGTAATAAAAAAAGGCGGCTCGAAGAGAGCCGCCTGAAACTGAACGCAATTGAGAGTCGCAAGCCAATAATAGCGGAACCTCTGTTTTTGTCAATTAGGAACTCGCGGAAGCGTGCGGGGAGTGGGAGACTCGAACTCCCGGGGCTGCAAGCAGCCTTCCGCGACTCTCAATCGCGTCCAGTACCCCCACTGGGAGTACTCCCCGAAAGACGACCGAGCGACCGGGAGCCTAGCAGAATAACTGCATCGTTTACAACTACGTAGTAATAGCAGAGGACGAATGGACTCGTATCGCACAACGGAAACCTGGACCGGCGCGCCCGGCGCCATCGCGCCTGCGGACGGTAACGCCACGAACGCAGCGACGAAAGTAGCGCAGGCATCCTTGCCGGCAAGCGCCGATGATTTCGCGGAGCTCGAAACGCGCCAGCAACATGGCCTTCACGGCTCAGCACAAGCTGGCGCGGCCAACGCGCCGCCCGATCTCGGTCCCAACAACGAACGCCTCGAAGACCTCAAGCCCAAGTTAGTGCACGCCCTGCGCGAACTGGTGCGCCAATACCGCGAAGAAGGCATCGTCGCGCGCCGCCACGAAATTCGCCGCATCCGCCAGGCACGCTTGTTCTGGCAAGGCTTGCAATACGCCTGGTGGAATCCCAACGACATGAACTGGCACCTGCCCTTCGAGCAACGCTTCAGCGACGATCGCGCCCTCGAAGAAATGCCGCGCTATCAATTCGTCACCAATTTTTACCAGGGCTTTGGGTTGTCGTTCATCGCTGTGCTGTCGCAAGACGTGCCCAGCGTGCGCTTCTACCCCCAATCTTCGCAATCGCTGGAAGATATTTCCGCCGCGCGCGTGGCCAGCGACGTCGCCACCTTGATTGAGCAGAACAATCAGGTCGAGCACCTGCTCACCTCCATCGGCTATTTCCTTTGGACCGACGGCAAGCTCGGCGCCTACGTGCGCTACGTCGCCGACGGCCAGCGCTTCGGCTTCCGCGAAGAAAACGTTCTGGAAGCGCTGGAGATTCCGCTGGGCGAAGATGTTTACGTCTGCCCGCAATGCGGAAAGGAGACCGGAAGTGGCGAGTGGCGAGTGGCGGGTGGCGAGCAAGAGCAAGACCCAGACGCCGAGGTCGCTTCCACCAGTCACGAGTCACCAGTCACGAGTCACTGCTCTTGTGGCGCCGAGTTAACCGACACCAACCTCCGCCGCGCCGAACGCGTCACCGTGCCGCGCATCGCCGGAACGCGCCGCGTGCCCAACGGCCAGGAAGTCATCTCCATCGCCGGTGGCCTGGAGCTCAACACGCCCGTGTGGGCCAATGAGATGCACGAATACCCCTACCTGCAATGGCAGGCAGAGGTGCATCGCGCCAAACTGAAGGCCGCCTACCCACACGCCGCGAACAAAATCGAAACGTCGCCATCACAAGGCGCCGAAGACGTCTACGCGCGCGTCTCGCGCCTCAGCGTCGAGCAAGGCCTGCCCTCGATCCATCCCGGGGACGCGCTGCTCAATCTCATCACCTTCGATCGCACTTGGTTACGGCCCTGGGCCTTTTACTCCATCGAAGACGCCGAAGTGCGCAGCGAGTTGCTCGCGCTGTTCCCCGAGGGCTGCTACGTCGCCTTCGCCGGCGAAGCGTACTGCGAGTCGCGCAACGAATCCATGGACGACCACTGGCGCGTCCTGCACGCCCTGCCCGGCGATGGACAAAATCGTCCCAGCGTCGGCGACTCGCTGGTGCAAGTGCAAGAGCGCTACAACGTCCTCTCTAACATGCAGGCGGAGACGTATGAGTACGGCATTCCGCCCATTTACGCCGACCCGCAAGTGCTCGATTTCGATGCGCTGGCGAATCAAGTTGCCGAGCCGGCTGCGCATTTTCCCGCGCGCGCGCGTCCGGGCCAGCCGCTCGCCGCGGGATTCTTCCAGCCCGCGCCGGCGCAAGTGCCTCCAGACATGCTGCGTCATCAGCAGGATTTGATCGGTCCCGTCGCACAATTTCTGACCGGCCTGTTTCCCGCTGTGTTCGGCGGCAACATGGAAGACGTGAAGACCGCCTCCGGCTACGCGTTGGCGCGCGATCAGGCGCTAGGCCGGCTCGGCTTAGTCTGGCGGCGGCTGAAACAGTTTTACGCCGACGTCATGCTGCTGAGCGTCGACGTCTTCCGCAAGAATCGCCCCGAAGATGTGGAGATTCCGCTGCTCGGGCCGGACGGCGTGCTCGACGCGCGCGTGATTCGCATGATGGACCTGAAGGGCAACATCTGCGTGCATCCCGAGGCTGACGAAACCTTTCCCCGCCTAAAATCCCAGCAACGCGGCGTGCTCCAGGGACTGTTCGGCGTCAACGATCCAGTGATCCAGCGCGCGCTCACCGAGCCAGCCAACCTCGGCTACATCAAAAATGTGTTGGGCCTGACCGAACTGGTCATTCCCGGCGAAGACTCCCGCAACAAGCAGTTGCGCGAGATTCAGCAGCTACTAGCCAGCGCCCCAATTGTCATCGAGATGCATCCGTCCGGCGCCGTCCACGCCAGCCTGGCAGAAAACCCTCAACCCGCGTCGGTAGCGCCGGCATCTCTGCCGGCAAGCTCCAGCGATTCTGCAGATCGGCGAACGCGCCAGCAGGATGCTGGCGCTACCATGCCGCTCGTCCTGCCCTCGGTGCCCGTCGACCAACTCCTCGACGACCACGCCGTGGAATTCGAGGAGTGCAAGCGCTGGGCCAACTCCGACGCCGGCCAAGCCGCCCGCATGACCAACCCCGCCGGCTTCGCCAACGTCCGTGCCCACGCCGAAGCCCACCTCCGCGCGCTGACCGCGGCATCTGTGCCGAGCGCTGCTCCTGGGGTCGGTGGCCTGCAAGCGGCACGGGGCGCTCACCTCAGTCCGCCACCGCCGCTGAGTTAAGGTTGCGAACTTCTGGGGTATTGAGCGCAAGTCCGTAATTTCACCTGAAATTAAATTCAATGTCGAATAGCGGGTTCATAATCGATCTGCGACGCGACGTGACGCGTCCCGCAGGGATCGCACTGGGAACGCTGTTGCTGTCCGCTGGTCACCAGGGTTCAGCCGCAAGTCTCTGTAAAATCAGCAGGATCCATCGATTCCGCCATTATTATAGCCAACTAGAATAAGCCCGCCGCTTCTTCAACTTTATCGTCGCATCCTGTAATAACTGAATTTTCAGGCAAACCCCCAACCCCAGACTTCTCAGGACCGACATGATTACACAAGCCACATCAGCAACAAGCACGGGGTCTGGCTCCGTCGCGGCACACGAGCTCTTTGTCCTGAGCGACGAGCAGATTCTAGAAATCGCGCCGGAAAGAGACGTGGCGAGTGATGAGCGACAAGTCGCGAGTCAGGAACGTTCCGCGTCACCTACTACACCGGCATCGACTCCCACGGCGAAACCGAACTCCGTAGGCCCACAGTCAGAGGCTTCGCCAGCATCTTCCACGAGTCACGAGTCACGAGCCACGGGTCACGATGCTGCCGAGCCGCCGCCCTGGCTCGCGGCGCAGATGAAGGATCCCTGGGGCGGTGAGGAAGCGCGGGAGTTCTGGAATGGCGTGCAGCAGGCGAGGACGGAAGCGGCGGCGTATCGCGCGGCGATTGCGTCGCCCGAGGATGCCCGCGCGCTGAAGGAGTTATATCCCGGCGGGATCACCGAAGCGCGAGCCGCTGCCGATCGCGCACGACTTCTCGACGAAGTCGACCGCGTCTACTTTGGCGGGGCGGGGAATTCGCCGGAGCAGACCAGCGCCTCGCGTGTACAGCTGGCCCAGCGCATGTTGCGCGAGGATCCCGCCGCCTTCCGCGAAATGGTTGAAGTTGGACTGAAAGTTCTTCAGGAAAGTGCCAGGCCGCAAAGTGACAGAGCCAAGACCGTGGCGTCAGCGTTTTCGGCGCCAGCGCACGACCGTCGTGACGAACAGACGTCCGATTCTTCTGTAGTGGCGCAGCATGTTGCGCCCCAGCTTGACAACACATCAGCGAGCGAAGCGCACGTCGCGGCCTACGCTGCCTTCGAGCGCGCCGCCAACGAGGATCTGGAGCGCACCGTCGGTGGCGCCATCGAGCGCACCCTCGAGCAAGCTCTGCCGGTAGCACAGCCACTCTTGGCTGTGCGCGGCGCGGCGGCACAGGCAAAAGTGCCTGCGTTGCACGCGCGACTCAGTGCCGCGATTCGCCAGGACATTGAGCAAGCATTGCATGGTGACCGCCAGCTCAGCGAGCAGGTCGCGCAGATCCTGGCGTCGCGGCGCTTCGACAATGATTCCCGCGCCCAGGTGGTGCGCCTCATCGGCGAGCGCGCCCAGCAGCTCATCCCCGGCGCCGCAAAACGCATCCTCAACGAATGGACGCAAACCACATTGGCCGCGCACCGCAGCCGAACGCAACGTCACGACGCGGCCGTTACCAGAAAGGAAGTAGCGCCGGCTAGCCCTGAGCCTCGAAGGGCATCTTTGCCGGCCAGACCGAATGATTCCAAGGGCGACACGCGCGGGCAGGATGGCAGCGCTACCCATGCGCGACGCGTCGACTACCGCAAATTCAGCGACGAACAAATCCTGGATATGAGCTGAGTCACGATGAGGGCCATCCTGTAGCTCACGTCTGCCTGTCTTTTGGCAGGCGTGAGGCCTTTCGCCTGCACGAATGCGGTCACCCGAGCAGTAATCACAGCGGCAATCGTTCTCTCGTTTCTCCTGTGGAGGGTTTATGGCGCACGATGCATCTTGGCTAGATCGCGCCCTTGATTACTCGGGATCTGCGCAGTCACCGGTGCTTTGCAATGATAGATACGTGGACTCATCACATATCTTAAGCAGCCGGTGAATACCGATCTTCCACAACAACCAAGTGAAATTCACCGAATGGTACGACAGCCGGGCGTGCGTCCAGTAGCACAGCGAGGCGTTTTCTGGCGCCTTGCAGGGAATCTTGCCCCCGCTGGCTTTCGGTGAGGCTGTTGCAGATGGCTTGACCGGTTCCTGTGAAGCATTCTCCGCTGCTCCCGTTGCGGGTGCTTGGGGTTCCCGTGAGCCACTGCCCGGGGACAAGGCCGCCATCATGAGAACAATCAACATCCCACTCACGATCGGCGTTCTCATGTAGTCAATATAACACAATAGCCAACAAACGCGGCCAAGATGTGCCGTGGTCAGGACTTAATAGTTTCGGCGCCATCTCCAGAGGCGCCTCGCGACTCCGCAGACGCACGCCTAACCCTGTGTAGAGGCCGATCCCTGCCTGCCCAGGCAAGCAGGCCGGCCTCTACATACGGCCTGGTGTGTACGTTGCCGCATGCACAGCGGCGATTTGGTTTTGAACTTTGCTTTCTTATCGTGAGTGCACTCGAAAAATGAATTCGGCGCGGGTGGTCAACCAGGATAAGCCGATGCTAATTAAGGAAATTGCCACGCCCAGACTGCACAAAAATCGTTTGCTTCTGTTGAGGCTGTGGCTATGACGCAAACTACGAATACAACAATACAGTCCGCACAAGCCAGCCAAGAACAAAAGCAAAGGGACTGGATTCACTGCGAATGCCATTTTTCTTCCACCAAATAGAAAAATTCCTGTAAGTCAAAATCATACCATCAAGGAGATTGCCAGATGCCAGCACAAGCAAACGCGAATGTCATCGCGTTGCAGCTCGAGAAGGTACGCGACAAAGTGCCCCTGCTCTACGAGCGCGACGACATTCTGCTCACCATGATTCAGCAGCGCGGCGACGTCGAGAAAGTTTCCAGCCGCAACATGCGCCTGCCTTTGCAAGTCAATCCCGGCGGCAAGGCTGGCTCCTACAACGCCGACGGCGGCGACCTCGGCCGCGGTTCCGGCACGGCCTACGACGTCGCGCAGGTCTCGCCGATTTTCTTCCGCTTCGCCATCGAAATCACCAAGCTGGTGGAGTACGCCACCACTGGCCGTGAGCGCGCCATCGAAAACGCCGCCAAGCGCGACGTTGCCAACGGGATGAAACAGTTCCGCGCTTTCCTCGACAAGTTGATGCAGACCGCCGGTAACGGCGTGCTCGGCACCATCAACAGCGTAGCCGGCAGCACCTTCACGATGGCCGTGCCCAACGGCGCGGCACTGGTCTACGTCGGCCAAACGATTCAGATTTACGACACCACGCTGACCACCAATCGCGGCTCCTGCAACGTCACCGCCGCCGACCCTATTAGCGCGCAGACCATCACGGTGGACTCCGTGCCCGCCGGCACCGTTGCCACCGACGTGATCGTGCACGATGGTCTAAGCGGCGCGCAGCCCGTGTCGCTCTTCGGCATCAAGTATCATCAGAACAACGCGACGACGGGCACCTGGCTCAACCTGAACCGCGCCACCTATCCCGTGCAGCTCGCCACGCCCCGCGTCAACGCCGGCAACGCCGCACTCACGCCTTCCAATGTGCGCCTGGCCATCAACAAAGTGCGCAAATCGTTGGGCATCAACCATATCGCCAAGCTGATTGCCTACATGGCCGTCGAGCAGGAACACGCTTGGGAAAATCTCGGCATCACCGTCAGCCAGATCATCAAAGAGGGCGGTAGCGGCGATGGCAACGATTTGGATCTGCTCTTCAGCGGCCGCAAGACCATGAGCGGCATCCCCATCAAGTCCAGCGTCAACGCCGACCAGACCCGCGTCGATTTTCTCGACCTGTCACACTGGGGCCGCGCCGTGCTGAAGGACATTGACTTCTACGAAGTCAACGGCAACACCGTCTTCCCGATCTACGGCGCCAGCTGCGGCCTCGCCGCATCGTACATCTTCTACTTCGACACCGCGTTTCAGGTGTGGGACGACTCGCCGCGTACCGGGGCTTACATCGACACGCTCGCCCGCCCCTCCGGTTATTAGAAAGCGGCCAATGCCTCTTCGTAGGGGCGCAGCATTGCTGCGCCCCTGCTAGCGAGGTTTCCACAATTACGCCTCCATTTCCTGTCTACGCTTTCGATGCGAAGGATTGTCATTAGCGGATTGGCTCTTCTGCTCAGCGCAGTGATCCTGGTGCGCATTGCGTCTAGCAAGCCCGCGGGAGCGAGCAAGCCGGCGTTGTCGGTCAAGACCGAGCCGCTGGTGTTTGTCTTTCTTCGCGTGGACACCGAGCAAAATCTCGCCATCCTTCGCCCAATTATTGCCCCGGACATCGGAGTGCAACTCGACGCCGGCTCTCGCCAACTAGAAAAACGCGCCGTGCTGCAATGCCACGCAACAACCCGCGAGCATGACGCACTGGTCGACGGCCAAATCAGCAAATTGGGCGAAATGCTCCTCGATTGCGGCGAGCACAAGTTCGTGGTGAAAGCGATCGACTTCTCGCCGCAACGGCGCTGAGTAGTTCTTGTAGCGCCGGCATCTTTGCCGGCACGCACCTCTTCTGTGCAAGAAAGCCAAACGCGCCGGCAGGATGCCAGCGCTACATGGATACATGATTCAGGTTCTGCGCGAAACACACGACACGCCCGACGCGGTCGCGCGAACTCTCGCGCTAGCCGGCGGCACGAACTGTTACGGTGAACCGAATTACCGCGCCCTCTGGGGTTGGAATCGCCTCGCCTGGATCGGTGGGAAATTCGAGGAACACGATCCTTCAACCGGCTCGCTGCTCCGCGAAGTCGTCGAGCTGCGCCAGGAGCCGAAATATCCCGCGGTCAATCGCTGGCACATCGAGAAGTGGTTGCCGCCAGAAGTATACGGCTCGCCGCGCTCCTGGTACGCGCAAACCGTTGAACGCGAAAATGGAGTGAGCATCCCCGCGCTGGGCCCGTATCCCGCACGCGGGGAGTACGAGCATTGCTTCACGCTGGAAGGGCCGCGCGGCGAATTCGTACAGCTCACGCCGACAGTAGCCGAGCACATCGCACGCGCCATCGAATGGTCGCGCAGGTCTCCGCGTTCTGCCCACAAACGCGCCTTACACGAAAGGGAACAGCGACACGAGCGCACCTACGATCAATCGGCTTACGACCTGCTCGATGACGCCGTCCCTGCGTTCCACAACCAGCCGTTTGTCACGGTGTTGTAGGGTCGCGCTTCAGCGCGTCCCAGTCTTTCTTTGGAGTGCGGGAGCCTTGCTCCCGCTTTTGAGGTGTAGCCGCTAGGGCAAAATTCGATGGAGCGCCGGTGCTGCAGCCATGAGTGCGGCGGCAAGGCCGCCGCACTCTACATCACCACCACCAGGGCGAGTCGCTCTCCTCGTCTTTGGCGCGGCTGCTCAGAAATAAGTACCCAAACACAGCGATCAAGCTGGTGCCGTAATAGAGATGGTTGCCCCAATCATTTTTGAGCATGCTTTGTGCCACGACCATGACCACCGCGAACAATAACGCGATGCCCGAGGCAATCCGCAACCAGTTTGTACCGAACATCACTACCCCCAGTTCCGCTAAGCGAATAATGCTTCGACATCGGCGCCTTGGAATCAGCGCTCTTAGGTAATCCGTCCGACCCTCTCGGTACACTTCGACGGAACGCTGAGCAGCAGCCCCGCGAACGCGCGAGCAGAAAAAACGGTTGCGAGAATTGTATTCAGGCAGCGCCCGGGAGTCCAGCGCTCTGATGAATCAAATTGAGGTATGGCTCAAGGGGCTGCTGGCCGCAGCCATTAGCGGCGCCGCCGGCGGAGTGCTCACCAGCTTGGCGGCCGTCGGCATCGACCCGCAACATTTCAATCTGCAAGCGGGAAGTGCCGCCACGATTCGCATCGGCGCCGCCGCGGCGCTAATCAACGCGGTAATCGGTGTCGCCGCCTACCTGCAGAAATCGCCGCTACCGCCGTCGTGAACTGTTTGATGTGTGAGAAAAAAGGGCGACCGCAACGGTCGCCCTTAGAGAACATTGTAAACGCGTACTGGAAGCATTCTCGAGACCCGCCCCACACGGGTCCGCTTGTTCTATGTTGATCTTAACGTGCCAAGTTAAATAGAGGGACTCACGCATGCCAGTCGTTGGATCATCCGCTTACAACACTGCCGGACAAATCACTTCGCTGGTGCGTTCGCTGCTCAACGATGCCCAGGGCAACCTGTTCACCGACGCGGTGCTGCTGCCCTATGCGAACTCCGCGTATCGCAAAGCACAGCGCGCGCTGGGCAACGCCGGCGCCGGTGGCTTCATTCAGGACGATGTGCTGCTCGTTGTCCCTGCCGTCGCTCAGGTCGACACCTCCGTTCAAGTCTCGATCACCGACGCCACCGCGCCGCCCAATCAGCTCCCCACTGACTTGTTGGTACCGATAAAAATCTGGGAGCGCGTCAACGGCTCCACGGACGACTTCGTCGAGATGGTCGACCTCTCGCAACACGGCGGCCTGCCGTCGCGCGCCCAGGGCTTGACGCTCAGCGTCTGGGAGTGGCGCGTCGACGGTATTTATTTCCTGGGCGCCACGCAAGACACGCAGATCCGCCTACGCTACTTGAAGGCGTATCCCGATTTGACCGACGCGACCTCGCCGGTGCTGGTCCGCAACGCGCAGGAAGCCATCGCCTACGCCACGGCTGCGTTGGCCGGCTGGGCACGCGGCAGCCCGCTGGCCGAAAAGTGGGATGAAGCCGCCGGGGACGCGCTCGAGGATCTGGTCGCCGCCGCCGTTCGCCGCGAGCAGCAATCCGCCCGCCGCCGCCGTCCGTTTTCCGCCAGAAGTGGCTACACCCCGTTTTAGCTGTCTCGATCGAAGCCGCAACCTGTAGCTCCGGCCTGCAATGAGTTTCTCCGAAGCGTCGCCTTTTTGGACCTGAGGCTTTTTCGGTGGGGCACATGCGGTGCGGAAGCCGCCGAGATTTGGAGTGCGGTAGCTTGCTACCGCTTTTACGGCGTAAACCAAAAGGCAGATTAATTAATCAACCGGGGCTGTGAGCCTAGTTCTCTAGCGCCTCTTCAGCCTCAAAAGCGGCGGCTAGACCGCCGCACTCCACGCACTAAGGAGCAATCATGCCTATCACCATCACGCTTTTGCCCAACAATGTCGACGGCTCAGGCAGCAATCTGCTCTACGCCATCGGCACGCTGGCCTTTACCGGGAATTACCCGACCGGCGGCGACACGCTGGATTTCACGCAGGTCGCCGACAAACTGCCCAGCACGCAAATCATCCAGGCCTTCGCTGACAGCCAGAACGGCAACGCCGGCTACTACGTCCCGGTGCAGGGCACGGCGATGAACAACTGGAAGCTGAAAGCCTTCACCGGAGGCGGCACAGAAATCAGCGCCGGCGCGTATCCCGCCAGCGTCACCTCCGACGCGGTGCAAATCACCATCACCGCCAGGAAGCTGCAGTAGAATCAATAGAGTCGCAACTTTACCTTGGGAAGCTTGCTATCTACAAGTTGACGAACGGCGGCTAGGTCAGATTCGCTCGCGAAGCATCTTGTGGGCAGAACTTGGGCCCCTGAGCCCGTCTTATTCGTCAAAAGAAGCATAAGTGACCGTGTTGTGATCGCGTAGCGAAACGCCTCCCATTGAACATTGGCCCTCGCAACGGCGCTCTCGATGTGAACGCCAGCATTTGAGAATTGATAGGTCATTCCTTTACGCACGCGATCGTCGTTTGCCGCTCTCCTAGCAGTGAGCAGCGGCCCCGACCCGAACGCGACTAGCAGCAAGCACCCGAATAGAAAGATTCCATCATTTAGCGGCGTTTCCTGGGAAGGGGCCGTCACGAATATCGCGACACGCACGACCAACACCAATGCTAGAACGGCTAGACTTATGCGGAACATTCGGAACAGCAGAGCAACATTCGCTCCATAAATCTCCCAGTAATCCAGCTGTACGAAGACCGTTATGGGCTCGTCTGGCATGCACCGAACCTATCTTCATCGGAAAGAAATGCAATGATACGATCGAAAAATTCAGTCGGCGTAAAATGCGGTTTGATGATTACGTGTGCGTTAGCGTTGCTGATCTTGGCGTTCCACCTGTGCCCCGGCATAGTCGCGCCAACACACGCGCAAGGCTCGCGCAAAGACGACATCGTCTTCAACTCGCGCGGCATCCCGCTCGCCGGAGCCACCGTTCGCGTCTGCGCCATGCCCGCCAGCGGCCAGCCCTGCACGCCGCTAGCGCAAATTTATTCTGACCCCGCGCTCACGCAAGCGCTGGCCAATCCCACTACTACCGACGGCCTGGGCAATTATTTCTTCTACGCTGCTCCCGGAAAATACGAAATCGAACTCTCCGGGCCGGGCATCACCACTAAGCAGCTCCCCAACGTCATCCTTCCCAACGATCCCGCGTCGCCGACCTTCAGCAGCGTCAGCAGCACCGGGGCCATCAGCGCGCTCTCGCTTAGCCTTACTGGCAATCTCACCGTCAACGGCAATACCTCGGTGCTTGGGAATTTGGCCAGCGGCACTCTGAATCTGACGAATCAAAGCACGCCTCCCGGAGCTGCGGCCAGCGGCACCGTGAATCTCTACACCAAAACCGTGGACAAAAAGCTTTACTACAAAGATGACACCGGCTCCGAACAAGGCCCTCTGGGCGCCGGCGCGCAAACCAATGCCACCAACACCTTCACCGCGGCACAAAATTTTGACGCCGATATCCACACCAAAGGGCCGAACCCGTGGTTCGATCTAGCGCGCTATGGGGGATACAGCGCCACTTCGCCGCCATCGACAACGGGAAGCATCAGCTCCGCCAGCGCAACCTTGACGCTCGCGAATGCCCAAGACTTTGCCAACGGGCAGGGAATTGTGGTCTATCAGGCCGGCCCGGCGACATCGCTCACCCGGCCCGGCCAGCCCACCATTACGCCAACAAACCTGACGGGCGGGTCGACCAGCTACAACTATCAGGTCATCGCCGAGGATCGCCTGGGCGGGCTGACCGCTGCAAGTAATGCCGGCGCGACCACCACCGGCGCGGCTACGCTGGGGGCCAACAGCATTACGCTGACGAGTTGCGTGCGCACCAACGGCGTTGCGACCTACACCTCGAGCGCCAATCACAATCTGCAAGCGGGCGCGCAAATTGCCATTTCTGGCTTCGGTTCCTTTGGCACTCTGTGCACCGGGGCAAAGACGGTGGCGTCCACGCCGACTTCAACGACCTTCACCACCAACGACGCGCCGGCTAATTCCCTAAACAACGAGACCAACAACGCGGGCGGCACCGCCACGGTGATTGCGTGCAACACGCTGACTTTTGCCAGTGGCAGTTTCAGCGGCAACAACACCATGCGTTATTGGATCTACCGCAGCATCAGCAGCGGCGCTTATAGCCTTGCCGGTATCGCCCTGGGCATGGACCCGTGGTTCCAAGACTGCGGCGCTGGGGCTCCCACGGCTCCATCTTACGTGCCGAGCACGCCGCCGGGCAGCCCGCAAAATCAGTATCTCGCGACCACCATCACATCCGGCGGGGGGACAACCACGCTGACCCTCGCGAATGCAGCCGGCAACACGGTAACCAACCAGGCGGTTCTGCATGACAACGCGGTTCCGCTAAAAAATGCCATCACTGCCGCGTCGAATGCCAATGGCGGAACGGTCTACATTCCCAATGGCGGCAACAACACGATTTGGCCCTTCAATTCCACAATGGATACGACCGGCTTGTTTAGTCGCGCCGTGCGCATTCACCTGAACGGTACGGTGAGCCTGGCGCAGCCGTGGATACTTACCACCAATGCCGATGTGGAAGGCGAGCCGCACGCGGCCACCACCTTCCAATACGTGAATACCACTCAAATTCTCGGCGCCGCCAATCCGCAATTTCTTATTCCCGCCGAAAACAACAACGGCGTGCACCTCAAACAACTGCTTTTGCAAGCCCAGAGCAACCAGCAGGTGGCCATTCTCTCCGATGGCGGCGGCGACGGCGGCGGCAATACCGGCCTGGTCTTTGAGGATTTGAACATCAACACGGGTCCTCTTGGCCCGGGGCTGATCATCAAGGGCGGCTTTGATTTTTTCATCGATCGTGGCACCTGCGCCACCAATGGCGCGACCCTGTTCAACGGCGGAAGCTGCGCGCGCCTTACCAATGTGAGTCCCGCAGTCGCGGGGGGCACACCAACACAAATCCCCGGCAGCCTGCGTTTTAATCAGTGGTACATGGCCGGAAACGCCGTCCAAGTCGACTGTTTGCCGAACAGCTTCGCGCAAGCCGCCAGCCGCTTCGAGTTTCGCAACCTCCTGTTTGAGAGCACGGTGGCGCCGTTCCTTCGCGTGGTGTGCCCCTCGGACACTTTTGGGTTGTGGTATTTAACCAACGTCACCACCGCCGACGTTCTCACTGGCGTAGGAACGCCTCTGATCGACGCCAACGTACACGGATTTGGAGAAGTGTATTGCGAGGGCTGTGATTCGGCGGCGGGCAACCCTCCCTTCTTAATCGAGGGTAATCCCAATCCAATCGCCGATCAGGTGGTGCTGACCAACACCAACTACGGGAACCCCGGGAACACCACCTATACGTACACCGACAGCGGCCTCAACACGAACAGCATCGCTATCGCCAACTTGCTGGAGTACCCGATGGGCGTGCCAGGAGCGCCGAGTGCCGCCGTTACTTCAGGCGGTAATGTGCCCATCGCCACGCATTCCTACCAGGTTCAGTTTCTTGATGTGAACGGAAATTTCTCCGCGGCGTCGCAGGGAGCAACCGCGGTTACCACCACGGGAAATCAAACGGTGACCATTACGCGGCCGGCGCCGCCTCTGGGCGCGACGGGCTGGTATCCATACCGCGACGGCGCTCGCGTCAACATTCCCGGATGCAACACGCCGCTCCTGATCGCTACGGCTTCCTTCGCCGATACCGCCAGCTTCACCTGCGGACAGAGTGAATCCGGTGGAACCGCGGGCGTGGCCACTCTCTCTTCTAGCGGGCTGAGCGGCCAGGCTTTGACGCTGGTGGACCCCAACAATTCCGGCTTCACCGCCAAAACCAACTTCCCCAATGCGCTGACCGCCAATCGCACCATCTCCATGCCGGACGCCAACCTTTCCTTCGAGACGGGCAGCGGCCCGGTGGTTTTGGCGCAGACTCTGCAGAGCGCTTATGACAATTTCAACCGCGCCAACGGCGCCATTGGATCGAATTGGACGGTGACGCAAAACTCCCTGAGCGTCACCTCCAACGTGATTCAGGGTGGTACCGGGGGACACAATACCGCGTATTGGAGCGCCGTGGGGGCCTCCGCGTTTACGCCCGCGCAGTTTTCCGAAGCCACCATTACGGCGCTGAATGGCACCACGGATTTTCCCGGCATCACCGTCTTGTTCTCCGGCAGCGGCGCCACCACTCAAGGCTACATGTGCTTTGAGGACACCACTCAGATCATCCTGGAAAAAATGACCGCGGGATCCGGCTCGACTCTGGCCAGCGCATCGACCACTGGCGCCGTCGGTGACGTCCTGCGCCTCGAAGTGGCCCCCGGCGGCGTGCTCACTTGCTACAAGAATGGCGTTTCCACGCTGACCTTCACGGACACCACCTACACGACGGGCTCACCCGGCCTGGACCTGTTCGGCAACGTCGCGACCATGGATAACTGGAGCGGCGGCAATCTGCACGCCCTGGCGCATCTGGATCTCGACCAGGACTGGGCTAAAACGCAGCACTTCGTTCAGGGAATAGCCGTAAACGGTGAGACGCTGAGTGCGAGTCCTCGCTCCGAGCAGAATGTTTTTCTCCCCGGCGCGCTCACTTCCACTTGGACCGGCTCGACCTGGACGCTCGATAAAGCCGTGACCGTCACGCGCGTGCAGATCCAGGCCAAGACCGCCCCGAGCGGCTGCGCCACGAACGCGGTGGTGCGTCTTACCGACGGCACTACTCCCGTAAATCTAACAATTTCCGCCGCTGCCAATGACAGCGGCGCTATCGCCCAGAACTATGCTGTGGGCGCCGCCGTCACGGTTTCCGTGCAAACCGCCGCGGTCGGCTGCACTACCAGCCCCGCCGACGCCAATGTCGTCGTGCAATACCGCATGCAATAGCAAGGCCGGAAGTGAATCGGAATTGCGCTGCGGTTTTCAACGCTGAGCTGAAATGTGCCGTCAATGCGCCCTGAGCGAATGCCAGCCTTTCGGCGATAAGAGGCTCCACGCGCGGTCCGGGTCGCTCGTCGCTAAATAATTCAGTGGGGCGTCGTCTCCGCGCTTGGCCGGGCGAACACTCCGCGGTGACACGACCTGCAAGCCGTTCAGGTGTTCCTCAAAGGCAAAAAGTGCGTAACCCGCGCTCTCCAGTACTTTATGGCTTGCTGCCGGATAACCGGCGTTCTCTTCGTAAACGATATCGCGAATTCGCCTCGAACTCAGATGCTCCGCCATGCCCTCGAAGATCGCGGCTTCATGTCCTTCGGCATCAACTTTAATGACGCCGAAATGACCACTCGCTCCAAAACGCGAATGGAAGCGCATGGTCTGCACTGGGATCCCTGCGCCGCCGGCCGTTGACCGGATGTACGCCTCGCTGGCGTTGGAATTATCGCCATCCTGTGGATCGAGCATCGCGGTGCCATCCTCATTGCTGAGCGCCGCCTGCACCGCCACCATGCGCCCGCAGCCCGGCTGCGCGTTCCAATGGTTTACGTTGTGCTGTAGCAGCGGAAACGTTTTGGGATGCGGCTCAAACGCAAACACTTCGCCAGCGCCGCCCGTGCGAAAGGCCAGCAAGCTGGTGAAATAGCCAATGTTGGCGCCCACGTCGACCGTGCGTTCGCCCTGACCAGTGAGGCGCCAAAGCACTTCCGTGGTCACCAGGTCGTACATGCCTTGACCAAGGATGGCCCTGCTTACCGTGTCCGAACGATCGATGCAAATGCGCAGTCCCCAAGGGAGTCGAACTTCGCCGCCTCTTGCTCGCGGCAAAAATTCCTGCAAGAGCCGGCGCACAATCTGGGAGGGTCGAAAAAGATATTGAGGCCTGGCAAGCCCGCGGATGCTGACCATCTCGAAAAGAGTAGCACCGGCCCGGCAACAATTATCGTCAAAGTTTCTGAATGCTCGACGCAAGCCTCGAACCGGCGCCAGCTCCATGGATCACGTTTGCGGCTGACACCATTTCAGCCGTGACGTATAGTCCCGTTAATCGTCAGCCAAACCGGTGACTTCTTTGATCGCAATGGAAACCAAGCCCGGCACCCGCAACTCACGAAAAAGCACACTCCTGTTCTGGGAGCCATTCGTGCAGTTGTGG
>Ga0307479_10002436_pt1 | contig 16911 bp, 10 predicted proteins | sample atmos_gasesECM4C_FD_203743 | JGI IMG/M metagenome (GOLD analysis project Ga0307479, IMG submission 203743) | Hardwood forest soil microbial communities from Morgan-Monroe State Forest, Indiana, United States - atmos_gasesECM4C_515 | ecosystem: Environmental > Terrestrial > Soil > Temperate... | reverse complement strand
GCCGGCTGTCCCGAGGGCATCCCTTCGACCACGCTCAGGGCATGCTTGCCCTCGGATTCGCGGGCGAGACGCCCACGGAGACAGCCGGGAAGATGCAAGCGCTACATCATTACTGCGCCGCCTTTATCTCGTTCCATATCTCGATGTACTTGCCGCGGCGCGGCACATCCTGCCAGAAGTAAAGCCGCTTCTGATATTCGTCGACGTCGTCAAGGTGCAGACTCCTGATTTCCTCCGGCGTCATGAATTGTGCGGCCTGCGGATTCGCCGGGGTATAGCCGGTGATATCTGTGACTTTCTTCTGGATCTGGGCCTGCACCATGTACTCCAGAAACTTATGTGCCAGTTCCTTGTTCTCACTGCCGGCGGTGATCATCAGGTGATCGATCCAGCCCGTGGTGTTTTCCCTGGGGATGGTTTCTCCTACGGGAAAGTTGATCTTGCGAAGCTGGTTGGTCATTAGCGGCCAGCCCATGGCTGCGATCACCTCATGATTCTGAAACAGGTTAGTCAACTCTCCCGCAGTCGACCACATTTTGCGAATGTTCGGTTTCAGCTCCAGAACTTTTTTCTTGACCGCGTCTAGTTGCTCGTCAGTGAGGTTGTAAAGCTGGGAGGGATCGGGCTTGTCGTAACCTAGAATCTGCGCCGCCATATACATGGTGGACAAATCGTCCCAGACTGAAATCTTGCCACGATACTTCGGGTCCCACAGCACCGCCCAGCTTTCCGGAGGCTTGGGGAAGGCCGTGGTGTCATAAATCAGCGGATCAGGGCCCCACATGAAGGGCACGCCATACACCTGTCCTTTGATGCGAACCAGAGGCAGGGAAGTGAGCTGCGGCGAGAGCTGGCTATAACTGGGAATTTTCGAAAGATCGAGCGGAAGGGCGAGTCCGGCCGACGCGATGGAAGTGGCGACATCGCTCGAGGGCGAAATAACGTCATAGTTTCCCTCGCTGCCGCCGCGTAGTTTCGAAACCAGTTCGTCGCTCGATCCCATGTAGGTAGCGGAAACCTTGCAGTGGCAGTGCTCTTCGAAACCGCGTACAAAAGATGGGTCGGCGTAGCCCTCCCACACCAGCAGGTTCAGCGAGGGTGTCTTCCTGGTGCAAGACCCCAAGAGAATGATGGATGCAAACAGCGAGAGCCAAATCGCAAGACGCCGGATCATCATTTCACCCCCGCTGCGCTTGACGCTGCCGGCCACCCCGGCGCCTGGTAGACGGTTTTTCCCCCGACCATGGTTAACAACACTTCCGTGTTCGCGACCTTGTCAGGTTCAATTTTGAACAAGTCCTGGGAAAGCACAATCAAATCCGCCAGTTTTCCGGGCTCAAGCGAGCCCTCGGTTTTTTCACGATGCCCAGCAAACGCCGCGCCCAGAGTATAGGCCTTGATGGCGTCTTCCACGTGGATGCGTTCGCGGGGCAAGAAGCCGTCGGGAGGATCTCCCTCCTTCGTTTGTCGCGTCAACGCGTTTTGCATTCCGGCCCACGGGTTCTGGGTCACGATTGGCCAATCGCTGCCGAACGCCAGCACGCCGCCAGTCTCGGACACGCTATGCCAGGCGAATCCGCGTTGCGCGCGCTCCGGTCCGGCCTTGGGTAGCCAGACCTTCATCAGGTCATCATCAGGATACGCATGCAAGGGTTGAAAACTGGCAATGACGCCTAACTTACCGAAGCGCGGGATATCTTCCGCGCTGATGGTCTCAATGTGTTCGATGCGGGGACGAGCGTCTTGAGTATGGCTTGTCTTTTGCGCCTCCTGGTAGGCGTCCAAAGCCAGCCGTACTGCGCGGTCCCCGATGGCGTGGGTGAAAATCTGAATGTGGGCGGCGTCCAACTTTGCCACGGCGCGCTTGTAGTTCTCCGGAGTCCAAAGCAGGCTCCCGCTTTGCTTCGCGTCATCAGAATAAGGCGCCAGCATGGCCGCGGTATGCGACTCGATGACTCCATCCAGGAAGAACTTTGCCGCCCCCGCCGAGATCCATTCGTCGTGATACCGGTCGCGGGCATCTTCAATCTTCTTTATGTCCGCATCGCTAACTGCAGGCGGATGCATGCGCGCCGCAATCTGAAAACGCACGCTAAGCTGTCCTTGACGGTGCAACTCTTCGTAAATCTCGAGGACGCCAAAATCTCCGCCCTGCACGTGAGTGCCGTCAGGGCTGATGGCGCGCACCAGGCCGACCCGGTTGGCTTCGTGCATACCCTGGAGCAGCGCCTCAACGACTTCCTTGTGGGTGGGTTCAGGGATCGCTTTCCTGACGACTTCATCGGCTGCATCGTCCTTGACGGCTCCCGTAGGTTCGCCGGATTTAGGGTCGCGCCCGAATTCCCCGCCGGCCGGGTCAGGAGTTGCTCGAGTGATCTGCGCAAGTTGCAGCGCCTTGCTGTTGGCCCACCAGGTATGCCCATCGAAACTTTCGAGATACACGGGGCGATCAGGGATGATCCGGTCGAGGTCGGTTTTGTCCGGCATGCCGGAAGCACCGAATACCACATAGTTCCAGCCGCGGCCCAGAACCCACGGCAAATCGGGATGAGAGTCGGCGAAAGCTTTCACCTGTTTCTGGATTTCACTGACGGTCTTCGCCTCGTCGAGATTGACTTGCACCAGGCTCAGTGATCCATCAAGAAAGTGGATGTGGCAATCGGTAAACCCTGGCAAGACCAGGTGTTCCTGAGCGTCAATCACGTGGGTTAAAAGGCCACGATAGGAAGCGACGTCGTTTGCGCTCCCCACGGCAATTACTTTGTCCCCACGGATGGCCAACGCTTCCGCCCACGGTTGACGCGCGTTGACGGTGTAGATGCGCGCATTCACGATCACCGTGTCGGCGACCGGTAACGACGAAGACGACGCCTGCGCCCATGCGCCCAGCAGGAAGAAAATGGCAGCCGGGAAAAGCCAAAAGCGCAGCTTGGGGATTTGCCCGGACTCAACCAAAGATTCCTCCGCTTGAACGGCAGCCCGTGTCCTAGAAAGTCGGCGGTGTATTTACCCAGAGCACCCAGGTTTCGCCGCGCCCAGGATTCTTCCAACTGTGCGGCGTGGCGCTTTCGAAATAGAAACTGTCACCGGGTTGCAGCCGGTAGTCTTCTTCTTCCAGCGAAATCTGTAATTCTCCCTGCAGGATGTAAAGAAACTCCTCGCCTTCGTGGGTGTAAGACTCGCCACTGCCGGCCTGGGGAGCGATTCGGAACAAGTGTGGCTCCATGACGGTGTTGCCCCAGGCCAGCAACTCCATGCGAACGCCCGGACCGGCCTCCAGCACCTTGCGCGTGTCCGCCGACACCAGGCGGCTGTCGGATTTAGCGGGATCGTAAAAATCCAGGATGTTGGTCTTGTAGAAACGTGCCAGCTTGCGCAACGTTGAAACCGATGCGCTCATGTGCGAGCGCTCCAGCGCGCTCAGGAAACCCAGCGAAATTCCGACCACCTTGGCCACTTGCGCCAGAGAAAGGCCGCGCCGCATTCGTAGTTGCCGGAGGCGCACGCCGATGGCGCGGGCGGCATCGTGGGGCGCAGGCCGCACCCGGCCCTCCCGCTTGAGAAGTTGCACGATGGCGGGCGCGTTCAGTCCTCGCACCTTTCTCAGGAATCGCGCGCGCTTAAGCAGCTTGACGTCTTCGGCTCCATAGAGACGGTACTTGCTGGCGGTGCGCTGCGGGCGCGTGAGCCCAAGGCTTTCCCACGACCGGATCACGGAGGGCGAGACCCCGACCTGACGGGCTACATCCCCGATCTTCAAATAGCCTTGCTCGTCTTGCCGCTTCATCCCCAAGCCAACTGTCTCCACCCGTTTGTGATGGAGTAAAGAAGTATTTTTCGCTTGACAGTACAGCAGAGAGGCCACTAACCTTGCGCGATTATAGCAAGGTTTGCCCTAGACGCAATCGGCGTTTTTTCGAATGCAAAACTTCAACCGTAGCCTGGAGGTTTCCCCCATGCCTTCGTTAGCGGCACGTCGGACGGCGCGCTGGCTGGTCGTCCTGTTTTGTCTTGCGAATTCCACTCTGCTGCTGGCCCAAGGCACGGGCGGCAGAATTCTGGGCCGCGTGGCCGATCCCAGTGCCGCTGTCCTGGCCGGCGTGAAGGTAGCGCTGGTCAACGAAGCTACCGGCGTCAGCCAGGAAACGCAAACCAACAGCACCGGTGACTACGGGTTTCCACAAGTCACGGTTGGCACCTACCGGCTGGAGGCTGACCTCGCCGGCTTCAAGAAATCGGTGCAACGGGGAATCGTGCTGGACCTCAATCAGGTACTCACCCTGAATGTGATCCTGCAAATCGGCGAAACCAAGGAGACGGTCGAAGTCACGTCCCAAGCTCCCCTGGTAGACACCAGCAGCACGCAGCTTGGGGCTGTGATGGATCAGCGCCAGGTGTCAACCTTGCCGCTCAACGCCCGCGACACCTATCAGCTACTGCAATTGCAGCCGGGAGTGCAGGGTGTGGGCGGGTCAGATCTTTTCTATGGCAGCAACCAGGCAGGTGCGGTATCGGTCAATGGAGGACGCGGGCGTTCCAACAACTTCAACGTCAACGGGGGCGACGGGAACGACCTGTTCGTGAACTCTCCGGCCATTCAGCCGACACCCGACAGCATCGCGGAATTTCGCGTGCTCTCCAATACATTCGACGCGGAGTATGGACGCAACTCGGGCGCCGTAATTAATGTCGTCACCAAGTCGGGGACCAACAGTTGGCACGGCAGCGTGTACGAATTCATCCGTAATCAATCGCTCAACGCGAAAGGCTACCTGGACCTGCGCCGCGCCGATGACAAGCAGAACCAGTTCGGCGGCACCTTCGGCGGTCCCATTAGGAAAGACCGGACATTCTTCTTCGCATCGTATGAAGGACGCCGCGTTGTCCACGGAATTTCCTCCGACCCGGTCATCGTTCCCACCGCGGCTGAGCGGACCGGAGATTTTTCGGCGACTCCTTTCGATCCGTCCGCAGTGATCGGAACGCAAACCTTCGCGGACATATTGAACGCCCGTTGCGGCGTGGGCGCTACCGTCGGCGCGACCTACAACTCGCTCTTTCCCACCAATGTGATTCCAGCCAACTGTTTCGATCCTGCGGCAGCGGCGATCCTGCAGCGCTTCGTGCCTTGTCCCAATGCCGATCCCACATGCTCCAATCCGACCAACACCGAAAACCTTTTCCGCGCCATTCCCAACGAGGACTCTCACGAAAATCAGTTCACGGTAAAAATCGATCATCGAATCAACGATAAGCAGAACCTGAGTCTCTACTACTACTTCAATGACGGCTTCGATGGGCAACCGTTTACCAGATTTCAAGCGGCGACGCCTAATCTCCTGCCGGGGTTCGGCAACAATAACGCGACTCGCTCGCAGCAGGTGAACCTGTCGCACACCTGGACCATCAGCACGACAACAGTCAACGAAGCCAGATTCACTTATTTCCGCGAGGCGCAGGGCACGTTTCTGCATCCCCAGCGAACTAATCTGGTAACGGATTCGTGTGGTTCGGCGGCGGCAGCGGTTTGCTTTACCGGCACCAGCGATACTCCGGGCGTGATTCCAACCGATCCCAGGATCGGCATTACTCCGAATCTGGGAGCGAACCGCGAAGGCGTGCCGTTCATCAGCATTAGCGGCGGCTTCACCATTGGCAACAACTTCGAGGGCGAGTTGCCACAGAAGGGCAATACCTATCAATTCAGCAACAGCCTGACCAAGATCATCGGGAACCACACCACCAAATTTGGTGTCGATTTCAGAAACCAGCGCTTCTTGCAGACTTTGTTCTTCGACGTGAACGGAGATTTCAGCTACTTTGGCGGCGGGCTTAACGACCCTATCGCTTTAGATGCCAACGGAAACCAGAACTTGTTTCCAAACTACCTGCTGGGTCTTCCTGACTCTTATTTGCAAGGATCGGCGCAGACGGAAGACGTCCGCGGAAATTCTGTCTACTTGTTTGCCCAGGACAGCTGGAAGATCAAGCCGAACCTAACTTTGAACTACGGACTGCGCTGGGAGTTCAACCAACCGATCTATGATGCCGGCAAGCGCTATCAGACATTCCGGCCGGGTCAGGCTACGACAACATTTCCTTGCCAACTCAGCGCCGCGAGCCAGTCATCTCTTGGCTATCCCGACACCGATTGCAATCCCGGGGGTTCCGCCGCAGCCGTATTTCCACTCGGCCTGGTTGTGCCTGGAGACAAAGGCGTTCCCAAAGGGCTGACCGACAGTTACTACAAGTCTTTTGCTCCGCGTATCGGAATCGCGTGGGATCCAGGGAAGAACGGTAAGATGACGGTCCGCGCCGGTTTTGGACTTTTCTACAATCCGATCGAGCAGTTGGTGCTCGAGCAGTTCCAGGGCGAGCCCCCCTTCGGCGGTAGCTCTCTGATTTCCGGAGGTCTGTTTAATACACCGTTTGTAAGCCAGAGCGGAAGCACCGGAAATTTGACGATCAGCCCAAACCCGTTCAACGGCATTCTAACTCCCTCACCGGGAACCAACATCGATTGGTCATCGTTCCGTCCCATTCTCCTGTTCGGCGAACTGGAACCGCACCTGCGGGCGCAGTACACGTCGCAATACAACTTTGGAATCCAGCGCGAGATCGCCAGAGACCTGGTGCTCTCCATCGGCTACGTTGGTTCCCAGGGGCACCGCTTGCTGGCTACGAAGGACTTGAATTTTGGCAATGCGCAAACCTGTCTCGACCTCCAGCACATCTCCGATTTGACGTTAGATGGAAATCTCGCCTGCGGTCCATTTTTTGCGGACAGCTCATTCTCGATTGCGGCGAACGAAATTCCCGCAGGCGTGACGCTGCACTTGCCCTACGGCTCGCCGTCGGTGGTGACCGGCCCCAATCCGACCCCCATCACCCTGGTGGGACTGCGCCAATTCTCGTCCCCCAGTTGCGATCCGTACACGGGCAACGGCTGCCCGTCGGATGGCGTACCCGTATTCTCCAGCATCTTTGCCCAGGACACGATTGCCAACTCCAATTACAACTCGCTGCAAGCGTCGCTGGAAAAGCGATTCACGCACGGACTGCAGTTCGAGTTGGCTTATACCTGGAGCAAGTCAATCGACAACGCTTCGAGCTTTGAGAACATCCTGAAACCGATCTGCGATCGCTGCAATCGTTCGCTTTCACTGTTCGACGCGCGGCAACGGCTGGTTCTCAGTTACCTCTGGGAACTGCCCGTTCCCAAGTATGAGGGAGCCAAAGGCAAGTTCCTTAACGGATGGGCGCTCTCGGGAATCACCAGTTTTCAGACTGGCTTCCCGATCCGCATTCAATCGAGCAATGATTCGGAGCTCGAAAATAGTTTTGATTTCGAACTTCCCGGCAAGCCGGATCTGATTGCTCCCTTCCGCACTTTTAATCCGCGAAAGAACAACAACTACTATTTCGACCCGAATTCCTTTGCCCTTCCCGTGCAGTCCGACAGTTCCACGCCGCTTCAGCTACTGGGCGACGCGCCGCGGACCATCTGCTGCGGACCCGGCATCTCGAACTTCGATTTCTCCGTCCAGAAAATACTGCCGGTCGGGGAAGCCAAGCACTTCGAGTTCCGGGCTGAGTTTTTCAATGTCTTTAACCACACGCAATTCCTGAATCCCGACGGCAATATCAGCGACGGGGCGGATTTCGGCCGCATCAAGCGCGCCCGCGATCCCAGAAACATTCAGTTTGCCTTGAAGTTCGCGTTCTAGCGAGAAAGCGGTAAAGTAGAGACAGCGTTTCACCCGGACGGCTGCGGTCCTCCGGGCATTCTAATGGCCGCGATCAGAGCGGCTTGAGTCATTCCTGGAGATCCGATGTACCCCGCACTGCAAAAAGAGCTCGAAACCTTCGAGCGGCGCACGCCGAAATCCGCTGCCGCTCACAAGAAAAACCTCAAGCGCATTCCGCTGGGAGTAGCCAGCAACTATCGCGCTTATGATCCCTATCCAATTTTTGTGAAAGAAGGACAGGGCAGCAAGTTCCGCGACTTGGACGGCAACGAATACATCGATCACAACTTATGTTTTGGCGCGCTGATGGCGGGGCATTGCCATCCCGCGGTGATGAAGGCGGTGGAAAAACGTCTCAGCACCGGCACCATGTTCGGCATGCCTCATGACATGGAGTGGGAGCTGGCGGAAGAAATTTGTAACCGCTTTCCAGTCGAAATGTGCCGTTTCGGCAACAGCGGCACCGAAGCTACAATGCACGCCGTGCGCCTGGCTCGCGCCGCCACTGGCCGCGAAAAGATCCTAAAGTTTGAAGGCGGCTACCACGGCCTGCACGATTCGGCACTGGTCAGTGTGAAGCCTCACGCTCCGGATTACGGCGATATCAATGCTCCTACTTCCGTTCCCGGCGGGTTGGGAGTGCCGAAGTCCGCGGTGGCCAATGTGGTCATCGCCACCTTCAACGATCTGACTAGTGTCGAGCTTCGCTTCAAGCAAAATCCTGGTGAGATCGCGGCCATCATCCTGGAGCCCATCATGATGAACGTTGGCCTGTGCATGCCGCAGTCCGGCTTCCTCCAGGGTCTGCGGGATATCGCCACCAAAAATGGAGCGCTGCTGATCTTCGATGAAGTCAAGACTGGCGCAAAACTCGGCTGGGGCGGCGCTTCCGAATACTTTGGTGTGAAGCCCGACATGATCTGCCTGGCGAAGTCGATCGGCGGCGGCCTGCCGCTGGCGGCGTTCGGCACCCACAAGGCGGTGATGGACCTGATCTCGCAGCACAAGGTCTTCCACGGCGGCACTTACAACACCAATCCGGTCTCGATGGCGGCGGGGCTGGCGACATTTCGCGAAGTCCTCACCCGCGAAAACTACGCGCACGTGGACAAGCTCAGCAAAAAGCTGACCGAGGGTTACCGCAAGATCGTAGCCAAGGCCGGCATCCAGGGTTACATTGCCAGCGCCGGAGTGAATGGCGCCTTGATGCTCTATCCCAAGGAGATTCGCACCTATCGCGATTGGGAAGCCATTGACGTCGACTTGTGGCGGCATTACTGGTTCGCCATGGTCAATCGCGGTGTGATGGCCCAGCCTTACTGGTGGGACGAGCAATGGACTATTTCGGTCCAGCACACCGAGGCTGATATCGACAAGCATCTGTCTGCTTTTGAAGATGTGGCACCGGGCCTGGCCAAAGCGCAGCAAGAGCGCATTGGAGAAGTAGTAGCGGTGGCGCACTAGTTGTAATGGAGCGACGGGCGTCCTCGCCCGTCGAGCGTTGGCGATGGGTACGGGCGAGGACGCCCGTACCTCCATTGAATCGAGGAGCCAGATTGCCCGCGACAGAGCCTGACCAGCCTCATCTCAAACGCGTCCTCGGTCGCGCGGACCTGGTTCTGTTATTCGTAGTGGCAATTTTCAACCTGAACGTGGTCCCGTCGATTGCCGCGAACGGCGGGGTCACAGTCTGGTTGTGGGTCGTCTCGTTGCTTCTGTTCTTCTGGCCGCAAGGCATCGCCGTGATCGAACTGGCCCACCGATATCCCGGAGAAGGCGGGGTCTACCTCTGGGCCAAGGAAGTCTTCGGCGACTTCCACGGCTTTTTGTCGGGCTGGTGCTACTGGACGAACAACATGCTCTACGTGCCGACGGTGATGTTGTACTTTGTCGGCGTATCGGTTTTCGTACTGGGCCCAAATCACCAGGCGCTGGCAGACAACAAATTGTTCGCTTTGATTGCATCCTTGCTGCTGCTGATCGTTCTGGTCGTACTCAACATCGTGGGCCTGGGCGTGGGGAAGTGGGTGAACAACCTTGGCGGCATTGGTACGGGGGTTGCCGCGGCTACTCTGATTGGTCTGGGGCTCGTCATCTGGTTTCGTTTTGGCACGACGGTGAGTGTGGCTGACTTTCGGATCCCGGCCAATCCGCGCTTTGTGCTGAATTCTTTTGGTGTGATCTGTTTTGGACTAGTCGGACTGGAACTGGCCTCGGTCATGGGCGATGAGATCCAGGATCCACAGCGCACCTTGCCGGGCGCTGTTGCCTGGGGAGGTGTGCTTTCCGGTTTGCTCTACATTGGAGCGACACTTACCCTGCTGATCGCGGTGAGCAAAGACCAGATCAGCGTGCTGCAAGGCATTGTGCAGGCGGTAGGCCACATGGCCGAGCGCGTAGGAGTGGGATGGATCTTAGCGCCGTTCGCGCTATTGCTTAGTTTCTCCATTGCCGGAATCGGATCAGCGTGGCTGGGCGGATCGGCTCGTATTCCCTTCGTCGCCGGACTTGATTCCTACATGCCGGCATGGATGGCGAAGGTGCATCCGCGTTACGCAACCCCTTATGCCGCCCTGATTGTCCACGCCGTGGTCTCGATGATCTTGATCGTGATGAATTTTGCCGGCGTCGGCGTGCAGGAGACATTTCAGAAGATGTTGTCGCTCGCGGTGGTCCTGCAATTGATACCGTTTCTCTATATGTTCGGCGCGTTGCTGAAGCTGGCCGTGAACGATTCGGCGGGCCACGGACACTACAGCAAGACAACCCTGGTTCTGGCCGGGATCAGTGGCCTGGTCACCACAACTCTGGGGATTGTGCTGGTCTTTTTCCCCGCCCAGCAAATTAGTTCGTTGTGGTCATATGAATTGTGGATGTTTGGGGGCACGCTATTTTTCATCGGCTTGGCCGCATTTTTCTTCTACGTGTACGGCGGCCGAAAAGCGCGAAACAAAGTAAGCGAAGTAGGCGCGGGCGTATCGCCTGTGCGGCCGAGCTGAGCTCGGCGGTAACCTGATTCGGGCAGGAGGCTTCATGCCGGGCGGAATAAAAACCGATGTACGTACGTATCAGCTTTACATCAATGGCGAATGGGTCAGCAGCAAGTCGAATAAGACGTTCCCGGTTTACGATCCCGCCAGCGAAGAAGTGATCGCGCAAGCTCCAGACGCCAATGCCGAAGACGTCAACCGCGCCGTCGCTGCCGCCAAAGCCGCGTTTGAAGATGGTCCGTGGGCAACTACGACCGCCCAGGAACGCGGCCGTGTACTTTTCCGGCTGGCCGACAAGATCCGGCAGAACACCGCCATGCTGGCCGAACTGGAATCGCGCAACACCGGCAAGCCCATCGTTGAGGCGGAATACGACATCGCCGACGTTGCCACCTGCTTCGAGTACTACGGAGGACTGGCAACAAAAATTCTGGGATACGTAAATCCGGTCCCCGACAACGCCATGAGCCTCACACTCAAAGAGCCCATCGGCGTCGCAGGCCAGATCATTCCCTGGAATTATCCCCTCCTGATGGCCGCGTGGAAGCTGGCGCCGGCGTTGGCTGCGGGCTGTACCTGCGTGTTGAAGCCGGCCGAGCAGACTCCCATTACCGCTTTGGAAATGGCGAACTGGCTGGCCGATGTCGGCCTTCCACCCGGCGTCGTCAACATCATCACCGGCTTCGGCGAAACTTGTGGTGCGCCACTGGTGCAGCATCCCGACGTCAACAAGATTGCTTTCACGGGCAGCGCGGCGGTCGGAAAAATAATCGTCAAGCTGGCGGCGGACACGGTGAAGCGGGTGACACTCGAACTCGGCGGCAAGTCGCCGAACATTTTCTTCGCCGACGCCGATTTCGAAGCCGCCATTGACGGCGCGCTGTTCGGCGTTTTCATCAATCAAGGCGAAGTCTGCTCCGCTGGCAGTCGCATCCTGGTGCAGAAGTCGATCTATAAAAACTTTGTGGATGCGATGGTCGCGAAAGCTAAAAATATCAAACTGGGAGCCCCACTCGATCGTGACACGAAGATGGGTCCGCTGGTAAGTAAAGACCAGTACGATCGCGTACGTTCCTATCAGGAAGTGGGAAAGAAAGAAGCGAAGCTGGCCACGGGCGGCGGACGCGCAGAGAAGTTTGCCAAAGGATACTACGTCGAACCCACCATTTTCTACGACTTGGACAACAGCGCCCGTATCGCGCGCGAAGAAATCTTTGGGCCGGTCGCCGCAGTCATCCCATTTGAAGACGAAAAGGACGCGGTGAAAATCGCCAACGACTCTCCCTACGGACTCGCGGCAGCGGTCTGGACGCGCGACATCTTCAAGGCCTTCCGTACGGTGAAAGCGCTGCGCGCCGGCATCGTCTGGGTCAATCACATGCAACCCACGTACGTGGAAGCGCCGTGGGGTGGCTACAAGCAATCCGGCTTCGGACGCGAACTGGGGCCCTGGGGCATCGAGGAATATCTCGAAACCAAACAAGTGCACATCAATCTGAATGAAGCGCCCATCGGATGGTACTGAGAACCGGGAACTGAAGACTGGGAACTGGTGTGTTTGCACAGTCGTTGGTCATTGGTCGTTAGCCATTGGTCGTTGGCGTCAAAGTCTATGAAGTCGACCGAAGACCAACCACCAAGGACCAACGGCCAACGACCAACGACGAGCCACCAACGAGTGGGAATTAACATGGCAACCATTCAAATACGAACTGCGATTCCTGGGCCCAAATCAAAAGCTTTGGGCGAACGCCGCGCCAACGCCGTACCGCGCGGTCTCTCGATCGGCACACCTGTCTATGTGTCGAAGGCCGAAGATGCGTGGATCGAAGACGTCGACGGCAACCGCTATCTGGACTTCGCCGGCGGCATCGGCTGCCTCAACGTAGGTCATCGCCGCGAGCCGGTGGTCAACGCGGTCAAAGCCCAGCTTGATCGCTTTCTGCACACCTGTGTCCAGGTCACGCCCTACGAGGGCTACATCCGCCTCGCGGAGCGCATGAACCAAGTCACGCCAGGCAAGTTCCCGAAGAAAACTTTATTTGTGAACAGCGGCGCTGAGGCGGTGGAGAACGCCGTGAAGATCGCGCGAGCTCACACCGGACGGTCGGGCATCATCGCCTTCGAAGACGCTTTTCACGGACGCACCATGATGACGCTGGCCCTGACCAGCAAGACCCATCCCTACAAGGCCGGCTTCGCTCCATTCCCGGGGGATGTTTACCGGATTCCTTACGCGTACTGCTATCGCTGCTCATATTCGCTGAAGTATCCCGCATGCGATCTGTTTTGCGCGCGCCATTTGGAAGACACATTCAAACGCGTGGTGGCATCGGAAGATGTGGCGGCTGTCATTGCAGAGCCGGTTCTGGGAGAGGGTGGATTTGTCGTTCCCCCGAAGGATTTCTTTCGGGTGCTGATCGAGATTTGCCACAAGCATGGCGTATTGTTCATCGCTGACGAAGTGCAGAGCGGATTTGGCCGTACGGGCCGCCTGTTTGCGAGCGAATACTACGGCATCGAGCCGGATATCGTAGTCACGGCGAAATCGCTCGGCGGAGGACTTCCGCTTGCCGCGATCACAGGCCGTGCGGAAATCATGGATGCTCCTGGCCCTGGCGGCCTGGGGGGAACGTTTGCCGGCAATCCACTCTCCTGTGCCGCTGCCCTGGCTGTCCTTGATATCTTCGAGCGCGAGAATTTGCTGGCGCGTGCGAATGAATTGGGAGATCTGTTCCAGAAGCGGGCGCGGCAATGGCAGAAGCGTTGGGCCATCATCGGAGACATCCGGGGACTGGGAGGAATGCAGGCGCTCGAGTTGGTACAGTCATCGGACAAACGCGAACCCGCCCCAGATGAAACCAAACAGATCACACAATACTGTTACGAGCGCGGGCTGATCACGATCACGGCAGGCTCGTATTCCAACGTAGTCCGCGTGTTGGTGCCGTTGGTGATCACCGACCCACAGATGGACGAGGGTCTGGACGTGCTGGAATCGGCCTTGCAGACGGTGTACGAGAGAAAGGGTGCAGTCGCTCAGCCGGTGTAGCCTGTGTCTGTGTGACGCGGGCGCCGTCGCCCGCGAGCGGAAGGCAAGATTGTCCTGAGTGTGGTCGAAGGGACGCCCTCCGGACAGCCGGCCTGAGCCCGGCGCTAACGAACCTTCAAACCGCTACAATATCTACCGAGAAGAATTTATGACTGTTGCCACCGCGACTCTGACCAAAGTTCCCAATTTCATCAATGGCCACTGGTCCGATTCCAGCGCCACTGAGTGGATCGATGTCACCAATCCCGCCACCGGCGAGGTCATTGCCCAGACCCCGCTTTCAGGCGCTGCTGAGGCCGCCGCCGCCGTCGAGGCCGCCGCCGCCGCTTTTCCCGCATGGCGCCGTACGCCACCGGAAGACCGCATACAGCCGCTGTTTAAACTAAAACAGCTTCTCGAAGAACACGTTGACGAGCTCAGCCGCATCCTCACGCAGGAGAATGGCAAAACCTTTACCGAAGCCAAGGCTGAGTGGCGCCGCGCCATCGAAAACGTTGAGGTCGCGTGCGGCATTCCCATGATGATGCAGGGCTACAACCTGGAAGACGTGGCCCGCGGCATCGACGAAATGATGATTCGGCAGCCGCTGGGCGTAGTCGCTGCGATCGTTCCGTTTAATTTTCCCGGGATGATCCCGTTCTGGTTTCTGCCCTACGCCATCGCCACGGGAAATACGTTCGTACTGAAGCCATCAGAGCGTGTTCCGCTCACTATGCGGCGCGCGTTTGAACTCATGGAACACATCGGACTGCCCAACGGTGTGCTGAATATGATCAACGGCGGCAAGACAGTGGTCAACGCACTGCTCGATCATCCCAAGGTGCGGGCCATCAGTTTTGTCGGCTCCACGCCTGTGGCACGGTATGTGTACGCCCGCGCGGGTGAGCATGGCAAGCGCGCGCAGTGCCAGGGGGGTGCTAAGAACCACGTCATCGTTCTGCCCGACGCGGACATGAAGATGACCACGCAGATCATCGGTGACAGCGCTTTTGGTTGCGCCGGACAGCGCTGCCTGGCGGTTTCCGTGGCGGTGACGATTGGCGAAGCGCAAAAGACTTTCCGCGACTCCATTGCCGAAGCGGCCGCGTCACTGCGGGTGGGCAATGGTTTAGACGAGGGCGTTCAGATGGGACCCGTGATTACGCCCCAGAGCAAGGCTCGGGTCGAGTCGCTGATTGCCACTGGCGAAAAGCAGGGGGCGAAGGTGCTGCTTGACGGTCGTAACTCGAGAATTCCGAAACTTGAAGCCGGCAACTTCGTGAAGCCAACCATTCTTGACGGAGTTCCCGCGACCAGTGAGCTGACTGAAACTGAAATCTTCGGCCCGGTGCTGAGCCTGGTGCATGCCAATGACCTGGATGAAGCACTGGCGTTCCTCGAGCGCAGTGCCTATGGCAATCAGGCGTCGCTATTTACATCGAGCGGCGCGTCGGCGCGTCGGTTCCGCTACGAAGCGCCCGCGGGCAACATCGGCATCAACATCGGTGTCGCCGCTCCTATGGCGTACTTTCCGTTCAGTGGCTGGAAAGACAGCTTCTTCGGCATCATGCACGCCCAGGGGCGCGACGCCATCGAGTTCTATACGGAAAAGAAAATCGTCGTCGAGCGCTGGGCAAAAGAGCACTCGCGGAAATTCTAGAGTCGGCGAGAACACGTAGGGGGCAGGTGTCCACATCTGCCCGGCCTGGCAGAGCCCGGCAGAATTATTGCCCGACGAAAACACTGGCGAGCTTCGCTCGCCCGCCCAGACGAGACGTCTGGGCCTACGCGATCACTATCAAGACTGAGGATTTCATGTCCGACCCCATTCAGAAGTACAAAGACTACGTGATGACCGGCTTCATGAAGTCAGTCGTGCCTATCGTCATCGACAAAGCCAGCGGCGCCGTCGTCACCGACATCAATGGCCGCGAATATCTCGATTGCTTTGCTGGCATCTCGGTCGTGAATGCCGGGCACTGCAATCCCCACGTGATCGCGGCGGCGAAAGCGCAGATGGAGAAGCTCGTCCACTGCTCGTCCTACATTTATCACGTGCAACCGGTAGCTGACCTGGCGGAAAAGATTGCCCACATCGCTCCCCGCGGGCTGACCAAGACATTTTTCGGTAACGGCGGCGCAGAGGCAATCGAAGGCGCCATGAAACTAGCCCGGCTCTACACGGGCAAGCACGAGTTCATCGCGCTCCACGCCAGCTTTCACGGACGCACTTGGGCCGCGCTCAGCGTGACCGGCAACATGGGACGCAAGAAGCGCGGAGGCCCTTACGCTGCTGGAGTGACATTCGCTCCCGCTCCTTATTCCTATCGCTCGCAATGGCGGAACAATCCCGAAGAATGCGGACGCCAGTGTGCCCAGGCCATCGAAGATGTGATCCGATTTACTACTTCTGGCGATGTAGCGGCGTTCATCGCTGAGCCGGTCATGGGCGAGGGCGGAATCATTGTGCCGCCGGGCAACTATTTTAAGGAAGTAAAAAAAGTTCTCGACCGGCATGGCATCCTTTTTATTGCCGATGAGGTCCAGTCCGGCTTTGCGCGGACCGGCAGGATGTTTGCCATCGAACACTACGGTGTCGAGCCGGACATTCTGGTAACCGCGAAAGGCATCGCTGACGGCTTTCCGCTCAGCGCATTTACCGCGCGACCGGAAATCGCCGACGCCTTCAAGCCCGGCGATCATCTTTCGACTTTTGGCGGCAACCCGGTGTCCTGCGCGGCTGCGTTGGCGAACATCGAATTCATCGAGAAGGAGGAACTCGCGGCTCGCGCTACCGAGATCGGCAACTACGCCATGGCCAAACTGCGCGACTTGCAGAAGCACAATCCGTTCATCGGAGAAGTTCGCGGTTTGGGACTCATGATCGGTGTCGAACTGGTTAAGGATGAAAAGCTCACACCGGCAACTTCGGAAGCGGAAGCCATTCGCGACGGATTGCTGGGTCAAGGAGTGCTCGTGGGTGTAGGCGGGGTTTATGGCAACGTCATCCGATTCCAGCCGCCGCTGATCATCGCTCGGCCGCAGATTGATCGGGCGATCGATGCTTTCGCCACGGTTTTGCACGAAGTCGCCCAGCCTGCGCACGCGTAGCTCTCAGTCCGAATCTCCTTTCCACAACTAC
>Ga0307479_10002435_pt1 | contig 16913 bp, 10 predicted proteins | sample atmos_gasesECM4C_FD_203743 | JGI IMG/M metagenome (GOLD analysis project Ga0307479, IMG submission 203743) | Hardwood forest soil microbial communities from Morgan-Monroe State Forest, Indiana, United States - atmos_gasesECM4C_515 | ecosystem: Environmental > Terrestrial > Soil > Temperate... | reverse complement strand
TTTCCTGAATTAGTTTCTCGGATTCAACCGCCAATTCGGACCTGGTGGTTTGCCGAATTGATCGACGTCCGCGATCCAAGTCGCGCGAACGAAATTGTCGATGCTGCCCTTGAGAAATTGAAATCGATAGAGTATTGGGGCCTGGCGCCGCACGCGCTGTTTACCGCGTCCCCAAATTTGTATCGGCGCTGTGAAGAGATTGCACAAAGCCAAGGCATTCTGTGGACGACGCACCTGGCGGAATCGCGCGAAGAGATGTCGATGTTTCGAGACGCGCGCGGGCCGTTGTACGAGTTTTTGAAAGAGATTGGGCGAGACATGAGCGATTGCGGTGATGAGACACCATTGAAACGATTCGATCTGATTGGTAGGGGCGGTTCACCGAACCGCCCGCGGGCGATTGAGGTCGATCGCCCCTATTTCGTCGTCCACCTGAACGAAGTTGCGGACGATGATTTTGATTTGATGGCGAGATCAGAAAAGAAATTTTCGATCGTGCATTGTCCACGCAGTCATGACCATTTCGGGCATTCGCCATTTCAGTTTCACAAGTCGCGGGAGCTTGGATTCAATATTTGTCTCGGCACCGATAGTCTGGCGAGCAATGACAACCTAAGTTTGTTCGCGGAGATGCGGGCGTTTCAAAAAGAGTTTCCAGATGTTTCGCCGGAAGAAATTTTAAAGATGGTCACGGTCGATGGCGGGCGCGCGTTGCGGCAGGAGAAATCGTTGGGCCAAATTCGCCCCGGTTGCTCTGGCGATTTGATCGCGGTCCCGGTCACAAGATCGACACCGGTGTTCGAGGAGATCGTCGCGTACGATCAAGCGGTGAATTGGATGATGATCAATGGCCAAGTCCAGAGTTCGGCCTAACCAAGCAAAATTCTCAAAACCGCTTTCTTTTTCTCAAAATTGAAATATTCTCCGCGCTGAGATTTTATGGCTAAGATCGTAATAATCGATGACGAACCCGCGATGGTGGAAGTCATCGTCACTCTCTGTCGGGAAAAGGGGCATCAGGTTTTCCCGTTCAATTCCGCACCAAAGGCGGTCGAGCAATTGGACAGCATCGCGCCGCAGGTCGTGATCGCGGACATCAAAATGGAAACGATGACCGGATTCGATGTGTTGCGGCACGTGCGCGAGCATCATCGGCAAACAGCGGTGATTTTGATTACCGCTTACGGAACGGTCGAGACCGCGGTCGAAGCAATGAAGATGGGCGCGTACGATTACGTGACCAAGCCGTTTAAGATCGACGAGCTGCAGCTAACGGTGCAGCGGGCGCTCGATTACCAGGCCGCGCTGCGGGAGAACGTTTACCTGCGCAAGGAGCTGAAGAACCGCTACCGATTCGAAAACATCATCGGAACGAGCGGGAAGATGCAGAGCGTTTACAATTTAATCAGCAAAGTCGCTGACACGGACAGCACCGTTCTGATCATGGGCGAAAGCGGGACGGGCAAGGAATTGGTTGCGCGCGGTCTGCATTTCAACAGCAATCGCCAGCATCATCCGTTTGTCGCGATCAATTGCAGCGCATTGCCGGAAAATTTGCTTGAGTCGGAATTGTTTGGTCACAAAAAGGGTTCATTCACCGGGGCGGTGGCGGACAAACGCGGTCTGTTCGAAGAAGCAAATCTCGGCACAATTTTTCTGGACGAAGTCAATTCGATGGCGCCGGCGTTGCAGACGAAACTGCTGCGGGTTTTGCAGGAACGCGAAGTCCGTCGCGTCGGCGACAACAAAAGCTCGCCCGTGAACGTGCGCGTAGTCGGTGCGACGAACGAGGCGCTTCAACCGAAGCTGAAAGACGGAACGTTCCGCGAAGATCTGTATTACCGCCTGGCGGTGATTCCAATTGAGCTCCCGGCGTTACGTGAGCGTCTGGAAGACGTGCCGCTGCTGGTGAACCATTTTTTGCAAAAGCAAGCGAGCGCGACGGGCGGCGAGCCGAAGAAGATCGATGCTGAGGCGGTCGATATTTTGTGTCACTACAATTATCCCGGGAACGTGCGCGAACTGGAGAACGCAATCGAGCGCGCCTGCGCCTTGTGCGAGAACGATATGATTTTGGCGAGCGATTTACCGCCGCATATCATCAGTCACGCCAAGGGCGACAAGGCAGATCAGGTCCTGGCCAGTATGCCGGTTGGCCAATCGTTAGACGACTTTGTGCAGCAGCAAGAGCGCAATTACATCGAAGCGACGTTGCAGCATTGCGATGGCTCGCGCGAGAAAGCGGCCAACATGCTCGGGATCAGCATGGCCACGCTCTATCGCAAGATCGAGCCGAAGAAAAAATAACGGGATCGCGCCTCAAACGGGCGCGCCCGTGTCTGCGCTTTCTTGAATCAATAAGTCGAGCTTCGTCAGGTCGATCGGTTTCACCAAGTGGTGCTTGAATCCGGCTTCTCGAGTCTTACGAATATCTTCTTCCATTCCAAAACCGGTCAGGGCGATTCCGAAAACCGACCGTTCCGAGCTGAGTTTTTGCATCAAATCAATTCCGCTTCCATCCGGGAGTCCGATATCGCTGATGAGGACATCAAACTCATGCGCCACGCTTAGTTCGAGCGCCGATTTGAGGTCAACGGCCGATTTCACGTCATAACCGCGGCGACGAAGCAATCTCGTGAGTGAACGATTGGTATCTTCATGGTCTTCCACCAGCAGGATCCGCATCGCGTGACGATGCGGAGTCTTGGGCAAAATGGCCGGCACCGTAGCGGCATCGGGCTTTTCGCAAGTGGGGAAGGTGAGAACAAATTTTGTTCCCTGATTTCGCCCGGCGCTTTCGGCGGTGATGACTCCTTTATGCGCCTCGACCAAGGTCTTACTGATGGCGAGGCCTAGACCGAGTCCTCCCAGCTGGGTCCGAGTAGCTTGTTCGAACGCGTCGAAGATTTTCGGCAGTGATTCCGGCTCGATCCCCAGTCCGGTATCGGCAATTTCGACCCGCAGTTGGTCGTTTGAATCGTTGCTGGTCGAAATCGAGATTTGTCCACTGGTGGGCGTGAACTTCACGGCGTTGTTGATCAGGTTCCAGAAGATCTGCTGGAGCCGGGCGGGATCGGCGCGGAGATGGACTTTGGTGGCGTCCAAGTCGAGGCCGAGCGTCAGGTGTTTCCGATCGATCTCGGTTTGGTAAATATCGAGGGCGTTTTGCAAAAGGGTGTGAGCATCGACCACCTCGAAATTGAGCTGCACCTTGCCCTTGCTGATGCGAGTGAGATCGAGCAAGTCGTCGATCAGGCGCGCTTCAAGTTCCACATTGCGACGAATCATTTGGAGTGATTCGTGGATTTTCGGGGGCAACGCATGTTCGCCTTCGAGCTCCAAGGCAGAGGCGATAACGGGTGTGAGCGGCGTGCGCAGTTCGTGACTGAGCATGGCCAGGAACTGATCCTTCGCGAGGTTGGAACGCGCTTTTTCCTGAAGCTCCTGGTTCGTGTTCTGAAGCTCGGATGCGAGCGATTGGGATTGCGCGAGCAAGTTTTCGGTTCGCGTGTTTGCTTCGATCGTGTGCAAAACAATTCCGATGCTCTCGGTCAGCTGATCGAGGAAGGCCTGATGCGTCGAATTAAAACGATCAAAGGAGGAAAGCTCCATGATCGCCTTCACTTCGCCTTCGAACAGAATCGGGAGAACAACAATATTGATCGGCCGTGATTCGCCAAGGCCAGAGCTGATCGGGGTATAGTCCGCCGGCACATCATTCAAAAGAATCCGCTGTTTTTGCAAAGCGGCTTGCCCGATCAAACTTTCGCCGAGTTTAAAACTTCTTTTGTTTTCAGCGCCATTGTGACCGGCGTAGCAAGCGAGGAGTTGAAGCTCAGGTTCCTCCTTCGAGCCATTCATAATGTAAAAGACCCCGCGTTGCGCCAGGACCAGGGGTGCGAGCTCGGACAAGATCAACTTGCCAACGGTCAACAGGTCGCGCTGGCCTTGCAGCATTCGGGTAAACTTTGCGAGATTGGTTTTGAGCCAGTCCTGCTCTTCGTTGCGCGACGTCGTGTCTTTCAAATTGCGGATCATCTCGTTGATGTTGTCCTTGACCACGGCGACCTCGCCCTGCGCTTCGACTTGAATCGACCGAGTTAGATCACCTTCAGTGACGGCGGTCGCCACATCGGCAATCGCGCGAAGCTGTGTGGTCAAATTGGCCGCGAGTCGATTTACGTTGTCGGTCAGATCGCGCCACGTTCCGGACGCACCGGGCACGTTTGCTTGTCCGCCGAGTTTTCCTTCGACGCCGACCTCGCGCGCGACCGTGGTCACTTGCTCGGCAAAGATGGCCAATGTGTCGGTCATGCTGTTGATCGTGTCCGCGAGCGCGGCGATTTCGCCTTTCGCTTCCACCAAAAGTTTTTGTTTGAGATCACCGGTCGCGACTGCGGTAACGACCCGGGCGATGCCTCGCACCTGATTGGTCAGGTTACCGGCCATAAAATTCACGCTGTCAGTCAAATCTTTCCAGGTTCCGCCGACGCCCTTAACGATGGCTTGTCCCCCCAGTTTTCCTTCGGTGCCGACCTCGCGCGCCACGCGCGTCACTTCGGATGCAAACGAGTTGAGTTGGTCGACCATCGTGTTGACGGTGTTTTTCAATTCCAAGACCTCGCCTTTGACATCGACGGTGATCTTTTTCGACAAGTCGCCGCTTGCCACCGCGGTGGTAACGGCGGCGATGTTGCGCACCTGGGTGGTCAGGTTTGACGCCATAAAATTCACTGAGTCGGTCAAGTCTTTCCACGTTCCGGAAACGCCTTCGACCCGCGCCTGACCGCCGAGTGATCCTTCCGAGCCCACTTCTCGCGCCACTCGAGTAACCTCGGAGGCGAACGACCGCAGTTGGTCCACCATCGTATTGATCGTGTCTTTCAGTTCCAAAATTTCGCCGCGAACATCGACAGTGATCTTCTTCGACAAGTCACCGTTCGCGACCGCGGTCGTGACGTCGGCGATATTCCGGACCTGACCGGTGAGATTTCGTGCCATCGAATTAACCGAATCGGTCAAATCTTTCCAAGTGCCGGCGACGCCGCGAACGTCCGCTTGGCCGCCAAGCTGTCCCTCGGAACCCACTTCGCGAGCGACCCGCGTTACCTCCGCAGCGAACGAACTCAGCTGATCCACCATCGTGTTGATAGTATTCTTCAGTTCGAGAATCTCGCCCTTAACATCGACCGTGATTTTTTTCGACAGATCGCCGCGCGCGACGGCGGTTGTCACTTCGGCGATGTTGCGCACCTGTCCGGTCAAGTTTCCGGCCATCGAGTTCACCGAATCGGTTAAATCTTTCCAAGTGCCGGCCACGCCGCGGACATCCGCCTGGCCGCCGAGTTTCCCTTCGGTGCCCACCTCGCGTGCGACGCGCGTAACCTCAGACGCAAATGAACGCAGTTGATCCACCATCGTGTTGATCGTGTCTTTGAGCTGTAAAATCTCGCCACGCACGTCGACGGTGATCTTTTTCGACAAGTCGCCGGTAGCGACCGCGGTGGTGACTTCGGCAATGTTTCGAACCTGGTCGGTAAGATTGACGGCCATGGAATTCACCGAGTCGGTGAGATCTTTCCAAGTCCCGGCGACCCCGTGGACATCGGCCTGGCCGCCGAGTTTTCCTTCCGTGCCTACTTCGCGCGCGACGCGCGTTACTTCCGCGGCAAATGAACTGAGCTGATCCACCATCGTATTGATGGTGTTCTTCAGCTCCAAAATTTCGCCTTTAACATCGACCGTGATTTTCTTGGACAAGTCGCCGGTAGCGACCGCGGTCGTGACTTCGGCAATATTGCGGACTTGGCCAGTCAGATTGCCGGCCATGAAATTCACGCTGTCGGTCAAATCTTTCCACGTTCCAGCGACACCGTGAACGTCAGCCTGGCCGCCGAGTTTTCCTTCTGTGCCTACTTCGCGCGCGACGCGCGTTACTTCCGCGGCAAATGAACTTAGCTGGTCCACCATGGTGTTGATGGTGTTTTTCATTTCCAGAATCTCGCCCTGAACGTCTACCGTGATTTTGCGGGATAGATCGCCCTTTGCGATTGCAGTCGTCACTTCGGCAATGTTGCGCACCTGAGCGGTCAGATTCCCGGCCATCATGTTCACGTTGTCGGTCAAATCCTTCCAGGTACCGGCAACGCCTTTAACGTCAGCCTGACCACCGAGAATTCCTTCAGTGCCGACCTCGCGCGCGACGCGCGTCACTTCCGACGCGAACGAGCGCAGCTGGTCCACCATGGTGTTGATCGTGTCTTTCAATTCCAAAATCTCGCCGCGCACGTCGACCGTGATCTTCTTTGACAAGTCGCCATTCGCGACAGCGGTGGTGACGTCGGCAATGTTACGCACCTGCCCAGTCAGATTTCCGGCCATCGAGTTCACTGAGTCGGTCAAATCTTTCCATGTTCCAGCGACGCCGCGGACATCGGCCTGGCCGCCCAACTTTCCTTCGGTGCCGACCTCACGGGCGACGCGCGTCACTTCCGACGCAAACGAGCTGAGCTGGTCCACCATCGTGTTGATCGTGTCCTTCAGCTCCAAAATCTCGCCTTTGACGTCGACGGTGATCTTCTTCGACAAATCACCGCGCGCGACCGCGGTCGTCACTTCCGCGATGTTGCGGACTTGGCCGGTCAGATTTCGAGCCATGAAATTCACCGAATCGGTGAGATCTTTCCATGTCCCGGAAACGCCTTCGACTCTGGCCTGGCCGCCCAAAATTCCTTCCGAGCCTACTTCCCGCGCCACGCGGGTGACTTCCGACGCAAAGGAGCGGAGTTGATCCACCATCACGTTGACGGTGTCCTTCAATTCGAGGAACTCGCCTTTGACGTCGACCGTAATTTTCTTGGTCAGGTCGCCATTCGCCACTGCCGTGGTCACCGTGGCGATGTTGCGCACCTGCGCGGTCAAATTGCCGGCCATCAAGTTCACGTTCTCGGTAAGATCTTTCCAGGTGCCTGCGACACCTTTGACAGTTGCTTGTCCGCCAAGTTTTCCTTCGGTTCCCACTTCGCGAGCAACGCGCGTTACCTCCGACGCAAATGCGCCGAGCTGGTCCACCATTCGGTTAACCGTCTTGGCCGTACGCAAGAATTCTCCTTCCAATGGCCTGCCTTCAATGTCTGTGGCCATGGTCTTGGAGAGATCGCCTTTGGCGACGGCACCGATCACGCGCGCCATTTCGCTGGTCGGATGAACCAGATCGCCGATTAGACCATTGACCGATGCCACTGCGTCGGCCCAGGAATTGGAAACGTCCCCGAGCGTAGCTCGCTGCGTGATGCGCCCCTCTTTACCGACAACGCGTCCAATGCGTTCGAGTTCGTGCGTCATTCGCTCGTTCTTAGCGATGACATCGTTGAACGTGTCAGCGATTTTCCCGGCGACTCCGGTCCAGTCTTCCGGCAGGCGCGCGGAGAAATCGCCGCGCTTGAATGCAAGCAGAGCGGTCAACAGTTCCTTGTTGTTACATTGACATTGATCATTTTCAAAATGCGAACTGCTGGCCGTTCGCGCGCCGCGCGGAGTAGAATTGTTTTTTTTCATCGTTAAAAAGAAATCAGCGGTTCGGAATTATCTTCGCGACGTGAATTCGACACGTAAGATCGACAACGCATAGTCCTTCCCAGAGAGCCCGAGGAGAATTGATCGCACAGATTCTTGGGCCGGCAAGAATGATACATTCTCCCTCGTGATCGCATCTGTTCTGGCTTCTACGGGCCACAAACCGCCTGCGGGACAAAGTATTTAACCGCGCTTGGCGAAGATTCGGAGTTGATCGGCGGCGTCCTGTAATTCGTCCAAGCGTTGCAAAGCTGCTTTTTGTTTGGCCAAGACCTCTTCATTGGCGGCCTTGACTTGCTCAAGCTGCTTGATCGCGTCCGGAATCGACTGAACATCGGCCGCAACCGGCGCGGACGTTGTCGATTTTGCAGCTGGGGAGGAAGCGGCTTGGACAATAATGGGAGTGGGCGATTGCGCGCTGACCGCGACACAGGCGAGCGCTGAGAGAACAAAAAAAAGAATTATTGCGCGCATTATTTTTCCCGTTTCGTATAAATCCGCGCAGTGCGAACAGTTTCCGCGACCGTGGCTAGTTTCTCCTCAATCTTCGCCTGATTCTCAGCCAACTGTGTTTGCTGGGCCTGGACTTCTTTAATCAACGCGAGAAGTTTTTGTTCCTGGTTCGCTTGAGGCGTTTGCGCGACGCTTAGTGACGCGACGAACAGGAGCGAAGCGAGAAGAATTCGTTTCATTCGCAGGGTGATTGACTGCTCATTTGAGTAGCAAGTCGTGTTCCCGAGTCGTGAGGTGAACGCGAAATTGCCGTTACACGAAGCTTGCGGCCCGTAACCTGCTTGCCTGTCCGTCGCCCGACAGTAAACTCCACGTATGGCCGGTCCTGGGATGCATCAAACGCAGAATCTTTCTCTGCAGCAGGTCCTCGCCCCGCAACTTCAGCAAAGTCTGCTCATTCTGCAGGCGCCATTACTCGAGCTGCGAAATCTCGTGCAACAGGAGATGGAAACGAATCCGGTGCTGGAAGAATTGGCCGACCCGCCGAATCCGGACGCGCCCCCGGAATCGGACACGCCGCCCGCTGAAGATAATTTCAAAGAGGAATTCGATAAGCTGGCGAAGCTGGATGAGGAATGGCGCGATTACATGGCGCAATCGAGCAGTTACAGCGGCCGCTCCCAGGAAGCGGAAGAAAAGCGCCAGTTCTTTTTTGATTCCATCCCGACGCAGGAAACGTTGCAACAGCATTTGATGGGGCAGCTCAATCAAAACGCGCTCGACGCGGACGATCGCAAAACGGCCGAGCTGATCATTGGCAACATTGACGACAACGGATTTCTGCAAACTACGCCCGAGGAAATGGCGCTCAACACCGGAATCCCCCAGGAAGATTTTGAGAACATGCTCACCCTTGTTCAAAGCTTTCATCCGCCGGGCGTGGGCGCGCGCGACTTGCGTGAGTGTTTGCTGATTCAGCTTAAGCGCGAAGGTCGACAAAGCAGTCTGGAATACAAGATCGTGGCCGACCACATGCAGGATTTGGGTAAACGCCGTTTCCCGGAAATTGCGCGACGGATTGGAATCAGCGTCGAGCAAGTTCAGAAATGCGCGAATAACATCGCCCAGCTCGATCCGCGGCCCGGCGCGATTTTTGCCGAGGCGCCGAAAAATTATGTCCTGCCGGACGTGACCGTAGAAAAAGTAAACGGGACCTACCAGGTCATCCTAAACGGCGAACAAATTCCGCATCTGCGTATCAGCAATACTTACAAGGACATCATGGCGCAGGACCGCAACGGAAACGAAGTGAAGGACTACATCCGTGACAAAATCCGAAGTGGAAAATTTTTGATCAAATCGATTCATCAGCGCCAGCAAACCATTTCCAATATTGCGCACGAGATCGTGAAACGGCAGCGCCACTTCTTCGACAAGGGTTCGGCGTTCCTTAAACCAATGACGATGGTCCAGATCGCGGACGCGGTCGGTGTGCACGAGACGACGGTGAGTCGAGCCATTTCGGGGAAGTACATGTCCACACCACAGGGAGTCTTCGAGATGAAATATTTTTTCACGCCCGGTTATCAAACTGCCACCGGCGAATCGATGAGCAACACCAGCGTGAAAGAGGCAATCCTCGATCTGGTCAAAAATGAAGAAGGTAATGCGCCCTTGAGCGACAAGGAGATTGTTGAGATCTTGAGTAAGCGCGGCATTCCGATCGCGCGCCGGACCGTCGCCAAGTACCGAACTGAGCTCAACATTCTGCCGAGCAACATGCGGCGGCGATATTGAGATTTTCTTTGTCGCGGCGGTCTATGACCGTCGCTTAAATTCTCTCAACAAGTAATGCGACGCTCGCAGAGCGGCGCTACCGTCAAAGATGAACGCCGCACTTCGCGCCAAAGTCATTTCGGAGTGGCGCGGCTTGCCGGAAAAAACATTGGCGCAAAACCGCTGGGCGGTGCCAGCAGACGTGCTGCCGAAGTTAATCCAGCGGCTCGGCTTGAAAGAGCGATTACATGAAACTGAAGTGCAGGAAGCCTGGGGCAAAATCGTGGGCGACTTCATCGCGGCGCATTCTGCGCCAGTTGCTTTGCGCCATGGCATTCTTTATGTGCGCGTTTTGCAACCAGCTTTGCACTATGAACTCGAGCAGGTGTCGAAGATCGACATCTTGAGAAAATTGAAACAACGTTTCGGCGGCAAAGTCATTCGAGACGTGCGCTTTCGGGTGGGCTGATCGCGACCAGTGGTAGCGTTTAGTTAATTTTTCGGAAATATCACGCCAAACGTGTCCGCTGACAGATCTTGTTCTGGTGGCGGAAGTGGATCATGGACTTCCAAAAGCCAACGCGGTCTTTCCCAACTTCTCGGTTCGGCTGCGAGATCGACATCTGGATCGTGACTTCCGCGGTGGTCTGTCTTATCACTTTTAATTAGTTTACTGTTTCAAGCACACAAAAAGCCCCGGACTTAGGTCCTGGGCTTTTTGTTTTCCGTGAAAAATCGTTGGTGCGATCCATTTTTCTCGAACTTCTCGGGCCAAAGATCGTAGAAGATAGTGAAATTTTCTATGGTGTCGCATTACTCTCGGCTTTTCGGCGGACCATTCGCCGGTCACGACGAGATGCATCTTCGCGAATTGTCGATGCGGATGAAGGACATTCCGGAAAATCGACGCGGCCGCCCGCGAAGAGGTGATCTTGCGCCATCTGCTTTTGTCTATCTTGGGCAGTTTTTGGCTCACGATGTGACACGCGACGAAACCAACCTCGAACGCGCATCGGCCGCGCCTGAGCGAACAAGAAACTTTCACGCACCGCGGCTAAATCTGGAAAGCGTTTACGGCGGCGGGCCGCAAAAGTCGCCGGATCTTTATGATCTGTCCGAAAGCGGCAATGAAACTTTTCTTTTAGGCAATACCGAGGGGATGCCGAGAAAAAAAATTCTGTCTACCCTGGACGATTTTTGTCGCCGAAACGGAAGACCGTTGCTTGCGGATGACCGGAACGATCAGCACCTGATTTTGGCACAGCTTCACGTCGTCTTCTTACAGTTCCACAATCGCGTGGTTGATTGTCTTAAGGGCGGAGCTTTTTCCGATCAAGCTTTTCCGGACGAGACAATCTTCGAGACGGCGCAGCGGCTGGTCGTCTGGCATTATCAATGGATCGTGCGCAATGAATTTTTGAAGTGGTTTATCTTGCCGGAAGTTTTGGCGGACATCGAGAAGCACGATCCGCGGCTTTTCAAACCCGCTCTGGGCGAAGAAATCACGGCGGTTCCGGTTGAGTTCACCCAGGCGGCATTTCGTTTTGGCCACAGCATGGTGCAACCTCAATATGAAATTAACCAATGGATTGGGCTTGTCCGCTTGTCAGAGTTAATTCGGACGACGCGGCCGGGTGAGCGGGGCGAGTCGCTGCCCGCTAACAGAGTGGTGGATTGGGACCGATTCACACGAACGTGGGGCGGAAATGCGAATTTCGCGGAGAACATAGACACCCTAATCTCCGGGGACATGTTCAACCTGCCCGCGTCGGCAATGCCGATTTTCTCCAAAGCTTCCCCGCCCCCATTGCCGGAGATGACACTCTTGCGTGGATCACGAATTGGGCTGCCCTCGGGACAGGAGGCGTGCCAAGCGGCGGGCGTGCAGTCCCTTACCGGCGCCCAAATCGGATTTGATGACGACGCCAACGAGTTTCTTGGGGAACGTGGAATGAATATGAGAACGCCGCTTTGGTATTATCTGCTACGCGAAGCCGAGGTCCTCGGGGTTCGCAAATTTCGTGGTGGCGAATGTCTTGGGCCCCTCGGTAGCAGAATTGCAGCCGAAGTCTTGCTGGGCGTGATGAACGCCGATCCGAAACATTATTTGAATGTGGATTCCAATTGGAGGCCCTTAACCGCCGTCTTTGGAGGCTCAAGTGAGCCGCGACGACTCGATAGCCTCAGAAAGCTCGTGGTGTTTGCAAAAGATCGACATCGCTCTGAGTCGCTCAGTTGAGAAAAATGAAGATTCGTCCAGCACGTGAGCGAAATGGATCGACACCGCGCTACGTGCGAATAGCTGCGGACATCAAAGCAGTTGGAGTCGCACGCCAACTTAAGATCTTTTTGGAGAAAATGCCTTGCCGCGGACGTCATTGGCGACAAGGGCGATCGCAAATTTCGCTGAACGAAATTTTGAGGCCTGCGGTACGCTTCGCTGTGACGCGATTGCGGTGCACCATGCCACCTGCGTCGAAGAGAGTTGTGACAAAATCGGCGTGGGATGATTTGCAACAAGATGTGTCCGCGCGGCTCGCATTTGCACTCACGCCGACTTTAAATCTTCAACAGACCGCAGTGAACGCAGTAGCGCGTAGCTTGCCTGTTGGCCACAACGGCGAGCGAAGACACGCAAGGCACGGAAAGGTTACCCTTCTGGTGGCGATCATCGAATTTCCAGATCTCCTCACAACTGCGGCACAACTCATCTCCGCCTGGATCGACGCGCAGCGCGAGCTGTTCACTCGTCTTTTACGGGATCGGGCCGATCTTTGTTCCTTATTTCCCTCCGGTCGCCGATCTTTTTGGGTAACTCATATTCGCTCCAGGCTTTCCGACCCGCACGATGGTGCGAGAACCGCCACCACGGTTGAGCTCAACGGAGATCGTCGGGTTATTTATAAACCACGGTCATCTGATGGCGACGAACTCTGGTTCGAAGCCCTGCGCTGGCTGAATCGAAACGGCATTCACGTTTCGTTTCGCGTTCCAAAGATACTGTCGCGAGGAAATTATACCTGGATGGAGTTTTTGCAGACGACGGGTTGCAAAAGTTCTACCGCAGTCCGTCTTTTTTACTTTCGCTGGGGAGCGCAGGCCGCCTTGGCCCAGATTCTCGGAGCAACGGATTTACATCGAGACAATTGGCTCGCCATCGGATCGCAACCAATCTTGATTGACGCGGAATTGGTCGGAGACGCAGAACGGACTTCGTCGCGGGCAAAACCTAAGTCCAAAGATCGACAATCCCTGCCAGCAATTCTCCAAACCGGTCTCTTACCACTTGTTTCGCGCGATCGAGCTGGTTTCTATCGTGGAATTGCTCCATTCGACGCAACGATCTCCAAGACGGCGCCACCGAAATGCTGGCCGAAATACCGGCGGATTACTCAAGAACCGTCAAGGTATGTAAACGATATCGTTCGCGGATTTGACGCTGTCGCCGGCCTTTTTGGCGATTCGCGAACGGTGCAAAGATTTTTCAGGGAATTAGCTTTGCGGACTGGACGTCAAACCCATCGTGTTCTTTTGCGGCCGACAGCTCAATACGCGCGACTTCTGCGCGAATCATGCGCAGCGCGCAATATGATTTCTGCAGGCGAACGTTGGCGGCGCCTCGCGCGCGAATGTTGCACCTCCGCGCCAAATCGCAGGCTGGGTTACGCAGAAGCGTGCGCTCTCCTGCGTTGTGACGTACCAAAGTTTACCATACGAAGAAGAGCCATCCCCGCTTCATGGAAACAGTTTTCGGCTGCAATCGCGGAACTGAAAAGTGCCTCACGACTCTTGCGCCGCCGCGTCCTATTGGGAACCCGCGGCCGCCGGGGCGGAAGAAATCGAACCGGTTAGTTTAGAGGACTTAGGTGCGAGCAGAAGTGTTACCACCAGGCGTAGGTGCAGCGCACGTATTCCATCGCGTGACCGTTTGGATGTCCGTTCTTTCTGGGCGGCATCTCGATGACAACTGAGCCGGTCCCATCGCGTTTGGCCTTGTCGAGATCGCCTTCTGGTAAGAACACGACCTTGGCATCTTTCGGCACATCGATCTCACCGACTGTGCGAAAAGCTTTCCGAGCGAATTCGTCTGATTCGAGACACTTCTCCGCGAATCTTTTGTCGGCCATGATTTTTTTTAAGACGGCGAGATATGCCGCCTTCTTGTCGTCGGGATTATTCCACTTTCTCATTGGATTAACTTTCTTTGTTTGTTTGCGTTTTGGGAGGTTAGCTATCGGGATTAAGTGTTTTGCGAAGATCTTCGACCTTTAACTTTAGTTTACCGAGGATCGCTTCAAAGCGCGTGTCATTGGAGATGGCATCAAAGCGCGGATCGAAAGAGAGTGAGCGATAATCGATCCATCCCGCGGAGACGGCCGCTTCCAAATGTTGGATAGCGGGTTCATTTTTGCCAAGAGAGGATTCGATCGCAGAGATTCGGTATAGGATGTTGGGGTTGTCAGGCGCGGACTCCGATTGCTGCATTTCTTTGACCAAACATTCCCGCAAAATGGCCCGCGCATTGACGGTTTGGCCTTGGCTCATCCCGAGACGCCCCAAGGCCGATCCATAACTAATATTTCCATAAAAGGCGCCGCCCCCGTCGTGATCGCCGTTGTTAAGCCGCCGGTAAAGCCGTTGAGCTTCCGGAAAGTTTCGCGCATAAAACTCAATTTGGGCTGCGAGTTGAGCACTCTCTATCGCCTCTTGGTCGAAGCTACGATTCTGAAAACAGACTGCTCGCGCCTTGGCGAATTCGCCCTCAAGCAAATAAAGATGAGAAATACCCGCCCAACCTTGCGACCGCTCGGGGTGGAGATCTATTGCCCGTTGATAAGCGACGCGTGCTTTTTCGTAATCGCCCAAGGCAGCCCAGCAATCGCCGATGTCGGAGTCATTTTCGGCAGTGCGGCCGCTCTGGCTCCGAGCTAATCCAAACCAACGCAACGCCTGATCCGGTCGGCCAAGCTCATGATAGATCCTTCCAAGTAGCGCGCCGGACATTGCGCTTGGCGCACTCGTTTCGATAGCGCGGAAGGCAGCCTCGAGCGCTTTTTTGAGTTGTCCTTTCTGGTAATTGACTCCGGACAGGACGCGAAGCGCCTCGCCGGAAGTGGGTGTCAAACGCAAAGCCCCTTCTACTTCACGTTTTGCATAGGAGAGCAAATTTGGGTCAGCTATATAATGAGTGCGCGCCGCTGCGGCACTGGCGAGATAAGCATGAGCGAGAGCCGAACCGGGTTCCAACTGAAGCGCTTTTTCGAAACAACTCCTTGCCCGATCGAAATCCCGAACCGTGTCGTGAAAGCCCAATTCTCTTCCAGCAACGATTAGCTCTCGCGCCTTTTCATTTAGAAGACCAGGATCGCGCTTGGAGGCAATCAGGCTCGACCAGTCATTCGCGGCCAAAACGGAATACAGCGCCGGCGCTAGATTTTTTGTGAGTAGTTTCAGATCGACTGGTCTTGGACCTAGATCGAGAATGCGCTCGAAAAGTAATTCTCCATCCGGATCGAGCAATTGAATGGAAACTTGTGTCCCGTGATCTGTCTTTCGCCGAGTTCCGGTGAGGACGGTGCGCGTTCGAAGATTGCGAGTGGCGGCTTTCACATCGCCACGGTTGCCAGCGGGAACCACTCGCGCGTTTCCGATTGCAGATAGTTCTGTCTGCAATGCCTCCGCTAGTGTCGCCGTCCACTGGGACTGTTCCGTAGCGTTGTCCAGATCGAGGAATGGCCAAACCGCGACCGAGTTCCTCGCCAATTCACTTTCCCGAACTTTGTTTTCCAACTTCCAGGTCTGGATTTGGCGCGTAACGACAGCCGCAGCAAAGAAAAGACAAGTGGCCAGACTGATCGCGAGAATTGGATTCCGCCGCGACCAGCGATATACCCGCGCCGGGGGTGAAACCGGCCGCGCTTTGATTGGTCGGCCTTCCAGCCAGCGGTCGAGATCTTCGGCGAGCGCGGCGGCGGATTGGTAACGTAGATTCGGATCGCGTTCGAGACAGCGCGCGCAGATGGTTTCCAGATCGCGCGAGGCGCCTGGAACGATCGAACGGAGCTTGGGTGCGTCATTGTCGGCTGCTTGACGGATCACAGCGACGGCATGCTCGCCCAGAAACGGTGGTCGCCCGGCCAGCAGTTCAAATAAAACAGCGCCAAGGCTATAAACGTCGGCTGCCGGTTTAAGATCCGCGGCCGCATTTGCCGCTTGTTCGGGCGCAATGTATCCCGGCGTGCCGAATACCGTGAGCGTGCAGGTAAGCTCGCTTGCGGCATCGAGCCATTTTGCTAGGCCGAAGTCGCTGACCATCGGTTCGCCGCGCGCATCCAGGAGAATATTTCCGGGTTTCAAATCTCGGTGGAGGATTCCCCGACCGTGAGCGTAATGGACGGCACGCGACACCGTCGCAATCAGTTGCACCCCGCGTCGTGGCGAATCGCGAAAGCTTTTCTTTGAGTCGAGCAGACTTCCCCCGGAGGCGAGTTTCATGCTGAAAAACGGAAGGCCGTCGTCAGTCGTTCCGACGTCGTAGATGGGGAGGATATTTGGATGATCGAGGCTGGCGGCGGCCCTGGCTTCGCGTTGAAACCGCGCCAGGGTCTCGCGGGAATCGCTATGATAATTCAGCACTCGCTTCAAAGCGACAATTCGTCGCGAGGGCGCGTGCCGCGCGCGATAAATGACCCCCATGCCGCCGCGACCGATTTCTTCCAAAATACGATATTGGCCCAATTGCCAGTCGCGGTCAGGAACGTCGACTACGGCGAGAAGCGCGTCGAAATCCTCGATATTCGTTTCCTTTGGATCAAGTCCGCTGCGCAACAAACAACTTACACAGAGCCCCGAAGCGACGCGTACAAGCGAGCCACATCGGCAGCGCGCGCAATCTTGGGCGGAGCGTTCCGGCAAATCAGTGAGACCTGAAAACTCCATAAACATCATTCACTGCAAACTGGCGAGCGCGGCGCACAAATAGCGAATTTCATCGTCGACATCGGCCGGGTTTGCCACTGTCTGCGAGACTTCGTCCCGCAAAATGATTCGATAACGCACGCGCAGCTGATGGAGCACTCGTTTGATGACCGTCTCCGGCACTCCCAACG
>Ga0307479_10002434_pt1 | contig 16922 bp, 19 predicted proteins | sample atmos_gasesECM4C_FD_203743 | JGI IMG/M metagenome (GOLD analysis project Ga0307479, IMG submission 203743) | Hardwood forest soil microbial communities from Morgan-Monroe State Forest, Indiana, United States - atmos_gasesECM4C_515 | ecosystem: Environmental > Terrestrial > Soil > Temperate... | reverse complement strand
CCCTCGGATCGGCGGCGAGTTCCTGCACCGCTTTGTTGAGAACGTAGCGGTCAATCAGGCCGATCCAGCCGAGCCCCTCGACGATGGTGATGAACTCGGCTCCGGAGACGATGCCACCCTCCTCGTTGCGCATCCGCAGCAGGCATTCGAAATAATCGACCCTTCCCGTCGCCGCGCAGACCACAGGCTGGAACGCAAACAGCAAGCGGTCCTCGCGCAGTGCCGCCTCCACCGCCGCCCCGACAGCCAGCCCGCGTCGCTCGCGGGATGATCGGCTCGCAATCGCTTCCACCTGTCCGTCGCACCCAGTTCGCCCGCCTCTCATACCGGCGAGACCAAAAGTCGTGCAGGAAGTCGAAATCGGCAGGCAAGCTGGCTTATAATCGTTCTCAATCGGCTTCGAACCCGAGATCGGTGAAACACGCCGTGTGTTCGCTCGAGCCTGCCCAGACCGCTAACAATCCCGCAAGGCCCCAGCCTAGATCGGTTATGTGGCGGTCGCTGCGCTGCAAAGTTGCAGTGCGCCCGCCGCCGCACTTTGTCACTGCGCAGAAGCTGTTTCACCCTCGATAGGGTCCACCCGTTAGCCGCTATGCAAATCTTAACCGGACCTTCGTCAGCATAACGTCCAATTATCGTCCGAAATCTGTCCCTACATTCTGATTTGTGTTGCTTGCTGCGATCCACGTGGCTCGTGATACCGCGTGAATTGCTGCGCAACGTGCAAGAATTGATGCTACCAGACCCATCGCCGCCACTACGTCGGATGCCCGGGTCGATTGATTTCGACCGGCGTCGGGCCAGGCACGACGATCCAATTTATTACACAACCTGTGAGAACGATGCCGGCGCAGACTATTAACGTCATGTCGAAGCTGCCAATTGCGACGGCCTCTCCGCCAATCAGGGATCCGAGCGAAATTCCCAGGAAGAGCGCGCTGTTGTTCCAAGCAAGTACTGCGCCTCGTCTGGCGGGGAAGTCGTTGGCAAGACCGGATTGCTGGGCGGGGAAGAATAACTGCGCCACTGCTCCGCTCAATCCCACGGCGAGGTCGACGAGCACACCGGCGTGAAGTGCTAGCAGCAGCAAAAAGAAACAGATGCAAAGACCGGCGAGGCTCACCCCAGCCGTGTTTTTTGCTCCGAGCCGATCGGCCAGACGCCCGCCGATCAGAGTCCCGGCGATCGCCCCGCATCCGTAAACCATGACCGCTCGGGCAACTTGCGACTTCGAAAAACCGAACGCGACGAGTCCGGTTCCGAGATACGTATATACGCCATAGAGCCCGGTACCCCACACGATCATCGGCATCAAGCGGCGCGTCAGGTATGCCACGGCGAGGCGATCACGCGGCCGGCCGGCTGCCTCCTCGGCTCGGCACTCGCTTGGCCACACCAAGCAGTTCAACGCTACCAGGGCCAAGCTGAAGGCTGCGAGAGAGACGAAGACGGGCGCCCAGCCAAAAGTTGCACCGAGAAGCGCCGCAGGCGAGGCGCCGAAGGCGAGAGATACTAGGAGCCCGGATACCGTCATGGCGAGCCAGGCAGCGCGGCGATCCGGCGGAGCGGCCTCACCGATCAACGCATAAATCGATGGCGAGACGCCTGCTGCGGCGGCGCCCGCAAATAACCTCAAGCCGAGCAGCGATGGAAAGTTTGCAGCTGAGGCGGTGAGCAGGTTCGCTGCGCCAAACGCGAGCAAGCAGCAAATCAGCACTCGCCGTTTCCCGACCCGGTCCGAGACGTGACCGAATAGAGGGGCACTGATCATGTAGGAAAGGGAAAAGGTCGTCACACACAATCCCGCCACGTTCGGGGAAACATCGTAATTGACGGCAACCGTGGGCAGTAAAGGAGAAAATACAAAAAGCTCAGTTCCGACCAGGAACATGGTCAACCAACTGACAGCCAATTCCGCGGGTGGAATCATTGGGTTGATAGTCATTTCTCGACAGCCTCTGCGGCGGCGCGGCGCGTCGACAACCGGCAGGAGATCCGTTGTGCGCTCGAGACCGCCGTTCGACCGACCGGCCGGCCAGGGTTTGCACACCGAGTTGTAACGACGGCATCAAGATCGACGCTATCGTTCGTTGTTTCGGACCCGGCGACGAGCATTCCGGACAATCCTGTCCAAGTGAGCCCATACACCGTCGAGCGCCTCGGCCATCATCCTAGCGTCGCGCAATGTTTCGGGCAGCAGTTCCGGCCGCGTCCTAAGAACAATTTGGGTGACCGCGAGCGACTCATCCGCATGCCGCTCTTCGATCCGCTGCAAGAAACACTCCCGGAAATAGGGCTCATTGATGAACTCTGGGAAATGCACCGAAATTGCCGCGGCGAGAGCTCGCATCCAATCGACCGACAGAACCTCGACCGCGCACCAGGGACCGAGCGATCGCCCATATAGTTCTCGAACCAGTCGCACAAAGTGCACCGTTTCGGCATCGAGATGACCGCACAATTCCTCGGGATCGCCGAACTCCTCGTCCGCAAGCAGGGATTTCGCGCCGATGTTGAGGAAGGCTCGGGTCAGTTGATAATGGTGCGTGTCACCCGCCTCCAGACCATCGTCGTCGATTAAGATCTGCAGCTTGCGCTTTCGCAGCGCAGGGCTATTGAGATGAGGCAAGAAATAAACCGCTGCCCGGGTGGCATGCATGGCCGATTGGTAGATCAGATGGATCTGGCCGAGCAATGTGGGGTCGCTAGCGATCGCGAACGGCAAATTCGCCAAATGTCGGAAGAACGGCATGCGCGACGGGCGGTGTTCTTTGAGAAAGCCCCTGATCACGCTTGGAAACACATCGATGGCGTCTGGACCAAGCCCGCCAGGATATCGATCTTTCGAGGGTATGCTGCTGAGAGAAATCATACCAAATTCCTCCAGTGATCTTTCCAGTAGCCATGAATACGCGATACTACCCACGGAGACGCTGCGACGGCCAATCAGCGCCAACGTCGGGTCGGAAGACCGATTGGGCCGATCCGCCTCAGAGCGTGCTTTCAGCAGCACGAACCCGAGTGGGATGCCGAAATCGCTCGCGTTTGAGTTTTATTTGATGAAGCTATGTTTAGAACATAACACGAACATAGTCAAGCAAAAAAATCTGACGCCGGCCTGCACCGTCGCGTTGCGAGCCATCGACCCTCCCCCCAGGGGCGCCCCGATCAACCGGGCCAGTTGGAGAGAGGCAGCCACGACGAGGCTCGGCTGGACAGGAATGCGGAATTTCCTCTATAAGCGCCCCTCACTAGGCGCCCAGGTAGCTCAGTTGGTAGAGCAACGGACTGAAAATCCGTGTGTCGGTGGTTCAATTCCGCCCCTGGGCACCATCGCAGCTTCGTGTCGTCGGTTCTGCATCGTGTGGCTGCCCTCCGCCCCAAAGGAGACGGCAATGCTCCAGGTTTCGGGATTTCTCGGCGCCGGCCGCTATGTCGCCCGGTCGCCAAGGGGGTCTATCAGCGCGTTTATCCGAAGTAGCGAGGTTATTCGCCCGCATCGCGGATCTTTCTCGGTCATTGCATCGCGGCCGATCGACGGCTCTCAGCGGAGCCCTGCGACAAGACGGGTTACACCTACACGTCGCCCGAGCATCAGAAGCGCCGTCAAGCGCCGGCCGTCGGCACCCACGGCGCTAGCAGGCCGCGGAAAAAGTCGCATATTGGGACCAGATATGGGGTATAATCCACACTGCGTTCCGAGATGTGGGGGACGTCCGATGCGCGGGTGGGGATGTGAGAAGCGGCGCGCTGTTCAGCTATGTGAGCTGCGAAGCACGGGTTCCCAAGGACCATCCGTTTGCGGCCGATCCGGCAGATTGTGGACGAGGCGCTGGCGGCGCTGTCGCCGGAATTCGAAAAGCTGTACGCCAAACTTGGCCGGCCGTCGATTCCCCCTGAGAGATTGCTTCGCGCACTGCTGTTGCAGGCGTTCTATTCGGTACGCTCGGAGCTGCAGTTGATGGAGCAGCTCGACTACAATCTGCTGTTCCGCTGGTTTGTTGGGCTGTCGGTGGATGAGGCGGTGTGGGACGAAACGGTGTTCACCAAGAACCGCAAGGCCTGATCGAGGGTGACATTGCCAGGAAGTTCATGGCCGCGGTGCTCAACCAGGAGCCGGTCAAGGCACTGCTGTCGGACGACCATTTCTCGGTCGACGGCACGCTGATCGAAGCGGTGGCCAGCATGAAGAGCTTTCGCCCGAAGGACGGCGGCGGCGAGCCGCCGGCTCCCGGCCGCGATGGCGAGCCAGACTTTCACGGTGAAAAGCGCAGCAATGAGACGGATGCCTCGACCACCGATCCCGATGCCCGGTTGTACCGCAAGGAGCCAGGCCAGCCTGCCAAGTTGGCGTATCTGGGCACGTTCTGATAGAGAACCGGCACACTCTGGTGGTCGACACGCGTCTGAGCTTGGCAACCGGCGTGGCGGAGCGCGAGGCCGGGCTCGAGATGGTGGCAGCGCGTCCTGGCAATCACCGGATCACGCTCGGGGCCGACAGGAGCCTGCCCTCGCGAAGGCGGAGGCCTACGCGTGGTCGAGTTTGTCGCCGATCTGCGCGCGTGCAACGTGAGGCCGCACGTAGCGCAGAACACCACCAATCGGCGGTCTGCAGTCGACGGGCGGACGACCCGGCACCCCGGCTATGCGCTCAGTGGGCGGGTGCGCAAGCGCATTGAGGAGGTGTTTGGCTGGGCCAAAGGTGCCGCCGGCTTTCCTAAGACCCATCACCGCGGGCATGGCAAAATTCGACAAAATCAATGCAAAAGCCTGCTTGCCGTGCAGGCGAGCGGCTAGCGCGTCGCCCAGCGATCATGCCGCACGCCGAGGCAGCGTTACCGCACGCTGATCGGTAGCCCCTTATAGATCGAGATGCAGAACCGGCGTCTTTGAGCGCGCGCAACAAATCAGTACATAGCGCTCGCGACCGTATTCTCTGAGTACCTGATCGCGGTGATCGGGCTCGCCCTCGAGATACCGCGTCAGGCAGGCACCGCAGTAGCCGAGCTCACAGGAGGTGGGAACGATGATGCCGTTACGGCGGAGCACGCCGACGATCGTTTCGCCGACTGGGACTTGGTATTCGATGCCGCGTTTCGCGAGCCTGACGCAGAACGGCTGATCCTCGACGGCGAGCCCGGCCGGCGGCGCCGTGAAATATTCGCAGTGCGCCGTGCCTGCCGGCCATTCCTTCGCCGCTTCGGCCGCGGCCGACATCAAGCTCGCCGGACCGCAATAATAGACATGGGTTCCAGGTTGGGGATCACGCAGCGCTGCCGCGATATCGAGTCCACGTGCGGGATCCCCGCCGTCGTAATGGAAGCAGACGCGCCCCTCGGCGGCGAGCGGCGCCAGATCGTCGCGAAAAGCCGTCCTTGCGGCCGAACGCGCGCAGTAATGGAGTTGGAAGTCGGCGCGGCGCCGCCGCAGTTCCGCGATCATCGAGACGATCGGGGCGATGCCGATTCCTCCGGCGATCAGAAGATGTCGCGCGGCTGCCGCGTCGAGCGCGAAATTGTTGCGCGGCACCGAGACCTCGACGAGGTCGCCGACCCGAACGCTGTCGTGCAGATAACGCGAGCCGCCGCGGCTCTCGCCTTCGCGCAGCACCGCGATGCAATAGCGCCGCCGCTCGACGGGATCGTTGCACAGCGAGTACTGCCGCAGCAGCTCGCCGAGCCGCAGGTCGATGTGGGCGCCGGCCGCGAACCGCGGCAGATCGCGACCGCGCGGATCGACGAGTTCGTACCCGTTGATGGCCTCGGCGAGAGATGTGATCGAACGGACGCGCAGCTGCATGGCCTCGGTTTGCCCGAACTTTTCGAAAGATGCCAAGCTTTTTGTACGTTGCTCGCAGGATAGGCCCACGTTAGCCAAGGAGGAGTTCCATCATGCCCTTGCAGTTCCGCCGCGTTGTCACCGGCCACGATGCGTCCGGCCGCGCCATCGTCAAGATCGACGAGATCGCGCAGAACCTCGTCTCATCGCGGCCGGGCGCAACCTCTTGCGTCGTCTGGACCAGCCAAGGCTTTCCTGTCGACAACACCGGCGACGAAGATGCCGGGCTGCGCAGCACCGCCACGACGCTCGACAACGGCACCGTCTTCCGCGTCCTCGAGCTTGCACCGGGAGCCAGCCCTCGAAATCATCGCACCGATTCGATCGATTACGCGGTGGTGATGTCGGGTGAGATCGACATGGAGCTCGACGGCTCGACGGTCCATCTCAAGGCCGGCGACGTGCTGGTCCAGCGCGGCACGATCCACAATTGGGTCAATCGCGGCACGGTGCCCTGCGTCATCGCCTTCGTGCTGATCGCCGCCAAGCCGGTGGAGGTCGGCGGCAAGGTGCTCCAAGCACAGGGTTAGCTCAGCAGCGGAGATCGGTGCTGCTGCCAAGAGACGAACGCGCCGGCGACGCCGCGTCGAATGGTCCGATTCGCTGTCGGCGACTTTGCCAGCAAGCCTGCCCCGACTTGCCTCGCGGCGAGCCGGTTATCGCCGCGATCGGGCGTGTTCACACGCGGCGCTGATCGTTACAATCTGCTGCATGCGCGTCCTCTATCACCTCTGGCTCTCCCCCTTCTCCCGCAAGGTCCGCATCGTGCTCAGGGAGAAGAACCTCGATTTCACGTTGAAGACCGAGAAAGTCTGGGAAAGGCGGTCGGAATTCCTCGCGCTCAACCCGGCGGGCGAGGTGCCGGTGTTGATCGAACCGGACGGGACCGTGCTTTCTGATACCGCCGCCATTGTCGAATATCTCGACGAGGTCTATCGCGAGAAGATGCTGATCGGCATCAATCCGATCGACCGGGCGGAAGTGCGACGCCTGACCGCTTGGTTCGATATCAAGATGAACTTCGAGGTGACCGAGAATTTGCTGGGCGAGAAGATGATGAAGCGCTTTCTCGGGCACGGGCAGCCGAATTCGCAGGCGATCCGCGCCGGGCATGCCAATCTTCCGCACCACCTCGACTATATCGGTTATCTCGTCGAGCGCCGCCGATGGCTGGCCGGCGATCATTTCTCGATCGCCGACATCACCGCCGCGGCACAGCTGTCGAGCCTCGACTATCTCGGCGACGTGCCTTGGGACGCCCACGAGCCCGCCAAGGAATGGTACGCGCGGATCAAGTCGCGCCCGAGCTTTCGCCCGATCCTCACCGACCACGTCCCGGGTGTGCCGCCCCCGCAGCATTACGCGGACCTCGATTTTTGACCGGGCTTTACGAGCGGCTGGCGGAATGATGCGCACAACACTGTTCTGCGCCTGGCTTCTCGCGCTCGGGACCGGCTGTGGCAACGCTTTCGCGCAGGACAACGCGGCTCAGGAGGCGGCACATCGCGCGGCCGTGCTCGCGCATCTGCCGCCCGACGCCGCCCAGCGCGTTTTCGGGCACGAGACGACGCCGGCGGGCGGACCGCCGCAGGCGATCGGCACCTATGAGCGGGGCTGTCTCGAAGGCGCCGTAGCACTGCCCGCCGACGGACCGAATTGGCAGGTCATGCGCCCGTCGCGCAACCGCGCCTGGGGCCATCCCTTCCTGATCGCGTTGCTCGAGCGCGTCGCGCAAAAGCTGCCGGCCGAGGCCGGGTGGCCCGGGCTCCTCGTCGGCGACATCGCCCAACCGCGGGGCGGCCCGATGCTGACGGGGCACGGCTCGCACCAGATCGGCCTCGACGCCGACATCTGGCTGACCGCGATGCCGAGCCGGCGGCTCACCCCCGCCGAGCGCGACGAGATGCCGGCGACCGACGTCGTCGCGACCGACGGCAACGATGTGGACGAGGCGACCTGGACGCCCCAACACCGCCGCCTGCTCGAGGCTTTCGCGCGTGAGCCCGCCGTGGAGCGCATCTTTGTCAACCCGGCGATCAAGCGCGCCCTGTGCCATGAGGCGGGTGCGGACCGGGCCTGGCTCACCAAGATCCGGCCGTGGTGGGGCCACAACTATCACTTCCACCTGCGCCTTTTCTGTCCAAGCGGCCAGTCGGAATGCCGGGCTCAGACGCCCCCGCCGCCAGGCGACGGGTGCGGTAAGGAGCTCGATTGGTGGTTCACTCCGGAAGCACGCCACCCGACGCCGGGGCCGCCCCGCAGGCCATTGCTACTGGCAGACTTGCCACCGGCATGCAGCAAGCTGGTGGCCGCGCCATAGTCACGCCGGCGCGGCGCGTAAACTTGCCGAAGTACAACGAAAATTGGGTTGTCGCCACAAAAATGACCCGATCACCAGGTAGACTATGACTTTATTTCAGTTGGTTAGATCAGAAATTCGTTGCTCTGCGGATCAACCGAATTTGGCAACGGATCAACGAATTCAAGCGGACGTAACAACCGAATATCAACGGAAATTTCGCGGCGCAAAATTGAGCTGAAATCGAAGGGCTATTTCGCCCAAGGCGCGGCCGCCAGCCGATGCACAAGAAAGTCGACGAGAATGCTGACGCGCGCCGGGCGTAATCCGCCAGGCGGCGTAACCAGGTGCAACGCCACAGGCGGCAGGGACCATCCGGCCAGTACCTGCTCGAGCCGGCCGGCCGCGATATCCTCCCACACCGTGAATTCGGGTTGGACCGCTAGACCGAGCCCCGCCAGCAGCGCCGGCGCGAGTGCATCGGCATTGTTGGCGCGCAGCGGGCCGCGCGGGGTTACCGCCGCTTCGTCGCCCCCGAGGTGGACAAAGCGCCAGATCTCGGGCGAGGGCAGGTAGGCGTAGCCGAGACAATCGTGGTTGGCGAGCTCGGCCGGATGGGTCGGGCGGCCCCGCCGATCGAAATACGCTGGCGCACCGACGACGAGTCGCCGAACCTGGCACAGCCGTCGCGCAATCAGCCGGGAATCCCGCAAAGCGGCAATCCGCAGCGCCATGTCGAACCCTCCGCCGACGAGGTCGACAGTTTCGTCGCCGAGATGGAGATCGATCGTCACTTCCGGGTACGCGGTCAGAAACTCGGGCAGGATCGGCACCACATGGGCGATACCGAACGACATCGGAGCAGCGAGGCGCACCGCGCCGCGTGGCGTCTCGGATTGCGCGAAGGCATAGGCTTCGGCAGCCTCGCCCTCGTTCAATACGCGCGATGCCTGGGCGAGCAGGTTTCGGCCGCGCGATCGCCTTCGAAACCGTGGCCTTCGAGAGGCCGAGCTCGCCAGCCGCATGCGAGAACGAGCCGGTCTGGGCGACCTTGGCAAAGATCGCCCATGCCTCGAGATCCGGAAGTCGCGCCATGTGCCAGTTTGTGAAACGATGAGTTTCTACTGTTTCGACTTTTAATCCACGCCGCACGCTCGATCTAGGGCCTATGGTCGAGACGGGAGCCCGCCTCGCTCGAACTGGAGACTGAGATGATCGAACGCAGACCCTTTGAAAGCCTGGGCGGCGAAAACCACGGTTGGCTCGACGCCAAGCACCATTTCTCGTTCGCCGGTTACCATGACCCCGACCGCATGGGCTGGGGCGAGCTGCGAGTGTGGAACGACGATACGATCGCGCCCAACACCGGGTTTCCACCGCATCCGCACGCCGACATGGAGATCATCACATATGTCCGCGAGGGTGCTATCACCCATCAGGACAGCCTCGGCAACAAAGGCCGCACCGAAGCCGGCGATGTGCAGGTGATGAGTGCCGGAACCGGCATCCGTCATTCGGAGTACAATTTGGAGACCGGCGTCACCAGGATCTTCCAGATCTGGATCCTGCCGACGAGCCGCGGCAAAGCCCCGAGCTGGGGCGCCAAGCCGTTTCCCAAGGGCGACCGTTCCGGCCGCTTCGTCATCCTGGCGAGCGGCGACCCGGGCGACGGCGACGCATTGCCGATCCGGACCGATGCGCGGGTATTGGGTGCAACGTTGAAGGCCGGCGAGACCACCGAATACGCCCTCGGAGAACAGCGCCACGGTTATCTCGTGCCGGCCAAAGGCTCGGTCGAGGTCAATGGCACTGCCCTGAACGCGCGTGACGGCGCCGCCATCCACAAGGAGGCGACGATACGCGTGCACGCGCTCGAGGACACCGAGCTAGTCCTGGTGGATGCAGCTTGACTTCGGAGCCGCTATCATAAGCCTTAGCTGGCGTATCTCGAGGATCAAATGACCGATTTGTCTATGCGGCATGAGCCGATCGAAGGCCCGAGCGCCTGGGTCGGGCTCGATGTCCGGCCTGAGGATTACCGGGTCGAGCTCTCCGCCGCCTGCCATGACGAGATCCGCCGGGTGGTCGACGAGATCCGGACATATCCGCTGCCGACGATCGTGCTGCATCCCGAGGATTTCGCGATGCCGGCCTGTCGCGAGCAGATGGCTCTCGTGCGCCGCGTTCTCGATTACGGCGTGCGTTTCGCGGTCGTCGACCGCCTGCCTATGGCCGAGATGGATGCAGGCGAGGCGACGGCGATCTATTGGATTTTGTCGAGCATGATCTCGCGCCCGGTGGCGCAAAAGCTCGACGGCACATTGGTCTATGATGTTCTCGACACCGGGCAGCAGGCGCTCCCGGGGTCCGGAGTGCGGCCGGACAAGACCAACACCGAGATCCGCTTTCACAACGACAATGCGTACAACAACACGCCGCCCGACTACGTCGGTCTGCTCTGCCTGCGCCAGGCGATGAGCGGCGGCCACAGCCGTGTCATCAGCTTTCATACCGCGCACAATGCACTCCTCGCGAAACACCTCAGCCGGCTGCCGCGGCTCTACCAGCCGTTCTGGTTTGACCGCCAACGAGAATTTGGTCCGGGCGCAAGCCCGATCTTTGCCGCCCCGGTCTTCGAGAACCCGGCAGAATTGAGGGCGCGGTTCAGCGTGCACCAAATCAACAGCGGCTACGCGCTCCGGGGCGAGCCGATCGACACCGAGGGGGCAGCTGCGATTGCGGCGATGTTCGAAATCGTCGAAGAGGACGGGCTCTCGGTCGATTTCGACCTGGAACCGGGTCAGATGCAGTTTGTCGACAACCGCGCGTTGGGGCACAGCCGCACCGCTTTCGTCGATTACCCCGAGCCCGAGCGCAAGCGCCATCTCGTCCGGTTGTGGCTGCGCGATCGCGGGCGCCGTGCCTATCCCGGCTGAACCTGGCCCCATTGGCGTGCGTCTGTCCTAAAAGTCTCGCGATCCGACGGAGAGCCGCTGCGGTCGCCTCCTTGCTGCTGCTGGTCGCCACGAGCACGCGGGGCGATACGGGACTGTCTTCGAAGCTGCAGACGCTGGCACCCGGTGTGCTGCGCATCGGAACCTACTTCGTCAACCCGCCCTTGGAATACGTTGCGGGGGGCAAACGCGTCGGGTTCGAGGTCGATCTGATGAAAGCGGTCGCCGGCCGACTGCGCCTGCGGCCGGTGTTCGTCGACACCAATTGGGAGGTCATCCTGCGGCAGATGGAGGATCACCGCTACGACTGCATTATCGGCGGCATCACGATCACCCGCGCCCGACAGGACACGTTGGCCTGGTCCGACCCGTACATGACGACCACCCTGAGCCTCGTGGTCGACAGCGCTAAGACACCACAAATTCGTAACCTCGCAGATCTGAAAGAAGTAACGGTTGGAGTGCAGGCGGCCACCACCGACTATGACGCGGCGACCGCGATGCGGCGCCAGGGCGAGATCAAAGGTGTCGAGGTCTACCCCTTCGATCGTATCGGAGATGCAATGACCGACCTGATCGCCGGGCGTATTACCGCCGTGATGAAAGTGCAGCCCGTGGCCGCTTGGCTGACGCGCCGCAGCCCCGACTTGCGGATCGTGGCCGAGGTTCCGAACGCGCCGCAGCCGCTGGGGATTGGCTTTGACAAGAACAACCCGGTTCTTCTGGGCGCAGTAAACGGCGCCCTTTCCGATATCAAGCACGATGGGACCTACGCGCGGCTCGCGCGCAAATGGGGAGTGCCTTAGACAGCAGTCGCACCGGAGGGCAGATGACAGCGTCCCGACCCGCCAACATCGACATCAACGCGGCGCTCGCCGAGGCAGAAGAGCTCTACGGGGCGCGCAACCCAAAGAGCCTCGCACAGCACCGCGTGGCCTGCGCCGCAATGCCGGGCGGCAACACTCGTTCGGCGATCCATGTCGACCCGTTCCCGTTGACAATGGTGCGCGGCGAGGGCGCGCGGCTGTGGGATCTGGACGGACACGAATATCTCGATTTCCTGAGCGAGTTCACCGCGGGGATCTACGGTCATTCGCATCCGGCGATCCGCAAGGCGATCGATCAGGCGCTCGACGGCGGGCTGAATTTTGGGGCGCACAACGCGACCGAGGCGCGGTTTGCCGCGGCGATCAGTGCCCGCTTTCCGTCGATCGAGCTGGTGCGCTTCACCAATTCCGGCACCGAGGCCAATCTGATGGCGGTCAGTGCAGCGCGGGCGATCACCGGTCGGCCGAAGATCCTGGTCTTCAAAGGCGGCTATCACGGCGGCGTCCTTTATTTCCGCGGCCATGGCAGCGCGCTCAATGCGCCGTTTGAATATCTCCTCGGGCGCTATAACCATCTCGAAGCGGTCGAGTCGTTGGTCCGGCCATACCGGGCCGAACTCGCGGCGATCCTCGTCGAGCCGATGCAAGGCACTACCGGTTGCGTCCCGGCCGAGCACAGTTTTCTCGCCGGGTTGCGCGCCTTGGCGAGCGACACCGGGGCGTTGCTGATCTTCGACGAGGTCATGACCTCGCGGCTGGCACCGGGCGGGTTGCAGGAGGTGCACGGCATCCTCCCTGACCTGACGACACTCGGCAAATATGTCGGGGGCGGCATGAGCTTTGGCGCGTTCGGTGGACGCGCCGACATCATGGGACATTTCGACCCGCGACGACCGGATGCCTTCCAGCATGCCGGCACCTTCAACAACAATGTATTGACGATGAATGCCGGGCTCGTCGGGCTGACCGAGATTTACACCCCTGAGCGCGCTCGTGCCCTCAATGCATCAGGCGACCGCCTGCGCGAGGGGCTCAACGCGCTAGTGAAGCGGCGTGGGCTCGCGATGCAATTCACTGGGCTGGGCTCGATGCTGGCGGTCCACACGACCGACAAACCGATCCGCTCGCAGGAGGACGCCGAACGGGGCAATGCCAAACTGCGTGACCTGTTCTACTTCGATCTTGTCGCACGCGGCATCTGGTTCGCCAAGCGCGGCATGTTCGCGCTCTCGATCGCCCTCGACGAGGAGGACGGCAACAAGCTCGTCGAGGCAGTCGAGGAGTTCGCCGAAACCCGCGCCCCGCTGTTTGAAAGAATCGGCGCGGGATAGGTCGGCGGCCGAGCCGTCGGCCCCCCGGAGGATCTATACCTATCTCGCCTCGCACGCTCCGACATAGCGGCCGGATATACGCCCGGGATTGTCTACCGGATGCCCATTCTGGGCTGTCATGTGCGTGGTGAATGTCGCCTCCATCGTCGTGCCGGCGTAGTGCGCCACACCATCGGAGCGGACCGGGGCCCCCTGCGGCGGGGTGCAGGTCATCGACCATGTGACGGTGCCGCCATTACGCTGCATTTTGTCGACCTTGCATTGCACGTCCCCCTGCGTCTCCGCCGGCACCGGATTCCCCGGATCGATACACGCCATGCGCGTCATCCTCGTTGGGCGCGCCTGGGCGCCGGCTGAAGACTGCGCTGTCGCCGGCATTCGCATTTCAGTCGTAAACTGCCATTTGCCGCCCCTGATCTGATCGGCGGCATTCGCCGGCGCCGTGGTGACCATTCCGATCAAGAGGATGGCGAGAAACATCGCGCTTTCGGCGGCCCTGACGTTCATTTCCGTCTCCTTTTGGGTTAGCGTCGTTGAGACAAACACCGACGCGCGCGGTTCGACGGCACTCCTCCGGGTTCAGCACGGCGTTCGGCCTGGCGTGGCTCGGCTGCAGGCGTCGCGGCAAAATGGGCGCAATTGAGGGAACGGAAGGAACGGCGACATGAGGGTGCTGAAGGGTGGAACACTGATCGATGGGACCGGCGCCGGTCCGGTGGCGGGCGCCACGGTCGTTGTCCATGATCGGAGGATCGACGCAGTCACGACCCGGGCCGGCGGTGACTGGCCGAGCGACGCCGAAATCATCGACGTCTCCGGCATGACGGTTCTGCCCGGGCTGATCGACTGCCACGATCACCTGGCGATGCACGGGTACGATCTGGCGCGGCGCTGGGGGCTCGACGAGCCGCAAAGCACGCGAGCTTTGCGAACCGCCAAGGTGCTGCAAGAAACCCTTGCTGCGGGATACACGGCCGTGCGCGATGCGGCGGGGCTCGACACGGGCTTCAAGCGGGCGATCGACGAAGGTCTGATCGCCGGGCCGCGCCTCGTCGTGTCGCTGTGCATCGTTTCACCGATCGGCGGGATCGGCGACCTCGTCAGCCCGTCCGGGTTCTCGTGCTGTGTGCCCAATGATCCATTGCTCCCGGACGGCGTCATCAGCAGCCTGGAGGATGTCCGCCCGGTCGTCCGCCGGATCGTGCGGGCCGGCGCGGACGTCATCAAATGTGCAACGACCGGCGGCGCCAGCTCGCGCCCCGGTCACGGGCCACGCGACGGCGCCTTCAATCTCGACGAGATGCAGGCGCTGACCGACGAGGCCCATGCTCTCGATCGCCGAGTAATGTGTCACGCGCTGGGCGGCCGCGGACTGCGCATTGCGATCGAGGCCGGCGTGGATTCGATCGAGCATGGCTGCTATCTGGACGAGGAGCCTGAGCTGCTCGACATGATGGCCCAGCGCGGCATCTTTTTCGTGCCGACCCTCGCGGTCTACGAATACCACCGCAAATCGGCCCTGGCGCATGTCCGCGAACGGGCGCAGCACCTGCAGGGGCATCACGTCGAAAGCTTGCGCCGTGCCTTTGCCGCCGGCGTCAAGATCGCCGCCGGCACCGACGCCGGCGGGCACGGACATCCGAGCAATGCGATGGAGATCGAGTGCCTGGCCAAATCCGGGTTGACCCCGCTTCAAGCATTGCGGGCGGCGACTGGCTGGGCCGCAGAGTGTCTCGGTCTGGAGCGCGACATCGGCACGGTAGAAAAAGGCAAGCTCGCCGACCTGATCGTCGTGGCCGGCGACCCGCTCAGCGACGTGACCGTGCTGCAAAACCCGGAGCGGATCGCCCTGGTGCTGAAGGGCGGGGAGATCGCCGCAAACCGGTTGGCGAAAACCCCGCGCTAACGTTCCGTCACCGCTAGTATTCGTCGTGCAGGCGCACCCACGCCATCTTGTGGGGGCCGGTCTCGTCGCGCCCTTTGGGTACCAAATCGAGCCAGTGGTAGGCGCCGTTCAGTATGTCGAGGCCGCGCGCATAGCAGGAATAGGTGTGGAAGATCTTTGCGTCGTCATCCTTGTAGAACACGCTGATGCCCGGCAGTTCCTCCATCGTCGTCTGGCTCGGAGCGTAGTTGTACTCGACTTCTCTGGAGGCCGATTGTTCGAGCCGGAAAGACACGTGGTAGTCGTAATTGAAGTCGCTATTAAAGGACGAGACCCATTTGAATGTCCATCCCATGCGTTTCTTGAAGGCCTGGATCTTGGGCCAGGGCGCGCGGGAGATGGCGATAAAACTGACATCGCGCTGCCGCAGGTGCGCGTCGATGCCGTTGAAATTGTCGGCCCAGAAGGAGCAACTCTTGCACCCTTCTTGCCAATCCGGGCCGAGCATGAAGTGATAGACGGCCAACTGATGCCTGCCGTCGAACAGTTGCGACAGGTTCTCCCGGCCACCGGGTCCTTCGAAAACATAATCTTTGTCGACCTGCTCCCAAGGCAAATCCCTGCGCCGCTGACTCAGCCGGTCGCGCAGACGGGTGAATTCCTTCTCCTCGGCAAGCAGCTGCCGGCGGGCCGCGATCCACTCCTCGTGAGAAACGACCTTGTGCTGTTCCATCATCACCTCCGACGTCATTGGTACTTGGATTGGGGCTGCCACCCGTCGGCACCTTCCGGCAACAGGTCGAAGAAGTGCCAAATCGCGCAGAAATCATCCCCCGGCTGGAAACTGGTATCGGAGACGCGGCAGATCTTTTGACCGCGTTTGCGGAACACCGACACCCCGGGCAGCCATCCATCGTCGCTGCGGTAGCCCATGTCATGGGCAAAGCTGGTGTCGCGGTATGACACCATTCGGAAGCGCCATCCGCGCGCGCTCCGGAACTTCTGCTGCGCTGCAGGCTCGTCCGGGGAGGCGACGACAAAGGCGGCGCGACTTTCGATATGCGGGAGAATTCCGTTGAAGCCGTCGGCCCACAACGTGCAATAGCGACAACCGGCGCCCATGTTGTGGATGACGAAGAGGTATTCCTTGTCACCGAAGAGCTCGGATAGGCGCACCTTGCCCTCGGTGGTCGAGAATTCGTAGTCGCTGACCTCCTCGGGTTCCGCCGATTGCTGAAGCTCGCGCATCCTGCCACGCAGATCGGCGATCTGTTGCCGGTAGTGAGCCAATTTCTCCGAAGCATCCGCGTACTGCATGGGGATCACTCCTTGGTGAGAGCACGCCGCTTGGCGGTTCCGCGCTTTGCAAGCACTTGCTTGCGGCGCTCGATCTGGTCGAGCCAGGCGGCCAAGGTGTCGAATTGCGACTGCCAATATTTGCTGTACTGGTTGATCCACACTGCTGCCTGATAGATCGGCCCGGCGTCGAGGCGACAGCGGCTGATGCGACCGGTCCGCTCTTGCTTCACGAGCCCTGCCTTCACCAACACCTGGATGTGCCGGGAGACCGCTTGCAGCGAAATCGCGAACGGCTCGGCGAGCTTGGACACCAGCAGATCCTCGCCGTCCAAGCGCTCCAGGATTGCGCGCCGCACCGGATCGGAAAGGGCGGAGAACACGCGGTCGAGTGCTTCTGCCTCGGACGTCGCGGTTCGGTGCGCCTGACAAGGATCATTCAACAACATGTTTGATATTAAAATATCTTGTTGATCATGTGGTCAAGCCCCC
>Ga0307479_10002433_pt1 | contig 16922 bp, 8 predicted proteins | sample atmos_gasesECM4C_FD_203743 | JGI IMG/M metagenome (GOLD analysis project Ga0307479, IMG submission 203743) | Hardwood forest soil microbial communities from Morgan-Monroe State Forest, Indiana, United States - atmos_gasesECM4C_515 | ecosystem: Environmental > Terrestrial > Soil > Temperate... | reverse complement strand
ACTTGCACTTCCAGCCAGCGGGCTTCGCCAGAGGCGAACAATTCCGCGGGCACTCCATTGGCGCTGTTGGCGCCCAGCAAGACGGTGTAGAGGCCGTGGGCATCGGGGGTCACGTTCTGCGTCTCCATCCACAACGCGGCGCCGCCGGTCTGCTGCGCATGAAGAGCAAAGGTCACGCCGACAGGACCCGCCAACGGGCGGTCCTGGGCATCCAGCAGCGTGCCGCTGAACTTGATGAGCCGGGGAACTTCGGCTGCGGAAGCGGAGGATGGAGCGGGAGAGGCCGCGCTCTGATTTGCGGAACCGGGCGACTGCGCCAACACTGCGGGGGCAAGGAACAGAAACACCACAAGCAATGCAGCCGAGATGGGAGTGGGTTTCATCTTATTCCTCCAAGGCAAACGAAATCGAATCGACGCGTTCGGAAAAACCTAAACGCAAGGAAACCTGGTCATTCGCTCCGAAGAGCGTGGGGACGATGCAGGAACGAACGTGTCGCGGATTCTAGCACAGAGAGGAAATGAAGAGACAAACAGAAATGCGAAAGGGAAGAGATGGCCGTACTGAAGCTACTAGAAGCTGTGGCATGAATCTTTCAGCATGACCGGTATGTAGGTCATCGCGCCAAGTACTTAGACCTTTCCATCGAGGCCTGCCGCCGATGCAAACAGGAGGCGGCGGTCTAAAGTCACTGCACCGGGGCGACCAAGGCTTCCAGCTTGACGAGGAGGGCGGCCAGGTCTTGGATCTCCGCCTGCTGACGCGCGATGATGCTCTGCTGCTTCTGGACTTCGTTGAGGAGCATGGCGTTGACGAAGTGGTAGCGCACCGTCTGGGGGACGCCGTCCTTGTCGAACACAACGAGCTGCGGGGACACCTGGGCAACCTCTTCGGCCACCAGGCCGTACTGGCGAGTGTGCGTGGGATCCAGTTCAGGCTTGTAATAGAACGACACGGGCCGGAGCTTCATGAGCAGGTCGCTTTCGCCGGCCATGTCAACGATGTCGTCCTTGAAGCGCCGCGAGGAGGCGATGGTGCCGAGCTGGCCAGCGGAGCCGATGACGACACCCACGCCGTCGCCGGTAGCCACGGTGGCGCCCGAGATCCCGGCGATGAAAGTGGCGACGGCCCCGGGGGCACCAATGCGAATGAAGTTGTTATCCCCGGCCACTCCTGTGTTGCCAATTATTATATTGTTGCTATCCGAGCCAGTCAGAGCATTACCTGCATCTTTACCTAGGGCGACATTCAAATTGCCGCTAATCAGGCCGCTGAGTGTGCCGACACCGACGGCGGTGTTGGAGCCGCCCGCACCGTTGTTCGAGAGTGCCCCCAGGCCGAAAGCAGAGTTGTCGTGACCTGTGTTCTTGAAGAGCGCGCCCTCGCCGAAGGCGGAGTTGTTGCTACCCGTCTGGTTGCTGGCGAGCGCCTCAGTGCCGAAGGCAGCGTTGAAGCTGCCGATGGTGTTGGCCGTGAGCGCGTCGTAGCCGAACGCGGAGTTGGCTCTGGCGTTGTTCGCGTTATTGGAGTCGTTGTTGTTCTGCAGGGCGAAGGCGCCGAAGGCAGCGTTGAGGCTGCCGATGGTGTTGGCAGTGAGCGCGTTGAAGCCGAACGCGGAGTTCTTGTCCGCGGTATTGTTGAATAGCGCATTGTTGCCGAAGGCGGCGTTGTTGCTGCCCGTCTGGTTGCTGGCGAGCGCCTCATTGCCGAAGGCAGCGTTGAAGCTGCCGATGGTGTTGGAAGTGAGCGCGTCGACGCCGAAGGCGGAATTGGCCGGGCCTGTGGTGTTCCCGAAGAGCGCGTTGGTGCCGAAAGCGGAGTTCGAGGTACCCGTGGTATTCGCTAGGAGCGCGGTGTAGCCGAAGGCCGAGTTGGCGGTCGCCGTGTTGTTGGCGAGCGCGCCATCGCCGAAGGCGGAGTTTTCAGTGCCGATGATGTTGGCTGTGAGAGCGATGTTACCGAACGCCGAGTTGCCGAAGCCTGTGCTATTGTTCAAGAGCGTGCTCGTTCCAAAGGCGGAGTTTTCGCGGCCCGTGGTGTTTAGATTCAGCGCCGCGAAGCCGAAGGCAGCATTTCCTGAGGCCGTGTTTTGATTGAGCGCGCCATAGCCGAAGCCAGCATTTTGTGCCCCGGTGGTGTTGGAGGCGAGCGCGGCGAAGCCGAAAGCGGAGTTTTTTCCCCCAGTTGTGTTGCCTAACAACGCATTAACGCCGAAGGCAGAGTTGCCAGGACCGGTGGTGTTAGATTGGAGTGCCTCGAAGCCGAAGGCGGAGTTGGCATCTCCGTTCAGGTTGTAGTTCTGGAGGGCCCCATAGCCGAAGGCGGAGTTGGCGTTGCCCACGGCATTGGAGGTCAGTGCGTTAGCGCCGAAGGCGGAGTTCCACTGGCCCGAGGTGTTGAAGGTGAGCGCGCTCCAACCGAAAGCGGCGTTGTTTGAGCCCGTCATGGTCATGTTGCCGGCAGAGGCGCCCGCGAATGTGTCACGGCTGCCAAAATTGTGCAGGAAGGGCGTCCCTCCCAGACTGATCACGCCTACCGTGGGGCTTGTGGTGTTCGGAAGATTCAGGTTGCCGTTGACATCCAGCTTGGCCGCTGGCGCTGTCGTGCCGATGCCGACATTGCCGGCGCTGGTGATGCGCATCCATTCGTTCAGCGTCCCGTTGTTGGTCAGAAATTTGATCACCTTCCCCTTGGTGTCCGATGAGAAGAAGAACCCGGTAAAGTCCTGGCCCAGCCGGCCGCTCGACAATCCAGTCACCGTCAGTTGATGCGTCCCTGTCCCGTTTAGCAGCAGCCCGGCATTGTTCCCCGCCACATTCACGCCCGGAAAGCCATTGATGAGCGCTTGCGTCATCAGAGAGCTTTGAATGGTGCAAGGGGCGGTGAACATGGCGATGGAGCTGACGGTGGCGGTCCCATCACTCGTAACGCCGGTGCAGGCGACGGCAGGCTGCACCGCGGACGATGTCTTCTTAGGAGTCGTTTGTGTTTTCGAACTGGGCAGGGCGGTGGAAGCAGCAGCGGTTCCGGCAGAGCTGCCCGCGAGCGTTTCGGTGGTGAGGAAGGCCGAGGCTGGCCGTCCACCGAGAGTTTCCGCATCCTTGGCTTTCAAGGCATAGGGCACGCTCACCAGCAATATGCGCGGTTGTTCCACTTGCCGCTCCACTTGCACTTCCAGCCAGCGGGCTTCGCCGGAAGCGAAGAGTTCCGCGGGTACTCCATTCGTGCTGTTGGCTCCCAGCAAGACGGTGTAGTTGCCGTGGGCATCGGGGGTCACGTTCTGCGTCTCGATCCACAGCGCGGCACCGCTGGTCTGCTGCGCATGAAGAGCAAAGGTCACGCCGACGGGGCCGGCCATCGGGCGGTCCTGGGCGTCCACCAGCGTGCCGCTGAATTTGATGAGCCGGGGAACTTCCGCCGCTGAAGCAGCGGAAGAAGCCGCGCTCTGATTTGCGGAATCGGGCGACTGCGCCAGAAGTGCTGGGGCAAAGAACAGAGACACAAACAGTATTGCAAGCGAGACAGGAAAGGGTTTCATCTCATACCTCCATAGCAAACGAAATGGATCGAAGTGCTCGGGAAAACCTACATGCAAGGGACCTGGTCATTCGTTCCAACGAACATCGGGACAACGCGGGAGCGAAGGTGCGGCGGATTCTAGCACACCGTCAAAAAAATGGGGCATGGCGAAATGCAAAAGGGAAGAGGTGGAGGGACTGAAGCTACTAGAAACAGCGGCATGAATCTTTCAGCTTGACCACCGTGCGGGTCATCGCGCCAAGAGCTTAAGGCCTTTTCACGAGGACTGCCACCGTGCAGCCAAGAGACTGCTGAACTAGGTCATCGCGCCGGGACGACCAGGGCTTCCAGCTTGGCGAGGCGGGCGGCCAGGTCCTGGATCTCCGCCTGTTGCCGCGCGATGGTGCGCTGCTGCTCCTCGACGGGTTAGAGCGCTGGCGCTTGCGTCCTCACTCCTGCACAAGAAAACAGACACACCACAACCGCGCACAACCAATTGGGCTTGGGCCTCATGGTTTGCCTCCTTGAATGACCCCTCGAAATCGTTATGCCGCTGTTCTAGCGGCCCTGACGTGTGCTGGAGCCGTTGCGATCGCCAGCCTTTGCGCTGGACACCGCTGTCTGTGCGGCTGTTTCCTGAGATTCGATACGCGCCAGGCGCGCTTCCAGTTGTGTGACGGCTTGCTTCACTTTACGCAGCCTTCCGACTTCCCCGGTAAGTTCTCGGATACGCTTCTGCTGACCCCGAATCTCCTGCTGCTGCTCCTTAATAGCGTTCAGCATGGACCACAGGATCGGTTCGTCGTTCACCAGCAGATAGCCTTGGCTATTCGCACTCACTGCTTCCGGAAGCACTCGCGCAACATCCTGCGCGACAACTCCGATGTGTTCCTCACTGTCGCGAATGCCCAGCGCATTCCTTTCCTTGTATTGGTAACGAATAGGATGGAGCTGCAGCACCTGCTTCAGCCCGGAATCAAAGCTGCCGCGTACGTTCTTGAGCCGGCCATCGGAAAAAGCGGACCAGAATCCACCGCCAGGCTTATCCGCCGTGCCGTTCACAGTCAGCAAATTATCGGGCGACGTTGTGCCGATGCCCACGTTGACGGCGTCCGGTCCCGTGCCGCCCAGCGCCATGCAATTGTTGCAAGAGACCAGGGCATTCTCGCCGATCGCGGTGGCATTAGTGAGTTGGGTGGATGTCCCGGGGCCGGCGTTGAAACCGATGAACGTGTTATTGGAGCCACTAATGTTCCCATTAAATCCGTTGGCGGTGACTCCGGCTTGGAAGCCGATCGCGGTGTTGTTGTTGCCCGTCGAGTTGGATTGGAGCGCGCCGGCGCCGAGGGCGGAGTTCAACCCGCCCGTCGTGTTGAAAGCGAGCGCGTTGAGGCCGAAGGCGGAGTTGTCGCCGCCCGTGGTGTTGTGGAGGAGCGCGTCGAGGCCGAAGGCGGAGTCCAACCCGCCCGTCGTGCTCGAGAAGAGCGCGCCGTTGCCCACTCCCGTGTTGCCGTGTCCCGTCGTGCTCATGTTCCCTGCCGAGTCACCCACAAAGGTGTTTTGATTGCCGAAGTTGTGCAGGAACGAAGTACCCCCCATAGTGAGCACGCCCACGGAGGCCGAGGTCGTGTTTGGAAGTGCCAGATTGCCGCCCGCAATTTCCAGTTTGGCTCCGGGCGTGGTGGTGCCGATGCCCACGTTGCCAGCGCTGGTGATGCGCATCCACTCGGTCAACGTTCCGTTGTTGTTGGTATCAAATTTGATCACCTTCCCCGGCGTGTCCGAGGCGAAAAAGAACCCCTGCGAGTCCTGGCCCAGCCGGCCGCTGCTCGTCGATCCGGTCACGGTCACCTCGTGGGTGCCTGTGCCGCTCAAAAGCAGCCCGGCATTGTTGCCGACAAGGTTCACGCCCGGGAAGCCATTGACGACTGCTTGGGTCATCAGAGAGCTTTGAATCTTGCAGGCCGTGGTGAACAGGGCGATAGAGTTGACGGTGGCGGTGCCATCACTGGTGACGCTGGAGCACGGGGTAGCCGCCTGCGGCGATGCGGCGTTCCTCGGTGTCGTTGCTATGGACTTGGGCAGCCCGGTGGAAGTAGTAGAAGGGGTCGAAGCAGCAGCAGCGGCTCCGGCAGAGTTGCCTGCGAGCGTTTCGGTCGTGAGGAAAGCCGAGGCTGGCTTGCCTCCCAGTGTTTCTGCATCCTTGGCCTTCAAGGCATAGGGCACGCTCACCAGCAAGATGCGCGGTTGCTCCGCTTGCCGCTCCACTTGCACTTCCAGCCAGCGGGCTTCACCGGAGGCGAAGAGTTCCGCGGGCACGCCATTGGCGCTGTTGGCGCCCAGCAAGACGGTGTAGTTGCCGTGAGCATCGGGGGTAACGTTCTGCGTCTCGAGCCACAGCGCGGCGCCGCCGGTCTGCTGCGCATGAAGAGCGAAGGTCACGCCGACGGGACCCGCCAAGGGGCGGTCCTGGGCATCCAGCAGCGTGCCGCTGAATTTGATGAGGCGGGGAACTTCAGCAGCAGCAGCGGGAGAGACCGCGCTCGGATTTGCGGAAGCTGGCGCTTGCGCCCACACCATGGGCGCAAGAAAGAGACTCAGTACTACTCCACACGGCCAATTAGCTCTCATCGTTTTTCTCCTTCCATGATAGGGAGACCGTTTTGCCCTTGCTCTAGCGACCCTGAGTTGTAACAGAAACGCGGCTCGGACCCCCAGTTTGCAGATCGGAAACCGCGGTCGGTGCAGATCTTTGCTGCGATTCAAGGCGTGCCAGCCGCACCTGCAGCTGCGTCATCGCTTGCTGCGCCTTACGCAGCTTCCGAATTTCAACGGCGAGTCTGCGAATTTCCCGCTGCTGCTCTTTCGTGGCTTCGATCAGCAGGGCGGTCAGCCGGGCGTAGTCCAAGCCTTGAGCGTCCGTGCCATTGGGATCAAAGCTGACGACCTCGGGGAGGACTCGCGCGACTTCTTCGGCAATCAGCCCAATTTGGTGATTGCCGGTGGCTTTCAGATCGTAGCTGACGCCACGCAGTTGCTGAACTTTGGCCAAGGCTCCGAGCAGGGGCTGGACATTGGTTTTGAAACGCGCGGAGCTGCGTACGCTCCAGGCGTCGGCTAGTGTGGTGCCACCAGCTTTTACTTCGAGAGTATTGGCGGGCGCAACGGTACCTATGCCCACGTTGCCGGCTCCGTTCACGATGAATCTGCCTCCCGGAATACTCGGCGCGTCGATTTGAAAATCGCCATACCCTGCAAAGGACGCCAAGATGCCACCCGGTGTGTTGGTTTGGACGCGTAGGCCCAAGTTGCCCTGATCGACAATTTCAAGTTTGTGACCCGGCGTGCTTGTGCCGATACCGACATAACCCGCACCCGGCGCTATCAAGACCGATCCTGAAAGGTCAGCATCCTGACTATTGGCATAACCTCCAAAGCCAGGTTGCAGCGTGATTGATCCGCCTGGGCCGCAAAACGTGTTAGGAGAGCTACACGCGGTTTTTCCCGGTCCAAGACCTCCATCACCAGCGCGGATGATGACGTCCGCTCCCTTGCCACCTCGCGCAGGGATGATTGAGGGAGTGTTACCTCCTTGCCCGCCTGTGATGGCTAGGACGGGAGAAGGGACATCCGTACCATTGCCGGAGGAGACAGGCGGTGGCTGTGGAGGACCCGTAACCGTTAGCACGGCCTGGGGGGCAGTCGTGCCGATGCCGACGTTGCCGGCGCTGGTGATGCGCATCCATTCGTTCAGCGCCCCGTTGTTGGTCAGGAATTTGATCACCTTCCCCTTGGTGTCCGAAGAAAAGAAAAACCCCGTGGCGTCCTCGCCCAGCCGGCCGCTGACGCCGGTTGTCGTTGACGTCACTGTCACCTGATGCGTGCCCGTCCCGTTTAGCAGCAGTCCGGCATTGTTCCCCGCCAGATTCACGCCCGGAAAGCCATTGATGAGCGCTTGCGTCATCAGCGAGCTTTGAATCTTGCAGGCCGCGCTGAACAGCGCGATCGAGTTGACCGCCGCCGTCCCGTCACTCGTGACGCTGGTGCAGGCGGCGGCAGGCTGCGGCGCGGATGATGTCTTCTTCACTGTGCTTTGCGTTTTCGAACTGGGCAGCGCGGCGGATGAGGCCGGAGCAGCAGCAGCGGCTCCGGCAGAGCTTCCCGCGCGTGCGAGTGTTTCGGTTGTGAGGAAAGCCGAGGCCGGCCGTCCGCCCAGTGTTTCTGCATCCTTGGCTTTCAAGGCATAGGGCACGCTCACCAGCAATATGCGCGGTTGTTCCGGTTGCCGCTCCACTTGCACTTCCAGCCAGCGGGCTTCGCCGGAGGCGAAGAGTTCCGCGGGCACGCCATTCGCGCTGTTGGCTCCCAGCAAGACGGTGTAGGAGCCGTGGGCATCGGGGGTCACGTTCTGCGTCTCGAGCCACAGCGCGGCGCCGCCGGTCTGCTGCGCATGAAGAGCAAAGGTCACGCCGACAGGACCCGCCAACGGGCGGTCCTGGGCATCCAGCAGCGTGCCGCTGAATTTGATGAGCCGGGGAACTTCTGCTGCTGAAGCAGCGGAAGAAGCCGCGCCCTGATTTGGAGAGTCGGGCGACTGCGCCAACAGAATAGGAGCAAGAAGCAGAGACACCACGAGCACTGCAACCGAGATGGGAGAAAGTTTCATCTCATACCTCCAAGGCAAACGAAATGAATCGACGTACTCGGAAAAACCTGAATGCAAGGGAACCGGGGTCATTCGTTCCCAAGAGCATCGGGACGATGCTGGAACGAACGTGCGGCGGATTCTAGCACAGAGGCAAAAAGAACAGACACGCAGAACTGCAAAAGAGAGCAAACCGGCGTGCGTCCAACGTACTGAAGCTCCTAATCCTCCACTAGGTCTGTCGAAAAGCAACATTCGCAAGACCATCGCGCAAACCTTACCCCGCGCATACTGAACAATACTCTGACGAGGCCGCCTGTTTGAGTTCTCCGCTCGCACCCTTGCGCGCAAGCGACGGTGTCACTCGCCAACGTTTGTCAACCGCATCCCTTACGGCGTGCCTGTGCCCGTGAGACCAACGGCTTGCGGACTACCGCCGCCGTCGTCACTGATCAGCAGCGTCGCGCTCCGCGCCCCCGTTGCCGTAGGCTTGAATGTTACGTTGATCGTGCAGGGGACTCCCGGTCCCAATGTGCTGGCACAAGTGTTAGTCTGGGAAAAATCTCCAGGGTTCGCGCCCAGGATCGCAATCTGCCACACGTTCATCGTTACAGTCCCCTTGTTCGTAAGGGTTGTCGGTTGTGCGGTGCTGCCGGTGCCTACCTTTTGGGGAGCGAAGGGCAGAGTCGTTGGCGACAGGCTAGCCGCAGTGCCAACACCCGTCAGGACAACCGTATGGGGACTGCCGAACGCGCTGTCAGCGACGCTGATAGAACTCTTGCGAGGTCCAGGAGCTGTCGGCGTGAAGGTTACGCTGAGCAGACAGTTGCCCGCCGGAGCCACGGGGCTGGGACACGCTGCCTGATTCACACTGAAATCGCCGCTGTTAGCGCCTGACGTTGTCACGCTGTTGATGGCCATGAAGGCTCCACCGGAGTTCAACAGGAATGCAGCAGCGGGGGAGCTGGGTGTTGCAAGCGGCTGAACACCAAACGACAAGGCGTGCGTCTGAAATGCAACTATCGCCGGGCCTACGTTTAAATTCACGGTGTCAATCGCGAAGTCCGTGCAGCCGGACACGTCGAGCGTTCCGCAAGCTGTGAGGCTGAACACGACCTTCGTAATGTTCGCAGCTGTCTGGTCCTGAATTCCGATATAGACGGCAGCGCCCGCGATGCTGTTCGCAGTGAGGGCTCCGAGTAGAGTCACTCCATTAAAGGCCTGAACCTGAGCGGTGAACGCACCCGGCGCGTTTGCTTGAATCATGGCGCCCGCACCTGTAATTGGTGCGGTGAAAGTCAATGTAACTGGTCCATTTCCCGAGTTTCCGGCGTCGGAGGTCCAAAGTAAACTGTCTGCGGCGGTGAATCCAGGTCCCTTCCAACTGCACGGAGAGGCCGCGCAAACGACCGAAACCACGCTGTTCGCGCCGGCTAGGGTGACCGTCCCAGGAACTGTTCCCACCGCGAGAGGCGCACTAAAACTGGCCCCGAGCAGAGTAGCGTCGGGACCCAACTTCGACCAACTCACGAAGTCGTTGGCCCCCTGCGCCGACGGGCTGGGCACAGAAATAAGCGTGTCCGCCCCGACGGCAGTGGTTGCGGACAGAGTCAAAAGGATCAAACCGCACAGCCCGCAAAAAAAGCCACGAATAAGCATCGAAACCTCCCTTCAATCCTGAAAACTCACGCTAAGATCGACCAAGAACATGTTGCGCGTTTGCGGAGCTGCCAAGCGTCGGTCGGCCAAATTCCCGGCGGCTCTGAACAGTCCTCAAAGGCGCGAGGCGGTCTAATTCGTACCGCCCGGCGGGCACGCTTTTGCAAACCCCTTGAACGTGCCATTATCCGAATAGAGGCCCCCGGCCCCCAGTGAAGTCCCGCCGTAGAACCACGAGTAGAACGCCAGCTCCTGGACGTCGTAAACGATGCCATTGGGCATGTCGATCGTAAACTCGTTGGATGGAGTAGTGAAACCGGGGCTCAGCGGGTCACCCACTTCGAGGTTGCCCTGACAACCGCTCTGCTGTCCTTCAGCTCCCCAAGCCGGAACCGGATTGCTACCGTTGGGGTCGTCTAGCCACTCCGCGATCTCATGGCTCATCGTGGAGGTATAGCCATTTCCAAACTCTTTGTTGCCATCAAAATCGAGCGGCGAATACGTTTGCAGGGGGGTGCCAAACGAGCCGTGGTAGCCAAGGATGCAGCAATTCGCCGCGGTTGGCGGGGTAACAGTCGACTGGACTACGTTGTAAAGGAGAAAGATCGGAAAGACCGTCGGACTTACACCGCTCGAGGCCAGTCCGGGGATAATGGAGGTCTGCATCAGGTTTTGAAACCAACTGAAAGAGATAATCCCCAGGGGCCCGCAATGGCCGTTGGAGAGCGTGATGGCATCGGTAGACGTTGGGGAGAGCGATATCGCGGGCAAGACCGTAACCGGACTAAGCACTGTGTGGTAGCTATTTCCCGTGGTTGAGACATCGGTCCAGAAGTTGGAGCGCTGGAATATATCGTTGTACTGACCTGTTCCCACATTGACGCCATTGATGCTCTGGGAGACATTCGACAACAAGGGCGATTGCTGAACGAGCGTGAGCGCGGAGGCTGTAAATCCGCAAGCGGCATCAACGGCTGTCGGATCGAAAATTGTTCCGCCAATGTTGAATATAACCGGAATGATAACCGTGGGGATATTGGTGGTTCTGGCTCCGTTGAAGAACGGGCTTCGACCCACCATCATGCCCGTATAGTTATTCGAATCATAGCCAACAGTGGTATAGCTCCATAGAGGAATGGTGGTGCTGGCGGCGGCCTGCTGCAAGATGGCTGTCACGTCCGTTGGACGGCCTTTCTTCGTCATCTCTGGGGTTACGTAAATGATCTTGAGTTTTTGGCGCCCGAGCCGCCCCAACCGCTGCTGCTGAAGGCGCTGCTCCTCTTGAAGGCGCATGTCCTGAAGGCGCTCCTCTTCAGGGCGTTGCTCCTGAAGACTCTCTTCTTGGATGCGCCCCTCTTGAACACGCCTCTCTTGGAGCCGCTGCTCTGCGGGGGCCTGGGGTCTTTCAGCTTCCTGCCCGAACGCTGGCAATCCAGCTAGGCACAAGACGGATGTCGCAAACAAGAATTGCGCCAACGATGTACGCTTCATTTGAAAGCCTCCTCTTGCTTTGATCCTCGAATACCGAGCACGGTAAAGGAGCCCTGAACTACAGTAATAGCCTGCACGCGTTCGGAAACTCATTCCTGCGTCATCCACCCCACCAAAGTAGAAGTCAGAAATTGCTTCCGTCCTATTGAATTGCCTCATGCTGAGCTTTCTGCCCTTCAGTCCTTCCTGCTGCTACTTCGGATCCATTTATTTGCGTGGGGTTTGTCCTTGCTTTTTCATGACTTCTGGATGCTGTGCCCACGCGGTGCTCTTCTGTGGTGGCTGGCCGTAAAGCTCCGGGTGGAGGAAGTAGCCGCGCTCCTGCGCCGGTTTCTCCTCTTCGACAGGAATCCGATGAGCATTCGCCCAGGCATCCTGTCGAATTCCGGTCACCATCCAAGACACCTTCATCCCGGGATTGCCACCCGCAATTTTGAATTGGTTCTCGGAAATCTCCTCCGCGATGTAGACTGGCGCGAATCCTCCGATGCAGGTCAATTGATAGCGAAACTCCTTGTTGAGAGCCCCAAACCAAGCAGGAAGCTGCACCACGGCTTCACCCTGCGTATCTAACTTCGCGACCCCGTCATAGATGTTCTTCATGTCCGGTGATTCGACAAACGAGTGGTAGAGATATTTGTTCGCAGGGTCCATCGGATGGTCGATCTTAAAAGAACCTCCAGCCTTACTGAGATTCCCCGTGACGTTTACGTTTCCATCGAACTGCCCTGCGACACCGCTCGCACTCCTTCCCCACACACCGAACGCAAGGCTTCCGTTCTCAGCCTCGCCGAACACGCCTGAGCCATTTAGGCCGTTGGCGAGACCGCTGACGGCCGTGTTAGCGGCGGTGAGATCCGTGGCTTGGACGGAAAGTCCCGTGGCTCCGGCGGTCGTCGCTACGACGTCGAGTTTGTTCGCAGGGGTGGTCGTGCCGATTCCGACGTTGCCGGCGCTGGTGATGCGCATCCACTCGTGCAGCGTCCCGTTGTTGGTCAAGAACTTGACCACCTTCCCGTTACTGTCCGATGAGAAGAAAAACCCGGTCGCGTCCTGGCCCAGCCGGCCGCTCGACAATCCCGTCACCGTCACCTGATGTGTTCCGGTCCCCGACAGCCGCAGCCCAGCATTGTTGCCCACGATGTCCAGGGCCACCCCCGGCGCCGCAGTGCCAATGCCCACATTGGCCCCCGACTGGGTAATCACCGAGCTCTGCACGGCGCATGGGGCGGTGAACATGGCGATAGAGCTGGGGGCCGCGGTTCCATCACTCGTGACGCTGGTGCACGCGACGGCAGGCTGCGCCGCCGACGATGTCTTCTTAGGAGTCGTTTGCGCTTTCGAACCGGGCAGCGCAGTGGAAGCAGCAGTGGTTCCGGCAGAGTTGCCTCCGAGTGTTTCGGTGGTGACGAAAGCCGAAGCCGGCCGTCCGCCCAGTGTTTCTGCATCCTTCGCCTTCAAGGCATAGGGCACGCTCACCAGCAATATGCGCGGTTGTTCCGCTTGCCGCTCCACTTGCACTTCCAGCCAGCGGGCTTCGCCGGAGGTAAATAGCTCCGCGGGCACGCCATTCGCGCTGTTGCCTCCCAGCAAGACGGTGTAGCTGCCGTGGGCATCGGGGGTAACGTTCTGCGTCTCGAGCCACAGGGCGGCGCCGCCGGACTGCTGGGCATGAAGAGCAAAGGTCACACCGACGGGACCCGCCATGGGGCGGTCCTGGGCATCCAGCAGTGTGCCGCTGAATTTGATGAGCCGGGGAACCTCGGCCGCCGAAGCGGGAGAAGCCGCGCTCTGATTTGCGGAATCGGGCGACTGCGCCAACAGTGTGGGAGCAAGAAGCAAAGACACCACAAGCATTGCAGTCAAGATGCGAGAGGGTTTCATCTCATTCCTCCAAGGCAAACGAAACGGCTCGAAGCGTTCGGAAAACCCCCGGCGTAAACGGGGCCCACGTTACCGCGTTGTCGTTCCAAACAGCACCGGGGCGATGCATGAAGGGACGTGGCGCGGATTCTAAACACAGTCGAAAAAGAAACGCAAGCGCGAATACGAAAAAAGAAAGGATGCTGTACTGGAGCTGCTAAAACTACCCAGCCTTATCGACAATGGCCGGTCGTGCATTGATTGAAGGGCGATTCCAGTGTCTAAACCTATGAGTACTTCTTGGCGAAGGTGAATCCTGATTCTGACTTAGCGAAGCAGCAGGGCCTGCTTCTTTGGGTGCGGCCCAATCAATTGATGCTGGCGGGAAAGAAGGGAACAGATCTAGGAACGGGTTTGACGCCGGGTCAGGCCTGCGATCCGGATTCAAGCGAGCCCGCCATGATGGACACTCTGAACTGCGATTTGCCAACCCGACTGTCCACAAATCAACGAATCCACAATGGGAAGGTCGGTGAGCTCAGACGGATCGGCCTAGTGACAGTAAGCCACACCGCTCGCCTCTAGTTCTTCCATGCTCCCCCCGGCTATTGACACCCCTCGCATGATAGATTAAAAAGAGAGTTATCTGGCCGTGATTCAGGGCGGAGCCAGGACAATTTAGTCAGCTGTTGACTGAATGGACGCTGCGACGATGTGACTTCGCGGCGTCTTTTTTTTTGCGGTTCATAGGAGGCGAAAGATGAAAATTAGCAAAGAAAATTCTGCAGTTCATACAAAATTCTTGAAGCAGGCAAACTCCTCAGCGGACTCTGGAAACCTTCCTGATCTTACTTCGTTGTCCCTCCCGGGCGGCTCGCTCCTGGAAACCATTCGCGACCCCGAAGATCCGAAGAGACTCTTGTTTCTGTTGTGGGAAGACGGAAAAGCGAGAATCGTTCCCAATCTTCAACAGAATGGAGAAGTTTATGCGCCACCTGAGATCGATGTTGCTGCTCACGCAGATCTGCGACTGCCCGACGGGATACTGCCTTGCGGAGACTCGAGAGAACTGTTGACTGAGCTTGGCTCCTCAATTTGTAAATTCGTCGACCTCTCCGAGGAACATAATGCCCTTGTTTCGATGTACGTATTGTCGTCGTGGTTTCCGGATTGTCTAAAAGCAGTGCCTTACCTGTGGCTCGTGGGACCGTTGGGATGTGGAAAGAGTACGCTGCTGAAGTTTCTGCATTGTGTTTGCAGGCGAGCGCTCTTGATTGGAGACGTGCGACCTGCTTCGCTTTATAAACTCTCGAGTGTTCTGTGTCCGACCTTACTGATTGACGAGCTGGAACCGGACGGATCGAGGATGGGCGCCGAAGTTCGACGCCTACTTCGGATTGGGAATACTCCGGGCGTTCCGGCGGCACGCAACGGCCAGCTTTTTCAGACCTTTAGTTCCAAGGTGATTTCCTCCCGCCAGCCACCGCTTGATGTGGCCCTCGCAAGCCGCGCAATCGTTATTCGACTGCTGCCGACAGACAAAGATTTGCTGCCCTTGGACGCACCGAACATGGAGCAAATTGCTCGGGCATTCCAGCCAAAACTGCTTATGTTCCGCCTGCAAAATTACGCGTCCATTAAAAAGTCTCAAGTATCGTTTGAAAGTCTCAAGGAGCTAACTCCTCGGATTCGAGATCTCGCCCGGGGGATGGCCGCGCCACTGTTGGGCGAGGCGATGCTCGAAGACAAACTCTTTGCAATTCTGCGGGAATATGACCGCGAAGCCCGGGTTGAACGCTCCCTCGAACCCGAGTGGCTGGTCGTCGAAACCCTTTTTGATTTGTGCCACCAAGGTCTTGCAAACAATCGCATGATTTCCGAGATTCTCGTGGGTGGGGTGTCTACACACATTAACAAAAAGTTGGCAATTCGAGGGGAGGACTTCAGAATTGGAGCGAAGTGCGTAAGCGGCGTTTTGAAGTGCCTGGGTCTACGGACGCGACGGCTGGGAAATCTTGGACGTGGCTTAAGGCTCACATCCGTAGTCAAGAAAGAAATCCATGAACTCGCACGACGTTTAGGTTTTGACCGGACGGACTTAGCCACGCTCGATGGCCTCGAATCGGGGTATGGCGGAGCTCCATGTGTCTTGTGCGAGGAGTTCGGACTCAAAAGCAATCTTCGCTTTGTCGAGATGCAGACAACACCGCGCCTTAAGTATCTAAGCGCTCACCGGCGTCGGCTATTCGATCAGCCTGACGCGGCAGACACCGAACACCGAACCGCATCGAATGTGTCCGACGAAAAGGCGGCGAGCCAAACGCGAGCCTAGCATGCTAAACAAAAAACTCAAACACTTTGATGGGTCAATCTAGGGTCGTCACCAGCAGATGTCGGGGGGATGCTGAATGCGCGCCGATGTTCGCAGAAGATGTGCAGCCTTGTACGAGAGTCTTGTCGTTGCACTCTGGGCATCTAACCCCCAGAAGACAATAAAGATACGAGATTAATTTCCGAGTCTAATGTGAACATCGTGAACGTTGTGAACATGTTGGACATGCCGTGCCACAACGAGTCGGCCGGAATCTTTCTTCGGCGTAGGGATCGGCTGATCGCTTCTTCGGTTGCAGAGCCACTCGCAACCTATTGAAAGCAAAGAGTGGTCCTATTGGCACTTGGGTCTCAGGTCCCTAACGCGAATGGCGGAAACTGCAAAACGATCTCAGTCAAATCATTCAAACTAAAACTGTTAGTCACACGAGGTGGACAATCTTTCGTCGGAGGGACCGACCGAGTTCTGTCCAGCCGCAGGGCCAGTCGCAAACTACTGAAAACAAAGAGGGGTCCTGTTGGTACTTGGGCCGCTGGCCCCAAACGTGAAAAGCAGAAATTGCAAAACGAACTGGTTCAATTCCTTCATGTTGCGGAATTTACCGAGCTTTTCGGTGGACGGACTTCATCCGCGAAGCCGTTGGACGGACATTTGATAGGTGGCTGGATTGCGGGCACGCGCCTCAATCAGGACATCATGGTGAGTACAAAATCTGTGGAATAGGTGTGGAAGACAATGTTCTTGACAGGTCCACGTTGCGTATGTAAAAAGGGCTTTGTGAAGGGCGTCATCTCCATCTCCTAGCTACTCTGGAGAGGGAAGCTGGGATGATGGATGACTCCACGTGGGTCCGACGCCCTTCTTAGTCATAGTTTCTTCTTATTCGCTCGATCCTTCGTGATAGTCACGCCGCTGTCAACCGTTCCGCGTATCGAATACTAAAAGATCCCGCAGAGTTTTGTTGGATACACGAATGCGGTCCGGCTAGGGCAGGGAACTAGAACGTGCCGAGGACGCAGAGCTTATCTAGTAGCTTGTCCATAGGTCCCCCAAACGTGTCCGCCACTGGCAGATTACGGAACGAAGGCAACGGGTGCCCAGTCGGGACAACCTCATCACCGGGACTGTTAGTTCTGACAGTGTGCAGGTACCTGAAAATCGCTAGGTTGGGAATTGAGCTTCCAGTTGATGGCTGATTGGTCCGGCGTTTGGGAGTATTCCGCCAGGTAGCGAAGGACTTCTGGATTCGCCCGACTTTCAGGGAGATTCATGTATGCCCGTCTCGAGAATTGCTACCCTACATGAGGGCCTGAAGTCACGACTTCTTGAAGGATTGGCGCCGCGCGAACTTGAGATTATCCGTGGAGCTGCAACAGAGCGGCGATACCTCGCCAACTCTGTGATCACAAACCA
>Ga0307479_10002432_pt1 | contig 16925 bp, 9 predicted proteins | sample atmos_gasesECM4C_FD_203743 | JGI IMG/M metagenome (GOLD analysis project Ga0307479, IMG submission 203743) | Hardwood forest soil microbial communities from Morgan-Monroe State Forest, Indiana, United States - atmos_gasesECM4C_515 | ecosystem: Environmental > Terrestrial > Soil > Temperate... | reverse complement strand
GACCGCTAGATTACGAACGAGCCGTAGCCGTCAAGGCCGAGAAGAAAGACAACTAAGGAAGCGGAAGAAAAAACTCTTTTAAGTAGTTGGAGAAGTGTGCTCAAAAAGTGTTTGACAGGGCCGACATGGGTCGACAGTCTTTTATCCCGTGTCGGTGAACGAGGAAACCAGAGACGTCCATGAAGCTGGATCGTAGAGTATTGAAAAGTCTCCCCAAGGTTCTGTTGCACGAACACCTGGACGGCGTACTAAGACCGAAAACGGTAATCGAGTTGGCAAGGAGCACAAAATACGACCAACTTCCCACCGAAGATCCAGAAGAGCTGGCGCGTTGGTTCCACCAAGGGGCGAACCAGGGAAGTCTGACAAAGTACCTCGAAGGTTTTGCACACACGATCGCTGTGATGCAAACGAAAGAGGCGCTCGAACAAGTGGCTTATGAACAAGCGGAAGACCTGAGCCGGGACGGCGTGATCTATTTTGAGACTCGCTTTGCTCCAGTCTTTCATACTCGGAAGGGATTAAACCACCAGCAGGTGGTCGCCGCCGCGCTGAAAGGCTTGGCGCGCGGCCGAAAGGACTTTGGAATTTCTTCGGGGCTAATCATCTGCGCGATGCGCAACATGGACGTGTCGCTCGAAATGGCCGAACTCGCCGTTGACTTTCGCGAGCGGGGAGTTGTGGGATTTGATCTGGCCGGTGAGGAGGGCGGTTATCCTCCCAAGAAGCACGTGGAAGCCTTTCACTATATTCAGCGACAGAATTTCAACATCACGATTCACGCTGGCGAGGGGTTTGGAAAGGAATCGATTTGGCAGGCCATTCAATACTGCGGAGCTCACCGCATCGGACACGGGACACGATTGATCGATGATATTGCCGTCGCGGACAGCAAGGCAGTGAAATTGGGTGACCTCGCTCAATACGTTCTTGACAAAAGGATTCCCTTGGAGATTTGTCTGCTTAGCAACGTCCATACAGGGGCCGCACGCAGCCTGTCCGAGCATCCCTTTAAGATTTTATATCAGGAGAAATTTCGCGTTACCCTAAACACCGACAACCGTTTGATGAGCGACACGAGCATGACCAAAGAATTCGAGGCTGCTGGGGATACCTTTGGTCTGTCCCTGGAGGACTTCGAAAAGATCACTATCAACGCGATGAAAAGCGCCTTCCTCCCCTATGACCAGCGTTGCGATTTCATCTACTCCGTGATCAAGCCGGGTTACGCCAAGGTCCGCAAGCAGGATTGAGAAAGAGTTTCAGCAATCGCAGGAGCTCATTTCACATCGGATAACATCGCGTTTTAGAAGAGTTTCACCATGTCGTTACTGAAAAAATTCATTGAAGACCTGCCCAAGGTTGAGCTGCATCTGCACATCGAGGGCAGCCTGGAACCTAGTCACATGTTCGCGCTGGCGCAGCGCAACAAGATCAAAATCCCCTTCAAAACCGTGGATGAAGTACGCAAGGCATATAATTTTTCCAACCTGCAGGATTTTCTTGACATCTATTACGAGGGCATGAATGTATTGCAGAAGGAGCAGGATTTTTATGACTTGACCTGGGCTTATCTCGACCGCGTCGCCAAACAGAACGTCGCACATGCCGAAATTTTCTTCGACCCCCAAGGCCATACGGCGCGTGGGGTCAAATTCGAGACGGTGCTGAACGGCATCTGCCGCGCGCTGGAGGACGGCAAAGCGAAACTGGGCGTTTCCTCGTGCTTGATCATGTGCTTCTTACGGCACCTGAGCGAGGAGGAAGCATTCAAGACCCTCGGCCAAGCGCTGCCGCACAAGGACAAGATCGCGGGCGTCGGCCTGGATAGTTCTGAAAAGGGCCATCCGCCGTCGAAGTTCGCGCGCGTCTTCGCGCTTGCCCGACAGGAAGGCTTTCTGACTGTAGCCCATGCCGGAGAGGAAGGCCCACCGGAATACATCTGGGAAGCGCTGGACCATCTCAAGGTCAACCGCATCGATCACGGCAACCGCTCGTTGGAGGACGAAAAACTCGTGGCGCGTCTAGTGAAGGAGGGCACAGCGCTGACAGTTTGCCCCTTATCGAACCTCAAGCTCTGCGTGGTCCGGGACATGAAGCAGCATCCCCTACGCAAGATGCTCGACCTCGGCCTCAAGGTCACCATCAATTCCGACGACCCGGCCTATTTCGGCGGGTATATGAATGAAAACTACAAAGCCGTCACCGCCGCCCTGAGCCTCGATAAAAACCTGCTTCTGGCGGTGGTGCGCAACAGCATCGAGGCCAGTTTCCTCGATCACTCCGCCAAGGCCGCGCTGCGGTCGAAACTCGACAACTATGCCCGGATTTCCGAATTTGGGGCGCGATTTTGAACTGAAATATGGGGAGTGAGCATGGGGCAGGCGCTTCAACTGGTTACTTGCAAAGGCAATTTCAGGCGAAGTTATGAGCGCGTAGCACGGGAGGTTGTCCAGCAGTGACCCGAGGGACATCCGTGCCGATACCTAGCAAGAATTCCAGATCAGAAAAGGAGTTTCAACGACATTTGGATTTGCCGCGGGCCTCCGATGGTTTTGTTCACGATGCCCAGGCCGCTGAGTGTGGGGGACGAGTACAGGGATGAACCCTGCACCGGGAAGTCGTTGAAGAAGAGGTTTTGGGAAACGTTATCAATTGGGATGTCAAAGCTTGCCGTATTGGTCAGGTTGAATACGTCCAGGGTGTACTTGAGCGTCCAACGCTCCTTCAACTGGGTGGTCTTGACGAGGGAAATGTCGGCGCGCCTTTGCCAAGTTTGGCGGAAGATGTTGCGTTGTCCGGTGGTGAAGTTAGTTTCAAAAGTGTCGCCGGGAGGAATCGCATCCCCCAAATCACCCGGGCTCAGGAGCGGCACGGTGAAGCAAGCCGCACGGAGGGCGAGGAGTCCCGGGGTTGCGCCAGTAGCGCTGGTGCGAGCTTGCGATGGATTGCAACTACCCAGGGGGACGATGGGATTCGTGATTCCATCGGAAGTGCCGTAGAAAATGCTGCCCACCGCACCAGAAAAATCGATGACGCTGTAGGGCTGCCCGTTTTGGAAAATGCCCACGCCCTGAAGGGCCCAACCATTACTTAGTTTCGCCTTGAGCGAAGACCCCTTGAAAAAGTTGGGCATTTGCAAGAGGTACGTAAAATTGAAGACGTGAGTGCGATCAAAATCGGACGACCCATATGCGCTGCGAAGGTTGAGGGGATTGTTGCCATTGAAGAAGAGACCTAGAGCGCTTTGCTCATCGGTCGCGTGGGAATAGGTGTACGAAAAGCCGAACTGCACTCCGCGGCTCAAGTGTTTCTCGATATGGGTCTGGAGCGCATGGTAGGCCGAGACACCCGCAGCGGTGTACGACTCCGCCTGCGACGACAGGCCGACAAACGGAACACGAAGGTCTACGTTGCCGTTTTCGAAAGTGGCCAACATCTGCGTTCCATCCGGAAGAAAGATTGCGCAGGCGGTAACGCTCGTGGAACACCCTTGCTGCTGGACAGTATAGCCATAGGTAAAGTTCTGCCCATGTATGGGGTGGCTTGGCGTGGCGATTAGAGCCTGGTTGAACGGGACGGGAATTACGCCGTGGCGCCCCAGATTACCAACGTAACCGATTTCGATGAGGAGATTATTTCGCGGCATCCATTGAATATCCAAAGTCTGATTCAGTGTGTAAGGAAGCTTATTCGCCCGGTTGTAATTCGCAAAAACGAAAGGCGGCATGCCATTAATTATATCTGTCGTATTTTTGGGCCCAGGAATCAGCGCCGGATTGCCGCTCGGAGGAGGCCCAAGCGCCGCACCCCAAGGATTGTTGAAAGAGCCGCCGTTCGGCTTCGTGGGATCACACTCAGGAATGAAGAACAGATAAAAAGTCCCGATGGCCGAACAAACCTGATTAGCCACAAACGGCTGCGTCTGGTTAACGCCAAACGGCCCTCCTGGAATCACGCCGGAGGCAAAGCCGGGAGACAGATAGGTAAATAACTCCCCGCGGTCGTAATACATGCCCCAGCCCGCCCGGACTACGACTTTGTTGCTGAACTTCTTGGGGCTCCACGCCACGCCCAGGCGGGGCCCGAGGCCCCACTGCCTGCCGGTAAGGGTAGAATCGCTGACTCCCTTGGATGGGAACAGGTGGTTGTTGCCAGCGATGATGATGCCATTGTTGTTTATGTTGACTCCATCGAAGAAGTACAGCGACGGATCAAAATTGAAAAGCCGTCCATTTTTTTCGGTCAGGCCTCCATGGTAATCGAAGCGCGCGCCCACCGTCACGCTGAGGTTTGACCTAACCTGGTATTTGTCCTGCAAGTAGGAGCCTACATCGTTGGCGCGGTAGTAGCGATTGGCGTTGCCTTGGAGAAAGGAAGTAGTGATGAATCCGTCGGGAGTGTAAGAGGTCACCAACCCTTGGAGGAACTGCGAAAAGTCTGCAAAGCCGATTATGCCCTTGTTCGTTCTTTCATCGCGCGTGTTGAGCTGGGTGTAGGCGAAGCTCCCGCCGAACGTCACGGTGTGCTTGCCGTGAGTCCAAATGGCGTTCGCCGAGGGCATGAAGCGGTTCTGAAAAACGCCAGTGAAAGCCCCTTGACTCTGAGAGGATCCCATGCCGACGGTCATGCCGGCGTTGGGCACGCCGTTTACGTTGTAGGGAGCGGCGTTGCCGAAATTGTCAAGAATCGTGAAGCCTGGAAAAAATGTGGAGCCGAGCGCGTTGAGAGTCGTCTGCGACGCTGGCAAGCCGGTGAGGTTCTGCGCAAAGACGCTGAACGACTGGGGCGTAAAGGGTTGGTCGATGGTGCTGAAGATTTTTTCTCGAATGAAACCGAAGACTTCCACGACAGTCAAGTTGGGCCTTATAGTTTGCGTGTTGGTAATCGAAGCCACCTGGCTACCGGCGTCCAGATGCTGCGAGAAACCAGGAGCGGCGGAATAAGCGAACGGCGCGACGGTGGGATCGTGCTGGTAGTAATATTTGAGCGCCACCGTGTCCTTGGGGTTCGCCGTCCAGTCCAGATTCGCAACTGCTTGATTCGCTGTGAACAAGGCCGTGCCGGTCGTGAAAGTGTTTTCCGGGAAGTTGATCGTAGGAGTGAAGCTCCCCGCGGATGGAATCAGGAATTGTCCGTTGGGAAGTTTGAAATTGAGAAAAGCGAAGGCGAGCGGATTTATGTCGCCCGGCGCGGTCCCTAGAATAGGTTGGGTAGGAGTGGCCGAGGGGGAGGAGAAGCCGCTGCTGGCAATTGCTGCCAGCGCGTTTAGATCGCTGCGATTGTTATCCGTGAGCCCCGGAGGTACAGCAACGCGGGAACTGCCGATCTCCTGATCGCCCGTGTGGATGTGCTGATAGCTCAGGAAACCAAAGAGCTTGTTCTTGCGGATAGGTCCGCCAAGGGTGCCCCCCGCGGTGTAGCGGTGAAGGCCAGGCACCTTGTCACTTACTGGAATATTGCCGTCTGCTTTGTAGAAAAAAGGCGCAGCGTTCAGCCAGTCCGTTCCGCGATGAAGGTAAACGCTGCCGTGAAGGTCGTTGGTGCCGGAGGCGGTGCTCATGTCAATGTGGGCGCCGCTCGTGGAGCCTTGCTGGGCGTCGTACATCGAAGTATTGACGCGAAATTCTTCAATGGTTTCGGGAGCGGGTGTCGGGAGAGCCTGGCCAATAGCCAAATAGGGCGCCGAGGTACTCTGGATGGGTTCCGCGCTCGTACTAGAGACGCCCGCGGCGCCGCCAAGGCCCGTCGCGTTCACCACCCGTGCCGAAGCCACCGAACTGGTGCTCTTACCGTTGAAAAGATTGCTGGCGTCCACGCCGTTGAACATAAACGTGTTGCTGGTGTCGCGCTGGCCATTGGCCCAAATGGGCTGGTTGCCCAAACCGTTGTTGGTGCCCGTCCCGCTCTCGAGTTCCGCATTGACGCCCGGGGCCAGGATGGCAAGGCCGGTAAAGCTCCCCGTTGGCAAAGGCACGGAGTCAATCTGGTTCTTTTCCAGGATGTAGCCGTTGGTGGTGTCCACCGCATTTATCGTTAAGGCTGAAGCCTCCACCGTGACCGAGGAGCCCACTATGCCGACTTTCAGCGATATGTTCATCGTGGCTGTGCGGTACGCCTGCACAGTGACCGAGGAGATCTTCTGCGTCTGAAATCCATCATGGGCAAACGTCAGAGTGTACGTACCAATAGGAAGATCTACAAAGCTATACACGCCGCTTTCGTTGGTCTTCTGCGTGCGCGTAAGATTAGTGGCTTCCGCGACGAGACTGACCACAGCATCTGGTACCGCGCCGCCAGACGCGTCCGTTACCGTCCCGGTGACGCCACCGAGGGTCTGCTGGGCTTGCGCACCATAGGTAAGCACCGTTGTTGTTAACAACAAAAAGAAGAATGAGGTCAGAGAAGAAGAAAAGGATTTGCCCTGGCTCTTACGCATCGAATACAACCTCCAGCAACGTCGAGATGCATCAACCGAATTTCATTGGTCCAAGCACTCTTCTTTTGGCTATGCGGGGTTCGGGGTCTTGCTCTCTTCCGCTTTTCGCGAAAGACAAAAATAATTGCCCCGATACTAGTGCAAATCCGTTACGGACCGGTAGAGATTTCTTTGACTACCACGAATTATTTCTTTCAATTCCTCAGCTTTTCCACACCTGAGATGCGTATCCATCAAGAAGAAGCGGACGAAACTTTTAGTATTCAGACAAATAGTTTCGTGGGTGGCTTAGCGCGCTTGCGCAAGTACGCCTTGGCGCTCCGTGTGCTGTGTGGCAGCCGCTTTTCTGAGCGCTGAGGCGAGATTTCTGCTGTGACAGTCCAAAACGTAGGGGGCAGGGGTCAGCAGTTCGGACTTTCACAGTGCGTGGAATTGCTCTCCATTCGCAGTGCAATGCGGATGAGGACGAGCACCCTTAATCTTCTGCCAACGTCAGTTTGCTATTTCTTGCACGCCAGAAAAACCACGACATTCCCGCAAGAAGATATCCGAAGTAAATGTAGGGAAGCTTTCCATACGGGCCTTCCGGAATCGGATAGAGATTGCCAACCAGCGCAAGCAGCATGGCAAAGGAGGCAAGCCAGGAAATCAGTTGCGCGCTGGGCTGATACTCTCCCTGGCTTTTCAGATAACGAGGTAAGGCCAGACACACCAACGCGTAAGTAACGATGAAACCGTACGTAGCGAGAGATCCCATCCACCCATACACGTCCAAACCGCTGGAACCGCGCGCGGCGAGAACGGCAACTGGGAGTCCAGCGGCAAGTCCAGTGACAACTATGGCGCGGCCTGGCGTTTCGTTGAGATGGTGCGTGGTCCGTAGACCGGTGTGAACCACTCCGTTGTGGGACATCAGAAGAAGTACGCGGCCGGCCGCGGTAATGCACCCAAGCGTTCCCGCAAACAAACTGACCAAAGCTCCGATATCGATCAACAAACCAAGGATAGGAATGCCCCCCACTCCGGCAAGCACGCGCATGGGAGCCTGACTTGTGCCAAGATCCTCATGGGCGGCGCGAAGACCCAGCAGTTCGGTATAGGCGCACACGGTGAAAATGGCGCCAACCAGGAGGGCGCTTTGGATCACGGCGCGGGGAATGGTTTTGAGCGGATTGCGAGCTTCCGCTCCCAGCGTGGTCGCGCTCTCGAATCCGACAAAGCTGAACAAGGCCAGAACGAGACCCAGCCGGAAGCCGCTTCCAGTCACCCCGCGGAGCCGAAATTGCTGCACATCAAAAGGAAACCCGGTCCGCACCAGTACAAGCAAGACGACGATGAGAATCAGCGAGACAGAAACAGCCTCGATCCACAACATCAACCGCGCGGAGATTTTCACGTCGCGCCAGGCAATCCAGACAGAAACAGCGGTGACCAGGAAGGTCAAAAAAACGACGGAAGTCCCCCGGCCAGTCGCATCGTGTACTAGCAGCTTGCCGTAGTGGTAGAAGCCACCGATCACACTCGCCCCAGTGCAAATGTAGGCGAGCAATAAACTCCATGCAGCGGCGGCGGCGAAGGCGGGCGGCAGGGCCTTCACGGTATAGGAATAAAGCGAGCCAGGAGAGGAAGAATAGCGTGCGAATTTTCCGACACACAAGGCCACGAGCAAAATTGCGGCGGTGGCAAGCATATAAGCGAGCCAGGTGCCATTGCCAGCCAGGGCGCAAACCAGCGGAATGGTGGCAACCGGCGTCGTTGTAGGAGCGATCGTGGAGACGGACTGCGCGAGCGTCTCCATCGGCGACAGGGCCTCGCGCCGCAAACCGTAGCCCGCCGTTTGAGCCTGGACATGTACGGCTTGTTCCATATAAAAGGGACCCTTCCTTCGGCCAAGTTGGGATGGAATAATCGCGGCCTACGATACATGCCGCGCAAGGACGGCGCAAGGGGAGACAGACGTCATTGGCAATTCATCTTCCGGCTCGAACGAAACGAATTTAGGAATCGAAGATTTCCGTTCACCGATGAATAGCTTCACCCGGAAGAGCAAAATCGTAAGGTACAACCTGGCAAAAACTCACAGGAGAGAAATGATGAATGCATTTCGGCAGTTTGCTGGCCTTGCGCCGCTGTTGCAGCGTTCTTGTCGCAGCGATGCCCTTCTTGTCCACGGGCCGGAATCCTTAGGCGGCGTGGGTACAGGCTCCGGCCATCACGAGAACCAGCATTGACGCCGCCGCTCTCACGACCTATAGTGGCGCTCATTTTGTCAGGGGAACGCCGCTTTGCTTGAGCGCATCTTCCATCTACGGGAAAACGACGCGACGGTGCGCCGCGAGTTGCTCGGCGGCCTTACCACGTTCATGACGATGGCATACGTCGTGATCGTCAATCCGCGGATTCTCTCCGAGGCTGGGATGCCAGTTGAAGGCGTCCTTTTTGCCACCTGCATCTCCGCTTCGATCGCGACCCTCATCATGGGACTGTGGGCGAACTATCCGATCGCTCTCGCTCCCGGTATGTCGCTCAACGCATACTTCACGTACTCGATCGTGGTCGGTCGCGGCGTGCCTTGGCAGACCGCTCTTGGTGTCGTCTTTCTCTCTGGCTTGCTCTTCCTGCTCCTCACGCTCTCCAACATTCGCGAGCAAATCGTGAACGGCATTCCCGATTGCCTGAAACACGGCACGGCAGCAGGTATTGGCCTCTTCATCGCGTTCATCGGCTTGCGCAACGCCAAGATTATCATTGCGAACCCTGCGACCTTCGTTGGTCTCGGCAAAGCTTCCGACCCACAAGTGCTTCTCGCTGCCGCAGGACTTCTGCTCATCGCCGTACTCATGGCGCGGCGAATCGGCAGCGCCATTCTGCTCGGAATTTTCGCCATCGCGCTCGCCGGCATTCCTCTCGGTCTCAGCCACTGGCCTGCGCATCTCTTCTCGCTGCCTCATCCATCGAGCACGTTGCTCAAGTTCGATCTCCGGGCCGCCGCCAAGATTGGTCTCGGCGATCTCATCTTCGTGTTTTTCTTTGTCGATCTGTTCGACAACGTCGGGACGCTCGTCGGCGTTTGCGAGCAAGGCGGCTTTCTGCGTGACGGTAAGCTTCCGCGCGCCAGCCGAGCGTTGCTTGCGGACGCGTTCGGCACCATGTTCGGCGCGCTAACGGGCACGTCCACGGTCACCAGTTACATCGAGAGTGCCGCGGGCGTTGCCGCAGGCGCGCGCACGGGGCTCGGGAACGTGGTCATCGCGGCGATGTTTCTCGCGGCAATGTTTTGCGCGCCGCTGGTCACCGCCATTCCGTCTTACGCCACGGCGCCGGCGCTCATTCTCGTGGGTGCCTTGATGTGTGGAGCGGTCGCGCGGGTGCGTTGGGATGACTTCACCGATGCCTTCCCGGCGTTTATCACGCTCCTGGCTACGCCGCTTACGTTCAGCATCGCCACCGGGTTGAGTCTCGGCCTGCTCTCGTTCACCTTCATCAAGATCGGCACGGGTAGGTATCGCGAAATCAGTCCGCTCATTTGGGTCCTCAGCGTCCTCTTCCTGCTGCGTTACGCGTTTCTCGGTGCCGGATAGTCGATTGCTAGCCTGTTGGTGGAATAGAACGCGCTCACTTGCGCAGCCTAACGCCGTTAACTCGATCAAACAAGCGCCGCCTTTTGGTTTGATTGCACCCAGGGCGAGCAATTTGCCCTTGCCTTGCCGCTTATCGGAGAAGTGGAGTAATGGTACGGCAAATGTCCGGTTACCCGACTTACCAGGAGTTGGAGAGTCTCTCGTCGACATGCAATCCCCCCTGAGACTTAGTCAGACCTCACTTGACGCTCGCCTTATGTCCAGTCCACAATCCGCGTCCGGGAGGGAAAACATGAAGCAGGTAATGACAGTCTTCCTGCTGGCCGCGGCTATTCTTACGCCCGCACAGACTCAGAAAAATGGACCCCCGCAGGGAACCAGGTCGACGACACAAGTGCTCATAGACCTTGAGAACAAGTGGGTAGAGGCTCTGGCAAAGTCTGATACTGCGACACTGGACGCCATCTTCGCCGATACCTACGTGGACACGGATGAGAACAGCCATCGAAACGACAAGCAAGGCGTGCTTGCAGTTCTGAAATCAGGCCAATTGAAGATTGAGTCTGTAAAGCTCTCAAACATGAAGGTATACGACTACGGTGATGCAGCGGTGGTGACCGGGAGTGCCGCGCAAGCCGGAAATTACCAGGGCCAGACACTCAGGGCCTTGATAATTTTCACCGACACCTTCGTCCGACAGAAAGGCAAGTGGAAGGCGGTCGCGTCGCATCGCTCTGCCGCCACCTGAGGCGTGTGCAGGGTACTTGCCACGACTTGATTGCATAACAATGTCGGCCCCCTCGACTCGAGTAGGCTTTAGTTGATAGGCTCGGGAATACGGAGCCGGAATTCGGTTCGCACGCGGGACAGCTCGGTACCGGACATGGCGCGCGCACTAAAGCGCCGTCCACTTGATTGGGCATCCCGCTCCCTCGCGAGAGGGAGTTCGAAGAAGTAATCATTTTGATCGAAGAGATGTATGGGTCGGACGGAAGCCGACCGCTAGATTACGAACGAGCCGTAGCCGTCAAGGCCGAGAAGAAAGACAACTAAGGAAGCGGAAGAAAAAACTCTTTTAAGTGATTGGAGAAGTGTGCTCAAAAAGTGTTTGACAGAGCCGACATTGTTAGAGATGTCCGGTAATCTAACTAACCAGGCATGTTCGATTACTTCCGGTTTGCCCGTCACTCAGGAACCCTAAGAACTTTCGCGAAAGCTGCTTGCCCAAAACGGTTAGTGCGGCAAGAACGCTGGAGCTACGAATCGGCCGAAGCGTTGCTGTCGAAGCAGCTTGCTAATATAGCCAGAAACACGGACACTGCGGCGCGGGCTGGTTGCTGCTGCCCCCTGAACAGGGTCCGCGCAGCGTTCGCTGTTACCATGTTCGTCGTTGCATGGCCTCGCTAGGTAGGCGTGCAGTTGTTGAGTCGCGGGGTCGAACCCTTGGCCCACGATCTCCCCTCGGGAATTGCTGTCGAAAGCGTACAACAGGGAGAGCGGAAAACCGGCAGGAATCAGCGTGTTGAGGTCGATCATCACGCCGTCCTGTTCCAAGAATGCGCGAGGGTTCCCGTTCGCATCAAAGGAAGTTCCCACGATCTGGCTCTCGCCGTTAATCCCTGCGGCAAAACTCAAAACGTCGCCGGGAAGGGTGCCGAGATCCTTCATACCGGTGCCCTTGCTCCAAAAGAAGGCGTGAAAGACGGCGTCGCCGGGCAGACTCGCAAAACCGACCACTTGCCCTTCGTCATTGATCGCTACTCCCTCATCTAACGCCTTGCCTCCCAGGCTGCCTAGATAAGTCACGCTCCCGTGTTCCCACAGAGCGGCGCTAGCAACCGACGCCGCGCAGTCACTGACCAATACGCCCACGGCCTGCCCCTTGTCATTGACCGCATTCGGACCACCATACAGAGTGCCAGCCAATACGGGGAGTTCAAGCAGCACCCCGTGTTCCCAGACGACGGGTACAGGACGGGGGGTTTGCGGAGTGCAGGCTGGGTCCGGCGCCACATCCACTTGACCGGCGACTACGCCGCGGTTGTTGATCTGGACAGCGCTGCCATTGCCCCCAAGCGTTGGCAACGCGGTCATCACCCCATCCTGCCAGACAAAAGGGAGACATTGAAACGGAGCAGGGCTCTCAGAACCAAAATTGTTGATGAAGGCGCAATAATCTTCTCCTGCGGGATCTGGCGTGCTGGTTTGCGCTGCCCCAGCCACCTCGCCGCGTTCGTTCGGCCTACGCCCCCAAAAACTAACACCGCTGTTCGGCCCTCCGAACGTGCCGAGATCGGTCATTACGCCATCCCGCCACAGAAAAGCATGTTGGTCGCATCCCTGTGGAGGGGGGAAAGGCACACAAGTCTCTCCGGTAAGGGTTGAAAAGCCAACTATCCAACCTTTGTTGTTAATGCCGGTAGCCCAACTAAATGTCCCGCCCAGCGTTCCTAGGTCGGTCACGGTGTAGCGTGATGGCTGGGCCTCCTGCGCTGACGCAAGAACTGAAAGTATCGGTGCGACACACAAGATCAACAAAATTGATGCTCCGGACTTCATAAGCCCTCCTTTTTGGAGTTGCTGGTCAGCGGGAACCGGGTCGCTGGCGTCCTATCTTCGGGGGCTCAGAAAGGAAAGCAGACCACGCCGGATCACATGGCGAGATTATTTCGGTATGCAGTTAGGCATTCAATGGTTTGGGTCTTATTTCGCATTGCCACTGTGGAGTGTCCTAACTCTTGCATTCCCAACAGAAAACGGGGACTTTGCTGAAAGTAAGATTTCTTATTTAGTGTTAAACTGTCCTGGCTTAAGCCGAGGTTTGCATGGCGCGACCTGCCACACCTGCGCCCGAATCTCAACGTCTCGCCTTCGCGGATTTCCGCGTGGATTTGCGGGCCGGGGAGCTCTGGAAGAACGGTGCCCGCATAGATCTCCAGGATCAACCGTTCCAGATTTTGGTGCTGCTAGCCTCGCGCACTGGTGAGGTCGTCACTCGCGATGAGCTCCGCCATCATCTTTGGCCGACAGACACATTTGTGGATTTCGACAACGGCCTGAATGCCGCCGTTGCGAAGTTACGCCAAGCTCTGGTGGACTCTCCGGAGGCTCCACGATTTATCGAGACTCTTCCCCGACGCGGATACCGCTTCATCGCCAGTGTGAAAGCCATTGGAGAAGTTTCGTCTTTAGCCCCTACCGCCCCGGCGGCACCAGTCGAGGCTCCAATCGATCAGCTCCGCGCAAAATGGTGGATGCTGGCTGCGTTGGGGTTAGCGGTAGTAACGATTGCTGGCCTATGGCGAGCGCAGAGCCCACCGCATTTTCCGAACATCGTGCGCTACGTCCAGATCACAAATGATGGCAAGCCGAAGGCCCGGCCCGTGTCTTTCTTAAACATCCTGGTGACCGATGGCGCCCGAATCTATTTGGCCACGGGGGCTGCAAAGGGTTGGGAAGTTGCCGCGGTTCCGATAAGCGGCGGTGAGAGCGTCAACGTTCCTTCGCCGTTGGAAGGAATCGTCGTCAATGACATTTCACGGGATCACTCAAAACTGCTGGTTGCTGACGGGTCTGTGGGAACCGAACCGAACGCCCCATATTGGATTGTCTCGCTTCCCGGTGGGCCCACTGCGCGTTTGGGTAACCTGCGCGCACGCGGAGCAAGCTGGTCGTCAGACGGTAAACTGCTTGCTTACGCTAAGGACCAATCCCTCTATATGGCAAACGCCGATGGAGGTGAACTACGGATGCTGGCGACCTTTGACGGAATCCCATTTTCACCGTTTTGGTCTCCGGATGGGAAGATGCTGAGTTTCTATCTTTATGACACCAAAACCGACTCTGGAGGACTGTGGGAGATTTTTGCGGATGGCACCAATCCGCATGCTTTGTTCCCCAAGTGGCCTGCAGGTTCCGAGACCTGTTGCGGCCTTTGGACTCCGGGCGGGAAATACTTCGTGTTTCAGGCTACCCGCGACGGAGAGACCAACATCTGGGTCCGTCGAGAACGCAAGGGTTTCTTCCGCAGCGGACCTTCGGAGCCCATACAGCTGACCTTTGGGCCGATGAACTTTCTGAGCCCTACGCCAAGCCCCGATGGCAAGCGGCTCTTTGCCATTGGCGAAAAGAAGCGCGGCGAATTGATGCGTTACGACTCTACTTCCCGCCAATTTGTAACCTACGTTTCTGGACTCTCCGCTGAAGGTCTTGACTTCTCCCCCGATCGGGAATCGGTCGCCTATACGGCATTTCCCGAAGGTACACTGTGGCGTAGCAGAATGGACGGTAGTCAGCAGATCCAGCTTACGCATCTACCTTTGCAAGCAGGTTTGCCGCGATGGTCACCCGATGGGAAGAAAATCGCATTCATGGCCGCGAAACCAGGCGGCGCCTGGAAAATTTACGTCATTCCCAGCGAGGGCGGTAGCCCTGAAGAGCTGATTAGAAGTGAAGAACCACAATGGCACCCGAATTGGTCTCCGAAGGGTGACGCCCTCATCTTCGGAAACCCTTGGTGGGATTCCGCCCCTGCCATCCATCTGCTGAACCTGGAAACGAGGCGTGTTTCGCAGTTGCCCGATTCGGAGGGATTGTATTCACCTCGATGGTCGCCCGACGGCCGCTTTGTCGCTGCAGTGAGCAAAGATTTACGCAGAGTAATGCTCTTTGATTTTACCACACAGCACTGGAAGGAACTGGTTCTCAGGGATTGGGTCGGCCATCTGGCCTGGTCGCGAAAGAGCAAATACATTTATTTTGATGCGGCCACAAAAGACGGGGTATCAATCTATCGAGTGGGCGCTCGCGACCACAGACTGGAGCGCGTGGCCGGTTTGCCCCCGCCCATAGGACTTGCCTTCGGTCTTTTTGGCCCGTGGACAGGGCTCGACCCGGACGATTCCCCGCTCTTGATGCGCGACACCAGCGTTCAGGAGATCTACGCTCTCGATTTACAGCTACCCTAACATACGTCAACTCTGCCAAGTCTCGTGAACTCGGTCCCATGGCTTGGTCCGCTTTTGATGCGGATCCAAGAGGCCAAGAAAACGGCTTCTGGACGGCGGCGGAGAGGCTCCCGTCTGTATCGTCAGCAAACCTTACCTTACCGGATTAGGGAAGGGTTGGCCGTGATCCGCCCACGATCGGCGGTAAGCCTGCGAGTGCCTACAGTGGACGGCTCTTAGTAAGGACGAACGCCGTTACAGGCAGAAACCACTTGGCTGCGACGGTCACGCAAACGGTTATTCATATCTCAGCGCTACCATCGGATTGACGCGCACGGCGCGGCGCGCAGGGACGTAGCAGGCGGCGAACGCGACGAGCGCGAGCAGGATGATGACGGCAGCAAAGGTGAGCGGGTCGGTTGCGGTCACGCCGAAGAGCAAGCTCGACAGAAATCTGGTAGAGGCCAGAGATCCTGCCAAACCAACCCCGAGTCCAACCAGAATCACCAATACTCCCTCGCTTAGTACCAGTCTCATCACGTCGCTTTGCTGAGCGCCGAGGGCCACGCGAATGCCGATTTCGCGAGTGCGCTGCGAAACTGAATAGGCGATAACGCCGTAGAGGCCCACCGTGCCCAAAAGCAGCGCCATGGCTGCGGCGATACCAAGCACCGCAAGAGTGAACGAAGCGCGCGCCATAGATCTGGTTCGGAGATAGTTCAGCGTGTAAACGCTCGCGAGCGGCAGATTGGCATCGACGGACCAAACCGCGTGACGAATCTGGTTCATAAAGCTTGCCGAGCCGGCGAGGGGGCTGCGGACAACGAAAGTTACGTAGCGCTGCGCACGGAGCGGCTGGCTCTGAAATCTTGCCATCAGCGTAGGCCAATAGACATCCGTGCGGGGAGGCTTGTCCATCCCGTCATCGCGCACATCACCCACGACGCCGATGACTTGACGCCAATCGTCGACCGTGGTGACTCGAATGCGCTTGCCAAGCGCTTCGCTGGGCGTGTTCCAATATTCGCGGGCGAAATTCTCGGAGATCAGCGCAACGGGAACTTTGTTATACGTATCAGCCCAACTGAGGTCACGACCAGCGATGAGCGGTATGCCCAACGTGTGAAAATATCCAGGCGAGATGAACACGAGATGCCGAGGTGGAGAAAGCGCTCCTTCGACGTACGGGTGGTCTGCTGCGAAGACATTATCAAACCGGCTGTCTCCATCTAAGGGCACCGCGCTGGAAAAGGAGACCGAGGAGACGCCAGGAATAGTAGCGAGCTCATCCTGAATTTGCTGCTCGACGCGAGGGACGCCGGTATCGTCAGGCACATCGGAATCGGCAATCGAAATGCGAAATGTCTGAAGCTCGGCGGGGCGCTCGAATCCGGGATGGATGTGCGTCAAAACCCGAAACGTTTGAATCATCAGCCCTGAACAAATCAACAGAACTAGGGCGAGCGCGACTTGCATGGTAACAAGAAGATTTCGTGCGCGATGGCGTTCGCGGCTCAGGCCGAGGGTACGCCCGCCTTCAGGAACACTGGCGCGAACACCGGAGTGTTTGACGACCGGAATCAGTCCGAAAAGTAGGGTGGTGAAGAGTGTGATAGCGAGAGTGAAATAAAGAACCGGCAAATTGACACCAACGTCGCTGATCCGGGGCAGTCCGGAGGGCGCGAGGGCGACAAGAAAACGCAGGGCCGCGTACGCCATTCCCAAACCGAAGATACTGCCCAGCAAGCCAATGATCGCGCTCTCGCAAAGTAATTGTGCGGCGATGCGCGGGCGGCTCGCTCCAAGCGCGGCCCGGAGAGCTAGTTCGTGCTGTCGGCCTTCCGTGCGCACGAGCAAAAGATTGGCAACGTTGGCGCAAGCGATGAGCAGAACCATTCCGATGCTGCCCATAAGCACCCAAAGGAGCAGACCGACATTGCCGATAACCTCCTGCTTCAG
>Ga0307479_10002430_pt1 | contig 16927 bp, 18 predicted proteins | sample atmos_gasesECM4C_FD_203743 | JGI IMG/M metagenome (GOLD analysis project Ga0307479, IMG submission 203743) | Hardwood forest soil microbial communities from Morgan-Monroe State Forest, Indiana, United States - atmos_gasesECM4C_515 | ecosystem: Environmental > Terrestrial > Soil > Temperate... | reverse complement strand
TAGGCGGCGTGAAGGCTGCGGATCGCAAGCAGGGGCTCGCTCACGTGCCGCTCTCCATGACGGCGATGGCTTCCTGTTCGTCGGCGCCGAGATAGGCCGCGATCACCTTGGGATCGTCGCGCACCTGTTGCGGCGAGCCTTCGGCGATCTTGACGCCGTAGTCCATTACCACGACGTGGTCGGAGATTTCCATCACCACGCTCATGTCGTGCTCGATCAGCAGGATCGAGGTTCCCTGGTCGGCGCGGATCGAGAGCAGGAGTTCGCTCAGGGCCTCGCTTTCTCGCGCATTCAAGCCGGCGGCCGGCTCGTCGAGGCACAGTAGCGCCGGCTCGGTGCACATGGCGCGCGCGATCTCGAGACGGCGCTGATCGCCGTAAGGCAGGTTGCCGGCGGCGTCGTCGGCGCGGTCGAAGAGCCCGATCCGGTTCAGCCAGAATGTCGCCAGCTCGATCGCGCGCTTCTCGGCGCTGCGCCAGGACGGCGCTCCGATCAGCCCGAGAAAGGTCAGGCCCGACGCCCGCATCAGCGCATTGTGCTGGGCGACCATCAGGTTTTCCAGCGCGGTCATGCCGGGGAACAGACGGATGTTCTGGAACGTGCGCGCGACCTTCGCCTGCTTGGAGATCCGGAAATCGTTGAGCCGCTCCAGCGCGATTTCGCCTCCGCCTTCATGCGTCAGCCGCATCGTGCCGCTGGTCGGCTTGTAGAAGCCGGTGATGCAGTTGAACACGGTGGTCTTGCCGGCGCCATTCGGGCCGATCAGCGCGGTGATCCGGCGCCGCTCGGCGGCGAACGACAATTCGTTGATAGCGACGATGCCGCCGAAGCGCATCGTAAGACGGTCGACGGCAAGAATCCTATCGCTAATCCTATCGCTCATGCGATCATTACTGCGGTCGCCGCTCATCCATGCCCCTCCTTGACGAGGTCGGAGGAGATCGCCTGGGCCTGCTTCAGATAGACGGTCGGGGCGCGGTGGCCGATGATGCCGCGCGGGCGCCAGATCATCAACAGCACCATGGCGAGGCCAAACACCAGCATGCGGAACTGCTCGAGCCCGCGGAACAGCTCGAAGCCGCCGATCATGGTCAGCGCCGCCAGCGCGACGCCGAGCTGCGAGCCCATGCCGCCGAGCACCACGATCGCGAGCACCAGCGCCGATTCATTGAAGGTGAAGGATTCCGGGCTGATGAATCCCTGCCGCGTCGCGAAGAACGCGCCGGCAAAACCACCGAACAGGGCCCCGGTCGCAAACGCCGTCAGCTTGGTTGTGGTGGTGTTGATGCCGAGCGCGCGGCAGGCCACTTCGTCCTCGCGCAGCGCTTCCCAGGCGCGGCCGATCGGCAGCCGCCGGAGCCGGATCGTCACCCAGTTGGTCAACAGCGCCAGCGCCAGGATCAGGTAGAACAGGAACACGATGCGGTGGGTCGGCGAAAATTCGATGCCGAGCCTGGCGGCGAGCCCGTCATCGCCCGGTGTCAAGGGAATGCCGAACAGCGAGGGGCGCGGAATGCTGGAAACGCCGTTCGGGCCGCCGGTCAGGCTCTGCCAGTTGATGATGACGAGGCGGATGATCTCGCCGAACGCAAGCGTCACGATGGCCAGATAGTCGCCGCGCAGCCGCAACACCGGAAAGCCCAGCATCACGCCCCAGAGCGAGGCGAGAATGCCGGCGAGCGGCAGGCAGATCCAGAACGACAGGCCGAAATGGGTCGCGAGCAGCGCATAGGAATAGGCGCCGACCGCGTAGAAGGCGACATAGCCGAGATCGAGCAGGCCGGCGAGGCCGACCACGACGTTCAGCCCCCATCCCAGCATCACGTAGGTGAGTACGAGAATGCCGAGGTCGAGGATGTAGCGCTGATGATAGAAGATCACCGGCACCAGCAGCGTGAAGATCAGGAGCGCAGGCGCCACCAGGCGCCCGGCGATCGCAAGTGAGCCTTGTAGCGAGGGCGGAACGACGTTGATCGTGCCGGCCGGTCCCCACCATGCCCGCAGCAATTCGATCACGATGCTGCCGCCGAATACGGCCGCGACGATGGCGGCGAGGTCGTCGAACCGCGTCCAGTAGATCAACTGCCCGGTGGGTCCGGCTTCGGTGCGGATGCCGATCATCAGCGAGAACAAGACCAGCGCGATGAAGGCGCTGATCGCCGATTTCTTGAGGATGAAGACGAGGTCCGGCGCGCGTGTGGCCGGCTTGGGTTCGCTTGCGGGTAAAGTCACGCCGGCGCCCGTCAAACTTTTTCGACTTCAGGCCGGCCGAGCAGGCCGGTCGGAAGGAAGATCAGCACCACGATCAGAATCGAGAACGCGGCGACGTCCTTGTATTCGACCGAGAAATAGGCCGACCACATGGTTTCGATCAGGCCGATCAAAAGCCCCCCCAGCATCGCGCCGGGCAGCGAGCCGATGCCGCCGAGCACGGCCGCGGTGAACGCCTTGATGCCGGCGACGAAGCCCATGTAGAAATCGACCAGCCCATAATAAAGCAGGTACATCATGCCGGCGACGGCGGCGAGCGCCGCCCCGATCACGAAGGTCATGGAGATGGTGCGGTCGACATCGACGCCGAGCAGCGCCGCCATGGTCTGGTCCTGCTCGCAGGCGCGCATGTCTCTTCCCAAGCGCGTCCGCGCCACCAGCCAGGTGAAAATCGCAAGCAGCACCACGGTGGTAATGACGACGACGACCTGCACATTGGATAGCCGGACCACAAAATTGTTCCGCTCCAGCAAGGTGTAGCCGCCGGTGATGATCGGCGGCACCGGTTTTACGCGGGCGCCTTGCGCCACCTGCGAATAGTTGCTGAGCACGAATGACATGCCGATCGCCGACAGCATCGGCGCGAGGCGGAACGAGTGCCGCAGCGGCCGGTAGGCGATGCGCTCCACCGTCCAGCCGTAGAGCCCGGTGATCGCCATCGAGACCAGCAGCACGATCAAGAGGATGAGGGGGACCGCAGTCAGCCCGAGCGAGACCAGGATCAGAAACGTAATCAGCGCGATGAAGCCGCCGATCATGAAGATGTCGCCGTGCGCAAAATTGATCATGCCGACGATGCCATAGACCATGGTGTACCCGATGGCGATCAGGCCGTAGATCGAGCCGAGCACGAGGCCATTGATGAGCTGCTGGGCGAAATAGTCCATGGGCCGCCGCTATGGGAGCTGGTCGGTTCTGATCAGATCAGAACCGGCGAGGTCCCCGTTTGGTTTTGATGCGTCTTCTTCATGCGAACCGATGTCCACTTCGCTTGAAAACGCCACAGGAACGACGCGGCGAGGCCCCCCCGGGCAGCCTTTGTGCGACGCGTCGTGCCATTTTCTAACAGCGGGAACCACAGGCGGCAACAGTGGCCAAGCCGGGCGAGAGGGCTTGTACAGGGTTGTTTTTACAGCCGGTTCCCCCGCCACGGTCCAGACATGCCGCCGACACGCAATATTCCTGCGGGAACCCGAATTTCCAAGCAACCAACGGCGGGCTCGCCGGTTGGTTCGGGCTACGTTCAACCAAGGAGATACTTGAAATGACCAGCCAGAACCAGGACAAGCCGGGCCAGCCGAAGCCGGGTCAGCAGAATCAGAATCCGAGCCAGAAGCCCGGGCAGCAGCAGGGCGGCGGCCAGCAGGGCGGCCAGAAGCCTGGCCAGCAGCAGCAGAACCCCAGCCGCTAGTTTTCGAACGTAGAGTTTAAGAGGAAGGTCCCGCCGGAAGGCGGGGCCTTTCTTTTTGCTCGCTACCACCTTCACGTCGTCCTGGCGGAAAAGCCAGGACCCATAACCACAGGCGGCGGTTGTTGAGCGCGGCGTCAACCGCGATGCCTCATCGACTGATCACGCGGTATGGGTCCCGGATCGTGGTCGCCGTGCTCGCTTGTCCGGGACGACGTTGGTGGGTTTTGCGTTGCGGTCGTCTTTGCAGTCGCTCGCGCCGCGACCATCTCCCGGCCGTTAAGGTAAACAAAAGGTTTAAATTGCTCCGCCGAGTTTAAGCGAGTTACCTCGCCGCAAAGTACCGCTGCTTTCGGAGCTGCGGAATAGAGCGGGAAGCGACATGTCCACAAATTGGCGGATCAGTTCATTCAATGGCGCGCTGCTGGCAGCCTATTTCATTCCGACCTGGACCATCATCGCCTTCAGGATCATGATCTCGCCGATCCACGCGCTCTACGAGCGGTCGAACATCGCATTGGCGCTGTTCGTCAGCGATCATCTGCAGCTTTTGGCAACCGGCACGTTGCGTGCCGCCTGGCTCTTGGCGGTGGGCCGGCTCACCGTGGTTGCGTTCTTCGCGATCTTTCTCGTCCTGATCAGCCGTCCCTCGATCCGCAAGGCGGGGGGCTGCGACGAGGCTCTCGGCCTGGCGCTCGGCATCGGCAGCCTGATCAGCTTCATTTTGATGGTGATGGCGTCGCAGGCCGGCGAAGCCGCGGCGCTGCGGCTGCACGCCACCGAGCTGCTGTTGCTGCTCGGCACCGCGATCGTGCTGGTGGTCGAACGCCCCGCGCAGCCGGTCGTCGCGCAAAGCACGACCGCCGACGCGCTAACCCTTGATCAGCCCCAGCTCCTGCACAATCGCTGAAGCTTCCTTCATCGCGTGGTTTGCGGCCGGAACGCCGCAATAGATCGCCTGCTGCAACACGATCTCTTTGATGTCGTCGGGCGAAAAACCGCCCTCGGCGAGCGCGGCGCGCACGTGCAGGCGGAATTCGTCCCACTGGCCGAGCGCCACCATGGTGCCGATCACGAGCACGCGCCGGGTGCGCTCGTCGAAATGCGGCCGGGTCCAGATCTCGCTCCAGGCGTAGCGGGTGATCAGGTCCTGGAAATCGGTGTTAAACGAATTGCGGTTGGCGATGGATTTGTCGACCCAGGCGTCGCCGAGGATTTTTCGGCGCTGGGCCATGCCGCCGTCGCGGCGTTTCTGGTCGTCCATTGATGTCTACTCTCAGGATGGAACTCCGGTCCTTTTAGAGCAACGCCAGCCACCATGACAGGCGCATTTGCGAGCGCGGCCGTGGCATTCCTCTGCGGAGCGTGCTTTAATTGAATTTTCTACCATTGGTAGTTCGAAAGTGATTGCCGCCAAAAGCTGATATTTGCCCGTGGAGGTCATCCATGTTCGGGGTCGAAACCGGAACGGCCGAAGATTATCACGAACTCAACGCCGGAGCCCATCGCAAGCCCCCCAAAGTTCTCAGTGCGCCGTCGCTGGTCTGGCATCTCGCGTTCTGGACCAACTTTCCGGAACCGAATAAGGACGGAGAGCTGCCGCAAAAAGCTGACGGTCCGCAGAAGAAGAGTTCGAAACAGATCAGGGATGTGCTCGACCGCTTCATTGTCGGGCTTCGCCACGCCATTGCCCGCAACGAACATGTCGACGGCGCCGCCGCCAAGGTTCAACTCACGCCCTGCATTTCCGGAGTGTATCTGCTGTTCGGCAACGCTGTTTCAGAGGCGTTCGAAGATGTCCCGGTCTGCAAGCTTCGATCGCGGCAAAGGGACGTCTTCGAAAGCACCAGCCGCATGGTTACGCTGCATTTCATATGGAGGAAGCTCGACGTTACGATACGCTTCGAGATCCATACCGAATATTTCGCGGTATCAACCTTCGTGGAGCTCGATAAGGACCGCGTAAAGGCCGGCGACTTTTCGAGCATGGCCGAGCTGAACGACAGCATGGTCAGCGTTCTTAAATACCTAAGCGCGCCGGCACAACCGGAAAACGAGGAGGAGGTCGTCCCGATCAATAGATACTGCTTCCACGATTTCTGGAAGATCTATGAGCGGGAGATACTCTCAGACCCGTCTCTGACGGCTTGCGCCAGCGACCCGGTCTTTCAGCATATATTTGCGGATTTCCGCGGATTTGTTGCATCGGATCAAGCGGTAAGATTCCGTGACGACGACTTCTTCAATGGCGACAAGCCTGCAAAATGGGGCATGGAAGCCAAGAAAAAGCTTCTCCCGCTGGTTCAGCATCGCAATCGGGCCGATCGCACGCGCCACGAGTGCGCGGTCAACTACATGCTCGACGGACGCGCCCTCTACATGAGCACGCTGGGGCCGCCACAGCTTAACCACGCCGCGACGCCTGCGGACGACCGCATCCCGGTGGAGTTTATTATCTACGCACACCAGCGATTTAACGAGATGACGGTCGTCAACAAGTGGCAGCTCGGACGCCTCGTCAACCAGATCCTCCTATTGGGCACATTGCGGCTCTGCGCCCTGAAGGACGTCAAATTGCTGCATGAGGCCGGGCAGCATCTGGGACGGCTCGAGGAAAGCACGCAAAAGGCGCGAGACGCCATTGCCTCAACCGAGGCCGGCACGTTGGCTGCCGATACGGTTCCCGGCGCCGGACCAAAGCAGAGCGTAACTTCGCTCAGCGCAGAAACCATGAAGTGGATTGCAGAAGCCCACAAGAAGCTGAACGACATCACCGGAACGTTCTTGAAGGCAACCGGAACCGGGCTGCTCTATCGGATCGAACGTTCGCGATATTACGTGCAGCAGTTCGAGGCAAACGTGAAATTGCTGCGCGTGAGCCGTTTGGAAGGTGATCAACCTTACGACCAGTTTATCCGCCGGCGGCTCGGCTCGGAGTTCGATTTCATCAATCGCCTCGGCATACGTTATGAGCGGGCGACAGCCAGTATCGTCACCCTCGACCAGAATTACCTCGCGATTACCCAGAACGCGCTGGTTGAAAGGGCCAACAAGATCGACGAAGACACCAACACCATCCAATCAGACATCCACACGATACAGGAGTGGGGTGAATTTGCGCTGCTGGCGGCGTTGGTGCCGTACTACGTGATGCATTTGCTCGATCTGATCATCAAGGAAAAGTATGTCCCGGTCCTGACGGCTAGCGTCTGGACGGTATTCGGCGTCATTGCTCTGTATCGCAAGTTCAAGAATGTGCGATACGTGCTGGCCTTTTTGATCATTGCCGTCCCCGTCGTCGCTACGGTGGCGTGGCCGCTGCTATTCGGTCCGGCTGCCGGCGGGAGCATTCTGCGCGCTTACGAGATTCCGGAAAAGCAGATCGAGATGCAGGGGGAGATTCTCGGGATTCAACGGAAACTGGAGAAGCTGGCGGACCAGCAACTGACGGTCCTTAAGGATCTAGTCGCTTCGCAAAAGAGGCCGGACGACCAGAAGCAAGATCTGCCGCAACCAGCGCCCGCGGAGCCAGTCCCGAAGCCTTAACTGCCCTTCCGTTCCTTCATTTTGCTTCGGGCATCGAGCCAAAACACCATCAGCGTCGCGCCGCCGAAGGCGAGGGGGATGACGATTGCGGTCAGGAACGTGCCGATCCAATCGTGATGCTGCATCAACTGACCCGTCATCATGATTCCTCCAGATAACCGAGGAGCTGCCAACCTGCCGGAAAAAGCAGATCATGGATAGGTTAACAAAGTAGGCGATTCCGGTGGAGAGGGCACACCGGCATAACGACTTGTCCGCAGGGAATTGGCGGGTTTCGGCTGGCCCGGTCAGGCAAATTGGTTAAAGGGGCGCGCCCTGCGATATCCCGGTTCAAACCGCTACCGTTGCGTCAGAAAGCCGACCACCGCGTCGGTGAAGGCGTGCGGTTGCTCGACATTGGAAATGTGAGCGGCGTCGAGAATGGTCAGGCTGGCGCCGGGAATCTGGCTTCGGATGTACTCGCCGGCGGCGACCGGGGTTGACATGTCATGGCGGCCGGCGATCACGAGTGTCGGACTCTTGATCCTGGGCAAGAGCGCGCGTTGATCGAGCGTGCTCAGGACTTCACAACAGGCAATGTAGCCCTGCGCCGGGGAAGCCATCAGCATGGCCTTCAAATTCGCCGTGATCTGCGGCTCGCGCTCGCGGAAATCCGCGGTCAGCCAGACTCCGATCACGGTGTCGGCCAGCGAGGCGATCCCGCCTTCCTTTATCGCCTTGATGCGGTTGTGCCAGTTGGTCGGATCGGGAAAGTAGCAAGTGGTGTTGGCGAGGACGATCTTGCCGAGCCGATCGGCTGCGTTGGCGCCGAGCCATTGCCCGACCATGCCGCCCATCGACAGTCCGCACCAATGCACCTTCTCGATGTTGAGGTCGTCAAGGATCGCCAGCACGTCGCGGCCGAAGCGCTCCATCGAATAGGGGCCCGGCGGCACGCCGGATTTGCCGTGGCCGCGGCGGTCGTAGCGGATCACGCGGAACACCTGGGTCAGCGCCTTCATCTGCGGCTCCCACATCTGCAAGGTGCAGCCCAGCGAGTTCGACAGCATCAAGGTCGGGCCGCCGTCGCGTCCCTCGACGGCTACGTTGATGAGGCAACCGTCGGCATCGATCATCGGCATGGGTCTAAGTCTCCGCTGTCATGCGCGGACTTGATCCGCGCATCCATCTAAAAGAAGAATCCTTGGAAGAAGATGGATTGCCGGGTCAAGCCCGGCAATGACGTTCTTGGGAGATCCGCCGGTTTCCATCGATTCAGTTGTCATCGAGCGAGGCGAGCAGGCGGTCGATCAGGACTTGCGCGGCGCCCTGGTAGGCCATCGGCTCGAACAGGTTTGCGATCTGGTCCGCGGCAAGCTCGGCGGTGATTTTCGGATCCCCGGTCAGCACGTCGCGCAAATGCTTGTTCTCGGCGAGCGCCCTTTTGCTCGCCGCCTCGACCAGATGGTGCGCGTCGCTTTTGCCTACCCGCACCGCCAGCGCCATGGTGACGGCTTCCGCCATGATCAGGCCATGGGTCGCGTCGAGGTTCAAGCGCATGCGCGCGACATCGACCTCCAGCCCCTCGGCGATATCGACGATCGCGGCGAGCGCGCCCGAGGTGACCAGCAGCAAGGTCGGCAGCGTCGGCCATTCCGCATGCCAGGGGCCGGCGCTGCGCTCGTGATCCTGTACCTGCGCGGCAAAGATCGTCGCGGCAAGATTGGGAGCCATGGTGGCGGCGGCGAGCGCGGTCGGTGCCGCGACCGGGTTGCGCTTGTGCGGCATGGTGGAGGAGCCGCCGCGGCCTTCGCCGGACGGCTCGAACGCTTCGGCCACGTCGGTCTGCATCATCAGCGACACGTCGCGCGCGATCTTGCCGCAGCTTCCCGTTAGAATCGCGAGCACGGAGGCGGCCTCGGCGATGCGGTCGCGGTGGGTGTGCCAGGGCGCTTCCGGCAGCGGCAACCGAAGTTCTTGCGCCAGCCTCTCGGCGATCACAAAACCCTTGTCGCCGAGCGCCGCCAGCGTGCCGGCGGCGCCGCCGAATTGCAGCGCCAGCGTCTCCTCGCGCAATCGCCGCACGCGCCGTCGCGAGCGGGACAGCGCTGCGGCGTATTCCGCAAGCTTCAGTCCGAACGGCATCGGCAGCGCATGCTGCAGCCAGGTGCGCGCGACCACGGCGGTGTTGCGGTGCTGCCGCGCGAGCTTTGCAAAACCGGCGACCGCGCGATCGAGGTCCGAGAGCAAGACCTCGATCGCACCGCGCAGCGTCAGCATCGCGGCGGTATCGATCACGTCCTGGCTGGTCGCGCCCCAATGCACGTAGCGCGCGGCCTCGGCATCCGATTGGGCGACGCGCGCGGTCAGCGCCTTTACCAGCGGTATCGCGAGGTTGCCGGAACGCGTCGCGGCCTCGGCCAGTGCCGCAAGATCGAATTCGGCGGCCTTGCAGGCGCTTGCGATTCCCGCCGCCGCGCTGTTCGGGATGACGCCGGTTACAGCTTCGGCGCGTGCCAGGGCTGCCTCGAAATCGAGCATGTTCTGGAGCGTCGCGATATCGTCGCAGACGGCGCGCATCGGGCCGCTCGACAGCATCGGCGCAAGCAGAGGCGAGAGGGAGGTGCTCATGATGCGCGCGACCTAACCACTCCTGCCGGCCTCTGCCAATCCCAAAGCAACCCCTGTAAGGGCTTCTCGCGGCTGCGAATACGCATCCCACGTCGTCCCAGGCCGCCCTTTCTTTTGTGCCTTGCGTGCTTTACTTGGGGGATAACCAGCGCCAAACGATCCGGGGAGGCCCTCATGGCAATGACAATGAACGGTGAAGTCCAGCTTGCGGCATCGCGCGAGGCGGTGTGGGCCAAGCTGAACGATCCGGAAGTGCTGAAGGTCTGCATTCCCGGCTGCGAAGAGCTCGAGCGGACCGAAGACAATGGTTTTCGCGCGGTCGCCAAGATGAAGGTCGGGCCGGTGTCGGCGCGCTTCAAGGGCAAGGTCATGCTGAGCGATCTCGATCCGCCCAACGGCTACAAGATCTCGGGCGAGGGCGAGGGCGGGGTTGCCGGCTTTGCCAAGGGCGGCGCGACGGTGGGGCTGGCCGACAAGGACGGCGGTACGCTCCTGACCTATAACGTCGAGGCGCAGATCGGCGGCAAGCTCGCCCAGCTCGGTCAACGCCTGATCAACGGCACCGCCAAAAAACTGGCCGACGAGTTTTTCGCCAATTTCGCCAAGGCGGTACAGGGCGCCTGACACCCCGGTAAGCCATGTTCCAGGCGAGGTTGCTCATTACCGGGATGGCCCATATTATGGGTTTTGCCTGATTTTTGATGACTGTGCTGCCGTGCAACGCGGCAGCGCAGATGAAGAGAGTGCTGGATGGCCAAGATTTCGTTGATCGTGAACGGTAACCCCGTAAATGCCAATGTCGACCCGCGGACGCTCCTGGTGCAGTTCCTGCGCGAGAATTTGCGGCTGACCGGCACCCATGTCGGCTGCGACACCTCGCAATGCGGCGCCTGCGTCGTGCATCTCGACGGCAGGGCGGTGAAGTCCTGCACGACACTGGCGGTGATGGCCGACGGGCACGAGGTGAAGACGATCGAGGGACTGGCGGCGGATGGGGCGCCACTGCACCCGATGCAGGAGGCCTTCCGCGAGCATCACGGCTTGCAATGCGGCTTCTGCACGCCCGGTATGATCATGACCGCGGTCGACCTGGTCCACCGCAGGGGGCACGACCTCTCCGACCACGTCATCCGCGAGGAGCTGGAAGGCAATCTGTGCCGCTGCACCGGCTACCAGAACATCGTCGAATCGATCGCCGCCGGCGCCAAGGCGATGGCGAAATCCGATCTCGCATAACCGACATTGCCGCGACCGCGGTCAGGAAGTCCTAAATGTACGAATTCAAATATCATCGCCCGGAGACCGTGCGGCAGGCCGCCAATCTCCTGGTCAAGAACGAAGACTCCAAGCTGATCGCCGGCGGCCACACGCTGATCCCGGTGATGAAGCAGCGTCTTGCCAGCCCGCCGCATCTGGTCGACCTCTCCCATATCGAGGGGCTGGACACGATCGAGATGAAAGGCCGCGCGCTTGCGGTCGGCGCCACCGCCAAGCACGCCGATGTCGCCGATTCCGCCATCGTCGGCGAGGCAATCCCGGCGCTGGCCGAACTCGCGGGCATGATCGGCGATCCGGCGGTGCGTCATAAAGGCACCATCGGCGGCTCGCTCGCCAACAACGATCCGACCGCCGATTATCCGGCGGCCTGCCTGGCGCTGGGCGCGACCATCATCACCAACAAGCGCCGCCACAAGGCGGAAGAGTTCTTTCAGGGGCTGTTTTCGACCGCGCTGGAGAGCGACGAGATCATCACCAGGGTGATGTTCCCGCTGCCGAAGAAGGCAGCCTATGTCAAATTCCGCAACCAGGCTTCGCGCTACGCGCTGGTCGGCGTGTTTGTCGCCAAGCGTCCCTCGGACGTCCGCGTCGCCGTCACTGGCGCGGGCGGAAACGGCGTGTTCCGCGTCACCTCGTTCGAGGAAGCGTTGAAGAAGCGGTTTTCGCACAAGGCGCTCGATGGCATGACCGTGCCGGCCGACGGCTTGAACAGCGACCTGCACGGCAGCGCCGAATACCGCGCGCACCTGATCGGAGTGCTGGCGCGCCGCGCCGTCGAGGCCGCGAGCGCCAAAGCGTGACATTGGCCATTCCCGGCCCATCAAGATCGGCTCTTTCATGACTGCCGCGGCCCTGCCTGCATCGGTCGATGCGATGCTCGAACTGCTTACCTCGCGCGGCTATCTCGCGGAGCGTTCGCTTGCTACCGTGACCTATCTGTCGCTGCGCATGGGCCGGCCTCTGTTCCTGGAAGGCGAGGCAGGCGTCGGCAAGACCGAGATCGCGAAAGTGCTGTCGGCGGCGCTGGGGCGCAAGCTCATCCGCCTGCAGTGCTACGAGGGCCTCGACGTTGCATCCGCCGTCTATGAGTGGAACAGCGCGGCGCAGATGATCGCGATCAGGCTTGCGGAAGCAACCGGCGAGCACGACCGCGACCAGATCGCCAGCGATATCTTCGCCGGCCGCTATCTGATCAAGCGTCCGCTGTTGCAGGCGCTGGAGCCGGACGTCGGAGGCAGCCCCGTGCTTCTGATCGACGAGCTCGACCGCGCCGACGAAGCCTTCGAGGCTTATCTGCTGGAAATCCTCTCCGACTTCCAGGTCACGATCCCCGAATTCGGCACCGTGAAGGCGCCGCATCCGCCGATCGTCATCATCACCTCGAATCGCACGCGCGAGATCCACGACGCGCTCAAGCGCCGCTGCCTCTATCACTGGGTCGATTATCCCACAGCCGAGCGCGAGCTTGCGATCGTCAAGTCGCGGCTACCCGGCATTTCCGCCAAGCTGTCGCAGCAGGTGGTACGCTTCGTACAGGCGCTGCGCGATCAGGACTTCTACAAGTCGCCGGGGGTCGCCGAAACCATCGACTGGGCGACCGCGCTGACCGAGCTCGACGCCCGTTCGCTGACGCCCCAGGTGGTCGGCGACACGCTGGGCGCGCTGTTGAAATACCAGGACGACATCGCGCGGATGCAGGGCGACGCGCTGGAGAAGGTGTTGAAGGAAGCGACGAGCGAGAACTGACGCTTCGCCCAACATAACCCCCGTCATTCCGGGGCGATGCGAAGCATCGAACCCGGAATCTCGAGATTCCGGGTCTGGTCCTTCGGACCATCCCGGAATGACGGCGGTGAAACCGAGGTCTACGATGGCCATCAATCATCTCGACCCGCCTACCGGCCTGATCGCCGACAATATCGTGGGCTTTGCCCGTGCGTTGCGCGCGGCCGGCATTCCGGTCGGGCCGGGCGCGGTGATCGACGCCATGAATGCGCTGCAGGTGATCGATATCGGCAATCGCGCCGACGTCTTCACCACCCTGGAAGCGATCTTCGTCAAGCGCCACGAGCATGCGCTGATCTTTGCGCAGGCCTTCGAGCTGTTCTTCCGCGCCGCCGAGGACTGGAAGCACATGCTGGACTCGGTGCCGCTGCCGGAGCATGCGAAGAAGAAGCCGCCGCCGGCCTCGCGCCGGGTGCAGGAAGCCCTCTCGCAGCCGTCGATGACGGAGCAGCCGCAGGCCCAGGAGCAGGAGCTCCGGCTTTCGGTGTCGGACCGGGAAGTGCTGCAGAAGAAGGACTTTGCGCAGATGAGCGCGGCCGAGATCGCCGAAGTGACCCGTGCGATCGCGCTGATGCGGCTGCCGCAGGCCGAGCTTCAGACCCGCCGCTACCAGCCGGATGCCCGGGGCCTGCGGCTCGACATGCGCCGGACGCTGCGCGCCAGCCTGCGCACCGGCGGCGAGATCGTCGATATCCGCAAGCTCGGGCGGATCGAGAAGCCGGCGCCGATCGTGGCGCTGCTCGATATCTCGGGCTCGATGAGCGAATATACCCGCCTGTTCCTGCATTTCCTGCATGCCATCACCGACGCCCGCAAGCGCGTCTCGGTGTTCCTGTTCGGCACCCGCCTGACCAATGTGACGCGGGCGTTGCGGGCGCGCGACCCCGACGAGGCGCTGGCGAGCTGCTCTTCCACGGTGGAAGACTGGGCCGGTGGGACCCGGATCGCCACCTCGCTGCATACGTTCAACAAATTGTGGGGCCGGCGGGTGCTGGGGCAGGGCGCGATCGTGCTGCTGATCTCGGACGGGCTGGAGCGCGAGGCGGACGCCAGGCTTGCCTTCGAGATGGACCGGCTGCATCGCTCCTGCCGCCGCCTGATCTGGCTCAACCCGCTGCTGCGCTATGGCGGCTTCGAGGCCAAGGCCCAGGGCATCAAAATGATGCTGCCGCACGTTGACGAATTCCGTCCCGTGCATAATTTGAGTTCGATCGAGGGGCTGATCAAGGCGCTTGCGTCGCCGCTGCCGCCGCATCACCGCAGCCTGATCCGCTCCGCAGCCTGAAAGAGGGTCTCATGCTCAACCGCGACGAGGATATCCTGAAAGCCGCCGAGGACTGGCAGAAGGCCGGTCACGGCGTGGCGTTGGCCACGGTGGTTGAGACCTGGGGCTCGGCGCCGCGGCCCGCGGGCTCCAGCCTCGTCATCAACGATGACGGCACGTTCTTGGGGTCGGTCTCCGGCGGCTGCGTCGAGGGCGCGGTCGTCACCGAGGCGCTGGACGTGATCGCGTCGGGCCAGCCCAGAATGCTGGAGTTCGGCGTCGCCGACGAGACCGCCTGGAATGTCGGATTGTCCTGCGGCGGCACTATCCGGGTCTTTGTCGAGAAGGTGGGGTAGGTCCGGTGAAACTCGCAACCCTCGCTGAGCTCAATGCCGAGCGCGCCGCGCGGCGGCCGGTCATCGTCGTCACCGATACCGACAGCGGCGAGCAGCGGCTGGTCAAGGCCAAGGATTTTGCCGCCGATCCGCTGCGCACCGAGCTCACCAGGCAATTGCGCATGGGCAAGAGCGGCATGGTGGAGGTATCCGGCAAGAAGCTGTTCTTCAACGTCTATGCGCCGACCGCGCGGCTCGTGATCATCGGCGCGGTCCATATCAGCCAGGCGCTCGCGCCGCTGGCGCGCTCGCTCGACTACGACGTCGCGGTGGTCGATCCGCGCACGGCCTTTGCAAGCCCCGAGCGGTTTCCCGATGTGCCCCTGATCGCGGAGTGGCCCGACGTGGCGCTGCCGCCGCTCAACATCGACCACTACACCGCGTTCGTGGCGCTGACGCATGATCCGAAGATCGACGATCCGGCGCTGCTGCACGCGTTCCAGCGCGACTGCTTCTACATCGGCGCGCTCGGCTCGCGAAAGACCCACGCCAAGCGCGGCGAGCGGTTGAGGGCGCAGGGCGCCAAGGATTCCGATATCGGTCGTATCCATGCCCCGATCGGACTCGCGATCGGCGCCGTCTCGCCGTCGGAGATCGCGGTCTCGATCATGGCGGAGATCACCGCGCAATTGCGGCTGCCTCCGAAAGAAAAAGAAGAAGCGGCATGAAGTTCGGTCCTGCCAGTCCGGCCGAGGCGATTGGCGGGGTGACCGTCCACACCTTGCGCCAGGGGTCGCTGGTGCTGAAGAAGGGCACAACGATCGGCCCCGCCGAGGTCGAGGCGCTCGACAAGGCAGGCGTTAAGGAAATCGTCGTCGTGCGGCTGGAACAGGGCGATGTCTCCGAGGACATCGCCGCTGCCAGCATCGCGCAGGCAGTCACCGGCGAAGGTATCCATGCCGAGCGCGCCTTCACCGGCCGCGCCAATTTGTTTGCCGCGCGCGCGGGCGTGCTGGTGGTTGATCGCGCCGCCGTCGACCGCATCAACAATGTCGACGAGGCCATCACCTTTGCAACGCTTGCCGCCTACAAGCCGGTGGTCGAAGGCGAGATGGTTGCGACCGTCAAGCTGATCCCGTTCGGCGTCGAGGCGAAATTGCGCGATGCCGCGGTGAAGGCGGCCGGTCACGGCGCGCTGCGCGTTGCCCGCTATACCATCAAGCGCGTCGGCATCGTCTCGACGCTACTGCCGGGGCTCGCGCCGAAAGTGATCGACAAGACCCTGCGCGTGACCGCCGAACGGCTGGCGCCGGCCGGCGCCAGCATCATGGCGGAGCGCCGCGTGCCGCATGAGGAGGCGGCGCTGGCAGCTGCGATCAAGGAATTGCTCGGCCTCGGCGCCGAGCTCGTGATCGTGTTCGGGGCGTCCGCGATCGCCGACCGGCGCGACGTGATTCCGGCGGCCATCACCGATATCGGCGGCGCCATCGAGCATTTCGGCATGCCGGTCGATCCCGGCAATCTGTTGCTGATCGGCAGCGCCAACGGCGTGCCGGTGCTGGGCGCGCCGGGCTGCGCGCGCTCGCCGGTGGAAAACGGTTTTGACTGGGTGCTGATGCGCCTGCTCGCCGGGCTGAAGGTGACGCGCGCCGAGCTGATGGGCATGGGCGTCGGCGGCCTGTTGATGGAAATCGTCACCCGCCCGCAGCCGCGCACCACGCCGGAGGTCGAAGACAACCGCAACGTCGCCGCGATCATCCTGGCAGCCGGCCGCTCGACAAGGATGGGCGGGCCCAACAAGCTGCTCGCCGAACTTTCCGGCAAGAAGCTGGTGCGGATCGCGACCGAGCAGGCGCTGGCGTCGAAGGCTGTTGAGGTCATCGTCGTCACCGGCCATCAGGCCGAGCTGGTCGAGCAGGCGCTGGCGGGCCTGAAGGTGAAATTCGTGCGCAATCCGAATTTTGCCGGTGGGCTTGCAAGCTCCGTCCGCGCCGGTATCGCGGCGGTATCCGACAACGCCGACGGCGCGGTGATTTGCCTTGGCGACATGCCATTGATCGATGCCGGCCTGATCGACCGGCTAATTGACGCCTTCGCGCCGGAGCTTGGCAATCTAATCGCAGTCCCCGTGGCCGACGGCAGGCGCGGCAATCCGGTGTTGTGGTCGCGCCGCTTCTTCAATGAATTGATGACGCTCGACGGCGATATCGGCGCGCGGCACCTGATCGCCAGGCACGCCGAAGCGGTCGCCGAAGTGCCGGTCGAGGGCGACGGTGCGTTCCTGGACATCGACACGCCGCAGGCGCTGGAAGCGGCGCGCAGATCCTGAAATCGTAGGACCTCCTACCCTTGGTCAAGGGCAGAGTAGTCTCTTTTTTCGCGAGAGTAGCGCCGTGCTCGATGCTGTCCAGGACGCTTCGCGCCGGCTGC
>Ga0307479_10002428_pt1 | contig 16941 bp, 7 predicted proteins | sample atmos_gasesECM4C_FD_203743 | JGI IMG/M metagenome (GOLD analysis project Ga0307479, IMG submission 203743) | Hardwood forest soil microbial communities from Morgan-Monroe State Forest, Indiana, United States - atmos_gasesECM4C_515 | ecosystem: Environmental > Terrestrial > Soil > Temperate... | reverse complement strand
TAGAGTGCAGCTTTCTCCACCAACGACGAAATAGAGGGATTGAAGCAGATGCGGAATCACCCGTTGACCGCCTAGTTTTTCACCAGTGCTTCTTGCAGTGCCCCCCTCAGATTCCACGTGTATGGCCTCTTTGACGACTGAATTTCGAGAAGTTTCACTTGCTCCTCCGGGTGTGAGGACTCCTTGCGGAGTCCAAGCTCACCATATTTGGACTTTTGGTTGGCCCCACTCCCCGAGAAACAAAAGACATGAGCTCACTAGGTGTTCATGCGCTTGGAAATAAAAACTCAGATAAGGGTTCTCCTCGTAGCCCTCTAGCAAGCTTGCAAAACCCTCCTCCGCGCTCCGATTCGCCTCGCGGTATTTGGAGGAAAGCAAGAGCACGTAGCCGAACCCTTGCTGCACCTCCCCCAAGAGGCGTCGATTCCCGGCTTCGCAAAGGTTCGCGACCAGCTTCCGACACTCCTCCATCTCTCCCGAATGCCATTTACCCGCGCACAGGCGGCGGTTGAGATAAAGGGCGCGTAGCCATGTCCACTTTTGCGTATCTCCCTCGCTGACTTGCGATAGAGCGTTGCCCGCGCGCTCCATTGCTCGTAGGTACTGATCAACAGCGCCGAAGTTTGCTAACGGTATCGACATATCCAGCAGCGCCCGCACTTCCACGTCGGCCAAACCGTAGTGAGCTGCCCGTGCAGCCAAAGCGTCGTAGGTTTCCACCGCGATCGAGGGGTTATCGGATTTGCACGCCTCGATGAATGACTTGGTGAGAGTGATCGAATCGGAAGATTCGCCTCTTGGGATCCAGAGTTGGAACGGGGGTGACGACGAGACGCGATGACTCGAGAATCTGCTGGGCTCCGGCGAAATCCATCGCTTGCTAATAGCACCTTTCGTCGTTCTAATGAATGAGACGAATCCGCGTTACAGTCACCTGAACCCGGCATTGCCAGTCATCTTGCGGTCCGCTACAGTCACATTCACTTACACGAAACCGCGTTACATCCAGCGGCGGACCAGGTGGAGGGGACGTTTTGAATGCCAGAGCGCAGTTTGTCCGGAAGATGGCGCGGAGGGTGTTGAAAGACAGTGGGATCGCTGTCCCGCCAGTCGACCTCATCGTGATCCTTCGCGCGCACGGCATTCAATACGAGGAAGTCGACGATTTCCCCGATGACGTCGATGCCCTGATCATTGAAGACGGGACAAAGGTGTACGCGGCTGTCAATTCCCGCCAGCACCTTCATCGGCGGCGATTCTCGCTCGCGCACGAGCTCGGTCACTACTTCTTGCACAGGGACTCGAACTTCGAGGAGTCCATCACCATCGACAGCCCGCCTTCCGAAGAAAGTGAAATCGGGACGAAACATCCAGCAGAGTCGCGATCGTTCCGCCAAATAGGAGGGCCCATGGCCGAAGTAGCAGAAAAACCGGTGCAGGAAGCGCATGGTCGGCACGAGTCCGTTCAAATCTTCGGAAGCCGACACTTTTGCCGGCGAATTGTTAGTCCCCTTGGAGATGTTGAAAGTGCATGTTCAGAAAGGAATACCAGAGCTGTCCAGAATCTTTATGGTAAGCGAGCAGGTCGTTGGCATCGCGATCAGCAAGAGCATGAAAGCACTATTTAAGTAGTTCTATACGTCCTCGACGCTTCAACTCCTCCTCCAGCTTTGATATGCAGGTTTGAACATCCTCTGGCAAGGCCGCCCGCTCCATCGACTTCTGGCGCATCTTGCGCGCAAAGGCATCCAAGGCCCGTTCCACGTCTTCCCCGCGTATGTCATGCCGAACACCACCATGCGAACGGGCTGTGGCCCTGTAGCTTTGTTTCAGGTTTGCCGTCTGCACCGTGGCCATGATCATCTCAGTGACTGCTCTTAGTCCCAAACGGAACAGCTCAATCACATCCGCAAGTTCTCTCGTCGGAAGTTGAACCGGACTCAAATCGCCTCTTTCGAGGCGCTGCACGTACTCGTCCGTTTTCTTCAGGCGTTCTGCGACGTTGGCTCGGGTCAAGTTCGCCTTTTGGCGTACTGCTTCCAAGAATCTACCGAGAGATAGGGACTTAACCTGCACCGCCTGTTTCGCTTCGACAATCGCAGCATCTTGCATCCGAATCCTGAGTTTGGCCTTAACCCGCGTTTTCGCGGTGTCAGAAATGTCTGGACACGGTTGTTCCAGCAGGCTGTCCACGATGGTATCGTTGAGCTCTAGGTCCAGCTCCCCCCGTCTGAGGGCGGATGCTAATAACTCATTCAGAGACTTTTCGTTCATTGTGGGGCTGCTCCTTCCGAAACGTCCGGCTTGGCGGCCTTCAGGAGTTTCTCCATGGCACGTTTGTGGCAAACCCGTGCGGTTCCTTCTGTCATGCCGAGCCACTCACCGATTTGTGCATACGGAATCCCCGCCGCCCGCCACTTCAGAAGCCACTGAGCGGGCTCGGCGAGGTCGGCCAATTCGCTGGTCAACCATTTGAGTGATTCGCGGTTCCGGCCGGCACACGCGCCGTCCTGACGCTGGCCGGATCCGAGGACCTCCTTGAACTCCACATGCTCAGGTTCTGATCTTGAAGCGCGATGGTAGTCAATGGCGCGATTTTTCGCGATTTCATAGATCCACGTGGTCAGTTTCGCCCGCCCGCCACACCGGAAAGTCCCGATCTTGTCATGGACGGTCATAAGGACATCGACCGATAACTCTTCTGCATCCGCCTCCGGAGCCTCAGGGCAGTTCTCCTACTAATCTCACCGAGTGGGCCTGCAGACGTGGGGCGAACGATGCACTCAATCCAGCCAAAGCAAAACAAATCAGGATGGGTCATTTGAGGGATGGCTTTGATATCAGGAATGTTGCTCTGGATACCAGACAGTCTTAGGTCTTGCCGGGAGAAGCTTTAGCAGGATGCTGCGGATCGCTTCGGTTGGTGTTCACCAGCATTCCAAGCTAACGTGTACCTGCGTTCGAATCCTTGTGGGCCTTCAGCTTTCATCTCCAGTCATCCTTGTCATGAGAGCCGAGAGTCGAGATTCGCCAATCACAGGCTCTTGATGAAGCACGTGCTCGATGGTCGCGATAATCTCATACTGGTTGGCAACGTGCCCTGTATTGTGGGGTTTCAACCGACAAATGCCACTCCAGTAGCAGCACACCAGAAGCGTACTAAGGGACCTCCTTGGGAGGAACATCCACAATTTCGTCGAAAGCCAACCCGCTTGAACCTTCGCCGCGTCCGACCTGCTTGCGGACCCGAAGCCACGTATAGACCTGTCCGTCAGTCCAGCGCGTTCGCTGAAACGACTGGATGAGGCGTGCTCCCGCGCGTGGCACTTCTTCCTCGTGAACGAAGTAAGGAAGCGGCTTGGCGAGATCCAGGCCTTCCCGCAAAAGAATGGTTTGCGGTCGCACTTTGACGGGAGGATCGGGATCGCCCTCAAGCACGCGAGGCATGGCGGCGCGCTGAAGCTGGATTTGCCGATTGTCGCCCGGGATGTGAACGGGAATGAAGGGAATCCAATTCTCGGGAACGGTGCTCATGACCTGATAGCGAATGAGCGCTTTGGCGTCGGGAGGTGGCACGACGGCCGCGCCCAGCAGATTTTCGAAGAAGGCGCGCGTTTCACGAGCGGCCTCGAGTCCGCGCTTGCTTTCGCCGCTGGCGAGGGGAATTGTCTGTTCAATTCCCCAGACCATGTTTGCGACTTCATCGCGCACGAGAAGAATTTCTTCCGTCGGCGCGCTCTCCTGAATTTTGGGAACGGTGGGCAGAAGGAGGAGGCTTGTGTCGGCGGGCGAATCCTGCTTTGCGCGGACGTTAATGGTGAACATGCTCCAACGCTGCCAGTCGGAGTCCGGGCCGCGATCGGCGCTTGGAATCCAGAACCGCTCGCCGAACGTGTTGGTCACCGCAAATCCAAGGATCGACGCGATGGCGCCGCTGGGCAAGGTATAAGGAATGACGAACCAGTCATTGGCATAGACCAAGGCGTACTCGATGAAGAGGAGCTTGGCGAGATCGGTGGTGCTGGCGTCGATATCGCCGAAGTTGGTTTTGCGATCTTCGAAAGACCACCAGCGCGTGTTGGGCATGCCGGAGAAGGTGACGGGCTTTGGAATCATGGTGCGGGGAGCATCCGGAGGGAGGCCGGTTATATCCGAACCGGGTTGGGGAGGAATGGTAGCGCCGGACTGATCGACGTCGAGGTTGTACCAGTCAAGGCGTCCTTGATAGTACTCGTCGGCGACGTAAACCTTTTCGCCGCCATCGGGGAGAGGAGCGGAGGTACGAAACTGGTATTCGAGGCAATCGGGGATCCAGGCGTTGTCTCCGGTGGGCGGCGGCTGGAAGAACTGGCGCTCAAACCACGCGATGAAGCGGTCGCGGCGGTCGTCGAGAGGAGCCTCGTCGCCCGATGCGACCGTGATGCCGTCATAGGCGTGGTGGGAGGAGTCGGCCTTGAGGTAGAGATAGAGCTTGGCGCCGTCCATCGCGCGACCCGCGACAGCGGCGAACCATTGCCAGACCTCAGGGTGGGCGCAGATGGCGGCACCTTCTTTCTTTGTCGGGTCGGGCGCGGCGATCCCATATTTATTGATGAATTTCTGTTCGTAGGTTCCGATGCCCTTGATGAGCGCCAGCCAGTAGCGGCCCATCATCAGGCGGAGGTCGAGAGCGATCGGCTGGCCGCCCTTGAGAAACGGGATGGGGCGGCGCTCCACTTTCGCTTCCAACGGAACATCGTTTTCGAACAATTGAGGAGCCTGGGCATCCGGCTGATAGAGCGTCAGGCGTGTTGTATCCATGCTTACTTTGGCGAAGACCGGCGAGCCGGCGTCACTGCCGAGGAATTCGCCCATTTGCGATTGCTTGGCCAGCAGCCAGAGCGCATCTCGAACCTCGGCGCGGAGAGCGCGTTCGAAGCTGACCGTGCGAGGGCGGCCTTCGAGGTGATTCCATAATGTGATCGATGGGAACTGACGCCTCTCAATGGCACTGCGCACATCGGCGATTTTCATTGAACTAGGCATGGGTGCTCTCCAGAGAACGGAAAACGCCGTTGGCAGCGGCCAAGGATGTGGTGATGGAAATTCCGTAGAAGGTTACTGCCATGATGGTGGCGGGGAGCAGACAAGAGTAAGGGGTGAAGTCGAGCTGACCGGGCTCGACCAGCCGCTTCTTGGCAAGATCGAGCGTCTCATTTACGCCGCCGACCAGATCCTCCCATGTCCACTCGCCGGTCGCACTCGCGGGCGTGACGAGAAGGAGAGATTGCGGAGCTTCGTTGTTGGGACGGTCGAAGTTAAAGGTGATCCCGGTCACACGATCGGTTGCCGGAACCACCTCGGTCCATTCGTCGAGCAAAATGCCGCACTGCCGGGTGGTTTTGTTGAAGGCAACCGGGTAATAGGCGGTGTACAGGACATGATCGCTGATGAGCGAATAGGTGGAGGGGTACTGCAATGCGAGCCAGGGTGCAGTGGCCTCGAATGGGAACTGGGCTGGGGTTAGTTCGGGCACTGGCCGTTTGAAGGCAGCGGTCAGCGACAGAATCTGCTCCCACGAGCGCATGTTCGGTCGGATTCGAGCGACGCCATAGAGCCATTCATCCACAGGGAAGTCAAGTTTTGCGGTCGTGGTCAGATATTTGGTCAGTGATCCACTCGCGTAAGCCGCGAGGGCGTTGGCCCATTCGTCGCCCTGATCGGAAGAAATGGAAAACTCCGGAAAGACCTGGAAATCAGGACCAAGGAGAGACTTCGCCGCTTCGAGCAGGGTGTTTACCTGGTCGCGGGCCGCGGCTGCGTTTTGAGCATCGGTCAAGTGGCCCTGGGTTGCGGCGGCGCGACCTTGAATCTCTTTTTGATGGCCCGTGAGGTTTGTTGCCAGATCCTGCGCTATCGCAATGGTGCGGTCTTCGAATGGCGTGATGTCGAACGGAACCGGGTCGAGATCCGCAGTATTGATCGCCTTTGTCTTCGCCAGAAAATTGGAGAAAGAGCGATCGCTCGTGTTCAGGAGGGCGACGAACTGGTTCGTTCGCGCCAGGAATATAGCTCGCATTGCGTTCAGATCATTGCGCAGCGTGACGGGAAGAGGCGGAGGAGGAGCGACAGTCGCGACAATCTCGAGTTCGGCCGCTTGCAAGAGCGCGAAACGCTCAGTATCGGGAGTTGGCAGCGGAAGCAGATCATACGCTGTGATTTGAGCGTCGAACGCTGTCAGTTTTGCTTTCCACCGGGTGACGAGGTCGGAGATCTTGCTCATGAGATCGCGAAAGGCCTGATGTTTCCAGTCGTGAGCGAATCCCCAGCCGGAATTGCCGATGTTGAAGCGGGAGGCGCGTTCGAGCAAGGCGACGGTCGAATCCAGGAAACCATCGATGGCGGCGATAATTGCGACACGGTTCGCCACTGTGTCGGCGAGAAGAGGGTTGAGTGTTCCGAGAAATGTCGTGATGTCTGAGTCGATCTTGTTCAGCTGGGTAAGAGGTGCCGTAAAGCGCGCGCTGTCGATAAAGACGCTGTCGTCGTCTTCGGGAGACGCTTGGTTGTGCTGCATGGCATCGGTCGCGCGCAACGGGCGGGAGCGGGTCACGATCAGCTTGACGCTGCGCAGCAAAGGCAAGGTTGCAAAGACGCTGATGTGTGTGGCGTCGCTGGTCATGTACTGAATGGAGAGCGTCGCGTCCGGGCGTGGCTTGCGCTGAGCCAGCACATAACTGAGGATGCGATCATCGAGTTCGGTCTGGCTCTGCACCTGATCGGGCTTGATCAGGCCGAAGAGATCGATGGGAGCGACGTCGAGTTTGTCGAGCGTCACCTTCTCCGACTCATCGCTGTCGTCAATGGGATCCTTCCAGACCACCTTGCACTGAATCTTGTCGAGCGGCGGAAGCGTGGCTGCCAGCCAGTCGTTCAGGGCAGGCTCGACGGTCGCTTTTGGTGTGGTGCTGACGGGCGCGACAAGGCCCGACTTGAAATGAATGCCGACTCGATGGGTCAGGCCGATGCCGCTCGGGGGAGTTTGAATGACTTCCGGCTCGGGTGGAAAATTTCCGGTTGTGTAGGCGTCGAGCGTGGCGGCGATGCGCTCGAAATTTCCCTGCACTGCCTGGTGAACGCCTTCGGCAAGGGCCAGGTCGGCAATCGCGTCGTAGATATCCAACAAGGCAGCGGCCTGGTCGTTGATCGCTTTCGCTTCGTCGCTGTTGGCACCCGGCATAATGGCGCTGATGGGGGGCTGGTCGGCTCCGAAAGGATAGGCGTTGTTGTTGGTCGCACGAATTTGTTTGACCAGCTTGTAACCGTCCATGACGTTGCGTGCTTCGATCGCTTCGATGGAAACATCGGGCTGCGTCTTGGTGGTGGAAATGGAATCGGAGGCGAGCGGGAAAGCCTTGCGCAACGGATAGATGAACTTATCGACCTCAACGAGGCCGAAATCGTCGTGCAAACCGCGCTCAAACTGATATCCGAGTAGTGCCCCAAAGCTCTGGCCATTGCGGATGCCCTCCAGAATCGTAAGTGCCGAGCGCACGCGATCGGATGAGAGATTAATGGCGAGCGTATCGGGATTCTGGTTGGAAGCATTGGCGGAATAACCGCTGCGCAAGACCGCGGCGGTCTCGGCGTGTGCCATCGAGGGAGCATGAATGTATCCCGCGTTGGCGGGATCGGAGAGGATTGGAGTTTTTCCCGGGAACTGCTTTGCCAAATCGTCGGGCAGTTGGACCGCATTCAGTTGGGCTGTTGACGGCTTCAGGTTTTCGATCCAGGCGTAGGCGCCAAGGTAAACGCCTCGCTGCGGCTTTTCTTCTTCGCCGGTCAAGTTGCGCATCACCTGCAATTGGTAGTGGACGAGCCCGAGCAGCCAGGCGTCATAGCGATACGTACAGCAGTCGATGTGTTCAGCAAAAGTCCGTTCGAGACTCGCCGTGGAGGCGCCGGCGAGTGTTTGCAGGCACTGTAGCTGATCGTTCAGATAGAAGGTCTCCGAGATGAGGCCGATGTTGCGGGTGATGTAATCGGAAACGAGGAGGGACGGGCTGGCCGTGATACGGGACTCCGTCTTGTACAGGGCGCCGAAACGGCTTTCGCTGGCAGTGGACGTTTCTGCGACGTGCACGAAATTCGGTTCAGGCTTCATTGCCTGCAATTCGGTCACGGAGAGGAATCCGGCGGCGCGGTGCAGAAAATAGCTGGAGTCGTAATAGCCGAGCATCAGCGCATGCCGAAGGTAGAGGTAGAGCAAGGCCTCGGGAGTCTTGTTGTCCTTGAAACCCTGTTCCTGGTAGATGGCATCGAGCGAGGTTTTGGCGGCGTCAATCAACCACTGGATGTAGTTGCGGTTGTTGTCGCTGGTATAGGCGCGAATCTGGTGCGACTCAGAAAGCGGGCGATCGTCGATGACGGTGGGAATCAGAGCGGCGTCGCTCATGAAAACATGGTTCAAAATGTCCGGCTTTGGGCCGTTGTAACCCAGTTTCGCCAGGAGTTGTACAGCACCGGCATCGAGACTGAGCGCCAGCCATGCTTTCCAGAAGTCGGGGCCAATGCCCCAGAGATTAATAAGGTTGTAGAGCTCAGGGAGACTTTCCGCATAGCGGGAATAGAATTCGACGGAAGCGGGGTGCAGTCCGACGATGTCGAGAAGAATCTGGTGCGCGTCGGGCGACGTACCGAAGTCGGACTTGCCGATCGTCGATACGTTCTGGCTCAACGCAGCCCAGTCCGCGTCAATCTTGCGAAGAACGGTGTAGAGCTGCGCGAGAAACGCAAGGGGATTGGCGAAAAGCGAGATGCCCGGCCTTTGGTTCAGCCATTGAATTCGCGAAAATGCGGTCGTAGGCAATATACCGTAGGGTTGGCCGCCAATTCGGACCGCGGGAACCTGCCCGCGCCCGCTCACGTAATTCGTGAAAAACCAGCGCGCGTTATCCACCGTCTCATCGCCGAAGATCGGCGTCAGCATCTTGTCCATCCAATAGCCAAGTGTTGCGGGCCAGAGCGCACACTGCATGGCGCGCGCCTGCATTTGATCGTCTCCGTTGCTGCCGTGTACGGTTTCGAAGATGGCGGGCTTGACGCCCAACAATTCGGCGACCCATTGGCCGTCGCGTTTGGCAAGCGGATCGGTGGTCGGGTTAAAGAGCGGAGCATTCTTGCGGTCGTCGAAGCTCTGGTCTGCGTTATCGAGTTGCGTATAGCCGGTGCCCTTGCCAGCGGTGTTGTGCGTTGGGGTTCCCTGCGGCACGAGGGAAAGGCCACTGCGGCCATTGTGATGATGCTGAAGAATCTGCTCCAAAGCAGATTGGGCGTCGGCATCGGATGAACTGAGTTGCAAACCAAGAACGAGAATTCGGGTGAATCCGCTCTCCGCCTGCGCGGCGGAAATGTTGATCTTGAGGCCCATGCCCGCGCTTACGGCGGCGTCGAAGTCAACGAGCCACTTGAGTTCATCGGGCACAAAAAGATCGGAGCCCTCGGCGTGAATCGTGGTAGAAGGATCGCCACTGGGATCGGGGCCAACATAGAGAGGGAGCTTGACCTGGCCGCTGATCGCTTCCATGGTGAGGGCAGAGCCGGTGTAGCCGAGGACGATGAAGCGATCGGCGAGATGGTTTACGACAGGAGCCTGTGACCAGGAGGATTGCCGCGTTGACTGATCCGGCGGAAACACGACGAAAGCCGTCGACAGCGCAACGTCCGATCTCTTCTTCGGCGCAACAGGTTTGTCGTCGAGGTTGTAGGGCGCAAAATCTGCAATGAGCTGAGCCGCGCGGGCTGCGCCGACAGCGGCTTTCAGTGCGGCAAGGGCGGCGTCGGATTTGGCGCGATCCCCATCCGCAAGCCATATTTTCTGCCAGTAGACCGTGATGGCAGCAGCCTCCGCGCCAGCGAGAGGAGTCTGGGTTGGTATGACGAGAATTTCGTCGCTTGCCGCAACCTTTTTCGGAGCAGGCAGCTTCGAGGGGGTGAAGTGGTCGACGATCCAGGAGGCACGTCCGGAGCCGTGCGCTCCGACCAAGCCACGCCACGCTGCCCGTTCGTCGGCCTCAATGCCCCCGGCCCGCCAGATGCCTTGCCAGAACAGTTTGGCATTCGCGAGTTCGCTGGCGGATAAAGTGTCTTCGAACGTATCAATCGAACAGTCGTCGGGATAAATGCGAACCCAAAGCTGGGCAACCTCTCCAGTCTTTACGAATCGGGTTTCAATTCGCACCGGCATCAAGAGAAAGGGAAGTGAGTCGGGGAAGCTGCTGACATTCTTGCGAGGATCGGAAAATGGCTCAAACGCAGCAAGAGCTTGATCCGCCGCCCGCCTGGCCGCCGACAATGCCTCTTGTTTGGCCTGCAGATCGGACGTGGCCTGCTTGAGTTGGGCGTTCGCGTTCGTCTGGCGTTCTTTTGCTGCGCCATCGCGCGGGTTGCTTGTCCGGGAGAGTTGATCGACGTGCGCCGCGGCTTTCTTCTTTGCCTCGGCAGCTTTTGCCGCGGCAGATCGAGCGTTGGCGAGCGCTGCGCGCGCTTTGGCGAGATCGGATTGGCTCTGGTGGAAAGTGGGCATGTCAGGATCCATTCCCCAACATTTCGTCGGCGTGCACTGCGACCATCACCGGGGCTCGAAACAGCAGGTACGCCCAGCGGGCGGCGCTGGCCTGCGCGGCGTCGACCGTCGAGTCGTCCTGAAACTGGGCTTTCTTGTCGTCGGCAGCTGGTGGCACGGCGAGGGCTACGGTGGTAAGACTGTTCGCCTGCAGGAACTGACCGGGCTTGATCCCGGGTGTGGCGTCGTCCCAGGTGACTTCATCAAAGACCTCGGGTTGCAGGGTCGGGCGCGTGAGTTCCAGTCCGAATCGTGGTTCTCCGGGACGCTGCTTGATGACAAAGAACCATCCGGGATCATCATTTGGATTTTTCCCGGAACCCCCTTTGGCCTCATCGACGGTCAGATCGAAACCGAAGAAATAAATATCGGGATCGACCTTGGCTTCATACAAAGGCATGCGGACGATATTTTGTGGGGGATGCTCCTCAAATGCGTCGTCGATGTCCTGCAGGCTGCGGGACTGCGAGAGATCGATGGAGTTGTCAGGGTTTCGGGCCCACTGCGCGTGGTGGGCATAGATCACCGCCGTGGGATACTTCTTCAGCAATTCACCGCGGATGAGCAGCACTGCCTGCTCCCCCGTTTTACCGGCGGGCTGACGATTGTTGTGCCGCCCCAGTAGTGAAGTGAGAAGCCATTTGTGGAGTTCGGGAATGTCGTAAAGCTTTTCCTTCAATTGGTCGAGGGGAAGATTGTCGACATTGAAATATCCGCGAACATCCCAGAACTGCCGGAAGTAGCTGCCGCGCTGATCGGTCGGGTATTCGCGCCACAACAACTTGCGTGCGAATTCATGGTTCAGGCCGACCATGTAGGCTTCGATGAACTTCTGATTCGTCTCAATCAACGTGATGCTGTTCGGCGGAATCAGGTTGATGTTGGGGAGGAACAATTCGGCTGAGATCGCTTTGAGCGGCTCGTACATCGGGAGGTCGATCTTGGGATAAGCCATGACTTCGCCAAAATCATCGCCGATCAACACGTGGATCCAGTCCGGGATGTTGATGAGTGCCAGGCCGCGACGGGGAATTGTGAGTTGAGGATCGACGGCAATCATCATGGTTGATGTCAGCGACTCGAAGTCGAGAGTGACGGGTTCCGGTTGCACCGACACTGCGCGAGTCGTGGTCAGAAGCGAATAGGAATCGCGCAACGCGGTCTTGAAGCGGACGCTGGTGGGACTGTCCGTCGCGCCGGGAGCGGGGTGGACGCTGGAACCGGGGTCGCTGAGCACGAATGTCGGATTCTTTGGGAGCTTGGCGACGTACTCGGGAGTTTGGTTGGCCTCCTGGATACCCAGCGAAGGAAAATCTGCGTTTTTCCACTTATTGAGCAGGATAAAAAGACCGACGCCAACCGCGGCAATCGCCAGCGCAACCGCAAGGCTGCCGGGGATGAGAACGAAGAGCAGCACCGCGACTACCAGTGCGACCACAAGTATTGCGTAGGGAAGCCAGGGATATTTTGCGAGCAGATCCAGAATCCACTGTGGCACTCCCGTGGGTTCGGCGGCCTGGGCGACCTCGTCGACGGTTGGCACCTCGGGTGACACTTTTTTCGGAGGTGCAGGACTTACGTCGCCTTGATTGACGCGGGTCAGCAGGTTCTGGCGAGTGACCTCGGGAGTGAAGGGGAGGGACGACATCAAACGCGCACCGGGCCGGATCACGCGCCGCATGACAGCCGAGGTGTAAACCGGAGGGACAAGGCTGGTGCGGGCGAGCGCGGGAACGGTGGTCGCACCCATCAAGACGCGGCGGGAAACCGGCGCCGTCCACATCAAAGCGCGCTCCGCATTGAACGTGGAGAGCGGGAGCAGGGATTGCGTGTGCCAGCGCCAGGAGATTTCTTTGGCAAGGATCAGGCGCCGAATGCGCGCGTTTGCCGCGAGCACGTCGCCAATCTGTTCCCAGGCGTCGTTCATGTACTCTTCGGCGTTGGTCTCGACGACATCGGTGCCGAAGGCTGCGGGAACGCGGAATCCGGGATCCAGATTGAGGCGATGCACCCAGTTGGTCGTATTGTCGGCGGGAGTTCCGTCCTGCTTGAAGAGCAGTCGCTGCGTCAGCGCGTGCCACCGCCCGTAAAGCGGCGAAGTGATGATGGGATCGGGATCGTCATCGATGCCGAGGCCAATGCCGGACGCAGTGTTGGCGGCCGCGGCGGTCTGATTCGCATAGTCGTCTTGCAAGTTTATGAACTTGGCGAGCGCGACTTCGAACTTGTGCGGGTAAGGTTGATCCCAATCTTCGTACTTCTTGCGTTCTGCGCGGTCGTCGTCGGAGAGATCGGCATCCGGCACACGCAGCGCCCCACCGAGTTTGAGGATCCCGCCTAATGCCGCATCGGTGATTCCGGGAATGTTCGATCCGGGATCCTGCACGTCCATATCGCGAGTGCCGACTCGCTTGTCCACCGGCTGAGGCTTAAGTATAGATACGAGATATTCGAAATCACCGTGATCGCCGGTGCTGAAATACCAGCGATAGTAGAACGGATAATTGCCCGGCTCCGGTTTTCCACCGTAAGTACCCCAGGCTGAGAATGTCGCGTTCGGAGCGGCATCCGGCTTCAGGCCAAGCCCGGCGAGGCGGCCGGTTTCAAACACGGGAACGAGGAAGGCGTGGTAACCAGTGTTGTCATCGAGACGGCGCGGACAAAGAATTCGCGAGTAGGCAAAATCGGGATTTTGGCCGAGGATCGCCTGTACGCGAGGCAGCACGGCGCCCATGTCGGGCGAGATGAGTTCACCGGGACTTGCGCCAAGGCTCTGGTTAAAGTGCACGTGAGACCACGCCCATAGCTGATCGGCCGGCGGGAAGACTGTCGCGTCGGACACGGTGATGAACGGCAGGGGCCGGTCGGCCGTCATCTTGCCGTCAGTGAACTCCTTTTCTGTCAGCACCACGAGAGCGATCCAGGGGCGGAGGTGGAGACGACTGCCATCGGGGGTAGCTGGAGTGTATCTCCAGGCAAAATCCTCGTCGTAGAAGTCGATGCCGGGCAGATAGTTCGATTCGAAGTTCGTGACCCAGCTGCGCGGCTCCAGTCGAACGATGGCGCGGGAATCCACGCCAATAATGTCTCCGGGCGAATAGAGCTGTACCTTCTGCGAGATCGGCTGCTGCAGTTCAGGGTTGCCGCTCGTTACCGGGTCTCCCGAGAGTTGTAGCGCGACGTCAATCGTCGCCCGAGTTTTCACAGCCGGATCGCCATCGGCCGAGGCGATCGTATTCGCCACGCCCTGACGCAGCCACGGAAGGAATGAGTAGGTCGCGATGGTCTTCATGGCGCCACCTCGAATTGAGGAAGCACATGGAGGGTCCCGGCCAGCGAAGGATCCATCACGACCTGGCGCGTGAGATAGTCTTGTGCCGCTGCCTGACTGGTAAATCCGGTGGCCGCTGCAGAGTGCGCGCGATTGTCCGCTTGCGTCGCGACGGTGTAGGTTTCGGGTCCGACTTTCACCTTGTCCGGGTAAGGCTGAGTCTGATTCCTGCGGAAATTCGACAAGTTGGAACGCGCGACGCTTGCCCCCGCGAGCAGGTGGAAGAAGAGCGATCCCGTGTAATTGAAGAACTTGCGGAAAGTGCGACGGAATTTCGTATCGATAACGGTCAACTCGTACCGGACATTACGCGTAATTGCAGTGCCCGAGGCATAGACATGTCCGCTGGCGGCAAGCGCAATGCCGCTATCCATGGGGACATAGGCGGGTTGCGACAGCTTGGACGCGTCGTCCATGTTCCGGAACTGGGCGGGCGCGAACTGCTCCTGTAGGGTTTGGACTTTTGCCATGCCACCGCTGGCGACATCGATCGAGAGCCGGTTGGCGTCGTTCGGCTGCTGATTGCCAAACTTGTCGAGCGTGAGATCAAGCGGGACTGCGCGCTGGCTCACATTCAGCGTGCCGACCGGGTGGAGCACCATCGCAGACTCGCTCTCGTCGAGCTTTCGGAGCGAAACCAGCAGGTTCGATCCAGCCGGCAGGATCGCGCGCCAGTTACTGGTTTTTTGGAATTCCGCGGAGGCGATCGGCATGACCGCAACCGGCGGCAAACTAGTATTCCGGCTATCGCCCCACGTGAAGTCGATTCCGATATCCACGGAAAAGAAGAAGAAGGAGAGCGAAGCCGTTCCGTGAGCGTGCCAGGGGGTCGGGCCTTCCAGAGTGAGGTCAATATCGATTCCGTATACGCCGAGGCCAAAAACACTCACCGAGAAAGAGGTGGAGATTTCGACGGTGAAGTGGAAAGGCGAGAACTGGATAAGGGCATCGAAGCCGGAGTGGCCCTGCACGCTGAGCGCGTCGAATCCGAAAAAGTATTCCGAGTGTGAGCCGAATTGAACGGTATTGGTGGTGACCGCAAAATAACCGTCGCATCGTATCCGGGCATATGACTCGTTGATGATGTCGACTTCGATTCGGTGTGGAATCGGAAATGGAAGGGGCGGCGGATTGAACTTAGGGTGGAATCCGCCGACTGAAATAACAAAATTCGAATCCGGCCCGTAAGCCATGAGAACGCCCATCTCGCCTTCGATGGTGATGAAGAGGATGTGCGAGTCGTAGAGTGAGGCAAAGAAGTAGATCCTTTGTTTGTCGAACTCGAGGGCGCCCGCGAAGTTGACTTGGAGAACAAGGATGGCAATCTCGTCGGCCGGAAGCGCGAGTTTGAGAACGCCGAGAATGGCGATACCCCCAGGAGGGATCTCGATAATGACGCCCAGCGCGAGGCTGATGAGGGTTGGTTCTCCCCATCCCAGTTTTGCCATCGGCCCAATGAGGAAGATTCCCTGCTGCGGCGGGAAGATGGCGCGCAAATCGCTGAGGATACGCGTGGCATTAACGACGACATCATGCGGGAACATGATGCTCTCGATCGCGTCGTTGCGAATGCCGTCCATGAGCGGCTGGAACAGCATGCTGCGGTTGAGCCCGAGCAAACCGCCGACCGCCAGCAGCGTGAATCCGAAACCGAGCTGAATACCCGCGCCGAAGTCAACGGTAATAATGATGAGCAGGGAAAATCCGCTCGTGCCGTCGGGCATCTTGGTATTGATCAGTCCGATGGCGTGCAGCGACAGGAAGTCGGCGAAGACCAGCTCCAGGGCTCCGGCGTATTCGCCCTGGTCGGGATTGAATGATAGAAAACCCCCACCCTGGATAATCCCAGCGTCGACCGAGAGGCCGACGCCACTGGGCGGCTTGAAACCAAGAGAGAGGTTGACCGGGCCGAAGTTCTTGTCCGCGCCCTGCGAAAAGCCGATGCCGAGCAAGATGCCGACGCGATCGACGGAGGCGGCGAGCGGACCGAGTTGACCGGTGATGGCCGCGGAGGCTTCGAGAGAAAGAGAAGCATCAGGATTGATTTTGACGACGAGATAGAGCGTGTCGAAAGTCGCGATCCCGAGCTGCTGATGCATCGGGATCGAGACCTCCAGGCCACCGGCGGCCTTGATGACCAATCCTTCCCGGAGGCGCCACTCCAGACCGAGGTCGAACGTACCTTTGATATTGGCATTCGCCAGCAGAGTAGCGAGGAAGCCGTCGGAATCCTGGGACCCTAAGGTGAGAGTGAGCTGCTTAAGCTCGGCAAAGACGCCGGGATCGATGCTAATCCCGCTGGCGGTGCTGGCTCCGATAGTTAGCTCTGCTCCCGCACCAAGGTTGTTGGCCATTAACTGAAGCAGATCGTTACCGCCGATGATGGTGACCGGGCCAGCCGTTGCGTTGCGATTGAAGGTGAACGAAACCGCTCCGCTAGCGGTGCCAGCTTTCGGCGTGGCGGAAATGTCGAACGGTGGCTTCAAACGGAAGACGATGCCACCCGAGACGGCCACGTCCGTCTTGAAGTCCATGCCCCAGTCGGATGAGAACTTGATCCGATCATCAAATTTCTTGGAGAGGTCCGTGGAAATGTCGAGCATGAGTGCGGGTGGACTGACCGAACTGTCGGTACTCCAGCGTACAGGACCGTTTTCAAAGAAAAAGTCCCCGCCGCTCTTGTTGAAACGGGCAGAGGTTTCGCTCGGGAAAAAGCCGAGAGCCGCCTGCATGATCAGAGAGGGATCGAAGGATGGCGTACCCCAGCCATAGACATTGGCGAAATGCGTAACCGGGTCATGGAAGAGGTCGCCGATGCGCTCAAATTTGAGTTCCTTCTTTATGTAGCGTGTGGCGTTGGGAGAGCCGCTGGCGGGAACGACGCGCCAATCGAGCACGCCCAGCAGGCGGAGCAGGAAGGCAAGCTGGGGCGCCTGGGTCTGAAGCAGGTTGCTGACGGAAAAATCGACGAGGCGGCGCACGATCAGGCTGGTGAATGCAGTGACGG
>Ga0307479_10002427_pt1 | contig 16948 bp, 15 predicted proteins | sample atmos_gasesECM4C_FD_203743 | JGI IMG/M metagenome (GOLD analysis project Ga0307479, IMG submission 203743) | Hardwood forest soil microbial communities from Morgan-Monroe State Forest, Indiana, United States - atmos_gasesECM4C_515 | ecosystem: Environmental > Terrestrial > Soil > Temperate... | reverse complement strand
GCAGGCCCTTGAATGACTTCTTGTGCTTGAGAATCGTTACCGCATCCAGCAAGGCCTGCGAAGGATGCTCATGCATCCCATCGCCGGCGTTGATGATCGGGATATCGAGATGGGTCGCCATCAGGTGGGGCGCTCCCGCCGAGGGATGCCGCATCACGATGCAGTCCGCGCCCACCGCCCGCAAGGTGTATCCAGTGTCGATGACCGACTCGCCTTTCTCGATACTCGATCCCGACGACTGGACCAGCGTGGTCATCGCGCCAAGGGACTTGGCGGCGAATTCGAACGACGATCGCGTCCGAGTGGACGCTTCGTAAAAGAGAAGCACGATTCGCTTGCCCCGCAACAGAGGACGCGCTTTCTGCGGATTCATCCGGCGCGCCAGCTTCAGCAGGCCCACGATTTCTTTCGTGTCGAGATGTTCGATCCCAAGCAGCGAACCGCGTGCGGGCTTATTCATCGAGACAGATTTATCTACAAGAATGCAAACGGTGCATCATACGCGGCGAGCGCGGACGCCGCAAGAGCTGGCGTCTAACGCACGGCTTTCAGCCTCAGGCAAGGAAAAAGTCGCCCTTCGGGCGACGGACAGCCGAGGGCGGCTGTCCCCACATAATCAGGCAGGGATGCTCTCTGGCCGCGTTTGCGTTTACAATCCTTGCGGCAACCGGCCATCGAGAAATTCTGCTGCCTTCCCAAAGTCCGATCTCTGTCGCGGTGGTGGGCGTGGGCGTCTTTGGACGAAATCATGCCCGAGTCTACAAGGAACTGGAACAACAAGGGGAACCGGTGCGGCTGCTGGGAGTGGTCGATCCGGATATTGCCCGTGCCGATGCCGTCGCGCGCGAGTTCGGATGCAAGGCATTCGGCTCGGTCATGCAGTTGGTCACCACCCACAGCGAGGTGCAGGCAGCCTCGGTCGCGGCGCCGACGGTGCAACATCTTCCGGTGGCGACGGAGTTGATGAGAGCAGGCGTCGACGTTCTCATCGAAAAGCCGCTGGCAGCGGATTTGACTGAGGTAGAGCAACTGGCGAAAGTTGCAGCGGAGCATAAGAAAGTGGTGCAGGTCGGACACCTGGAACGCTTCAATCCGGCAGTGCAGGCAACCTTGCCCATCCTGACGCAGCCGATGTTTTTCGAAGTCCACCGGCTGAGTGTGTTCACCCCGCGATCGCTGGATGTGGACGTCGTCCTCGATCTGATGATTCACGATCTCGATATCGTCCTTGCTTTTGCCAAGTCTCCGGTGCGGGAAGTGCGGGCGGTAGGACTTCCGGTGCTTTCCGGCAAAGTGGACATCGCCAACGTCCGGCTGGAGTTCGAGTCCGGCTGCATCGCCAATTTCACCGCCAGCCGGGTTTCGACGGAGCGCGTGCGCAAGCTGCGATTCTTCCAGCCGCGGCAGTATGTCTCGCTCGATTACGGGCGGCAGGAAGTGCTGGTATTTACGGTGGGTTCCGACGGCGCTTCGGCGGGGACACCATCGGTTAACCCGCAGATTGGCGTTAATAAGATCCCGGTAGCGGCGGAAGAGCCGCTGCATGCGGAGTTGAAGTCCTTCTTGCGCGCGGTGCGACAGAGGTCGAGCCCTGTCGTGTCGTTGGAAGACGGCAAACGTGCACTAGGACTCGCGCTCGAGATTGTGGGAGCCATTCGCGCGCACGGGAAGAAGGTGGGACTAGTGGGCATGGCAAAGAATTAGGCCACGAGTTTCCCCCGTTCCGCTCGGCTTCGCCATCGCGGGGACAGCCGAGGCGGCTGTCGCTACGTGATTCCTCCCTCATTTACATATGTTTACATACCTAAGGCGCGCCTGAAATCTGGGGAAGCAGAATCACGGGAAAGATGCGAAAATAGAGACACCTTGGTTGTAGAGCAGCGCGCATCGTTGACAGCACTTCCACGACAGCCGGATGCAACGCCGCGACTGCATTTCGTGTCTAACGACAGGCGGATACAGCTAAGTCCTATTAGCTAAACCAACGCATGCCGATCACGCAAATTCCATTCCAGGACCCAGTCGCTCCACCTGAGAAGACCCAACCCGAGCAGTTGGGACTCTACGACCAAGAGGACTGGGAAACGGCGTACCGCGAGCTGGACGCCCGGGTGCCGCACCTGCTGATCCAGTTGCAAGACGATTTGCAGCGCTCGCGGCGGCGGGAAGCGGCGTGGATTTCGATTATTGGGCACTTGCTGATATTCATCGTGCTGTGGAACCTTCCACTGATCGAGAAGACTGTTGGGTGGCATCGCACGGTGGTTATTCCGGTGAATCCGTTGCAGGACAAGAATGTCACGTATCTGCCTTTGCCGCCGGACGCACAGAAGCTAACGCGCAAGCCGAACACGAACGTTGCATCGGACAAGAATCGAATCGCGACGTCGAGGCACCCTGAGCTGGATCCTAAGGAATTGCGGAAAATTCTGGCGACGCCGCCTCCAGGTAGGCCGAGCCCAAGCGGCCCATCTGCGGCACAGCCTTCTCCGGCGCCGCAAGCGATGGCGCAGAATTCGCCATCGATTCAGCAACAGCAGCAGGCGACGCAGCGTCCGCAATTTGAGAGTAACCAGACCGCACAATTGCAGACGCCTCCCCAGCCGAAGAATTCATTCAGCAAATATGCGGGCGGGATGACTGCTGGTTCAGCGATTCAGCAGGCAGCAGAAGCGGCGGCCGCGAATCGAGGTGCGGGCGGAGGCGGGCAGGAAGGCGACTTCGGACTCAACACCGGTGCGCATGGGCGGCAGTACGGCGCTTTCGACATCCTCAGTGACACGCAGGGAGTTGACTTCGGTCCCTACCTGGAGCGCATCCTGCAAAACGTGCGGGAGAATTGGTATCACCTGATTCCAGAATCTGCCGAGATGAAGAAGGGAAAGCTGGCGATCGAGTTTGCAATCACCAAAGATGGAAAAGTTGCCGATATGAAACTCGTATCTTCCTCAGGAGATGTTGCGCTCGATCGGCCGGCGTGGGGCAGCATCACGGCATCGAATCCGTTTCCGCCACTTCCCAGCCAGTTCAACGGCCCTTATCTTTCGCTGCGGTTTCGCTTCTATTACAACCCTGACAAAGCGGACCTGCAGTAGGGGCCCAGAGCAGACCCGTCGTTTACCGTTTTTCTCGCCGCATCTTTATTCGTCTCAAGAAATCTGATAAAGAGGATGGCAGAAGATCGCGTGGAGAAAATACCGGTATTGTTCGTCGGCCATGGATCGCCGATGAATGCAATCGAACACAACGCGTGCGCCAACTTTTCGACCTTTCCGGCGGCAGTCCTTCGTTACTGTTTCTGCTCGATGAACTGTTGCAAGGGACAAACTCAAACGACCGCCGAATTGGGGGTGAAGGAATCGTTCGCGCTCTGCTGAGCCGCGGATCGATTGGTCTGGCGAGCACGCACGACCTGGCATTGACGAACATCGGCGAAACGCTGGACGGCCAATTGCAGAATGTCCACTTTCAGGACGAGCTGGCGAACGGCAAAATGACGTTCGACTACACCCTGCGAGAAGGGGTGGTAACCAAAAGCAACGGCCTCGAATTGATGCGATCGATCGGACTCGACGTATAGTCGCTACCACACTCGACATCGATTCTCATTCACCATCGGCTGACCGGCTTTGCAATGAAACGCCTCCTGGAATTGCGGCATGTTGGAGACGACTCCGTTGGTGCGGTACTTCTCTGGCGAGTGCGGATCGATGGTCGCACGCATGCGTTTGCTTTCGTCGCGGACGTGGCCGCACCAGCTCTGACCGTAACCGACGAAGAAGCGCTGGTCCGGAGTCAAGGTATCGATAGGGTCGAGCTTCTGGCCCTTTGTGTCGTCCTTCCACGCCAGGTACGCGAGTAGAAGTCCGCCCAGGTCGGCGACGTCTTCGCCCAGAGTCAGCTTGCCATTGATCTTGATGTCGTCGATGATCACGTACTTCGAATACTGGTCAGAGATGCAGCTGGCCCGCTTCTCGAATTCCTTTCCGTCCGCTTCCGTCCACCAGTCCCGCAGGTTGCCCTGGGCATCGAACTGGCGGCCTTCGTCGTCGAATCCGTGAGTGAGCTCGTGGCCCACGGTGCCGCCGGTATCGCCGTAGTTTGGCGCGGCGTCGGAGTTGGGATCGAATGCCGGAGGCTGCAGCACGCCGGCCGGGAAGTTGATGTCGTTCATCTGCGGGTTGTAATAGGCGTTCACAGTGGGCGGAGTCATGTCCCACTCGCCCTTGTCGACGGGCTTGCCGATCTTTCCCAGTTGCCGATCAAATTCGAACTGGCGCGCGCGTTCGACGTTGCCGAGATTGTCTCCGCGGACGATTTCGAGTTTCGAGTAATCGCGCCATTTGTCGGGATAGCCGATTTTGTTGGCCATGGCGTTCAACTTGGCCAGCGCCTGCTGCTTCGTGGCTGGAGACATCCAGCTCAGGCTGTGGATGTCTTGCTCCATAGCGCCACGAATCTCTTTGACAACGGCGAGCGCCTGCTCCTTCGCTTTGGGACTGAAATACTTCTCGACATAAGCCTGCCCCAGAGCCTCTCCGAGATAGTCGTCGACGTATTCCGTGCAACGTTTCCAGCGCGGCTTCAACTCTTCCTGACCCTGCAACGTCTTTCCGTAGAACGCAAAGTTCTCGTTCAGGAATGGCGAGGAAAGTTGCGGGGCGCTGGCATGCACCAGGTGCCAGCGGAGATAGGTCTTCCAGTCATCCAGGCTGTCTTTTGCAATCTCGCCATTCAGGGTCTTGAAGAAATCCGGGACAGCCACATTCAACGACGAGATCGAGGGCAACCCGACTTTGGTGAAGTAAACCTGCCACTGGAATTCCGGGGAAATCTTCACCAGTTCGCCGCTGGTCAACTTGTGATCCAGCTTCTTGGGATCGCGCCGATCGACGCGAGTCATCGAACCTTTCGCCAACGCGGTCTCGATGCGCATTACCGTTTGCGCCTCGGCAACGGCTTTGTCAGCACTGTCGCCGAGAAGTTGAAACATCTTCTGCACGTGGGCCACGTAAGCCTTCCGCAACTCCTCCGACTTGGCGTCGGTCTTCAGATAGTAGTCGCGGTCAGGAAGACCGAGTCCGCCCTGATCGGCATTGGCGACAACCTGGCTGGCATCGCGAAGGTCCTGAATGGACTCGAAGCGGAACAGCACATTGTCGGTTGCCATGGCCGAGGCAACGTCGGCGAGTTCGGCCTTCGAGCCGATTTTCGCGATTCGATTCAGTTCCGGCTTGAGTGGTTCGATGCCTTTGTCTTCGACGGCCTTCTCGTCCATGCACGAGGCGTAGTAGTCCCCGATTTTCTGGTCCACCGGCTTTCGACCCGGATCCGGTGCGGATGCTGCCTCCAAGATGCTGCGCAACTTCGTTTTGTTCTCGTCTTCCATCTTCGAGTACAGATCCCACGATGCCTGGTCGGGCGGAATCGGATTGTTCTTGATCCATCCACCGCACGCGTAGGCAAAGAAATCGACGCAGGGATCGATGCTGCGATCCATCGCAGTCAGGTCAAGCACGGGTGTGTACTTCTCGGTGCCGGCTTGCTGGGCATTCGCCAGACCAAAGCAGAAGACGACTGCGAGCACAATCATGCTCATACGCAGAGTTGCCATGTAGGACTCCCTCGCTGGATAAAAGCAAATTCCGAGACCCCAAAGTATAAGCTTTGAGGCGAGAAAATGTGTCGGTGCAGACGCTCAGGTCTCCCGGCAAACAGTGCCCGCAGGTCCGGCCACGCTTTTCTTACCGGCTATCCCTTTCTCAAATGAATGGAGCCGTCGCTGGTATGGATTGTCAACAGGCTGCCGCCGCCGTTGAGCTTGCCGTGAACATCGTTCTGGCGAATCTTTCCTTCCGTCGTGACCGGCATGTCGAGATCGATGTGGCCGTCGCTGGTGTGCAGGTCAACATCCGCGGCGAGGTCGCCCGGGACTTCCAGAGAGACGCTGCCGTCGCCCGTTTCCAGCCTCCAGTTTCCGGTTAACGAGGATCCGTTCCTGGCGTGCACGTCGACGTGTCCGTCGCCGGTCTTGAGCGCGAGTTCGTCGAAACGGCCGCTGGCCTGTATGTGGCCATCCCCGGTCGTCGCGTGCAGTTTGCCATCGACGCCGTCGAGGTTGATGGAACCGTCTCCCGTGTGCAGGTCCATCTCGCCCTTAAGTCCGGCGACCTCGATCTTGCCGTCGCCGGTGCGCAGGTTCACTTTGCCCTCGCGCGGCATCTGGATGATGATTTCGACTTTGTGCGATCCCCAGTCGACGTTGAAGTTGTGATGGGGATAGTGCACGTCGATTTCCACCGAATCGCCGGTTTGGTGTTCTTCGACACGAATGCCATCTTCGCCGATCTTGTAGCGGGTAGTGATCACCTTGGCTTCGATGGTGTTCTGGTCCCAGGTGGTGACGCGGATGTTGGCATCCGAGGTTTCGACACGCAGGTCAGGCTTGCCGCTGATGTTGTAGGTTTTCGACCATTCGTCAGCGCGGGCGGGAAAAACCGCAATCGCGAAAGCGAAGATTGTCAGTGAAAGACGGACGACAAGAGATTTCATGGAGTCCTCCGGCGGGGAGACACACCTTGGCCCCGCCCTGTTAGACGTGGTTACGGGGAATCGGTGAGGTTGGTTCCATCCAACCGTTTTTCGGGTGAAACGGGGCGAAGATAAGCAAGCCGGATCAGCGTTCGTTCTGAGAAGGGCAGGTATAGCAAACCGGCGCTGGCGGCGAATGCCGCTCCCAGGCCAATCTTCTCCATCAACAGAAACGGCGCGATGGCCCACAACTGATCGAGCGCCAGGACGAAGGGGAAGATGCGGCGGAATTTTTCGTCCAGACGCTGGTAGTCGAAGCCTACAGCCGAGAGGAGATAGCAGCGCAGAGGAATCCCCACACCGGCCGTGACCATGACCGCTCCCGAGAGAGTGTCTGCAGCCCAAAAGGGCAGAAAAGAGTCCGCGATTCTTTGAATTTCGTGCAGGCGAAACAAGGCGGCTAGATAAAAGCACAGATACATCACTTGGATGAGCGCGAAGAGTCCGCGCGTCAGGCTGCGACGAGGGATCGGGACCTCGAGTTCCGGATGAAGGGTGGCCGCAGGTGGAGGAGCTTCGTGAGGCAAAGATTGGGCGGGAGTACCGCTCTCTGCGGCAGCGGTATTCGCCGGTGGCGCCTGAACGGGGGGCTGCACGGGAGCGATAAATCGATATCCGCGCCGGGCGAGAGTCTCGACGTAGCGGGGGCTCGAGGCGGAATCTCCGAGGGCTTCGCGCACTTTGTTGATGGCGGTATTCAGGCTGTGATCGAAGTCTACGAAGGTGTCGGATGCCCACAGTTTCTCGCGCAGCTCTTCGCGAGTCACCACGTCTCCCGCGCGTTCCAGGAGAAGAGTCAAGACCTGAACCGGCTGGCCCTGCAGACGGAGTTTCACGCCGCCCTTGCGAAGTTCGCCGGTGTTGAGGTCGAGTTCGAAGACACCAAAACGCGCGATTCGGCTGTTGTTTGGCTGCACGGCCATGTATGACGCCGTAGTTTAGCACCGGGGGAACTTCTTCTCCGCGGATTCACACGGATTTCGCGGACCCTCTCGATACGTTTTCATCAGTTTTGATCGGCGTGCACCCGCGTAAGAGAAGCGGTCTTTTGCGACCGGGGAGCGACAGGTGGAGATACAATAGGCGCGTGCTGACGCCAAAGTCCGAACAAGAGGCCGAGCATCGTCACCATCGCCATGCGGTGTATGCCTCGGAAACCACTGGGCTGCTCCTGATTGCTTTTGTGCTGCTTGTGCTCACTCTGATCCGATACTGGCATGAGATCCATTGGAGCCTGCGCTGAACGTGGCTCCCGAACCTGCTGAAACCAATTCTTCTGATCCGTTGCTGGTAGTCATCCTTGGACCTACTGCCAGTGGGAAGACGGCGTTGTCGTTATCGCTTGCCGAGGAGTTCCACGGCGAGATCGTCAACTGCGATTCGGTCGCAATGTACCGCGAGTTCGACATCGGGACAGCGAAGCCGAGTCTAGCTGAGCGCGCCCGCGCACCGCACCATCTTTTCGATTGTGTCGATCCCGTGCAGGATGTGACTGCCGGGGAGTATGCGCGACAGGCACGGCAGGTTTTGCAGGAGATGAAGTCGCGCGGGCACTTGCCCATCGTGGTCGGCGGGACAGGATTGTATCTGCGGGTCTTGCTGGAAGGGCTGTTTGTAGGACCGCAGCGTTCCGAAGAATTACGGAAACGGCTGCGGGAAAGGGCGGTCCGGCGAGGCTTACCGTATCTCCACAAAATCTTGTCGCGTTTGGATCATACGACCGCGGAAAAGATTCATCCCAACGATACGCCAAAGCTGATTCGGGCCATCGAGGTATGCCTCGCGTCGCGGCAGAAGGTGTCGGAACTCTGGCAGCAGAGCCGTGATCCCTTGCAGGGATTCCGCATTCTCCGCCTGGGGCTCGATCCGGATCGCGCTGCGCTGTATGCGCGAATCAACCAGCGCGCCGAGCAGATGCTTCAAGGCGGTTTGATCGAGGAAACCAAAAAACTGATTGAGAAGTATGGTCCCCGGGCGCGTCCGCTAGGCTCGCTGGGATACAAGCAAGCTGCGGAATTTCTGCGGGGAGAACTAACGCGCGAGAACGCTCTGACGATGATTCAGCAGGCGCATCGCAATTACGCCAAACGCCAGATGACTTGGTTCCGGCGCGAACCTGAAGTGATGTGGTTCCGGGGCTTCGGAGAAGATCCACTGATTCAGCAAGCGGCCGCAAAGGCGATAGAATCCGCTCTCCACTCCTAAGGCTCCGTCTCAGAATCCCATTTCGAAACACGCGAGCGGAAATCCGAAGTGCTATACCTGACACCGGAATCGCCCTCTGCTATCGTTCCTGCATGCCGAAAATCTTATCTGTGCCGCTTCTTGCCCTCGTTCTCTGTGTGTCTGTATCTGTATCTGCAAAAGACAAGCAACAACATCCAAGTCCGATTCGCCCCAGCAGTGCGGGCGACAAGTGGGCGGAGAAGACGCTAAAGAAATTGAGCGTCGATGAAAAAGTCGGCCAGCTTTTCATGATCTGGTGCCGCGCCAGCTTCTTGAATTTAGAGAGTCCGGAATACCTGGAGCTGCGCGACGCCATTCAGAAGTATCACGTCGGGTCCTTCGCCATGACCGTCCACGTGGACGGACCGCTTCTCCTGCGCACCGGGCCGTACGAGGCCGCAGAGTTGCTCAACCGTTTGCAGAAAGATTCGAAGCTGCCGTTGCTGTTCGCTGCGGACTTCGAGCGAGGAGTCGCGACCCGGCTGGTCGGCACGACCAACTTTCCGCACGCGATGGCCTTCGGCGCAGATGGAAAGCTGGAAGATGCCGAAGCCTTCGGCCGCATCACGGCGCAGGAAGCCCGCGCTGTCGGCGTGCACTGGAATTTCTTTCCCGATGCGGATGTGAATTCGAATCCCGCCAATCCCATCATCAACACGCGCTCCTTCGGCGAAGATCCCAAGCAGGTCGGCGACCTCGTTACGGCCTACATCAAAGGCGCGCACGCGAGCGGAATGCTGACCACGGTAAAGCATTTCCCCGGCCACGGCGATACAGCGACGGATTCTCATCTTGGAGTCGCCAGCTTGAATGTGGACCGCGCCCATCTCGAATCCATCGAACTGCCGCCCTTCAAGCAGGCGATTGCCGCCGGCGTCGATTCCGTGATGGTCGCCCATGTCACGGTCCCGGCGCTCGATTCCGATCCAAACCATGTGGCTACCATCTCCAGCAACGTGGTCTCCGACCTGCTCGAGAAGCAACTCGGATTCAAAGGCATCATCGTGACCGACGCTCTCGATATGGCGGGGCTCACGCACCTGTTTGCCAATGACATTGGCCGGGCCGCGGTTGAGGCCTTCAAAGCCGGCAACGACCTGCTGATCATTCCGGCGGACTTTCCTGCTTCCTACCAGGCGATGGTCAGGGCGGTCTCGTCCGGCGAGATTTCCCGGGAGAGGCTTGATCGCTCGGTCCTTAAGATCCTGAAAACAAAGGGAGCGCTCGGGCTTAATGATGCCCGCACGGTTGATCTGAAGACCATCGCGAGTACCGTCGGGAAGCCCAAGGAGATCGCGTTCGGCCAGCAGGTAGCCGACGCTGCGATCACCCTGGTGCGTGACAACGGGAAAATGCTTCCGCTGAAATCGAAGGGAACTGCGAAGGGGGCCCTTCCGTATATGACCAAAGAGGAGACGCATAACGACGTCGTGGCCGTGTTGTTCTCGGACGACGTCCGTTCGGAGTCGGGCCGCGCGTTCGGACGCGAGTTTCATGCTCGCATTCCGGACTCGCGCGTCATTTACGTTGACCCAAGAATTGCCGCCGGTATGAGCGATGAAGTCCTCAAAGCGGTCGATCCGGCGCAGACGGTGGTTGCCGCGGTGTATGTGATTCCGACACCGGGCAAGGTCGGGAACTCGGTCGGCATGGCCGACGCAACTGGAACGCTCTTGCAGCAGATGCTCGATCGCGCCGCACAGAAGACGGTGGTGGTTGCCGTGGGAAATCCTTACCTGGCCAGCGATTTCCCCAAGATCGAAAACTACATGTGCACATTTTCCAACGCAACGGTTTCCGAGGTGGCGGCGGTTAAAGCGCTCTTTGGAGAGATTCCGATTCGTGGGCATCTTCCGGTCTCGATTCCCAACATCGCACAACGCGGCGCTGGATTGGAACGTCCGGCGCAAGTTGCCAAGTAAGGAGCAGGCAATGGGCAGAACTAAATATCAGATGGCTGACGTTGCATTCCTGATGGTTGCAATCCTGTTGCTGTCAGCGTGCAGCATCAACGTGAAGAAAGAGAAGAACGGGCAGGACAAGCAGGTCGACATCAGCACGCCCGTGGGCGGCATTCACGTCAGCAAGGGAGTAAACCCGGAAGATGTCGGCATTGCGGTCTATCCCGGCGCGACCCTGAAAGAGGAGGACAACGGCGAAAACAAGAGCGCGAATGTGAACCTCTCGAGTTTCGGATACGGATTGAGAGTTGTCGCGCTGGAATATGAGTCCACAGATTCACCCGAAAAAGTGGTAGCGTTTTACAAGGGTCAACTCAAGAAATACGGTGATGTACTGGTGTGCCATACGACCGGGATGAACGTGAACGCAGGCATCAGGAAACACGATGACAGCTCCCATGAACTCACCTGCGAGGGCGACAACGGCCACAATATTGAACTCAAGGTCGGCACAAAAGAGAATCAGCACATCGTCGCCGTCCAGGCATCGGGAAGCGGCTCGAACTTCTCGCTGGTGTATGTGCGCACCCACGGAAAAGAAGCCGAGATTTAAGCCACTTCGGTTCTGGGGTCTTGAGACAAGATTTCGGTAGCTACGTAATTGAGCTTTGAAAGGGCGCGGCTTCGGCCGGTGCCGTAAAGTGGTTTTAGTGGAAGAGCGGCCCTTCAGGGCCGCGTTAGCAGTCCAAGATGGAAAGGCTTTAGACCCTGGGATCACAGGACACTGTTGGGAGGATTATTTATGCATCGTCATTTGGCAATTTCGCTGGCTCTCGCCTTGGGAATAGCCGCCCCCGTTCTTTCTCAGGACTCAGCATCGAAGGACAAGAGTCTCGACGTTCGCAGTTCGGTTGGCGACCTGCATGTGGGTAAAGATGCCGACGCCAAGAAGGTCGGCCTGCCGCTCTATCCCGGCGCGCGGCTCAAATCCAGCGGTGAGGACCAGGACCAGGCGAACCTGAGCATCTTGACCGAATCTTTCGGGATGAAGCTGGTGGTCGCTAACTACCTTTCCGACGACGCTCCCGTCAAACTCCTCGACTTCTATCGAGATAAGTTGAAGAAGTACGGAAAGGTGCTGGAGTGCCGCTCCGCGAAACTCGGAGACGTCTCCGGGCACGATGATGATAAAGATTCCAATAAGAGCAAAGAGCTGAAATGTGACGAGAACTCCGGCCCGGTTACGGAATTGAAAGTCGGCACCGAAGACAACCAGCACATCGTGGCCGTCGAACCCGGGGAAGGCAGCAAGGGCTCCAAGTTCGCGCTGATCTACCTCCACACACGCGGACAACAGGGTGACATCTAGCACTCTACTTAAGAATATCGGCGCAGCCCTGATTTGAAAGGGCACGGCTTCGAGCCGTACCGTTAACCACCGCAAAATTGACCCGGCTTTAGCCGCTGAGGAACGCTTTCGAGCGTCGAGAGAGAGTTCTTGGCAGCCTGCTAGCTTGCGCAGCAAGGTTCGCTCGCCATAACCCAAAAACGGCACGCCACAGTTGCACGCGCCGTTCCGGTGCGATACTTTCAAATTCAACCAAACCTTTCATGGAAGAACCCTGTTACAAGTGCGGCCAGATGCTGGAAGAGGGACGGGTGTTTTGCCCGCACTGCAGGGCTCCGCAAATCCGCGTAGCCGTTGCCGAACCTGTGGCGGCAATCTCCGCAGACGGCGCTGTGCAGCCGGGACAACTGACGGCGTCCGAAACGGTGCCAATCATCGCAGTACCTATGCGCTGGGACCAGGCTGCGCAACCGTGTGCCGTCGCCGCTTTCATCGCTGCGCTGGGCATGGTATTTCGGTTGATTGTTCCCGTGATCGCAGTGATCGGAGCAGGATTCCTTGCCGTCGCGCTTTATCGCCGGCGTAATCCAGAAATCGCAGTTCGCCCGCGCACTGGAGCGCGATTAGGAGCCATCTGCGGGTTCTTCTGCGCTGGCATGACAGCAATCCTGGGAGCGTTGCGTGTTGCCATCCTGCACGAGGGAGGTAAGATTCGGGCCTTCCTTCTTGATGTTGTTCAGCAGCAGTCCGGTCGATCTGGCGAGCCGGAATTTCAGGCCTCTCTCGATTTCTTCCGATCCCCCACCGGTCTTGTCCTAATGCTGGTGTTCTTTTTTATCGTGGCATTGATCCTATTCATTCTCATGGGCATGCTGGGCGGGGCTCTCGGTGGTGTCGGTATGGGCCGTCGCGACCGGAGTTGATGGCCACCTTGGCTTCAACCTGCGGCATAATTTCCCGACAGCCACATCAACCGAAAGGACCACCCGCTACATGCGCACGATTGCCCTTCTCACCATCTCGAATATCTTCATGACCTTCGCCTGGTACGGACACCTCAAATACCGTGACGTTCCGCTATACAAAGTTGTCGTCGTGAGCTGGTTGATCGCCTTCTTCGAATACTGTTTCCAGGTTCCCGCCAACCGCATCGGCTCCTACGAATTCACGGCCGCCCAACTGAAGACGATTCAGGAGGTCATCACCTTGACGGTGTTCGCGGTATTCTCCGTGCTGTATCTGAAACAACCGTTGCGCTGGAACTACCTCGCAGGATTCGCCCTGATCGTGGCTGCGGTAGCCGTAATCTTCAGGAAATGGTAACAAGGGGAGCAAGTGGGTAGCGCCGGCGTCCCCGCCGGCTGTCGAGAGGGCGTCTCGCCCTCGCTTCCCGAGGGAGCAAACAATGCTGCGCGCTTAAACCACGCTCCCGGAGCCGCCGTGGAAGAGCGGCCCTTCAGGGCCGCGTCAACGAAGTCAAAAGGTTTTGAGGCTTTAGCCCCCGTGGGAATTCCGCTTCGAGAGGTTAGCCTTCTTCAAAATCGCTATCTGCCCCGCATGATACAACTCATGCTGCGCAATCCCATGCAGCATGTGATAGAAGTCATACCGCTTCCCCGGCACCTGATCCCGCAAGCGTTTGTCCGACAACGCTGCGACGGTCTCGACAAGCGTGTCGTGCGTGCGTTTCGCCATCGCCACAGCCTCGCGCCATGCCGATTCCGTCGGTGCAGGTACGCGGGGAAAATTCGCCGACCCCTTGAGCTGGCACTTCTCGCCGCCCAGCCGCCGCAGTCCAGCCCGATCCCACGCCGCTATGTGTAATAAAAGCTCCCAGATGCTGTGAACGGCCTTCAGCGGCCTGGCCGCTGCCGTAGTCGCATCTACATCTTTCAGTAGCTCCAGCACCGCCGGGCCATGCCACGCGCTCCCGTAAAATGCACGCTGAAGCTGATCGCCAATCCGGGAGCCTTCCGATATTCCCGCTTTCTCTTTCATCTTCATGAATAATCCCCACCAGCGGCAATCGCGATCCCCGCCGCATCCGCCGCCTCAATCACCCTATCCCCATCCAGCAGCAGGCACTTGCCCGCATCTACCGCCAAACACGTCGCTCCTGCTGACTGCATCACTTCCATGGTCTTCACGCCGACCACCGGCACGTCGAACCGCATATCCTGATTCGGTTTCGCAATCTTTACCACCGTTAAGTCGCGGCTCAGCGTGGAAGCGCCCCCATGCAGCGATCGCATGATCTGCCCCGCGCGCTCGATGGTCGCATCCGTTCCCTCCATCGCCTCCACCGCAACGCAAGCCGACTCCGCGATCACCACCGTCTGCCCGATGTCATGCTGCGCCAACTCGCGCGCCACTGCACGCCCATACTCAATGTTCTTTTGTTCCTGCTCGGTCGGATGCCGTCGCGTCACCACGCCCGGCTTCACCAATAGCGGCTCCAGTAACCAAGTGGATTTCTCCAGAGTAATCCCTTCATCTCCGAGGACTTTCGCCACCGCGCCCAGCAGAGAATCCGTATTGCGGGTCGTCAGTGAAAGCAAAAGCTTCGCCAGTCTCCAGTCCGGGCGGATGCTCGAAAAAATCTGCTTATGCTTCACCTGCCCCGCCATCACCGCGCGCCGGACGCCCTCCCTCTGGAACGTCTCGATTAGCCTGGAAAGCTCGCCTAGCGATAACCAATGCACCGCCACTGCGCCGCGCGATTCAATCTCCGGAAACGTTTCTTCCTTGATCGCGGCCACAACAACTTCATATCCCTGCGCCCGCGCTGCATCCAGCACGAGGAAGGGAAACTTACCATTACCGGCGATCATGCCAATCTTTTCTCGCTGAGAGGGCATACAGTAAGGCGCCGAGTCAGTCTAGCATTTGGCGCTGGGGAAGAAATGCAGCAAGCAACCTGCGAGTCGACAAGTCCGCGTGCGCTGTCGTAAGGATTTGCACAGGATCAAGCCGCTGGTCTCACCAAATGCTACTTGTATTTGTTTTGGGCGATGGTAGACTCGCGCCGATTTGTGGTTTCACAAGCTGGGAGGAGTCTACCTATGAAGACACCGCTGAAAACTTTGGCAGGTCTGGTGGTAATGGGTTTGCTCATGCACGCCCCCGCCGGGGCCCAGGATGCTTCCTCGCGGCCAAGTCCGCGCACCAACGGACAAAACTTTCACGCCCTTCAAACGGTCAAACAACGCCGAACTATTCTTCCGCCCGACACTGGTCCTCTCCTTTACAACGGTGGCCCAGTGATGCAAAACGGCGTGACACCTTATGTCATCTTCTGGGTGCCACTGAAACTGCAAAACGGGACGACGACTTCAATGACGACTCACTACCAGACCGTTCAGAAAAATATGCTGGGCGACTATAGCGGCCACGGCATAGACAACAACAACACGCAGTACTACCAGATCGTAAGCGGCAAAGCAAAGTACATCCAGAACAAGGGAGCGGCGGCTGCCATAACTTACGTGGATACCAACCCCTTCCCTGCGTCCGGTTGCAGCGATTCAGCGACCCCCGGCAACTGCATCACCGATGCCCAGCTGGAGGCCGAGATCTCGCGCGTCATGACCCTGAAGAAATGGACCGGGGGAATCACCAAGATCTTCTTCGTCTACACACCAATCGGGGAAGGGTCATGCTTCGATTCCACCAGCAGTTCCTGTGCCTATACAGCCTACTGCGCCTACCACAGCGCGTTCGGCACGGTCGCCACGCCGGTCATCTACGCCAACATGCCTTACGGCGATCCGAACTACTGCCAAAATCCGGGGACACCGTCGCCGAATGGCGATATTCCCGCGGACACGGCAGCCACCGCGGCCAGCCACGAACTGACCGAGGCAATCACCGACCCGGAGCTCAACGCCTGGTACACGGCTGCGGGGAGCGAGATCGGCGATCTGTGCGCTTACAATTACGGACCCTTCTACAACTGGGACAGTGGCAATGCTAACCAGATGTGGAACGGCCACTTCTACATGCTGCAGACCGAGTACGACAACAACCAACTAAGCTGTGTGCAAGTCGGGCCGGGCCCAGAGTAAACGCAGTGTTTTCCATAGCAGGATAATAACCAACAATGTTTGGCACAGCTGGAATCACCCTGATTCCGGCTGTTTTGTTTGCTCTATGATCCTCTCTGGTTAGTCGGGGTCGCCCATGAACATTCTGAGAGGCCAAGGGTCAGAAGTTCCCGATTGCTGTTGATATCGCTATTAAACCTATGACCCGCGCCCGCCACGCTTGATCCCTTGAAGGTTCACCGAAGACCTCGTTTCGATTCTCAACAGCGCCGACCCGCGCGAAGGAAAGCGCGACGTCGCGCATCTTTTCCGTCCGCCTCCCACGGGTTATCCCGCGGCCAGCCGCTCACTTCTTGACCGGCGCTGCATACCCCTGCCAGACATACTCCAGTGCCTCGGGAAGTGTCTGTTGTTTCACTGCCCGGTCCACATGCCCGGCGGTGCGCGCAAATACAAATTGATAGTGATATCTCTTGGCCGCCAGCACCTTCGCCATCTGCTCGTTGGCGAGCACCCAGTCGTGCATGTTGTCGCGCATCACATTCGGATTGAACAAATCCCGGTCTCCAACTTCCATCCAGATTCGGATCGGCTTCACCGGGCTTTCGGGAATGAGATGCTCGTGAAATTCCCATGCTCCATGCGGTGTCTGCGGACTGTGAGGCCACTGCTGGTTGACGAATGTTCCCGAGTAAGTAAGCACACGGTGATAAAGCTCAGGATGGTACCAGGCCATAATCAACGCGCAAGAGCCGCCTGAGCTGCCGCCCATCGTCGCCCTCCCGTCGGGATCCTTGGTGAGCTTCACGTGCGCTTGAGATTCGACCAGAGGCAGCACT
>Ga0307479_10002426_pt1 | contig 16954 bp, 14 predicted proteins | sample atmos_gasesECM4C_FD_203743 | JGI IMG/M metagenome (GOLD analysis project Ga0307479, IMG submission 203743) | Hardwood forest soil microbial communities from Morgan-Monroe State Forest, Indiana, United States - atmos_gasesECM4C_515 | ecosystem: Environmental > Terrestrial > Soil > Temperate... | reverse complement strand
ATGCGTTATCTGGTTCGAGCACGAGTTAAGGCTGGTCGTGAAGCCGAACTATTGGAGGCAATCGAACGGGGCAGGCTCGGAGAAGGCTCGGTTGCCGAAGGCGAGTATCTTCGCAACATGAAAGATGCGCGGCTGTATGAGGACCAAACGACGCGCTGGGTCGAGGTGTGTTATTGTCCGAGTCCACTCCTGGAGGAGCGGCCCTACTGGGAGGAATTTTTCGATCTGACTAAGGTACAGGATGCCCACGATCGCCGCCGCTGTAAGGATGAAAATGGGACCGAGTCCTGGGCATGCAGTACATGCGATTGCACCGAAAGGCTCGAGCAACGTCTCTCAGAGATCGGCGAATCGTTTCTTGACGTGCTCCACCGAAAGGTCAAGGCCGACTCAAAACAGAGGTATGCAGAGCGGTCAGCAACAAATGACTAAGTCTGTCGTTTAGCTTTGCTTCCTAAGCCGCTTTTCTTCCCCGCCCTCGGCTGGCTGCAAAGCGAGTAGAATCATCCAAAGAGAGTCCCCCAAGTTGATGGCAATTGGAGTTGAGCTTGCATCTCTTTTTGCGCGCAACTAAGTCTGCCGAAACGAGCCGCGATCTGGCGCGCTCAAGGAAAGCGACCCTCTGTTTTTCGACGCTGATCTTGTCGCTTTGCCTTTTCGTCGGATTGTCTGTTTTTGTCTCTGCGCAAGATTCGGGACAAAACGCCGCGCCTCCTGCTCTTGACGCCTCGCGCATAATGCCGCTCCTCGATCAAACGCTTACCTGGTACCGGCAAATGAGCGTCGTCCAGCAGATCGCGAATGATCCCAGCGAAGTAACGATTGTGACCGATAACCGGCAACTCGCGACCCAGATCGTGCGCCTGAGCTTTGATTTTGCGAGGGCAGAAGCCGACGCGATCACCAGCACTCAGCGTTCGACTCCAGTTCAGACACAAACTGGAGGCACGCCGGAACAACAAGCAATGGTGAAGGCCGAGGATCAGATTGACCAGGAGATCAAAACCGCCGAGACGGAACTGAATTCGCTGAAACAGAAGCTTGCGACGGCTACGGGCAGGCAGCGCTCGCTTTTGGAGTCCCAGATCGCACAAACCCAGAGCGAGATTGAGCTTCAAAAGACACGCAGGGATGCTATCCGCAACATGCGGGAGTTTGTTGCCGGCGCCGGTGGTGAGGCAGGCGGACTGAAGGGGCAGATCGATGCGCTTGCCGCCTCGATCCCAGCAATCGGCGCGGCGGGAACTGCCACCGGAAATCAGCCGAGCGCGAAGGACCAAGCCAACACCAATATAGAAGCCGCTGCAAGCGAACCCACCGGCATCTGGAGTCTCGGGGCCGGGCTTTTCGATATCGGTCATAAGCTCAACACCATTAATAGCGCGATCACTCAGACGCAAAGCCTGGCGCAAGCGTCCACCGATTTGCGAACGCCGCTGGCGAATCGATTGCGCGCACTGTGGCGCGAAGCGGACCAGGTCGCGAATCAACCGCCGGCCAAGGATCCGGTGGCGGCTGCGGAGCAACGGCAACAATTGGATGGACTCGGAACGGAATTCAAGCAGCTCGCGGCGATTGCAATTCCCCTGAGCAAACAAAGCATCTTGTTTGGGCTGTACCAGAAAAGTCTCGAAAACTGGCACAGCGAAGTAAGAGGCGATCTGAAAGACATCCTGGAGCGCCTCCTGGCGCGGCTGGTGGTTCTGGCGATAATCATTGGATTGGTCCTGGTCCTTGGCGAAATCGGAAAGCGGACCATTTTTCGCTATGTGCACGAGCCTCACCGCCGGTATCAATTCCTGCTGCTGCGTAAAATTGCCTTGGCGGTCGCGATTACGATCATCGTAGGTCTGGGCTTTGCGAGCCAACTGAACTCTGCGGTGACGTATGCCGGCCTGCTCACGGCAGGAATCGCGGTGGCGTTGCAAAACGTGATTGTCGCGGTCGTCGGCTACTTCTTCCTGATTGGCCGCTATGGAATTCGCGTTGGCGATCGCGTACAAATCAGCGGCGTGACCGGAGAAGTGGTCGATATCGGGCTGGTGCGCATGCAGGTGATGGAACTGGGAGGAAGCGCGGCGGACACGCCGACCGGGCGCGTGGTCGCCTTCTCGAACTCGGTTGTGTTCCAACCGACTGCGGGCATCTTCCGGCAAATTCCCGGCACGGATTTCGTCTGGCACGAGGTCTCACTAACCTTGGCTCCGGACAGCGACTTCAAGGCAGTCCGCGAAAGATTGCTCAATGCAGTGGAAAGCGTGCTCGCCGATTACGACGAGGAGTTGGAAAGGCAAAATCGAGCCATGGAGCGGAATTTGCTTGGCGTCGCGGACGGCGTTCTCAAGCCAAATGTCCAACTGCGGCTCACGACTTCGGGGCTGGAAGCATTGGTCCGTTTCCCCGTGGATTTGCGCCACGCGGGAGAAATTGACGAACGGGTCACACGCGAACTGCTGAAAGCCCTCGAGCAGGAACCAAAATTGAAAATGGCGGGCTCGGCGCCGGCGATCAGTTTGCATACCGCGGCCGGCGCTAGATAAGGCCATTCCGCACTCAAACTGCCGCACAGTACTCCGAACTGTACCGCGGACTGCGATTCAGGCTGTTAGCTGCGACTGGGTCGCCGCCAGTTTCAGGATTTCCGCCAGATGGAAAGCTCTTCGGCCCGCCAGTTGCGCGATCTGTTCGCGGCAACTGAAACCATCCGAAACAATTAGAGTTTCCGGAGCAGCTTCTCTTATCGCAGGCAAAAGAACCCTTTCGCCTATAGCGCGAGAAATTTGGTATTTGTCGCGCTCGAATCCAAAGGAACCGGCCATTCCACAACAGCCAGAATCGGGAGAATTCAGTTCGACGCCCATGCTTCGCAGCAGGGCCTCTTCATCGGCAAGGGTCATCAGCATTTTGTGGTGACAATGCCCGTGCAGCAGCACTTTTCGATGAAGCTGCGGAGGCTGGTAGTCCCGAGAACGCAAAAACTGGCTCAGGAGAAAAGTTTGGCCCCGCAGGCGCGCAGCGCGCGCGTCTTCGGGAAAAAGTCCGCGCAGCTCGTCTCGAAACACCGAAGCGCAACTTGGCTCCAGCACCACGATTGGTACGCCTGCGTCTATTTCAGTCCCCAAGCTCTGCATGATTCGCGCGAGATACTCCTTTGCTCGATCGAGCATCCCAAAATCGTAGAGCGGCCGGCCACAACAGAAGTGCCCCTGCGGAACCGTAACCTGAAAGCCTGCTCCTTCCAAAACCTCGAGCGCCGCGCGGCCGGTTTCCGGATGAAAGTAATTCGTGAACGTGTCCGGCCAGAGAATCACTCTGTGGTCATTCGCGACGCCTGCCGTTTCGGTGCGAGAGTCTCGTGTGGCCGAACTTTTTCTTGTGTTCACCCAACTTTGAAAAGTGAATTTTGCGAAGCGCGGCAACTTTCTTTCACTCGGGAGGTCCAGCAACGAACGAAGGAGCTGACCGAAGCCGGGCGCGCGGCTGAAAAAGTTTGCCGTGCGGGGAGCGACCGATGCGAGTTTTGCCCAGCGGTCGATGGCTCCAAAAAAGTGGGCGTGCAACGGACGCCTTTTGCTCTCATAGTAATGAGCGAGGAATTCGGCGCGATAGGTGGCGATATCCACGTTGGTTGGGCATTCCGACTTACAGGCCTTGCAGGAAAGGCAAAGATCCAGCGCCTTTTTGACGTGTTCATCTTTCCAGGCGTCGCGGACCACTTCTCCCTGCAGCAATTCAAAGAGCATGTGCGCGCGCCCGCGAGTACTGTGCTGTTCTTCGAGCGTAACCATGTAGCTGGGGCACATGGCGCCGGCGTGCGTCTTCCGGCATTCACCCAAACCCACGCAACGCACTGTCGCTTTGGCAAAAGAACCGCCGTCGTCGGGAAAGTGAAAATGAGTTTTCGATTGGTGCGGCTTGTAGTCCGCTCCTAGGCGAAGATTTTCCGTGGGCAAATAAGCATTCACGACCTTATTGGGATTCATTTTGTTACTCGGATCCCAAGCAGCCTTGAATTCGCCAAAAGCCTTTACCAATTCAGGCCCAAACATCTTTGGCAGCAGCGCGCCGCGCGATTGCCCGTCGCCATGCTCACCGGAAAGCGAGCCGCCGTAGCTGACCACGAGATCCGCGGCGCGCTCCACGAACTCACCGTAATTGCGAATGCCGGGTTCGCTCTCCAGGTCGAAACTCACGCGCATGTGAATGCAGCCATGCCCGAAATGCCCGTAGAACGCGGCCTGGTAGTTGTATTCGTCGAGAAGCTTGCGGATATCGCGGAGATAGGCGCTCACTTTTTCAGGAGCGACCGCAGCGTCATCCCAGCCTTCCCATTCAGGCGGCGCTCCCGGCGCCGCTGCTGCCGCGCGCGCACCGGACTCGCGTATCTTCCAAACCCACTTGGCTTCGCTATCGTTATAAAGACGAACGTCGGGTTTTCCAGGGGATTGTCTGAAGACGTCCGCAAGTTTGAGAGCCAACTCTTGAGCCTCGTGCGGATCATCGCACCCAAATTCGACCAATAAGATTCCTCTACCGTCAGGAAGCAATTCGAGATTGGGCGTGCCCTTCTTTCGGAGTCCATCAACGATGCGGCCCTCAAATCCTTCCAGACCTATGGGGCCAAATTCCAGGATCGCCGGAACCTGTTCGGCGGCGATGAAAACGTCCGGGTAGCCCAATCCAACCAAGGTTCTGTGCTGGGGACTGTGAATCAGCCGCAGTTTGGCTTCGAGTACCGTGACACAAGTGCCTTCGGTACCAACAAGGGCACGCGCTACGTGGAAGCCATTTTCGGGGAGAAGCTGATCCAGATTGTAGCCGGAGACGCGCCGCGGAATTTTGGGATAGCGCGCGCGAATCAGCTGGCTATATTGATCCCGAATCGCTCGGAGCTTTGCGTAGATGTCGCTCCGTCGGCCACCCTGAGCAATGATGGAATAGAGCTCTTCTTCTGGGGTCGCGCCAACCGTCAACTGCGTGCCATCGTACAGCAAAATGTGGAGCTCCTCGACGTTATCCACGGTTTTGCCCGCGAGCAAGGAATGAGTGCCGCAGGAGTTATTCCCGATCATTCCGCCCAGCGTGCACCGGCTATGCGTAGAAGGATCGGGGCCAAACGTCAGATGGTGAAGCTCGGCGCGCTCACGCAAGCGGTCTAAAACCAGCCCGGGCTGAACGCGCGCGATTCTGGCGTCCTGATCAATCTCCAGAATGCGGTTCATGTATTTAGTGAAGTCCATCACGACCGCCACGTTGCAGCACTGCCCGGCAAGGCTGGTGCCGCCTCCTCGCGGCAAAACCGGCGCGCCATATGTCTTGCATGCGGCTACTGTGGCGATCACGTCGTCGCTGTCGCGAGGAATCACCAGCCCAATGGGAATTTGGCGATAGTTGGAGGCATCCGAGGCGTAAAGCGCGCGACTACCACGGTCGAAGCGTACTTCGCCGTTGACCGTTTTTTGGAGTTCCCTTTCCAGTTCCGCTGCCGCGGCAAACGAATCCACAGGCTTGGCATGGGAGCTGAGCGGGAGCGGAGAAAGTTGTGTCAAAGAACTGTTGGGAGTCGAGGTTACAGGGTTCATGATTAAACAGCGGGCTGCACTGCAGGACTCGCGGCTGCGCGCGGCTCGGAGGGCATCTCTTCAATTTTCATCCAGAGCGCGATTATTGCTCCAAACAAAAGCAACGCCATGCTGCCCACAAACGGCAACTCCCAGTTGCCTGTCCGGTCGATGATCATGCCCGCCAAAACCGGCGAGATAATCGCGGCGAGAGCCGATCCGGAATTCATAAAACCGCTGGCAAAGCCGGAAAACTTCGGAGCAATATCCATGGGAATCGCCCACATCGGCGCAACCGTAAACTCCGCGAAGAAGAAGGCCAGGCTCAGGAAAATGGCGGCGGAGGTCAAATTGTGAACGAGCATGATGGGGATCATCATGACGAGCGAGCATAAAAACCCGAAAACCACAAGATTGCGACGCGCTTTTTTGCGATCGCCGGTCTTTTCAAAGATGCGATCGCTGACGATTCCACCCAAAACGTCGCCTAGCACCCCACCGAGAAAAACTCCCGCCGCAAAGAAGGCCGAATTATTCAGACGCAGCTTGTAGCTGTGCAGGAAATACTGCGGAATCCAAGCCAGGAAAAACCAGAGCGTCCAGCCGTAGCAAAAATAAACGACGGTCGCCAAAGACATCCGGCGGGCCAGCCGGAAAAATGGGACCGGCTCGGTCTTATGGGCGTCACGCGAGCGGTGCTTTGGGAGCATGGCGAGCTCTGCAGGCGTAATCGCACGATGGTCCGCAGGGTTGTCACGAAAATACCAGCCCCAGAGGACTGCCCAACTGAGGCTTGCGATTCCGAGGACAACGAAAGAACCACGCCACGCCACAAGCAAAATCAACCAGGCCACGAGCGGAGGCGTGATCATGTTTCCGACCCGCGCGGCCGAATGCGTGATTCCCTGCGCGAATGCCCGTTTTCCCGCCGGCATCCATGCGGACATCGCACGGGTTGCAGTGGGCAGGGCGGACACGCCAATGCCGAGCATGACTCGGCCGAAAAGCATCGACGGCATCCCATTCGCGAGGCCCATGAATATGGTCGCTGCGGACCAGATCACTGCACAGATCGTGAGCGCCAAACGCGGTCCAACGCGATCGCTGATCCAGCCGCTGATGATCTGGAAAAGCAGATAAGGATAAGCAAAAGCGGAAAAGATCCAGCCCAGGTCGGTGTTGTTCAGGTGCAACTCGTCTTTGAACGCAGCCGCCGCAGTGCTTACGTTCACTCTGACGATGTAATTGATGGCGTACATCAGGCAGAGCAAGATCAGAACCGTCGTGGTGGCCGGAATGCCCTTTGCTTTCGGTGCGGCTGCTGTTTGTGATTCGTGCACCTTATGCTCCGCGCATGGATGCTAATTGAATTCCAGGCTATCGCGCTACTGTCGCAGGCTCGCTCATCTTGGCGGCCGGCGTGAGGCTATTCAGGGCGGCCATCACACCGCCTTCCTGGTGCGGTACACCCGCCAGGCGCAGTCCCATTTCGACTCCGCTCAGAGTTCCCGCGAGCATGAGGTCATTGAAGCTGCCGAGATGGCCGATCCGAAAAGCTTTGCCGGCGAGCTTGCCCAACCCCGCCCCAAGAGACATATCGAAATTTTCGAGGATGATTTTACGCAGCCGATCCGCGTCGTGGCCTTCGGGAGTAAACACAGCGGTCATGGAATTGGAATACTCAAGCGGCTCCTCACAGACGATCTCGAGTCCCCAAGCGCGCACCGCGGCGCGTGTGGCTTCGCCATGGCGGGCATGGCGACCAAAGACATTAGGCAGACCCTCCTCGTGAAGCATTTTCAGTGCCTCGCGCAACCCGAAAAGAAGGTTCGTGGCCGGCGTATATGGGAAAAAGCCCGTCTCATTCTGCTTGAGCATGTCCTGCCAATCCCAGTAGGATCGCGGCAATTTCGCAGCTTTATTGGCAGCGAGGGCCTTTTGGGAAATCGCGTTAAAGCCGAGACCCGGAGGCACCATTAGTCCTTTTTGTGAACCACAAACGGCGACATCCACTTCCCATTCGTCCACGCGGAAGTCGATGGATCCCAAAGACGAGATTGCGTCGACGATCAGCAGAGGGGGATGGCGCAGCCGGTTCAGGACACGCCGGAGTTCCGGTATGCGGCTGGTGACGCCGGTGGAGGTTTCGTTATGCACGCACACGACAGCTTTTACAGCATGGCGCGTATCGGCGCTCAGCCGCGCTTCGAGGTCAGCAGCGGAGGCGCCGCGCCGCCAACTTCCGGGGACGTAATCGACATCAAGGCCGAGCCGTTCGGCGATTTGGCGCCAGACATTTGAGAATTGACCGGTCTCGAAAATAATCACCCCGTCACCGGGAGAAAGCGTATTGACCAGAGCTGCTTCGCAAGCCCCCGTTCCGGACGAGGGATACACGATGACGTGGCCCCTCGTTTGAAAGATGTCGCGCAATCCTGAAAACACCGCTAGTCCGAGCTCGGCAAACTCCGGTCCGCGGTGATCGATCACCGGCTGGTCCATGGCGCGCAGGACTCGATCGGGAACGTTTGTAGGACCGGGAATCTGAAGGAAGTGACGACCCGTATGAATCATTTCACCCTCAAAATAAAGATTAAGTCACCCTGGAAACAGAGGCTAATCCTCTAGCGTTTATATCACATCACCCGCTGCCTCATCGGCACGATACACACTTTCGGAAAGGCGCCGCCCACGACAAAGAGATATGGGCTGGATAAGTTACAATGCTTAATCCTCGGCAGAAGATTCGGTAAACTGCGCACGTCAGGAGAACAAGCATGCAGGAGACAGCACAAGAATATAAGCAAAGGATTTTCGGCTATCTCGCCGAAAACGACCCGCTGAAGATTCAGTCTGCGACGCCCAAGAAGCTCGAGCGTTTAGTTTCGCGTGCGTCGGCGGCAAAATTGCGCAAACAGCCGGCACCGGGAAAATGGGCGATTGCCGAAATCCTGGCTCACATGGCAGACACAGAAATTGTGTTTGGCTATCGGATTCGCACGATCCTCGGCGCCCCCGGCGCTCCGATACAAGGGTTCGATCAGGATAAATGGGCGCAGGCCATGAGTTACGCCAAATCGGATCCCCGCAAATCGCTGGAACGCTTTGCTGCTTTTCGCAAAGCGAACCTCGATCTCCTGAAATCGCTCTCTCCTACGCAGCGGAAATATCATGGCATGCACTCGGAACGCGGCGAGGAATCGATTGAGACCATAGCCAAGCTATGTGCCGGGCATGACATCAACCATCTGAGACAGATCGAGAAGATCCTTTCGCAATAGCGGCGCAAAAAGGCTTCGGGTCTCCCGCAAAAGGCGCGGGCGACCCAAGCTACAGGTTCTCACCTCAGCTCAAATTTAGTGTTTCTGATCGGAACATGCGGATACGTTGCGGAACAGTCCAGCGCCAGCCGCCTTCCTCTATCTGTCTTATTTTCAAGCGCTAATTGGCTAGTCACTCTGGCCATTGTCTTGCCACTACATTTGCGGCGACTGATCTACCCGGAGGGAGAGGCAAATGGCAGAGAATAGCGTCGAACGGGATATCGTAGGTGCGGGAGAAACAGCGGGCGAAGTACGGCTGTGGCAGGCCGTAGTTGTAAGGGCGATCGAGGATTGGATGTCCGGACCGGTTCGGCAAAGACAGCAAGGGGACAATTACATTTTCGGGAAGCATGCGGATTTTGCCATGGTCTGCCAATCCGCGGGATTGGATGCGGACGATCTGCGAACCCGCCTATCGAGGTTTCGCAGCCGTCATTTGCACGAGCACCACGCAATCGCGGCGTAGGAACTTAGACTCGCGTTAGGCTCAGGAAGGTAGCGCCTTTTCGGGCCAGTCAGGATACGGGTTTGACGGACTCCATTAGACCGAAGAAGCCTTCAGCGAGCGTCGGGTGGATGTAGACGGCGCCTTTCAGAACCGTGTAGGGTGCGCCAGCCAGCATCATGGCACCGAGAATTTGCACGATCTCTCCACCCTCGATTCCCAGAATGGCCGCGCCGAGGATGCGGTCCGTTGCCGCATTGACGATCACCTTCATGAACCCCGCGGTTTCATCTCGCTCGATGGCACGCGCCACGCGCGACATTGCGAAGCTGCCCATTTTTAGCTTTTGGCCCGAAGCGCGAGCTTCCCTCTCCGTCATACCAACGCGGCCAAGCTGCGGGTCAGTAAAGAGTGAATAAGGCACGTAGCGATCGGCGATGCTCAGATTCTTTTTCTCTATTAAGTTGCCAAAGACAATCTGATAGTCGTTATAAGAAATGTGCGTGAAGGCCGGTCCGCCCTTAACGTCTCCGAGCGCCCAGATTCCGGCGACATTCGTCTCCAACCTCGAATTCACTTTGATGTAGCCGCGTTCGTCGAGCTCCACTCCCGCGTTGTCCAGCCCGAGATCGTCGGTATTTGGACGCCGGCCGGTGGCAACCAGAAGATGAGAGCCGGTGATTGTTTCTCTGTGGCCGGCGGCTTCGAGCGTCAAAGCAATTTGGCCTGCCTTTCTCTCGACTTGCACCGAGTTGGAATTCAGGTGGAACTCGACTCCTTCGGCTTCGAGCGCCTTTTGCAGTTCTTTCGCGATGTCGTCGTCTTCGTGTGACAAAAGCTGCGAGCCTTTGTGCACGATCGTCACGCGGCTGCCGAAGCGGCGAAACATCTGGCCGAACTCGAGGCCAATGTAGCCGCCCCCGAGAATCAGGAGATGCTGCGGCAGTTCGCGCAACTCCATCAGGGATTCGTTGGTCAAATAGCCGATGGAATCGAGGCCCGGAAGATCCGGCAGATAGGGGCGTGCGCCCGCATCGATGAAGATGCGCTCGCCTTGCAGGACGTCATTATCGACTTCAACCTCATACGGCGACCGAAAATGTGCCCGGCCGCGATAGAGGTGCACGCTGGGATGCTTGATGACATTCCGCTCCTGGTTGCCGCGGAATCGCTGCACAACAGCATTCTTGCGGTCCACCACAAAGGAAAGGTCCACTTCGACGCGGCCGGTGCGCACGCCCCAACGCGCAGCGTCCCGCGCGTAATGCGCGACTTGCGCGGAAGCGATCATTGTTTTCGTGGGCGTGCAGCCGGTGTTAATGCAGGTGCCGCCCAAGTGCGATTTCTCGATGAGAGCAACGGTCCAGCCGCGTTCGGCGAGGGCATAGGAAAGCGGATTGCCCGCTTGTCCGGAGCCAATGACGATGGCGTCGTACTCTGTCACGTGAGAATGATGGCGGACATTTTGACGCTCGGGAGCGAAACTAACCCGCCGTATTAGCCTGCTGTACCTCTTGCCCGATGATCGGCGCGGACGAGTTTCGCGCCTTCGACCATCGCCTGCAGCTTCCTGAACGCCACGTCGCGCGGCAGATATTTCATTCCGCAATCCGGTGCGACTACCAGGCGATCTACGCTTACGAAAGGAAGCGCTCGCCGAATCCGCGCGGCAACAATCTCGGGCGTCTCAACTTGATGCGTGGAAAGATCGAGCACGCCGAGGATGATGGTTTTGCCGCGAAGTCTCCCGAGAATGGAACAATCGAGAGAAGATTGAGCCGTCTCGATGGAAATCTGATCCACGGGCGCTTCGGCTAATTCCGCGAGGAAGGAATAGCCGGAGGGCCGCTCGTGAATGATCGCGGCATATCCGAAACAGAGATGCACAGCAGTTGTGCCCTTCACACCGTCGAGCGCGCGTTTGAGAACTTTGACCCCATATTGACGGGCCTTTTCGGAACGCGCCTGCATGTAAGGTTCATCCATCTGGACAACGTCAGCACCCGCGGCGAAAAGATCTTTGATCTCCTCGTTTACGGCCGCGGCATAGTCCATGGCCAATTCTTCGTCAGATGTGTAGTAGTCGTTCTGCGCCTGCTGCGCCATGGTGAACGCGCCGGGAACGGTGATTTTGATCTTGCGGTTCGTATTGGCGCGCAGGAATTGCAGATCGCGCACTTCCACCGGGTGCTTTCTGCGAATCTTGCCTGCTACGCGCGGCACGGGATTAGGATGGCCGCTGCGGTCGAGCGCTGTGCCGGGATTATCGACGTCCACGCCTTCGAGAGCGGTAGCGAACCGATTCGAATAGCTTTCGCGCCGAGCTTCGCCGTCGGTGATGATATCGAGGCCGGCATGCTCTTCATCGCGGATCGCGAGAATCGTGGCATCGTCCTGGGCTTGTTCCAAAAATTCCGGAGCGACGCGCCATAATTCTTTCGCTCGCACTCTCGGCGGGAAGCGGCCGGCGAGTTTTTGCCGATCGATCAGCCAATCGGGCTGCGGATACGAACCCACGAGCGAAGTCGGTAGCAGTTCTGTTGTCATGATCCTTGTTCTGTGTGGCGGATGCCGCGAAATGCGCTGCGAGCATTGATGGCGCTCGAGAACGCGGCAATCTTAGCACTTTTGGCTTGGCGCCGTTCTGCTCGGCGGATTCCGCGAGGGCCATCGCGTATACTCGCATGCGGCCAGCAGAAGATGCGCAAATCAACAGCGAGTGAGCCGCAATTCCGAGCCGCGAGCGACCAGTCGCTTCTGGTTTACCTCGGCGAGGAAATCGCGCTCGAAAACCATCAGCGCGTGCTGAAGCTGCTTCGCCTGCTGCAGTCTGAGCGCATCGACGGCATCCGTAATCTGCATCCCGCGTATAGCTCACTCTTGATCAAGTTTGATGCGCTCAGGCTCGATCACAACGAATTGCAATCGAGATTAATTCCCTACCTGGGCCGATTGGATCGGGAGCCGCTTCCGACTCCTCGGCAAATCGAGATTCCCGTGTGCTACGGGGGAGAATTTGGGCCCGATCTGAGGGACGTGGCGGAGACGCACGGAATGACCGCCGCTCAGGTGATCGAGTTACATTTATCCCCGATTTATGTCGTCTACTTTCTTGGATTCGCTCCGGGCTTTGGTTATCTCGGAGGATTGCCAGAGTCCCTTGCTTCCGCACGGCTCGAAGCACCGCGAGCAAAAGTGCCGCAGGGCAGCGTAGGAATCGGAGGGAATCAAACCGGCATATATCCATTCTCAACGCCGGGCGGATGGAGATTGATCGGGCGCACTCCGGTGGCAATGTTTCGCCGCGATGCGAACCAGATGAGTCTTTTACAGATCGGCGATCACGTGCGCTTTCGCGCGATTTCCGAAAAAGAGTTCACGGACTTAGCCGGAAGATGAGCGCGATTCTAGTCCAGGCTCCAGGCATATTTACGACGGTGCAAGATTTGGGCCGCGAGGGATTTGGCACGATGGGCGTCTCGGCTTCGGGAGCGGCCGATCCGATTTCACTGCGGATCGGGAATCGGCTGGTGGGCAATCCCGAGGGCGCAGCGGCACTGGAAATGACGCTCGTCGGCGGCGCGTTTCGGTTCGAGCGGGCCGCGGTCATTGCGGTAACGGGAGCGGACTTTGGACCTTCGTTGGATGGCGTAGCAATGCCGATATGGACACCGATCGAGATACGAGAGAGCGAAACGGTGAGGTTCGGCGCTTCGCGTTCGGGAGCACGCGCTTATTTATGTGTTCGGGGGGGAATTGCCGTGGAACCTTTCCTGGGAAGCGCGTCGACTCATGTGCTTAGCGGCCTCGGCGGCTTCGAAGGCAGGGCCTTACGCAAAGGCGATCGGGTTGAACTCGGCGCAGCTAATTCTCTCTTTCGAAAAATCGCGGTATCGCCGAAAGCGCTCGAAAGTCTACAGCCTCACAGAGTGATCCGAGTTACCGATGGGCCGCAAAGCGATTGGTTCGCCGAATCGTCGTGGAAAACGCTTTGCGGGAATGCATTTCGCATAAGCGAACAATCCAATCGCATGGGTATTCGTCTGGAAGGCCCGCCAATTCCGCTCGACGCTTCCCGGGAAATGCTCTCGGAGGGAGTCTCGCTCGGCGCGATTCAGGTTCCTCCTTCTGGCCAGCCGATTATCCTGTTTGTCGAACAGCAGACGACCGGCGGCTATCCTAAAGTCGCGAACGTGATTTCGGCCGACCTGCATTCTCTCGGCCAACTCCGACCGCGCGACGAGATTCGGTTCGAGCGTGTCGAAATGAGCGAGGCACGTTCGTTGCTAATTCAGCAGGAGGCGCTGCTGGCGTCAAAGGAGTTCATTCAGGAGTGAAGTCCATCGACTTGAATTGCGATATGGGCGAGATGCCTGAAGCTATCGCCGACGGCACTCAGGAAGCACTCATGGGCTTTTTGACTTCTGTAAACATTGCTTGCGGAGCGCACGCGGGCGACGAAGCCACCATGAGGACGACGATCGAGCAGGCGCTGCGAAGGAAATTGGCGATTGGCGCCCATCCGGGCTATGCCGACCGCGCCAATTTCGGCCGGTTGGAACTCGATTTGCCAGCGGATGAAATCGCGGAGAGCGTATTCGAACAGGTGTCGAAACTCGGCGAAATAGCAGCGAAGTGCGGCGCTCGCCTTGGTCACGTGAAGGCGCACGGAGCGCTCTACAATCGGGCGGCGAGGGACGCGGCCGTCGCCGAGGCCATCGCAGATGGCGTGACACGATGGCGACGCGATGTAGTTCTGGTTGGGCTCGCGGGATCAGTGATGCTCGACGCCTTTCGACGCGCCGGCTTTTCCATTGCAGCGGAGGCGTTTGCGGACCGGAGATACGAGCCGAACGGCTCCCTAAGATCGCGCAGATTCGCGGATGCTCTACTTTTTAATCCTGCGGACGCGGCCGCACAGGCGCTACATATTGCTCAAGCCGCCAGCGTGATTGCGTCAGACGGCAGGGAAATTCGAGTGGAGGCACAGACGATTTGTATTCACGGAGATACTCCCGGAGCCGTGAAGATCGCTGCCGCTATCGGACAGTGCCTGAAGAATGCCGGTATTGAGCTTCGTCCGCTTGCGGCCGCGTCCTGACGGCCGCGATTCGTTCTTCCGCGAGAGCTCAATCAACTTTAGCCGAGGGCTTCTGCAAGCCAACTGACACAAATCAGGCCTTTGGCTCCCGAGGAACAATCGTAAACAGCAAATCTCGAGCTTCGACGTGAAAACGGAGTATCGTAGCGCGGCAAGACTTCGTAGTGACTAAGGGAAACTAAAAGAAAAAGAAGATGAAGACGACTTTTGGCGTTTGCTTGTCCCTCGTGCTTTTTGTCTCCGCTGGGTTGACGGCATTCGCGCAATCCTCGCAAAACTCAAACGCCGATGCGGCTTGGGCGGTGCGACTCGATCAAATCCGCCAAGTAGCCGGCATGATCCCGGGACGGCGCGCGTTGCGGATCAATGTATTGAAGTTTGCGGAAAGCCACCGTTCGAAGAAGTTTTCCGTTCAAGGAGCGCCCGAGGAACCCAGCATCCAGGCGCGTACGGTCTTTCAGGTGGTTTTTGCAGACGGCACGGTGATGATCGATTCCGGCATGGACGAGCAGGTGCATCGGTTCTTCGGGCGCGGAGCCGTGGAGCCGTATTATCCCGACGCCGCGAAACAGGTTGAGCAGGCGCTTCGAAAGGCGAGGGCGATCATCATCACTCATGAGCACGGAGATCACGCAGCAGGCGTGATTCGCACGCCGTTTATGGCTGAACTGGCTCCGAAGACGCTGTTGACGCGCGCCCAGGTTCAGGGACTGGAGACGAATCCACAAATGCTGGAAATCAAGATCACACCCGAAATGGCCAGCCGGTATAACGTGGTGGATTACGACAAGTATCTTCCGTTTGGGCCGGGTATAGCGCTGATCAAGGCGCCCGGGCATACTCCCGGTTCGCAGATGGTGTACGTGATACTAGAGTCCGGCCGCGAGTATCTCTTCATCGCGGATACAGCCTGGCACATGGACAGCGTGAGATTAATCAAGGGCAAAGCCGCACCATGGATTCAGGAGGATGAGGCTGCGCTTCTGGCGCAACTGACGTGGCTGAACGAAATCTACCAGACGGAAAAGAACGTTTTCATCATCGCCAGTCATGACGAGGAAGAGCGTAAGGACTTAATCGCGAAGGGCGTCTTAGGTGACGGATTGGAATAGGGGAATGGCTTGTGGCGGCGCGAATTGAGGTCGACAAGGTGAAAGAGGGCGAGTTTAAAGTCCGCGTAATCGAAGGCACGAGCGAATCAACGCATCGCGTGACCCTGAAGCAAGGTGATTATCGCAGGCTGAGCGGCGGGAAGATCGAGCCGAACGAACTGATCAGGCGATCGTTCGAATTCCTGCTGGTGCGGGAACCGAAGGAATCTATTCTGCCGCAGTTTGATTTACTGCTGATTGGCCGCTACTTCCCTGAATACGAACGCGAGCTGAAACGCACGATTTGATCCGCCGTCCGCTGCACGGAATTTGTTCTCGCCCAATCGATCCGCCAGCGGCCCCCGGGCAATTGCGTCCAGAAGAGTTTTTTGACCGGAGTGCCGCGCGCGTGGTGGTAAAGCAGAGCGGTTCGTTCATAAAATCCGCGCGTGTGCGGAGATCGAGTGAAACCAAACTTTTGGCAATCGAGATGGTGGCAGAACTCGTGGCACAGAGTGCTCAGGAACGTACCGAATGACGTAACCTGTTTGCGCACGGCGGTGCGAGTCCAAATGCGGATCAGCGCGTCTCTGATCGCGTAATCTCCGAAAAGCTCGATTTGCCATCCGCCCTCCCGGACGCGCAGAGGTCGAGCGGCCAGCGCACGAACCTCGGGAGCGCGCACGTTGTAAAAAGCAGCTGCCGCACTCAGAAATTCGGCGCAGGCCGATCGAACCTCAGCGCTCGAGCCTTCCTTCATGACAGATTCGATCACCTGGGCCAAATCTGCGAGCTTTGGGGTGGGAGGCAGCGCGATGCTGGTAAGCTGTTCGCTTTGACGGAATTGACTCAGCGATTTGCCACTACCCGGCGGGCGATCTGTAACCATCTAGGCGGCTAAAAAAAGTAAAATTGCGCTCCGCGCTGCATGGCGCGAGATCAGTATAAACGCATTCTTTACATTTCAGCGGAAAGAAGGATTATGGGCGCGTGTGCCGGTCTGAAGGTATGACTTTGCGGCTCAGAATTCGATACCCTAAGCAGGTTAAGCGCAGCTTTAAGAAGCCGTAGGGTAAATACCCGCGCTAAAGCCCTCCTGCGGGTCTATTTGTCAGATTGGGGTACTTTCAAAACGGGTCGTTATTGAGGAAATTTGCGACGGATAGCCACCGTGCGATCGAGTTCGTCCACTGCCTGCAGAATCTTCAGTCGAAGGTCTTCATCGATCCGGCCTGAATCCAGATAAGCATAGACTTGGGCCTGAGCTGCGGGCGACTTCTGGCCTTCTATGAATGCGGTGAGCCAATCCACAAGAAAGAAGATTTTACGTTCGTGCTTGATTTGCGGAAGAGCGTCCAGGGCGGGTTTCAGATACGGTGAGGTAAGGTCCGACTGGTTCCAGTAATTGAAAGCATAAAGACTCTGTTCGATCC
>Ga0307479_10002425_pt1 | contig 16955 bp, 23 predicted proteins | sample atmos_gasesECM4C_FD_203743 | JGI IMG/M metagenome (GOLD analysis project Ga0307479, IMG submission 203743) | Hardwood forest soil microbial communities from Morgan-Monroe State Forest, Indiana, United States - atmos_gasesECM4C_515 | ecosystem: Environmental > Terrestrial > Soil > Temperate... | reverse complement strand
GCATTGGCGAGTTCCCGATCCCGAGAGGCGATCATGCTGGAGCTGTTCGCGACTTCGTCTTCAAGTGCACGGTGAATCCGGGTATCCGGACTGCAATGGAAGGGCCTAAATTGGCACTGATATGCGTTTGCCTGAACCTCCGACGTGTTTGTCAGAGCAGCGTTCCTTTCAAGATCACATACGCCACCTGAAATAGATCACCAAATGGAATCTTGTAGAAGTGACCCGCGAACTATGCAGACTTCACTACTATTCTGGTTGATGGTGAGAAAACTCAGGAGACGGACCTGGCCTCGAGATGGAAAACAAATACAAGGTAAACTCTCTTTGTCCTCGGAGGCAGCCATGGGTTATCTGAGTTGTGTTCTCATGTTGGTAGCTCTTTGCTCCTCAGACGACGGACAGACCGGCGCCAAACCGGGTGCCGATTTCCAATCCGTCGCCCATGTCTTCGACTACGAGGCGAAACAATCGCTCGACATCCATGACAAAATCATTGAAGAATTCAGCGACGGTACTCTTCACGATATTACCTACCTCAGTCCAAAGGGCGGTCCCGTCGCGGCATATCTTATCGTCCCAAAAGGAAAAGGCCCATTCGCAGCCGTGCTCTTCGGCCACTGGGGTAATGGGACGCGCGCAGAATTCATTCCCGAAGCCAAGGTTTACGCGAAAGCCGGGGCGATTTCTCTCATCCCTGACTACCCATGGGACCGCCCACAACCATGGCGAAAAACGCCCGACCACTTCGATAAACCGGAGCTGGACCGCGAGGCTGAAATTCAAGCGGTTGTGGATCTTCGCCGCGGGATTGATGTGCTGCTTGCGCGGCCCGACGTCAATCCGCAGCGGCTCGCCTACGTTGGCCACAGTTATGGTGCACAGTGGGGGTCCATTCTCTCTGCCGTTGACAAGCGGATGAAGACATCGGTCCTGATGGCCGGAGTGGCGGAGATGGGGGACATTTTGTTGCGTGGCGACGATCCTAGCCTGCTTGAGTTGCGCAAGAGCCAGCCTGCGGGTCAGCTCGAAAAATATGCACAGGTCACAGGAGACATCGACGCCATCCATTTCGTGGGACACGCGGCGCCAATTCCACTGTTGCTCCAGTTCGCCAATTTCGAGCAGTACTTCGACAAGGTCTCGATGCAGCACTATGTCGCTGCCCGAGCGAACCCAAGAAGGTGCTTTATTACGACACTGGCCACGATCTCAATGATCCTCAGGCCTTGCAAGACCGGTACGATTGGCTGGTGAAATATATCAATCTGCGTCGGGAGCAAATCTTTCCCGGTACTCGGCCATGAATCCGACTCGGCAGCATGGGCCAGGTCGAAGCCAATTGTGCGAAGAGCCGGTTCCCCGTCCAGGTGGCGAGACCAGATGAACGGAGACCGAGGTAATCAGGCCGCCAGCTGGGTGAGAAATTCGCCCAGCTTGGCCGTGGCTTTGAATTGTGGCAAAGGATCGAGTTTCTTGAACGCGCTGGTAAATGCATTGGACAAGCTCCACATTGTCCGCGCTGAGAAATCCGGATACTCCGGTTCAAAGTACAACCGGTGAACGTCGGCCAGTAGACTCCTAGGGGCATCGAGCTTTCCGTCCACGAACGCCGCATAGAAGATCAGTTTTGCCTGAATGTCCGTGATCTGTGTCTGTCGGCAGCTTTCGACCTGACGCTGCATCGGCTCGAAGTTGCGCTGGATGCGATCCACGCCTACCGAGAGCGTATCGACCAAGTTGAAGCTCTTCGTATGTTTGGCTAGGACGGGAGTGAACACGCCCGGGACAATGTTCCAAATTCGCGATTCTATAGGTCATTAGTTTTCCCGAAAAGCCATTCTCAGTACCAACTCTGGCGGTCATAATGAGATTCGGTTGCAGCCATCGCTTCCGCCCGACTCGGCCGGCGATTGATCGGGACCGTGTCAATTACCACTGCTATGCTGATTTGGGCCTCGGGTCCATCCATCACAGACGCAAGCCTGCCCGCCGTCCTTCTGCGAAGATTTCGACATTTTGTGGACTAAATTTGATCGACCTACTTTAAGCCCAGCCTCAACAGCGCCATTTTCGCCGCATGGTAGCCGCACATGCCGTGCACGCCTCCCCCTGGCGGAGTTGATGAGGAGCAGATGTAAATGTCTGGTGCTGAGGTGGCGTAGTGTCGCCAAGTTGGCCGAAACAAGAATTGGCGAATGTCCATTACACCGCCGCCAATGTCGCCTCCAACGAGGTTGGCGTCCATCGTTTCAAGATTCGCGGGAGAAAATACGCGCCGCGCCAAAACGCACTCGCGAAATCCGGGAGCAAACCGCTCGATCTGATCTTCCAGTCTGCCTAGCACGTCTACTTGTGATCCGCTCGGAACGTGGCAATAGGCCCACGCCGTGTGTTTGCCTTCTGGAGCGCGCGACCAATCAAACAAACTCGGCTGAACCAACAGAACGAATGGACGATCCGCGTGCTGTCCGCCTCGCACCGCCTGTTCCGACGCAGCAATCTCCTCAAAGCTTCCGCCAAGGTGGACCGTCGCTGCGCGCAAGCACTCGGATGCTCTCCACGGGATGGGCGCGTTCAGCGCGTAATCGACTTTGAATACGCCGGAGCCATACCGGTACCTTGCCAACCGACGCTTGTAGCCCTCCGACAGTCGTGATCCGGCAAGGTTGAGAAGTTGTCGCGGGGTCACGTCACAGAGAAACAGGCTGTAGTTCGGCAATGCTGCCAGACTCTCGACCCGCCGCGAAGTTTTCACCTGGCCCCCGAATGTCGAAAGCCAACGGCAGAGCGCGTTTGTGAGTGACTGGGAACCACCGCGCGGGATTGGCCACCCGACGGCATGGGCAGGTACTGCCATCAATATGCCAAACGCTGCGCTCAAGGGTTCCTCGAGACTGAGGAAAGAGTGGGCCGCCAAGCCCGCGAACAACGCCCGAGTTCGTTCACTACGGAACCGGCGCGCAACAGCTCTAGCTGAAAGGAGAGCGTTCATCCCAAAACGCGCCATCAGCCAGGGATGCCTCGGAATGGAGGGCAAGGGGCGAAGCACCTGCAGAGCAAATTCGCTCCACCGTTCAACAAACGGCTGCATGAGTTTGCCCCAAGCCTCGCCGTCGACACCAAGCGAAGTGGTCGTATCCCCCAGGTCACGTTCCAGCATCACTGCCGTGCCATCATCTAGAGGATGCGCCAATACAGCCGGCGAGTGGATCCACTCCAGGCCATAGTCGCGCAGGGGCAGGGACGAGAAGAATGGCGATCCCGCACCCAGCGGATGCACCGCCGATCCGAAATCATGCAGGAAGCCCGGCAGCGTCAATTCGAGGGTGCGCGCCGCCCCGCCTAGCGTAGGCTCCGCCTCCAGCACATCTACGTGCAATCCTGCCTGGGCTAGAACGATGGCCGCTGCCAGCCCGTTGGGACCGGCGCCAATTACGGTTGCTCTCCGGCTCATCGCAAATCACCTTCAACGCCACATCTCATAAGATGCCAGCACGTTCATTGGTGAGCTATTCCCGCGACAGCACCGTGGGCCATTCCAGCACCCGGATGCTCCCGTCGGGTTGTCGCTCCAGTGTCGGCCCATACAATCCCACCAGTTGGCGTCGCCACCACCTTCCATTTGCACGTTTCTCTGCCATCGATGTGAACCGGTATTGCCAGAGTACAGCACGAATCCGGCGCGGCGGCTCACTCGCAAAGGGATTGCCCGCAAACAGAGCGAATACATCCTTGTCATTGGAAAGCAGCCGTACCTCGGTGTTCGGCACAATCGGATAGTCGCGCCAGGAGCCCAATGATGCGAACCACAAGTTCCAATCAAACCGCGGCTGATACGGTGCGTAGATTCCCGGCGGCTGATTCAGAAGCTGCGGTTTATATCGAAATGGGTATGCCACCCACTCCTGGCTGTCCTCGGAGCCTTGGAATTCGATTTCATAGCGCCCACGCGTCATGACGGCAAAAAGTCCGTATTGGTTGGCAATTCGAAATGGTTCAAGCGCAGTCACGGGAGGCGTCGGTAACGGTACGCGAGCAAACATCCACAACAATTCCGCCGTAGTCGCATAGAAGATCCAGATCAGGATTGCGCTGCTTCCAATAAGCGTCACTGCGCCCCATAACGGCAGAAGCCTTTTCGTCCAACTTCTGCCTTGCGACGTTAATACATCCTTTTCTCCGGATATCTCCGCCGCTAGCCGTATCTTCCAGCTCTCCGGTAAAAGATTCAGAACGAAACGATCATCCAGCAGCAGCACACCCATGAGAAGAACGAGATAGTTCAGAAAGGTGTAGTTCGCGGTGAGGATGATCCCGATTTGCCACGGCGTCACGATGAAAAACAAGCCAATTCGCCAACGCCGGGGCAGAAACGCAATCCATATCAATCCAAGTTCCAGGGCGAGCGTGGCATAAACTGTCGAGGCGTGAAACCAGTGCGGCAACTGCTGCACGTACCAACCAATCCAGGTGGGCAACGGGCCGTTCTGGTAGTACTCATCCATGGCCGTGAAGTGGCGCCACTCGGGATCGCCACTAAGAATCTTGACCACCCCCGATTCAAAGTAGATGCGAAACCACTCCCATTGCAGCAAGAAGAGACTGGCGCGCGAAGGCGGATGCTCTCGACCCAACCCCGGACGAAACCCGGGCGGCGCAAAGAAAAACGAGATGGCTCCAGCCTCCAGCAACATCCCATCTGACTGGTAGCCGGAGAAATCTTGCGCCGCGCTCACAAACGACAGAAAGCAGACAAGACAAATCGCCAGCATGCCACGTGGCCACAGATTGGCTGCCAGTAGCAAAGACGCCAGAATCCCAACCCAACACAAGCCCATCAGCATGGGCGACCCGCTGGACCACCACAACACGGTCGGCACATACCACAGTCGCTGCCAATGACCGAGCGCTTGCGTTACCGCCTGCAGGTAGCTTCCGGCGGGCAGAATTCCCTCTGGGCCGATGAGCCCACGGATCTGAAAAAGCAACGGGAAAAATGCCGAGAAGTAGATAGCCCCGAGGCCACGGAGGAACAGCCAGCGCACAATCAGTCGGTCCGATGCCCCGCGCCGCCAATCAAAGAGCCAGCCGATTGCGGACGCGGGCGCCCAGTCCATGACAGTCGGCCATTATATAGAGGCGAAAACTGCGTGGGCCTGTCGCGATTCCCACATCCTCTGCAACAAACCGTCCTACAAGTTTGAGGCGGGCACACGCAATGTAGCGGGCGCGCCATTGGTTGGGTGCGGCCACCGAGCATGTAAACGGCCTCGCCAGACTCAAGCAGCACGTCCGAGCCATTCATCGGCCTTCCGTCAAAGCGTAAGGTGCAACTGAACGGTCCCTGCAATGGGGGAGAAACCGTTCGAGCGTCCCTGGTTCGGAAGAAACGAAATCTAGGACGTTTCGTTTGTGCAACGAGAAACCCGCAACGTCGCTGGGATCGGTTTTCTGTATCCAACCTCTCAAGCAAACAGCACTCGTTAGGGAAGGGCGGCCGACCCAAAACCGCCCCAAACGTCTAGAACGACTGGGAGAACCGGGCTTCCAGAAATTCTCCCAGTTCGGGAGTGGCCTTGAATTGTGGGATGGGATCCAGTTCTTGGAATGCCGAGGTAAACGCATTCGAAAGGCTCCAGATGGTTCGCGGCCGGAATTCCTCGTACTTCGGCTCGAAGTACAAGTCATGCACGGTTCTGGCAGGGTGCTTGGGAGCCTCCAGTTTCCCCTCGACAAATGCCTCGTAAATGACCAGCTTCGCCGTGACGTCGGTGACTTCGCTTCTCTGCCAGCTTTCCACCTGCCTTCGCATGGGCTCGAAGTTTCTCTGCATCAGGTCTACACCGACCGAGATGCAGTCGATGCGCGAGAACGACTTCGAGTGTTTGGCGAGCACGGGAGTGAACGCGCCTTAAACAATGTTTCCAACTTTGACATCTCAGCAGGATTCCCCAGAAGCGAGCCAATCTTCCCAAGCGGCCGGCGTAGGTTCGGCCGCAACGATGTTCGCTGCAGTCTGAAAGTCTCATCAAGTACTCTCGATTGTCGATGCTACGGGCTTCCTCGGCCAGTGGTGCCTGCGCCGTGTGAACCCACGAAAATTCCACGTATCTTCTCGGTCCCCGCAGCCGTATTAGCTGACGAAAGGAATTGATCGGAAAAAGGGTCAGCTAGGCACACACATGTTCCTAATTGCGCCTTTTCGAATCAGGCGGGAAACTATGAAAACAGTACAGGGATCGAAAATGATGAAGCCGATCTTCATCGGCAGGTGGACGCCAAAGGTTTTGTTTTCGCTTCAGGAAAAACCTTATCGACACGGGGAGTTGCGCCGTCTCCAAGGGGTCTCACAGCGGATGCTTACCAGAACTCTACGCAGCCTCGAATCTTCAGGATTGATCGCCAGGAGCGCGACCAGTTCAAAACCTCTTGCTGTCGAACATTCATTGACCCAGCCGGGGAAGACCATCATCGCTCCGCTTCGCGGTATGTGCCGCTGGGCCAGCCGATATTGCATGAAGGTAAGCGCGGACGCACACCTTCAAGAAATTTGAGTCGGACGTATCCTGGCGTCGCCCGCAGCACTAATAGCTGCAGTAAGAACAAATCGAACAAACCCGGAGAACGTTATGAACATCGAAAACAAAACAATCTTGGTCACCGGCGCCAACCGTGGCATCGGCCGGGCACTCGTAGAAGAAGCACTTAGACGAGGCGCGCAAAGAGTGTATGCGGGAACTCGTGGCCCACTGCAACACTCTGACAATCGCGTGACGCCCTTAACCCTCGACGTGACCAACGCCGCGCAGATCCAGCGGGCTGTCGGGCAGGTTGACAGTCTCGACGTCCTCATCAACAACGCCGGTATCGCCATGTACGACGATCTGAGCAAGCCCGAGGTGATCGAACAGCATCTGAAGGTCAACTTGTTCGGACCCCTGAATGTGACTCGCGCGTTCTTGCCGCTGTTGAAACGATCGAAGGGGGCCATCGTCAATAACCTTTCAACGTCGGCGCTTGCGGCCCTGCCGATCATACCCGGTTATTCGATTTCGAAGGCTGCCACGCTCAGCATGACTCAGTCTCTGAGGGCGCTCCTGGCCGGCCAAGGCGTGACCGTTCATGCCATCTTGACCGGACCTGTCGATACCGATATGACCCGAAGCGTCGATTTCCCGAAGGCCTCGCCCGAGTCCGTCGCAGTGGCCATCTTCGATGGCGTGGAAAAAGGCGAAGAGGAGATTTTCCCTGATCCAATGTCCCAATCCATTGCCGAGGGCTGGCGCAACGGCGTAGCCAAGGCCCTCGAACGCCAGGTCGCGGTTTTCGTCCCGGAGAGCGTGGCTCTCTAACGGAGCCTCGCATGGAAGCAGACTGAGGACGCAACCTAAGGCCAGAATCTCACGAAGGGAGAAAAGACGATGACGACGCTAATGACTCAAAATCCCGCAATGAGGGGCGAGAAGATATACGAATATGAATTCGATATCACCGGAGTAACAGACTACGGCGTGAGTATGGATGCCATTCTCGCCAACAAGGGGCCGATTCCACCGCAAGGAGCCCGATTTGACCTTGCAGTTACTGGACGCGGTAAGGGCCGCCTTTCGGGGCGTGCGCACGGCGTCGACTATCTGCGAATTCGCGCTGACGGCGGCATTGAGCTTGACCTGCACGTGACTGTCGAGACCGACGACGGCCGTCGGATTGCTTTGTCTGGTGATGGCCAGGCAGCGCCGCGAAAAGACGAGCCAATAATGGATATCTTTGCAAACATCCGTCTCTCCACCGCGGCCAAAGAATATGCATAGGTCAATGCGCGGCAGATTTGGGCCGTAGGGACCGCGAGCCTGGCTACTGGGAAGATGCACGTCGAGGCACACATGCAATGAAGGCGCGCCCCCAAAGGGCGCAATGAAACACGCGTCCGGTGGCGTCGGCACGACGAGTAGGAACAGAAGGCGGCATAAGCAGAGGATGGGAGGCGAGCTCTTCGTCAAGCACTTCATGATCGAACCTGGCACGAAGCGCGTGTATGTCGGCGCGCTCCCGCCGCGAATGAATTAGAAGAGGAGGGATATATGTGCCCAGCATGCATCGAAAGCACAGCACTAAGGATCGCCGGAGCCGGATCCACGGGAGGAATTCTGGCCGTGTCTATCGGCAGGTTCAGAAACTTTTTCAGAGCGAGTGGTTTCGGTCTGTTTCAGAAAAGATAAGGAGAAATAATATGGCAACAAGCAAAGAGAGAAACAAGGAGCACCCGAAAGGGCATATCACTATGAAGACACCCCCGATCGTGTCGCAGCAGGAGTGGGAGGCTGCGTGGCAGCAGCTCCTCGTGAAGGAGAAGGCCTTAACCCGCTCCCGTGATGCGCTTGCCGCCGAGCGCCGACGGATGCCGTGGATGGCAGTGGAGAAGAAGTACGAGTTCGAGGGGCCCATGGGTAAGGTTAGCCTGCTCGATTTGTTCGAGGGCCGGCCGCAGTTGATCGTCTATCGCGCCTTCTTCGAGCCCGGGGTGTTCGGCTGGCCCGAGCACGCTTGCCGCGGCTGCTCCCTGGGCGCCGACCAGGTCGCGCACTTGGCTCATCTGAACGCCCGCGACACCACCCTCGCCTGGGCTTCACGCGCACCCCAGGCAAACATTGCGCGCCTGAAGGCTCGGATGGGCTGGGAGATGCCTTGGTACACCATGACCGACAGCTTCGACAAGGACTTCGGCGTCGATCAATGGCACGGCCACAACGTGTTCTTCCGCGACGGCGAGCGGGTGTTCCGCACATATTTCATCAACAACCGCGGCGACGAGGCGATGGGGACCACATGGAGCCACCTCGACATCACACCGCTCGGTCGTCAGGAGACTTGGGAGGACTCGCCTGAGGGTTACCCCCAGACCCCGCCATACAAGTGGTGGAACTGGCACGACAACTACGACGAGGAGCCGACGCCTCACCCAAAGTGGGTCGATATCTTAACCGACCCTCAAGGAGCCGCCATCCGTAGGCGCGAGGAAGAGGCGAAAGCGAGCTAAAGGAAAGGGCAACCACTTCGCCGATTTACACAGGTGCAACCTCGAAACAAAGAAGGAGAATTCGAGATGGCTACCAAGATGACGACACACAATGCCAGAACACGTGACGAGTGGCCATCACCCAAGATAGTCGATCGTAGCACCTTCCAGGCGGAGCTGGACGCATTGCGGGTTCGAGAGAAGGCTCATACGCGCGAAGGCGACGCCATCGCAGCCGCTCGCCGCCGGCTGCCGATGGTAGAAATGGACCCCGCCATCACACTGATTGGCCCGCATGGCCCGGTGACGCTTCTCAACGTGTTCGAGGGTCGTCGACAGCTCATCGCCTACTATTTCATGTGGCACAACGGCCACCCTGCGCCGGAGCAGTGCGAGGGATGCACCTGGGTTACGACACAGGTCCGCGAGCTGTCCTATATTCACTCCCGCGATGTCACGTTCGCCGTGTTCTGCCGGGGGCCGTATGAAGAGAGCGCCCGCTACCGAGACTTTATGGGCTGGGAGATTCCCTGGTACTCGCCTCTAGGCTCGCTCGAGACCCTCTTGATTGGACGCCGAGTAGGCAGGATGCATATCGTGTGCTACCTCCGACAAGGATCCAAGGTCTTCGAGACTTACTGGACCACTGCGCGAGGTGTCGAAGTGATGGATAACAGCTATCACCTCCTCGACTTGACCGTCTACGGGCGCCAGGAGAAGTGGGAGGACTCGCCTTCCGGCTGGCCGCAACAGTGCACCTACACGCGGACCAGCAGCGGCTCGCCGACTTGGGGACCAGCGTGGCCGGGCGGACGGCCCATCGCCCAGTGGCCGCGACTCGCAGGCGGGCGCTCCGACGACCTTGGCACCGGCAAGCACTGAACCTAGGGGCCAGTCCTCGCTGCGGAGTCTGATCGCCACAGGGAAAGGCCCAACCAGAAAGAAAACAGATCTGAGAATCGACGAGCTCCGTATCCTAGCGCCTTCCGCGCCCGTAATAGCAGGTGAAAGTAGTTCTAGGAAGGAGATCAACATGGAAAACTCAATGTTTTTGTACCTGGTGTTGTCCATAACCGTGTGGGGTGCGCCTGCTCAGGCGCAGGTTTCCAAGTACCCGCCAATCGAACAATATCTGATGCCTCAGGCCGACGAAATCGCGCTTGCTAAGACTGCCGCTCCGGCAAATATCACCGACCGAGCAACCGTCAAAGTCTTCACGAAAACCGGTTTCGAGGTCGCACAACAAGGAGATAACGGCAACGTCTGCATGGTAATGCGCGGGTTCTCGGCGCCGACGTATTCGCCAGCGCCGTTCCGCAATCTGGTTTACGACGCGAACGTACGCGCACCGATTTGTTTTACGCCTTTGGCTGTGCGAGAGGTGATCCCTTACTATGAGCTGCGAGCGAAACTGGCATTGCAGGGTAAGAACCCAGACGAAATTGCCGCGGGCGTAGCGGCCGCTTATGCGGCAGGCGATCTTCCCAAGAGAAGCGGGGTGAGCTTCGCCTATATGTGGTCCGCTCACCAGAATCTTGCCTCGGGAATCGGCCACTGGCATCCGCATGTGATGATCTTTGCGCCGTACTATGACAACGCGATGGTTGGCGGGAATCCGTTCGGGTCACCGCTTCCTCAACTCACCGATGATGCGGGAACTCCATTTTCCGTCGTAGTGATTCCCGTCGATGACAAACTGGCGGTCACCGGAGATACGAAGTAGTGTCTGCTGCACGGCTCGGTAGCGTATCGCGAACGTGGATGGAGGCGTGATGAACAGCGTGGATAGCCAAGAGTATCTGAATGGCTCTGGTCGGGTCGAGGCACGCTATCTGGCTTTCCTTGAGACGGTGTCCACACTTCGGCCGAGCCTGCACCGCTACTGTGCGCGCATGACGGGTTCGATCATGGACGGCGAAGACGTCGTGCAGGAGGCCTTGATCGAAGCGTATCGGAAACTGGACAAGTACGATGAGAGCCGTCCTCTGAAGCCGTGGCTGTTTCGGATTGCTCACAATCGCTGTATCGATTTCCTGCGACGAAAGGGAGTGCGGAACGAAGCCGAGGCGGCCGCTGCCATGCCCGAAGCAGTCTCACCGGCCGAACCAGCCACACTGGGGATCGGCAAAGCAGTGGAACACCTCGTCGCATCCCTGCCTCCGAAGGAGCGCGCATGCATTCTTCTGAAGGACGTATTTGATTACTCGTTGGAGGAGATTGCAGAACTTGTCGATTCCACCGTTGGTGGCGTTAAGGCAGCGCTCAACCGCGGTCGGACGAAATTGGCTTCGTCTCCGGCTTCATCGCCTTCAGTTCGAAGTGCGGATCCCGAGCTAGCACAAATCATGCAACTTTATGTGGATCGCTTTAATCGACGCGACTGGGACGGAGTGCGTGAATTGATCAGCGCCGACGCCCGGCTCAATGTTCTCGATAGGTTTGCCGGGAAGTTTGCCGACGCACCGTACTTCTTCAACTACGACCGCTGGCCGTGGCCCTGGAAACTGGCGCTGGGCGAGGTGGATGGGGAACCGGTGCTCATTGTTCTCGAACGCGGGGCTGACACATGGACCTCACACTCGGTCATTCGTATGAAGGTGATCGGCCAAGAAATCGAGCAAATTGTAGACTACATTCACTGCCCATGGATGATCTCGGCAGCCACGTCCATCTCGCTGGTTGGAAGTCGCGAGATGCGCGATTAAATGATGCCTTCCACCCCCGGTTGGCAAGCTAATGGCTAGAACGATTGTGAGAACCGCGTTTCCAGGAATTCGCCCAACTTGGCGGTCGCCTTGAATTGTGGGATCGGTTCGAGTGCTTTAAATGCCGAAGTGAACGCGTTCCAAAGGCTCCAGATCAGTTCGTGGTCGGAAGTCTTCATACTTCGGTTCGAAGTAGAGATCGTGTAGGAAAGCCCTTGGATACGCTCCAAGTTTGAACGCAAGATTCGGAGTGGTTCCGCTCGGTGCATCTGTCATCCTAAATTTGGTAAGCAGAGGGCCGGTGGACAGACAACAACTCTTAACGCGACTTGAAAAAGCCTGGCGCGAATTTCAGGAATCCTATGCTGGGTTACCCGATTCCCAGATGATTAACCCGGGGGTCACCGGCGAGTGGTCGGTGCGCGACATCCTTGCCCATGTCGCCACTTGGGAGCAGGAAGCGCTCAAACACCTCCCAACGATTCTCGAGGGGCGCAAGCCGCCGCGATACTCCGTCACACATGGCGGAATCAACGGCTTCAATCAAATTATGACGGAGCAAAAGAGACGCCTGACTTTGGCGGAGGTCCGACAGGACCTTGAAAATACTCATCGCCAGCTCACTATCTACATCGACAGCGTCCCGGAAGAACAATTCCGCAGCGAAACGCCCTTCCGCCATCGCCTGCGTCTCGATACCTACAGTCACTATCCAAAGCACGCAGCGACAATCAGGAAGTGGCGGAACGAACAGACGGGAACAAACAATCACGAAGTTGGCCGATAAAAAGCAAATTTTAACTGAGAATGCCGCAGAACGCGTAGGCCGACTTGACTGGCAGCGCGTTTCTCAAAAACTCGATGAGTACGGCAATACTCAACTTCCACGGATCCTGTCGGCGAAAGAATGCGATACTCTCGCCGCGCTTTACCCTGACGATAAGCATTTCCGCAGTCGCGTAGTCATGGAGCGTTACAGCGTTGGCCGAGGTGAGTACAAATACTTCCGCTACCCGCTGCCCGATATCATCTCCGAACTGAGGACCACTCTTTATTCGCATCTCGCCACAGTTGCCAACCGATGGAACCAGGTCATGGGAATCGATGTGCGATATCCAAAAGATCATGCCGACTACCTTCACCGTTGCCATCAAGCCGGACAGCTCCGGCCGACGCCCCTTTTGCTTCAATACGGGCCGGGCGATTTCAACTGCCTTCACCAGGATCTGTATGGCGAACACGTATTTCCGATCTAAGTCACCATTCTCCTGTCGGAGCCGGGACGGGACTTTACCGGTGGGGAATTCACTCTTGTGGAGCAGCGTCCGCGCATGCAGTCGCGCGCAGAGGTCGTTGCTCTCGCGAAAGGAGACGCCGTGGCGTTCGCTGTCCACAACCGACCGGTTCGCGGCAAGCGCGGATTCTACCGCGCAAATTTCCGGCACGGCGTTAGTCGTCTGCGATCGGGCCAGCGCTACACACTCGGCATCATTTTCCATGACGCCAAGTAGCGGCATTGGGGCCATTTTCAATGCTCCCGGCGGAGAAGATTTCACCAGTTCCGACAAATGCTATTTGCATGAGTGGTTCCTCTCTCCAATCCGGGGCGCGCCAGATCTTGAACGGTATTCGAAGCAAGTCAGACTGCATTTGTCAGCATTCTATCCGACGAAGGGAGACGGGCTGGCACTTAGCGATTAGTCGGCCATCCAGAGACTGGCCACAAACGGACTATGGGAAGTCGGTGAGGAGGGGGCGGTCGGCCTCCGTGCAACGTTTGCCGGCAAAAGAGAGTAATAAAGGATCGGCGGTCCGGCCGGCACCGCCATGCTTTTTCAAAACGCGTGCGAGAACCGAGCCTCGAGAAACTCCGCCAACTTCGCTGTTGCCTTAAATTGTGGAATCGGGTCCAGTTCCTTGAATGCCGAGGTGAAAGCGTTCCACAGCCTCCAGATCCTCCGTGGCCGAAACTCTTAGCCTCAAAGGAACTGACCTCCGTCAATACAGAAGTGTGAAGCTGATTGTAGTACCTGATCCTAGCTGGCTGGTTGCCCGCATTTCGCCGCCATGTGCAAGCACGAGATTGCGAGCGATGGGTAGACCCAGTCCCGAGCCTCGCGAATCCGGTCCTTTGTGGAAGCGGTCGAATGCGCGGTCGAGTTCCTCCTGGGTCATTCCTCTGCCGGTATCGTGCACCTGAACCAACATCCGGGTGTCATCCGTCGGCGTCACACTGATGTAAATCGACCCTTGCGGTGGGGTATGTTGGAGCGCGTTCAAGACCAGATTATTCAAAACTTGTCGGATACGAACGGCGTCGATCACGACGTGAGGCAACTCCGCTGGCGCGTCGACAGAAAGCGCAACGTGGTGCGCAGGTGCCTCCGTGGTGAACGCCCGAACCACTTCGCGTGCGAGTTCTGCAACGTCGGTCAATTCTTTTTGTAGTTGCAGCGCTCCGCTCTCGGACAAGGCTAACGTTCGTAGATCTTCGATCAAGCGAGACAACATATTCGTTTCGTCGAGTATTTCACTCAGTTGCGAATCGTCTCGTGGATATACTCCGTCAAGCAGTCCTTCCAGCTTCCCTTGAATGATGGTGAGCGGCGTACGCAGTTCGTGAGCGACATCGGCCATCAAGTTGCGCCTTTGCTGCTCGTGGGTCCCCAGTCGCTCCGTCATGGTATTGAAGGCGTGAGCCAGTCCCCGGACCGGTGGTGGGCCACTCTCCGCGACTCGCACAGTGTAATCACCATCCGCGACCCGCTCAGCTGCCTCCATCACGTCTCGGAACGGTAGTCCTACTCGCCGTATTGTTCGCAGCAGCACAAAGACAGCGGCGAGCGCAATCAGCAGCGTGGCAATTGGAACCGAGGCAGCTGCGGCGCTTGATGAGAGCCCAAAGAGTTTGCCGAAGGCGAGTCGGACCAGGGAGGCGAAGCCCCAGATTCCAAAAACCAACAATATGAAGGCAAGCGCGGCAACGCGCCGAAAGAAACCGGCCCGGCCAGCACGGCCGTTCTCGCGCCAGTGTTGCCTTTTAGACGAAGGCGGCCCCTGGTTTCTCCACTCGCATTGTGCGTGGTCTGTCACTCGGCAAACTTGTATCCGATCCCATACACCGTGAGCACGTATCGCGGATTTCGCGGATCAGGTTCTAGCTTACGTCGCAGGTTCTTCACATGTACATCAACAGCACGGTCGAACGATTCCGCCTCCAGTCCGCGGATCGCGTCCAGCAACTGTGCGCGCGTAAATACGCGGCCCGGTTGGCGCGCTAGTGTGGCCAGCAGTTCAAATTCGGTGGGGGTCATGTCAATTCGCCGGCCCTCCACAATCACTTGCATCCGCAGTCGGTTCAGTTCGACATCTTGCGCACGAATGATAGCGGACGGTTCGGGTAAGGGATCGATTCGCCGGAATACGGCGCGCACACGCGCGACCAGTTCTTTAGGGCTGAACGGTTTGCTGATGTAATCATCCGCACCCAGTTCCAGCCCGATCACCTTGTCGCTCTCCTCCACGCGGGCGGTCAGCATGATGATGGGGACGTTGGAGTGTTTCCGCACAGCCTTCGCGACCTCCAGTCCGTCCATTTGCGGAAGCCCGAGATCCAGCACGATGAGATCAGGGTGTCGGCTTCGCGCGAAGGCGAGCGCGTCGGTCCCGTTGCCTGCCACCGCGACTCGGTAACCGGCGCGCTCGAGGTAGTCGCGCACAATCCGCGCGATCTGCGTCTCGTCTTCGACCACAAGGATTTGTTTCACGTTAAGCTTTTGATGAACCTGCGATTGGCGGCGCTCCCGGTTGTCCGTGGGCGCGTTTGTGCCACTCTTCCAATTGGGGTGGAACACCACTACCGTATCCCCAGCCGCATCCTCGGCCCCACCCTCTTCCACGCCAGAACAAGCCGCGCAGCAGCAGGAACCAAAACAGGATAAAGAAGAAGGCTGGGAAGAAGGGAAAGAATCCGTACCCAAACCCCCACCTCGCCCACACAACCACGGGAGCGGTTCTGCCCGGCGCCGCGTGCACGCTTTGAGCGAGCGCGTGCGCCACCCCTGCACTATATGAGTAGTATCCAACCCCGGCCACGGTTGCGACCAGCAGAAGCACCAACATCAGCCAAAATACAGTTCGATTGCCCATTGCAATCCTCCTCTTCGTTCAAGAAGGATTCTGGCAGGCACTCGTGAAGAAATTGTGAAGGCTTTGTGAACGACTGGTGTAGGCGGCAGTATGTTGCGTAGTGTAATTGCTCGTTGTACGTATTAAAGAGACGGCCCGGCCGGTAACCGCCACATCGCTAAAACGACGGTGAGAAGCGGGCTTCCAGAAACTCGCCCAGCTTTGCAGTGGCCTTGAATTGCGGAATCGGGTCTAATTCCTTGAAGGCCGACGTAAAAGCGTTCGACAAACTCCAGATCGTCCGTGGCCGAAACTCCTCGTACTTCGGTTCGAAGTACAAGTCATGCACGGTTCTGGCAGGGTGCTTGGGAGCCTCCAGTTTCCCCTCGACAAATGCCTCGTAAATGACCAGCTTCGCCGTGACGTCGGTGACTTCGCTTCTCTGCCAGAACTCCACCTGCCTTCGCATGGGCTCGAAGTTTCTCTGCATCCGGTCTACACCGACCGAGATGCAGTCGATGAGCGAGAACGATTTCGAGTGCTTGGCAAGAACTGGAGTAAATACACCAGGGACAATGTTTCCAGTTCGGGGCTCTCGTGGAGCCTTAACTGGTGAAAGCCGATTTAATTTCACGACGCCACCAAATCGTATGAAGACGTGAGTCGGATCGCGTTGTGCAAGGTCCGGTACAGAGGGCAGCTCATGGGATAGACGGCGTGCACGCGTTCCACCTTCTCTCTCGTGTCTTCTGGCGCTACCAGGCGCATCGAAACATGAATCCTGCGAATGACCAGCACGCCGTCCTCCTCCTCCACCTCTCCTGTCACCTCTGCGGTGAGCTTTCCATCGCCGGCATCAATTTGACGCGCTTCCAGCGCGCCTCCGAAAGTGCCCATCATTCAACCAGCCGTCGCCGAGATAACGTAGTCGATTGTCGAGGCGTGTGATTCCTTCAGTTTGGCTGGGTCAACTCTATAATGCTCTGCGATAGCGCCATGCACGCTGTAAGCAATCGGCTGAGACTCGCCTGGCAAATGGGCGATGCGCAAGGGCCCCCGTTTACGTTCTATCGTTGACTTCGAAGTATAGACAACTTTGGCCA
>Ga0307479_10002424_pt1 | contig 16958 bp, 25 predicted proteins | sample atmos_gasesECM4C_FD_203743 | JGI IMG/M metagenome (GOLD analysis project Ga0307479, IMG submission 203743) | Hardwood forest soil microbial communities from Morgan-Monroe State Forest, Indiana, United States - atmos_gasesECM4C_515 | ecosystem: Environmental > Terrestrial > Soil > Temperate... | reverse complement strand
AGTTTGGTGGGACTCGAGGTTAGAGATTAATTAGAGGTTCGAAAGAAGGAAGTTGCATAGCGGGCGCGGGTAGCCTACCAAGGGCTTAATGCGACGGTAGATTGGGGGTCCAACGTGGAAGTGGAAATGAAGATTCGTGGGCTGATGATGGATCCCGTGACGAACATGCCGATCGTGGTGTTGAAGGATGTGGGCGGGCAGGCAATTTTGCCGATCTGGGTGGGTGTGTATGAGGCTAACGCCATTGCGCTGGAGATTGAGAAAGTGCAGACGCCGCGGCCCATGACGCACGATTTGTTGAAGAATGTTTTGTTGGGACTGGAAGTGCGGGTACAGAAAATTATTGTGAGTGAGCTGAAGGACGACACGTTTTATGCGCTGATTTGCGTGGAGCGCGACGGGGAGATGATGACTATTGATTCTCGTCCGAGCGATGCGTTGGCGCTGGCGTTGCGGATGGATTGTCCTATATTTGTGAATGACCAGGTGTTGAAGAATTCGAAAGTGTCCAGCGCGATTAGTGAGCGGACTACGAATGAGCAGTTGCGGTCGTGGTTGGAAGGGTTGTCGGATGATGATTTGGGTAGATACAAGATGTGAGTCGTGGTGTCATGGGTCGAAATTGTTTCAAAACCGTCCTGAGTAAGAACTGAACGGAAACCCCAAGACCCAGGTTCATAACTCAAATGCGAACCTGGGGCACCCTAAAACCAAAACGTAAAACCAAAACCTCAAAACGCGGCGGAGACGTGCGTGGTGGCGGCGGGGATGGGGGTGACTAGGCGGCGGGTCATGCGGCGCCAGGTTACGAGGAGTACCACGCCGATTAGGATTAGGGCTAGGCTCAGGCCGGCCCAGAGGCCGAAGGCGCCCCAGCCTAGAACGAAGCAGAGCCAGTAGCCTAGCGGCAGGCCGATGATCCAGTAGGCGATTAGGTGGCAGAGCATGGGCGTGCGGGTGTCGCCTGCTCCGCGAAGCGCGCCGGTGGCTACCGTTTGAATGCCATCGAAAAGCTGGAAGGCGGCTCCGGCGGCGAGAAGAAATGTGGTGGCGCGGATGACGTCCGTCGCGGGCGTATACATGCGCGCGATGGGGTGCGGGAAAATCAGCAACGCCGCGCTGGCGCAAGTCATGAACGCGGCTCCCAGAAAAATTGCGGTGTTACCGGCGTCCCCTGCGGCGCGCGGATCTTTGCGGCCGATGGCTTGGCCAACGCGGACGGCGGCGGCAGACGATATTCCCAGCGGCACCATGTAGGTGAAGGCGACGGTGTTGAGCGCGATTTGGTGGCTCGCAAGAGGCACGGGGCCGAGGCGCGCGATCAATGCGGTGACTAGCGCGAAGATGCCGCTCTCGAGAGTGAATTGAAGGGCGGCGGGGTAGCCGAGAGTGATCAGGCGGCGGATGCGCGGGAGATCGATGTCAACGGGAGTTTTGAGCAGATCGGTGCGATGGCGCGCGTCGTACCACAAGAGATAGACGATCAGCACGGCGGCCATGTACAAGCGCGCGATTGCAGTGGACCAGCCTGAGCCGACGGCGCCCATCGCGGGCGCTCCCCACTTGCCGTAGATGAGCACCCAGTTGCCGACGGCGTTGACGATGTTGGCGGTGATGAGCGCGAAGGCCACGATGCGAACCATGTTCATGGCCTGCAGGCAACGGCGCACCGCGAAGTAGAGCAGCAACGGGAAAAGGCCGACGGTTAGAGCGTTGGTGTAGGGAATGGCGAGCGCGAGGATGGCTTGGTCGATGTGCATGCTGCGAAGCAGATTGGGCAGCAGCCACACGGGTGCAGCGAGGATGGGGGTGAGCGCGACGCTCAGGTAAATACTGTTGATCAGAGAGCGGTGGCAGTCTTCGCGCTGGCCGGCGCCGAAAGCTTGAGATACCAATGTGTCGAGGCCCATGAGAAGGCCTGCGCCGAAAAGTGCGAGGACCATGAAGATGTTGGAGCCCAGGCTGACGGCGCCCATGGCGGTGGCGCTGTCGGGAAGATGGCCGACCATTACGGTGTCGACGATGGCCATGCTCATCCAGCCAAGCTCGGCGAGTACCAGCGGAAGGGCGAGGCGCACCGTGGGCGGAAGTTCCTGGCGAAGAATTTTCAGACGGATCATGGGGCGGTTGTGCGATGAAGTTTAAGCGGAGGCGTGGGAACAGGCAAACTTTCGGAAATGGAAAGTGATGCCAATGTGGCCTCACAACCTGAGACTACGCGTGGTGCTTCTTCGGATTAGAGATCAAATGCTAGGGATGATAAATCCAGGTTGCGTTGGTGGCGCGGTCGTTGTCGGGATAGCCGCCAGCTAGAAGAACATCGCCGTCCTTAAGCTTCGTGGCGGTCAGGAAGTGGCGAGCTGCATCGATCTGGCCTGCGGCGATCAAAAATTTGCGACTAGCGGGGTCATAGACTTCGACGGTTTTGCTTCCACCAGCGAAAAGCAATTGTCCGGAGGAGAGTTGGACAGCTTCGCGAGGCAGCTTGAAACGGCTGTCGTGCAGGGGAGACGTGGCGGTAAAGGTTTGCTTTGCGGGGTCATAAATTTCGGCGCTGTTCATCGTGCCGCTCCAATCGCGATCGTCTGAGCCACCGGCGAGAAGGACGCGGCCGTCGGGGAGTAATCCTGCGGAGTGCTTGTAGCGGGCGGTCAGCAGGCTGCCGGTCACGGTAAATTTTTTTGTGGTGGGGTCAAAAATTTCTGCGCTGGCGGTCACGGTGTCTGCACGCCCCCCGGCGATGAGCACGCGGCCATCACGCAACACGGTTGTGGTTTGCTCGATGCGGGCTGAATGCATGGGGGCCAGAGATTCAAATACGGCCGTGGCGGCGTGGAAGATTTCGGCGGAGGCAACGCCTCCCGGACCGAAGGTGTCAGCGCCGCCGGTGATCAGCACGTCCCCGTTGGTGAGCAGTGTCGCCGTGGCGTTGCCGCGCTTGGCAGTCATTTTAGCGAGAGACGAAAATTTTCCGGTGGCGGGATCGTAAAGCTCGGCGGAATCTGTTTCGCCGTGGCCAATCCAGCCGCCCACGACGAGGACTTTGCCGGAGTGCAACAAAACGGCGGCATGACCGACGCGTGCGATGGCCATATCCCCAGCAGGCTGAAATTTTCCGGTGGTCGGATCGTAGAGCTCGGCGGAACGGTAAAAATCCTGATTGCGCCGCATGCCGCCAACGATGAGGACTTTGCCATCAGGCAATAGCGTCGCGGTGTGGCCGGAACGGGGTTCAAGCATAGGTGATGCTGGCTGCAGGGAGCCGGAAGTGGTGTTCGCAGTGGTGTCGACGGGCTTGGGATTCGACTCGAATAGGAGACAGCTAGCTGCGAGGAATAGAATCAGGCCGGAAAATCGAGGCATCAGGACCTCCGGGAGAAACCATAGAGTTTCGCCGCAATGTACCATGGATTAGACGGACGAATTGTCAAAGCGGTGCGAGAGGATTTCGGTTGGTTGGATTAATGTCATTGTTAATTTAATGCTGCGTTAACCGGGTAGTGTTAGGCTTGGTATTCGTTGAAAATGCGCAGGAGGCCCGCTGAGATGAAAATCCGAAGACAATTTATGGAAGTAATTCTTACTGCATTACTGTTACTGTGCTTCGGCACGCTAACTGGGGCGCAGGAGTTATCTCAGCAGGAGTTGTCGACACTTTCTCCATCGCTACATGCGGCTCTGTATCCGGAAGTGATGTGCGGGCTGTATCGTGCCGATTTGGGACCACCGTTATCTTCTACATGTAGAGATCGACAGAGACCCTGCGGTCGTAACGATGTACGACAAGAATGGGAAGAAAGTGATTGAAGCACGCATGGAGCCGGCGGATGCTGCCAAGGTTTCTATCGGTTCTGCCGGTGCGACACGAACGGGATGTGAATCGTTGCGATTGGCGGAGGCATCATGACCGATGGTTCCAGCCAGGGTGACGGCCGGGGGCTGTCTTGGGCGAAAGTCTCGGCGTCCGTGACGACCGCCGACTGGTCCGCTCAACCACCGAAGTGAGCCGAAGAACGGGCAAGCGGGGCCCCGTAACGTTAAGGCTACATGAGGATTTCCACCGGTTATTTTCTGAGTTATAGTTACTTTTCGCTTGCCATTATATGGGCTAGGAACGTAAAGTTAGCTAGCTCTAGGGGGTTTTCCACGGACAACACCCATATCTGGGACTCGGTTTGCCGGATCGCGACGGCCACAATTTGAGCGCGCGGGCGGGGGCAGAAAAGATATGACTGCCATCATCACGGTTGCAAATCAAAAAGGCGGCGTCGGAAAAACCACCACGGCGATTAATTTGGCAGCATCGCTGGCGCATCGGGGGAAGCGCACGCTGCTCATCGATCTAGACCCACAAGCAAATTCCACCATAGCATTTTTCGATTCAGGAGAGGTGGCCACGTCGATGTTCGACGTGCTGAGCGATCACCGCGCGGAAATGACCACGGTGGTGAAGGCCACGAAAGATCCCATGCTGTTTGTGGGGCCGGGACGATTGTCGCTGGCGAAACTGGAACAGGTGCTCGCGGGACAATTCGACGCGCCATTTAAATTGAAGGACGCGCTGGCGCCGATGCAAAAAGATTACAACTACATCGTGCTGGATACGCCGCCTTCGCTGGGAATTTTGACGGTGAACGCGCTGGTGGCGTCGACGCATTTGCTGGTGCCGATTCAGGCGGCGTATTTTGCGATTGAAGGCACGGATGATTTACTGGAAACGTACGAAAGAATTCGCGCACGGCCCAATCCTGGTTTGAAAATGCTGGGCGTGGTGATTACCCTATTTGATAAGCGCACGAATATTTCGCGCGACACACATGAACAGATTCGCACGGTGTTTGGCGAAGTGTTGTTCAAGACAAAGATCAGCAAGAACGTGCGGCTCGAAGAGAGTCCCGCGTACAAGGAAACCATTTTGACCTTCGCTCCCAAGTCACCGGGGGCGGTGGAGTACAAGAAATTGGCCGGGGAGGTTATTCAACGTGTTGAAGAGAATCGGCTTGCCAGCCACGCTGAAGATGCGGCATGACGCGCACTACGTCGAATCATTAACCAGCTACAGCGGCGCGGCAGTAGGAAGAATGATTCCGGTGGAGCAGATCCGTCCGAACCCGGACCAGCCGCGCAAGGCTTTGGGAGATTTGCGCGAACTGACGGACTCGATCCGCGAGAAGGGCGTGCTGGAACCATTGTTGGTACGGTTTATTGCGCGCGAGGATTGCTTTTACATTATTTCAGGCGAGCGGAGATATCACGCTTCGCGTGCGGCGGGATTGCGCGAAGTGCCGTGCATAGAGAAAACCGCGGATGATGCCGAGACGCTGGAAATTGGACTGATTGAGAATTTGCAGCGCAAAGATCTGACGGCGTTTGAGGAAGCTGAAGGGCTCGACAGGCTGGGCACGCAGTTTGAATATACACATGACGACATCGCGCGGAAAATCGGGCGGGCGCGGACTTCTGTTACGGAAACGCTTTCGCTGCTGCATATCCCGGAAGCGCTACGCAAGAAGTGCGCGGAGCAGGGGATTATGACCAAGTCGCTGCTGCTGCAGATTGCGCGGCAGCCGACTGAAAAGAAAATGATGGAGACCATTCAGCGCATCATGCAGGGCGGGTTGACGCGCGATGAGGCGCGTAGGGAACGCCAGGAACATGTTACGGGGCCGCAGAGGCCACAGCCGTTTTTATTTCAATTTGAGCCGGAAGATGAGCAGTTCAAGTTTCGGATTCAGTTTAAGAAGAGCCACGTTACGCGCGACGAATTGATCAGTACGCTGAGGGAGATACTTTCACAGTTGGAAGGTGATTCGTCGAAGGCGGATTCGACCGCGGCGTAGTTTGTTTTGTTATGAACTAGGGCTGCAGTTCGACTTAATCTAGAAGTTGCCTGTCTTTTTACCTCCTGCAAAACTAAAATTCTGAATTGAGTGGTGAACTATGGCTTTGGAGCTATCGCCGCGGCAGATAAGCACGCTTGAGCGATTAGTGGCGGCGGGATTTCGCCCTATTGCGATTCCGCCGTATGAAAGCGCGCTATGCGTGCGCAAAGGGGAATGCGCGGTGGTGTTGGCTCCGGTGCCGAATGGTGGATTGAAAGTGCTGGCTCCGGCTTCTTATTTAGTGGATGGGAATTTTGGCGTGCGGCTGAAACGCGGGAAGGGGGAAGTGTTTGTGTGGAAGAAGGCGGAGATTGCTGCTACTCCGGAGAGATTGGAAGAGTTGGCGGCGTTTCGGCGAGAGTTGATGGAGATACTGGAGTTGTCGCCGGCAACGTAGTGGTGATTTTCGCTTTTAGGGATTTGTAGGTGCGAGGTATAAATGCATCGGAAAAAGAATCGGAAAGGCTCAGAGAAGGCTGAGATCAGAAAAAGCCCCACCCTTGCAAAAATCGCAAGGATGGGGCCACGCGACTTCAAAGGCAAAGTTCAAAGGCGGGGGAAACGGCGGATTAATTATTTTTGCGTGGGCGAACGCTGAGGCAAATTTGCGAAGTCCTTAATCTGAGGGTTTCTTCATTCTAATCGCAATGAGCAGGGTTAATGCAAATCGTAAGCAGTAAAAGAGGAGAAACAAAATGACGAAACAGATGGAACTTGGCGGGACCTTTACGTTTCCGAAGACGTCGATGACCGTGAAGCGCATGGGTTATGGCGCGATGCAACTTGCTGGTCCGCACGTGTGGGGACCACCGCGTGATGTTGACGGCGCGGTCGCGGTTTTGCGCGAGGTGGTTGCGTCGGGCGTGAATCACATCGATACAAGCGACTATTATGGTCCGCACGTGACCAATCAGATTATCAAGCAGGCGCTGCATCCTTACGAGGATGGCCTGGTGATCGTCACCAAGGTGGGAGCTCGACGTGGAGCGGACAAGTCCTGGAATCCGGCTCTTTCGCGTCAAGATTTGATTGATGCGGTGCACGACAATCTGCGAAACCTGGGGATTGAGCAGCTTCAGGTAGTCAACCTGCGGGTCGGACCACCAGAGGAGCCTGCGGAGGGATCCATCGAAGAGCCGTTAACGGTGCTCGTCGAACTGAGACGAAAAGGGCTGATTGGTCACCTGGGCCTGAGTAACGTCACACCTGCGCAGTTAGCTGAAGGGCAGAAAATTACGGAGATCGTTTGCGTACAGAATTTGTACAACGTGGCACGACGGAACGATGACGGGTTCATTGATGACCTGGCGAAGCAAGGGATAGCGTATGTGCCGTTCTTCCCGCTGGGAGGGTTCACTCCATTGCAGTCGACGAAGCTCGACGCAACGGCAGCGTCACTACAAAGCACGCCGATGCAGGTTGCGCTTGCGTGGCTTCTGCAGCGATCGCCGAATATTCTGCTGATTCCGGGGACGTCTTCGGTTGAACATCTCCGCGAGAATCTCAAAGCGGCAACGCTAAAACTTTCTCGTGAAATTGTGGCTGAGCTTGACTCAATCGGCGGCGGTCCTAAGCGGCGAGCGAGCGTTGCGGATTCAGCTGCGTCAGCACGATCGTGAAGGCTGAGGCTTCGCATCCACGATTCTTGTCCAGGCGATCAGCGTGAAGGCGCCCATGGTGAAGATGGGTAGGGTCGGAAGTAAGACCAGGTTCACAACTCAACTGCGAACCTGGGGCACCCTCTGATTACCGGTCGCACGCGATTGCTCGACTAAGTGGGAAGAAACGTTCAACTGCAACACCCACCCTAAAAATCGCGTGTGAGACAGCCTTGGCGGTCGGTTTGCAATTGTGCGAGTGAGACTGCAAACTGCAATCCATGGAAACCTACGACATTATTTGTTTTGGAGCTGGGCCGACGGGGCTGGCGACCGCGATTGAGGCACGGCGCGCGGGGATACGTTCGCTGGTGATTGATAAGGGCACGCTGTGCAACTCAATTTTTAATTATCCGGTGAACATGGTGTTTTTTACGACGCCGGAGTTGCTGGAGATTGGGGATTTGCCGCTGGTTTGCGCAGCGGAAAAACCTACGCGTGTGGAAGCGTTGAAATATTACCGGAAGTGCGCGGAGCATTTTGAACTGGAGCTGCGGCTGTTTGAGTTGATTGTAGGACTGGAGGGCAGCGACGGGAATTTTACGGTGAATACGCTCGCGCAGGACGGGGCGCGGCATCAATATCGCGGAAAGAAGATTGCAGTGGCGACAGGGTATTACGACTTGCCGAACATGCTGGGAGTGCCGGGCGAGAACCTGCCGAACGTGTCGCATTACTACACCGAGCCTCATCCTTATTGGAGACAGAAGGTGGTGGTCGTGGGAGGGAAGAATTCCGCAGCGGAGGCGGCGCTGGATTTATTCCGGAACGGTGCTCACGTAACGCTGGTGCACCGCGACGCGGAGTTGGGGGCGACGATTAAATATTGGGTGCGGCCGGATATTGAGAATCGCATCAAGGCTAAACAGATTACCGGGCTATTTAATACGCGGGTGAAAGAATTTACGGAAGAATACGTGATGGTCGAAAATCATGGCGGTGAGATGCGGTTGCCAGCGAAACAGTCGTTCGCGCTGACGGGATATCATCCGGACTATTCATTTATCAAAAGCCTGGGGGTGAAGCTGGATGCTAAAACGCTGAAGCCCGAATTGAATCCGGAGACGCTGGAGAGCAACGTGCCGGGGATTTTTCTGGCCGGAGTGGTAATCGGGGGCCGGCATACCAGCGAGATATTTATCGAGAACGGCAGATTTCATGGAAAGTTAATTATCGATTCGTTGGCGAGCAAGGCGCAGGTGGCGCGGTAATTTGGTGGTGGAGTTTGCCCGACGGGTAAGCGTTTGTTAGAGTTAGAACATGGCATCAGGCCTCCGGGAAGTAGCTGAAACTTTCAGTACGTTGGCGAAGGGCTTCAGCGTCACATTTCGCAATATATTCCGCAAAACGGTTACGGAAAATTATCCGTACGAGAAGGTGCATTTTCAGCCGCGTTATCGCGGGATTCATGTGCTGCATCGCGATGAGAATGGGCTGGAGAAGTGCGTGGGCTGCTTTTTGTGCGCCGCGGCTTGTCCGGCGAACTGCATTTACATTGAGGCGGCGGAAAATACTGATGTGAATCGGATTTCGGCTGGCGAACGGTACGCCAGCGTGTACAACATTGATTATTCGCGGTGTATTTTCTGCGGGTATTGCGTGGAAGCTTGCCCTACGGATGCGATTACGCATGGGCATGGATTTGAATTGGCGACGTATGACATCAATTCGCTGGTTTATCGCAAAGAGCAACTGTTAGAGAAAACTCCAGCGCCCGAAACAACCGCAGCACGATAAATTTCCCCGAGAAAATAAATATTACAGCAACATCTCTCGAATCCAGGCAGGTGAGCCAGGTTCGTGACTAAGGAAGCCGTACGTCTCGCGCCCATTCACTAGGCGGGGCGGCGAAAAAATTGTCCTGCAACAACCCACGAGACCTCACACAGCCGCTTCTTGTAACAATTTGTCGTAACAACTCGCGACAAATTCCGATTGCTTAACCGTGTCGTCGTGGAAGCGAAAGCGTACGTGGGAGCACGGTGTTAACGTGCATCTCCCCGAAATTTGAGTCTCATAACCCATATAAAGCAGCCATTACGTAAGTGGGTGGAGGCAGAGATGTACGGAGCGAGATTGCTGCGGCAAGGGGATTTAGCGGCGCGCTCACGGCGATCGAAACGCTGCCAGGCAGTCGTGGCGGACGCGGAACGTTGTGGCCGGGTTGAGTAGGCGGCGTTGCTTGGAACGCGCGTCGGGGCTGGGAGCATGTGCGGTCTCCTTGGGACAACTTAGAGACGAACATCCGGACACACCGGGACGCGACCGGGTATCCGGACCTTTTAACAACGACGAGAGAGAAACCTCGTACAGCCGAACTACAAAAACCGCGGAGGTTTCAAAAAGCTCCGTTGGAAGCAGGCGGAGGGAGCACCTGATCCGTGAGGAAATTATCGGACACCGAATGCGCGCCGGCCTGGGGGCCGGACGAGGACGAATCGTTTGCGCTGGAGGCGGAGGGACGCTCGCGTTGTTCCATCAACCACCGCGCGAGCATCGCGCTGGCGTTTTCATCAAGCCACTGATCGAGCAGCGTTCCAATTTCCTTGCGAAGGTTGGCGGCATGACTGAGACGCGTGAGTTCGTAGGACTGGAGAGATGTTCGGGAAGCGGACAACAGGAATTCCCACGGCGGTTGTGTTTTATAACGGGTCACGGACGCTCCTGTGGGGACAGGAACTCCACGGTAACTATTAATTAAATAGTAGTTAATATTAACGTGAAGGTAAATAGTGTGGAAATCTGCGAAAAACTTTTGCGCGCATATATATCGAAATTCGAAGTTCGCGCAATGCGGCGGCGGTCATAAATGGTGCGCGTAGGTAACTCAATAAGCATGCGGGCGTGTAGTGCATGCGCCGGCGATTACGAAGATCCGGATCGTACCGCGGTCGAGGAGTTTGAGGATCTGCTGGGCGGAGATGATGAGTAGGAGTGGCAGGGTGACGAGGAAGAGTGCGATGGCGTTGATGGGTTTGATGTCGAAGTGAAAGAGATTGGGAGGAATCACGATGAGGAAAAGTCGAAGGAAGGATCCGCGACCGAAACCTCTGAAGAGGCAACGCGACGTGTTGTGCGACGTGATGCTCTCGGCAGGTGCGTGCGAAACGTGGCTGACGCTGGTGGAGCTTTCACGCGTGACGCATTACGGGGAAGCAAGCATCTCCGCGCAGCTGCGCCATCTGTGGAAACCGCAATACGGCGCGTTTGTGGTGGAGAAGCGCCAGCGGGAAGCGGCGGAAGTTTTGTGCGGCGTGGAACACGGGCCGGTGTGGGAATACCGGTTGAGTCACGCGGTGCGGCTCGATGCGACTTCCGCGGTCGGGCCGAAGGATGAAGGTTCGCTTGGTGCTGCCCAGGCGGTTTGTTGAATCGATGCGCTGGCATTGTTCGTTCGATGCGCGAGTGAGGCTTAGGGGCTGGAATTTATGGTCTGAGCACAATTCGGTGAATGGATTCGCGAGACGTAGGTGGAGGGGGGAAGCGATGAGCGTGAAACCGGAACTGGCGTTTGATGTGTGCTGGGAAGTGTATCGTGGGGCCCGCGAAGTGTTGGAATCGAAGCGTGGAATTTCCGCGCTGAACTGGAAGGATACCGGCAAATTTTTGTGGAAGCCGGACTATCGTCCGCGGCTGAATGAGTGGGTGGCGGATTTTGCTTTGGCGGGGCGTGCTGCACTCGAGCCGGCGTGCTGGGGGTCACGCATGGTTTTGTTTCGGACGTATTATCTCGGGCTGGCGCCCTATGACACAGCGCGGCATTTTATTGGCTTGAGCGAGCGAAGCTGGGTGAATTGGACGGAGGAGATCCGGCAACGCTGCGGGGAAGAATTGTTGAGGCGTGGAATGTTTCCGCCGAGGAAATATTTCAGCAGCGAGATGACTGACTGGCGTTCCGCCGCCGCTGACTAGGTTTGCAGAAGCAAAGGATCGCCGACGTGGAGGGGCTTGCCGGATTCGGTGGAGGGGATACGCGTGTTGGTGGCGAGGCAGTAGAAATGCTCGAAACGGCCGGCGTGCGACCAGGGTGGGAGATGCGCACGGCGTTGTTGGGCGAAACGTTTTTGAAAGCCGATGGTGTCGGCGCCGGTGTGAGGATCGCGCGCGGGGATGGGGCAGCGGATGCATGGGTAGCTGCCTTCAAAGGCGACTTCGCCGATACGGAAACGCACTACGCTGCGAAGTTCAGCGCCGAAGAGCTGGTCTTCCCAGAATGGCGGGACGCCGTCGAGTTCGAGAGTCGCGCGGAAACGCAGACGGGCTTCCGCGAGGGTTATGCCGGGAAACCATTCGCAGACGGCTTGTAGCGAGGCTGTGGAGATGACGGTGGGGCCGCTGGCGATGAGATCGTCGGGGATGCCGGCTGGATCATGGCGAACCATGACGGGGTAACCCAGGAAATTGCCGAACCATTCGGCTGCGGAGGCAGTGTCAGCCGGGAATGCGAATGTCGCGCTCGGGATGTTGCGGCGGTCGTTTGGAATGGCGAGAGTAACGGTTGCGAAGTCGGGCTCGTAAGTGGCGCGGATCAGATGAAGTGCGGGGACGCGGGTGGCGCTGATCAGGCGCCCATCGAGAGAATAGATGGCCCAGGCGCGATCGAATTGGAGACTGCCGGCGGAACCTATGGTCGCGGCGGAGACTTCGATGGGGTCTAGGGATTTGATGGGATGGATCTGGATGCGGGCCAGGCGCGGGAACGTTAGTTTCGATTCCACGGCATAATTTTAACAGAGTGGTTACTCGAAATGGCGAGCGGCCGTTGCAAGGCAGATGAGATCTGCAGCGGAGAATTCTAAATATATTTGTAATTTCTCGAATATTTACGTTGACATTAATTCATAGTGTGGTACACTTCATTTCGTAAACAACTATGCCTCGGCGATGCCGGGGCGTTTTGCTTTTAGGGCCTGCCTGCAGCTGAACCACTGTTTAAACTCTTAAGCCTGCTGTTTTATAACTGGTCGCGGTGTGCCTTGGCGTTCATTGAAGTGTGTGTGCGATCTTTTTGTTGACGATGGAGAAAAGGAGCTGAGATGCCTAGCTATCAGAATTTATTGCCGCCGATTTCTTTGGCGCCTGGGGATGTGGGGTTCAGCTTTAACAACGAGGCGGTTCCGGGGAGCACTTAGGATGGGTCTCAGTTTGCGATTTCCAGTTTTGCGGGGCAGCCGAATAGCGGGACAGCGGTGCGGTGGCAGACGATCTTCGCGACGGCACCGACGGCGGTGAGCATTGTGCTGCAGGCGGCGATGGCGGATGTCGATGCGGAATATCAGACCGTCGATACGACCACGGCGACTGGTGGGGAAGCGCGACCGGTGACGGGGGTACAGGCGAAATTTTTGCGCATCAAGATTGTTTCTTCTACTGGGGGAGCGGGGCTGACAGCCAAACTGATGACTTAGAGGTTCGAGGATATCGAGGTTGGAGGTTCGACGAACGTAAATGCGAAAAAAGCAAGATTCGATGAAAAGCAAAATACAAAAAACAAGATTCGACAAACCGAGATTCCAGAAAATCTGAGATTCGAGTAAAACAACTGCGAAAGGAATGGGCTATGAGGAAGACGCTGGCGTATGTGTGTTTTTTGTTTTTGGCGGTGGCGGTGGCGGAGGCCGCGACGGGGCAGCATACCGTGGCGGTGACGTTGAACTACGACTTCACAACGGATGGGGCTTGCAGCGCTGCGGTGATGAAAAGCTGCCTGCAGCAGTTCAATATTTATGACGTGACTACGGGGACGCCGGTGAAATTGTTTTCCATTACTGCGCCGGCCGGAGCGAATGGGCCGGTGAATGGGATTACGGGGACGAGCGGGCAGCTTTCGCTTAAGAGTGGCGTACACATTTTTGGCGCGACCGCGCAGATGGCGGACGGCACGGAGTCAAACCCAAGCGGATCTACTGCTACTGCAACAACGCTCTCCGGTTCGCCTGCGAGCTTTAGCATTACCGTTAATTGAACGGCGTCTGACGAAGAGCTGTCAGGCAGGCCTGGGCAGAAGAATGTCGCAGGCAAGGTGAACTGAACCGAGGCGTTGCGGAAGAAACATTCTCGCGGTAGCAGAGCTGGTTCGTGATCGGTGTAAATCCAACTGGAAATGAAAAAGTGCATTGCCTTTTCGGCCATTCCCGGGTCGCGAGCGGCGTGGATTCCTTGCATGCGGCGGGCGCAACACGGATATGCGCTGTGCCGTCGGCATTCGGACGTGGTCGCCGGGGTGATGTTAGGGGTTTGCGCCCGCGGATTGCTGGAAGATGCGCTGAAGAAGTTTGAGAAGAAGCGGTCGGCTGAAAAGCTGAAGCGCACAGACGGCAAAACAGAGGGCGCGGCAAGCAGACAAATAAAACATTCGCAAAGTTTTAATCATCATGAGGACAGGTTGCTCCCGGGGCGAACTAGGAGGCCCAACCTTGGAAAAATTGCCGAAAGCAGGTCATCGAAGACGGAAAAAGCACAAACGATGAGTGGGGGAGCGAGAGATGGGGGAGCAGTGCGAAAAGGGAAAAGTTCGCCGGACGCGCGGTCCGGCTTCTGTGAAACGAAAGGAAACCACTGCCATAAACGGTGAGTGGTTTGCTTCGTTGCCGGCAGCGATGAACGCGCTGTCAGCTTCTGTAATACAACTTGCTGCGTCTGTCGACGCCAGTGGGCTATCCGCTGCAATGGCCGCTACCTCCCCCGCGGCTGGCACGGACCACGGGGCTTGCGCTGAGGTGGCTGGAAGTCGAAACAGAAAGGAAGTGAGACTGCGCGTCCCAAGCGAACGCGAAGAGGTTAGTGAAGCGTGGGACGATTTGCCCGCTGGGCAGAGCGAGTTGCCGGCAGATAGCAGAAGTTTTGTGGCGCAGGTTAACGCGCGAGTCGATTTGCCGGCTGCTTGGGAGAGGCTCGTAAGAGCGACGGATCTTAAGATTTCGCAGCGAGCGCTCGAGAAGTTAAGCGAACTGGATTACGCGCAAGGTAGTAGCAGCGAGGAACCGCGCATTTTTGATAGCGGAGTACCAGCGCGCGGTTGCGTTTAGTAGAACCGGCAGCTAAAACATTCAAGTTGGAGACAAGATGGCGATCACGCTGGCAGCGAATGCACGTTTGCAATTTATAGGAATGGTTCTGGAGATTGCTGGAGTCGCGTCTATAGCCGGGGGAATAATTCTTAGTTTGCACCACTGGCCCGCGGCGGCGGCGTTGATTGGCGGCGGGTGATTACGGAAAATTGCGCGAAGTTAATTGAGTGTTTGCCGCTGATGATTCGCGACGAGCGGCGCGTGGAAGATATTCGCAAAGTTGACGGAGACGATGCCGCCGACGCAGCGCGTTACGGATTGGTCTCCGGCGGAAGACTCGCCGGTGTTGGGGCAGGGCTTGCCCCGCCCGGGGCGGCCTTAAGGTCGCCCCATATAAGCGGGCCGCATTTTGTGAGCGGCATGCCGTTGGGGGAGCAGATCGAGCGGCAGGTGTCGGCGACGGATGCGACTTCGCGAGCGATTCATTTTGAGAGACTGCAGGGTGAGGCGAAGAAGTATTTTCGGCCGAAGAAAATCAGGAGACGGTGACGTTAGATCGCCGAGATGCGGTTTAGAAAGGCACGTCAGGGTCGTAAGCGCACCGAATCGCAGAGCAGACCTCGCGCATGCGACGGCTAGACATTATCCGGGGCTGCCTATCGATTAGTTGGGATTTAGCCATTGTGGTAATGAAATGAGCGCGGAGGCAGGACGGGCCGGGTAGGCCGGACTCTCCAGGCTCAAAAATAATGGTGGTCGGCGCTTGCGCTAAGCGCGAACTGAAAGGGACAACAAGAATCGTTTCGGCGTTCTCACTGAGGTTTCGCGAGTCGAGTGAAACGATCAGAACCCAATGACGCTGGCGGGCGTCACCTAGATATGCGGTCCAGATTTCGCCACGTCTGGGCGTTGGCAATCCAGGTCTCCGCTCATTCATCATCGAAATTCACTTTCGATGATGCAGCTGCCATTGATTTACCAAGTTGGCTTTCAGCCTTGCGGTCAGCCGCAGACAACGAGCTGTAAAAGGCAGCGGTGGCTTTCTCAAGACGTGCTCGAGATTTCGCTCGACGCGCTATGCGAACGGCGTGATCGACGGCTTCAGAGAGATTAGCGGCCTGTCCTTGGCGAATGAGGTCAGCCAAGTAAGCACCGGTTTCGGGAGCAACAGTCGTTGAAATTTTTTGTCGAGCTTTTTTGGTAGGCATACCCTTAAGGTCTCCTACGTCAATATTAACGCTACTAGTCGTAGTTGTCATCTAATTGTCAGATATTTAATCTACATTCGTCATGCCCATAATCTGAACGCTATCATGTTAAACACCTTTAAAACCTGGCTGCGAGGGCGGTATGTGGCGCTGCTGGAAGAGGAAGTGGCGCGGTTGCGGGGGGGAGAATCGGGCGCTGACGAATTCGTTGCTGGGGACGGCGGGATTTCCGTCGGTGGATTTTCCTCAGGCGGTCAAGCCGCAGGGGTTGTCGCGGTTGAGGAAGCGTTCGTGGCACCAGATTCAGATGCAGCGGGAGAAGGGTGCAGCGCGGGAAGCGGCCTTGGATGTCGATGAGAGGAAGAATGGAATCGTATCCAACAACTAATTCAAGGGCAGTGAATTTACCGGGGAGCATTGCGCCGGCGGATGGGAATGTTGCGCCGTTAGGCCACGCTGGAGCTGCGCGCGGGGTGCAACGTAAAACTGCAAGTGCCAGTGCTGATGACGATGCGGACAATTTCGATTGGCTCGACAACGATCAGGAAAAGGCCACCGGCCATGCAAAAACGAGCGGCCAGGATTCTGCGGCGGTGGATCTTGGGGCCAATAACGAGCGACTAGCGGATGCGAAACCGAAATTGGTGAATGCGCTGCGGGAACTGGTGCGGCAATATCGCGAAGAGGGAATTGCGGCGCGCCGCCATGAGATCAGGAGAATTCGGCAAGCGCGCCTTTTTTGGCAAGGACTGCAGTACGCGTGGTGGAATCCCAATGACATGAACTGGCATTTGCCGTTCGAGCAGAAGTTCAGCGACGATCGCGCGCTGGAGGAGATGCCGCGCTACCAGTTTGTGACGAATTTTTACCAGGGATTCGGGTTGTCGGTGCATCGCGCAAAATTGAAAGCGGCGTACCCACATGCCGCTGAGAAAATTGAAACTTCGCCTTCGCAGGGAGCGGAGGATGTTTACGCGCGCGTTTCGCGATTGAGTGTGGAGCAAGGGCTGCCGTCAATTCATCCGGGCGATGCGCTGATGAATTTGATTACCTTTGACCGCACCTGGCTGCGGCCGTGGGCGTTTTACGCGATTGAGGATCTGGAGGTACGCGGCGAGCTGCTGGCGTTGTTTCCGGATGGCTGTTACGTGGCATTTGCGGGAGACGCGTACTGCGAAGCGCGCAACGAATCGATGGACG
>Ga0307479_10002422_pt1 | contig 16961 bp, 16 predicted proteins | sample atmos_gasesECM4C_FD_203743 | JGI IMG/M metagenome (GOLD analysis project Ga0307479, IMG submission 203743) | Hardwood forest soil microbial communities from Morgan-Monroe State Forest, Indiana, United States - atmos_gasesECM4C_515 | ecosystem: Environmental > Terrestrial > Soil > Temperate... | reverse complement strand
ACGCCGACGCGCTCCTCCTTCCACCACTTCGACGTCGCGCGACCCGGCATGCGCCGCTCGACCTCGCGCGCGAGCGCGACCGCGGCGCGGCGGACCTCATCGAAGTCGCGCTCCGGGCGGATGCGCACGTTGACGTGGATGCCGCGCGAGCCGGAGGTCTTTGGCCATCCGACCAAATGGTGCTCGCCCAGCACCTCGCGCGCCAGCAGCGCCACCTTGCGCACGTCGTCCCAGGGCACGTCGGGCTGCGGATCGAGATCGACGCGCAGCTCGTCAGGGTGATCGAGGTCCTCGGCGCGCACCGGGTGCGGATGGAGATCGATGCAGCCGAGGTTGACGATCCACGCCAGCGCCGCCGGATTGCGCAGCACGATCTCGCGCGCAGTGCGGCCCGAGGGAAACTTCAGCTCCACCGTCTCGATGAAGTCCGGCCCCGGCGGCGCGCGTTTCTGGAAGAAGAACTCGCCCGCGGCGCCGTTGACGTAGCGCTTGAGCGCCATCGGCCGGCCGCCTGCCCCACGCAGCGCGCCCTCGGCGACCGCGAGGTAGTAGCGGACCAGATCGAGCTTGGTGTGGCCCCTCTCGGGAAAGAACACCTTCTCCGGATTGGAGATGGCCACCTCGCGCCCGTCGATCTGCAGCAGCTCCTTGCGGGTCATCGCGCGGCCCCGAAGATCTTCGCCAGCTCCACCGCCGGCGTTTCCTCGAGCTGATCGTAGCGGCATTCCGAGGGCGCCTTGTCCGGCCGCCAGCGCAGGAAGGTGGTCGCGTGGCGGAAGCGGTCGCCCTGCAAATGATCGTACGCCACTTCGCAGACGCGCTCGGGCCGCAGCGGCTCCCAGGAGAGATCCTTGCCGCGGTTCCAGCGCGAGCCCATGCCCGGCACGCGCTGGTGCTCCTGCATGAAGTTCGCCCACTCGCGCCAGGGGTGCTGCTCGGCCGCTTCAGCGCGCAACGGCAGAAGCTCCTGCACCAGCTCGCGCCGCCGCGCGGTGGTGAACGACGAGGTCACGCCGACGTGGTGCAGCACCCCCGCCGCGTCGTAGAGGCCGAGCAACAGCGAGCCCACCATGGTGCCGGGTCCGTTCTTGTGCCAGCGAAATCCCGCCACCACGCAGTCGGCGGTGCGCTGGTGCTTCACCTTCAGCATCGCGCGCTTGTCGGGCTGGTAGGTTTGCTCCAGGCGCTTGGCCACCACGCCGTCGAGGCCCGCGCCCTCGAAGCGCGAGAACCAGTCCTGCGCCAGCGCGCGGTCGCGCGTGGCCGGCGTGAGGTAGAGCGGCGGCTTCACCGAGGCGAGCGCGCGCTCCAGCTTTTCGCGCCGCGCTTGTTGCGGCAGCTCGCGCAGGTCTTCGCCCTCGAGCGAGAGCAGGTCGAAGGCGACGAAGGAGGCGGGCGTCTGCGCGGCCAGCAGCTTGACCCGAGACTCGGCGGGATGGATGCGGAGCAAGAGCGCGTCGAAGTCGAGGCCGTGGGGCCCGGCGATGACGATCTCGCCGTCGAGCACGCAGCGCTGCGGCAGCTGCTCGAGCAGCGGCTGTGCCAGCTCGGGAAAGTAGCGGTTGAGCGGCTTCAGGTCGCGGCTCTGCAGCATCAGCTCGCCGCCCTCGCGAAACACCAGCGCGCGAAACCCGTCCCATTTCGGCTCGTAGAGCCAGCCCTCCCCCTCGGGCAGGCGGTCGGCCAGCTTGGCCAGCATGGGGGCGATGGGCGGTTTCAGGACAGGGGGCACGGACGCAAAATCGCATTTTCCGCGCCGATGGACGAGGATCGCCGCATGGCTCGCCCGAAAGTATCGGTCGAGGAGCTGCTGCTGCGCCACCGCGCCATTGACGAGGAGCAGCTGCGCAAGGCGCGCGAGCAGCAGAAGAAGGTGGGCGGCGACCTGGGGCGCGTGCTGCTCGAGCTGGGCTACGTGAGCGAAGAGCTGCTCTTGCGCACGCAGTCGCAACAGCTGGGGATCCCGCTGGTCGATCCGGCGCAATCGCCGCCGCCGCGCGAGCTGGCGCAGGCGCTGTCCGAGGCGCTCTGCAAGCGGTTCAGCGTGATTCCGGTGAGCGGAAATCTGGAAGCGAAGCTGCTGCGGGTGGCCACCTCGTCGCCGGCGAACTTCGAGCGGCTGGGGATGCTCGCCCACGAGAGCGGCTTCCGCATCGAGGCGGCGGCGGCCACCGCGGAGTCGATCGCCAAGGCCATCAAGACGACGTTCGGCTCCGAGGCGGCGCCTCCGGAGATCGAGCCGGAGTCCGATGTGCTGGGCGAGACGGCCGAGCTGCGCGCCCGGCTGGAGCGGGTGGAGACGATGCTCTCCAATCCGCAGTTCGCCGCGCTCCTGGCGCGGGTCGAGCGCCTGGAGCAGCTGGCCGAGCGCGATCACAATGCGCTCAACGTCCTCGGGCAGGTGCTGCTCGACCTGGGCTTCATCAGCCGCGAGGAGTTGCGCAAGCGGTTGAACAAGCCGCCTAGCTGAGCTCGCGCACCCGCTCCGCGAGCCCTTCGCTGAACAGCCGGTAGATGCGCAGCGCCGCCTGCGGATGGCTCTGCAGGTACATCTCGAACGGCTCGCGCGAGATGCGCAGCCCCCGCACCAGCGTGGACGCGGTCACCCGCGCGGAGGTGAGCGAATTCGAGAGCAGGGAAATCTCCCCCAGGTGCGCGCCGCTGCTCAAGCTGTTGAGGTGCCGCGCGCTGTCGCCGGTGATGGCGTACACCTCCGCGTTCCCCTCCAGCAGGATGATCATGCCCGGCGCATCCACGCCCGCCTCGACGATCTGCTCGCCCGGCCGCCAGGTCTCCTCGGTGGCCAGCCGGTAGAGGTCGCGCATGTCGCCCATCGAGAGGCGGGCGAAGATGGGGATGCTCTTCAAGAAGGCGTAGCCGTCCTCGGCGGGCGGAGCGGGCGCGGGCGCCTCCACGACCTCCGGCTCCGGCTCGCGAGCGGCGGCGGTCTGCCTGCTCCGCAGCCGCTCCGCGCGCAGGCGCAGCCGCTCGGCAGGTCCCGACTGGCCGAGCTTGTCGAACAGGTCGGCGAGGAGATCGTGCAGGTCGATGTCGGTGCGGCCCGCGTCGTTCTCGCGCACCACGTCGGCCACCACCTGCGCGGCCTCCGAGACGCGATTGCGCTGCAACAGGATCTCGGCCAGCCGCTTCACCGCCGGCACGCGATCGGGATGCGCGAGGGGCACCTGCCGCAGCACGTCCGTCTCGGCGCGCGTGTTGCCCGCCTCGCGATACGCCTGCGCCGAGGGCAGCCAGCGCTCGCCGCGCGCGAGCACGGTCCCGCGCGCCTCGGGCTGCTTCAGCTCCTGGTAGAGCGCAGCCGCCTCCTCCACCGCGCCGCCGGCATCGAGCGCCTGCGCGGCGCGCTGGGGCTCGCCCGCCTTGGTCCAGCAGCGCGCGGCGGACGGCAGGTCGCCGGCCTCCTCGTACAGCCGGGCGGCGTCGGGCCAGAAGCGCGCCGACTCGTGCAGCCGCGCCGCGCGGCTGAAGTCGCGCGCCTGCACGTACATGGCCACGCCGGCCTTGCGCACCTCGGTGCCCGACTTGATGAGCGCGCTCAAGAGCTGCTCCGCCACCGCGCGGCCGCCCTCCTCGTACAGCTGGGTCGAGGCCTGCACCTCTCCCTGCTGCAACATCGCCACCAGGACGCCCACCAGGTTGCGCTCGGAAATCACTCCGCCCACGGTCCGTTCGCTCATCTTCCACTCTTCGAGGAAGCCGGCGGCGCGCCCGCGGTGCCGGGCGAGGCCAGCACCAGGAGCCGGCGCATGTCGTCGGCGGTGAGGGCAAAGAGCTGCTGCAACTTGCGGAGGAACTCCTCCTCCTCGGCGGCGAAGACGCTGTCCGCCCCGGTGACGCGCGCGCAGCACTGGAAGGCCAGCTCCTTGTACTCGCGATCGCGCAGGCCGGTGGCGGCGGCGATCACGCACTCGTCCATGCCTTCTTCCATCATGCGCGCGCGCGTGTCGCGGGACAGCTCGGCGATGGGGCCCACGCCGTCGAGCATCGGGACGCCGGTCACCAGCTTCTGGATGGTGAGGGCCTCGGAACCGGCCACGTGCCCGTCGGCCCAGGCCGCGAGCACCATCAACTGCACCACCCGGCGGGCCTGCTTCGCGTCGGTCACGGACATCAGTGTATCTTCCGATCCATGCCCGGCCGCAAGCTGCGCGAGACCATGCTGGGGAAGCTCACGGCGGCGCCCTTCGACGCGCTGATCCTGGGCGGCGGGATCAACGGCGCGGTCTCGGCGGCGGCGCTGGCGGCGCGCGGCGCGAAGGTGGCGCTGATCGATCGCGGCGACTTCGCCTCGGTGACTTCGCAGCAGTCGTCGAACCTGGCCTGGGGCGGCATCAAGTACCTCGAGAGCTTCGAGTTCGCGCTGGTGCGCAAGCTCTGCCGCGCGCGCAACGAGCTGATCCGCGCCTACCCCTCGACGGTGCAGGAGATCCGTTTCTTCACTTCGGTGGCGCGCGGGTTCCGCCACGGCCGCTTCAAGCTCTGGCTGGGCGCGTGGCTGTACTGGCTGATCGGCAGCTTCTTCACCCGGCGGCCGCGGCTGCTCTCGGTTGCGGAGATCGCGCGCGAGGAGCCGATCGTCGAGACCGCGGGCCTGACCGGCGGGTTCGAATATTCCGACGCCTACCTGCACGACAACGACGCGCGATTCGTCTGGGGCCTCTTGCGCTCGGCGCTCGACCGCGGCTGCATCGCCGCCAACTACGTCGAGGCTCTCGGCTCGTCGCGCAGCCCCTCGGATGGCGTCTGGCTCACGCGCGCGCGAGAGAACGTCTCCGGCCGCGAGCTGCAGATCCGCTCGCGCCTCTTGATCAACGCCTGCGGCCCCTACGCCGACGCGGTCAACGCCCGCGACGGCGTGCCGACCGCGCACCGCCACGTCTTCTCCAAGGGCATCCACATCCTGGTCGATCGTTTGACCTCAAACCGTCGCGTGCTGACCTTCTTCGCCGACGACGGCCGGCTCTTCTTCGTCATCCCCATGGGCGGCAAGACCTGTATCGGCACCACCGACACGCGCGTCGAGCGGCCGGAGGTCGAGGTCACCCCGGAAGACCGCCGCTTCGTGCTCGACAACATCAACAAGCGGCTGCGCCTGCCGCGGCCTTTGAGCGAAGCCGATATCATCGCCGAGCGCTGCGGCGTGCGGCCGCTCGTCGTGCAAGGCGCCGGCGCGAGTGATCGAGACTGGATGCAGCTCTCGCGCAAGCACGCCATCGAGACCGACGCCGCGCGCGGGCACCTGACCATCTTCGGCGGCAAGCTCACCGACTGCCTCAACGTGGGAAACGAGATCTGCGCGCTGGTGCAGCGGCTCGGCGTCACCCTGCCCTACGCGCAGAGGCGCTGGTACGGCGAGCCGCCCGCCGCGATGCGCGAGGAGTACTTCCACCAGGCGCGGCTGATGGACCTGGATAGTTTGACCTCCAAGCATTCCTCCGAGAAGCTCTCCACCCGCCTCTGGCGCCGCTACGGCTCGGAGGCGCTGCCCATGCTCGACGCCATCCGCCGCGACCCGCAGCAGGCCGAGGTGATCATCGAGACCAGCGAGTACATCCGCTGCGAGCTGGACGAGGCCATGCGGCGCGAGATGGTGGTCAAGCTGGAGGACTTCTTGCGGCGCCGTTCCAAGATCGCGCTGGTGGTGCGGCGCGAGGAGATCTGGCGCGCCGCCGGGCTGCGCGAGGCCTGCCGAATCTTCTTTGGCGACGAGGCGGAGGCGCGCATCGCCGAGTACTTTCCGGAGAAGAGCGCGGAAGCGAGGACCGCGTAGTGGCCGGCACCGTCACCCTCGACGAGCGGTCGCGCGAAGGCCCGTGGGACGAGATGATCGGCCGCGCGGCCGGCTCGTACCGCATCGTGCGCCTGCTCGGCAAGGGCGGCATGGGCGCGGTCTATCTCGCGCGCCATCCCGGCATCGGCTCGCAGGTGGCGGTGAAGTTCCTCCACCCGCGCTTCTGCGGCGACCGCGGCCACGTCGAGCGCTTCTTCAACGAGGCGCGCTCGGTCAACCTCATCGGCCACGAGAACATCGTCAAGACGCTGGACTTCGCCACCACGCCGGAGGGCCGCTACTACTTCGTGATGGAGTACCTGACCGGCGCGTCGCTCGCTTCGCTGGCGCTGCCTGTGCCGCTCGCCGTCGCCGGGCCCATCCTCTTGCAAGTCTGCCGCGCGCTGCAGGCGGCGCACGAGCGGCAGATCGTCCACCGCGACCTCAAGCCCGACAACGTCTTCCTCATCTCGCAGATGGGCAAGAAGAACTTCGTCAAGCTGGTCGACTTCGGAATCGCCAAGCTCTCCGATCCGCAGGGCGGCGCGGGGCTCACCGAGGCGGGGACGCTGATCGGAACGCCGGAATACATGTCGCCGGAGCAGGCGGCGGGGCGGGTGGGCGAGGTGGGGCGGAGATCGGACGTCTACTCGCTGGGCGTGCTGATGTACCAGCTGGCCACCGGCCGCGTTCCCTTTCGCGGCGCGAGCACGGCCCAGACGCTGGTCGCGCACATGCAGCAGGCGCCTGTGCCGCCGCGCGAGATCGACCCGTCGATTCCGGCCGGCTACGAAGCCGTCATCTTGAAGGCGCTGCAAAAGGAGAAGAAGGATCGCTGGCAGTCGATGGGAGAGCTGGGCGACGCCATCGCCGGCTGCCTGCGCGAGCTGGGCCTCTCGGCGGAGCTGCCGGCCGCCGATCCGGAACCCCTGCCGCGGCCCGCGGCCGAGATGCCGCCCACCGATCCCAAGGCGCGTGGGGTGCCGCTCACCGGAACCTATCTCGGCGACCGCGAGCCCGTGCGCGCGCGCTGGGATCGGCTGGCGGACTGGGCGTTCGCGCCCTCGCGGCGGGTACGCACGCTGGCGCTGGTGATCGCCTGCGTGGCGGTGATCGTCTTTGCGGTGCGGCCGGCGCGCAAGCAGGTCGAGGCTCCGCCGCCGCCCGCTCCCAGGCCCGCGCCGGTCACGGTGCAGCCGCCGCCTGCTCCGAAGATCGAAGCGCCGCCGGCTGTCCCGCAGAAGCCCGCTCCCGTCGTGGTGCACAAGCAGAAGCCGCCCCGGGCTCCTCCTCCGAAGGCTCCGGCGCCAGGTCCGCTCACCGCCGCCGACGCGGCGAAAGCCGCACGCGCGAACGGCCCCGCCGCGAAAGCGCGCGCGGAAATGGAAGCGGCGGCGGCGAAGTCGGCCAAGGACGACGCGGATGCGCCCCGCCTTCCGCCCGGAGTGAAGCTCTTCGTGGTGAGCGATCCTCTGGGCGCCTCGGTGACCGCGGCGTGGAACGGAAAGTCGGCCGGCGGCCAGACCCCGGTCGTGTTTCGCGTGCGCCGCGGAGCGCACGTCACCGTCACTTTTGCCCGGCCCGGCTACGCGGTGGAAGTGCGCGAGGTCGACGCGGCGAAAGCGCAGGCCATCGCGGTGGAGCTCAAGGCTAGCCCGTGAGCAGCGCGGGCAGCGGCTGTTCGGGGCCGGCCTCGAAGACCAGCACGCCCTCGTCGACGTAGCTCTCCAGATCTTCCAGCAGCCAGCGCTGGCCGGCGCGGATCTTGTGGAAGCGCACCGCGCAGCCTTCGCCGTCGTAGGAGAGGATGACGTTGAAGCGGCCCGCATGCCGCGACAGCTCGCGCGAGAGCGCCCGCGCGGTGAGCAGTCCCGCGGTGAGCAACAGCAGCGGGCAGGAATCGACCAGGCGCGAGTCGAGCATCGCTTCCATCTTCAGCTTGTTGGCGCTGCACTCCAGGCCCGTCTGGTCGGGAAAGTCGGCCGGCGAGAGGTGCGGCCGCTTGGCGAATCCGCGCAGGAGGAAGCAGCCGCCCGCCTCGACGATGTTCACGTCGGGGCCGCGTCCCGGCAGCGGCAGGTCGGCCTCCACCTCGCGGCTACGCAGGTCGGCGAGGTAGCGCTCCATGCGGCGGTTCAGCCTCATGGAGCGCAAGCATAGGCGCGCCGCCGCCCCGCGCGCACGCTTTTTTCAAGAGCGCGGCGGGCAAGAAGAGTGCCGTTTCAGACGGACTCCCAACGCGGCGACTCGCTGCTCTCCACGCGCCCGCGCAGCCGTTCCTGCGGCCGGAAGCGGCCCTTGTACTCCAGCGAGGCGCAGCCCTCGACGCGGTAGCCGAGGTAGACGTGCGACAGCCCGCGCTCGCGCGCGTACTCGATGGCGCGCAGGACGTTGCAGGTGCCGAGCGAGAGTCGGGCGCGCGCGGGGTCGTGGTAGCAGTACACCGCGGAGAGCGCGTGGGGAGTCTCGTCGGCGATTCCCACCGCCACCAGCCGGTCGCCCTCCCAGTAGCTGAACTCGCGCGCGGCGGCGTGCGGGAAGCAGAACTGCATGGCGTACGAGTCGGCGCCGATGCTGTCTTGCTTCCAGCCGCGCTCCGACTCGCGGTCGGCGTGCCAGCGCCGGTAGAGCGCGAGGCGCGCGGCGTCCACCACCGGAGCGCGCACCTCCAGTCGCAGATGTTTCGTGCGCCGCAGCACCTTCTTCAGATTCTCCGAGGGAGAGAAGAGCGCGGCCGGCACCCGTACCGAGACGCACTCGTCGCACTCGGTGCAGACGGGCCGGAAGTAGACCGGCCCGAACCGCCTCCAGCCGCGTTCGAGGAACCGCTCCAGATCGGCGGGGCTGACGCCGGTCATCAGCATCGTCTCCGTGGTCGAGGGCAGCCCCGGCAGGTACGGGCAGGGCTCCGGTCCGGCGATGCGGTGCTGCAGGAGGCGCACGGACCCGATTGTAACTAGAATGCCGCGCCGGATGGATGCCGTGGGCAAAATCGTCGCGCTCCTCTCGGACGAGTCGCCGCGCAAGCGCATCGCGGCGGCGGTGGTGCTGGGGGAACTGGGGGTGAAATCGCCGGCGGTGATCTCCGCCCTCTCGGCTGCGGCGCGCGACGAAATGCCGCCCATCGCCGAGCCGGCCGTGGAAGCGCTGGGAAAGCTGGGGGCCAAGGCGGCGTTGCCGGCGCTGCTGGAAGCGCTCGAGCGCAAGGAGCTGGCCCGCGCCGCGTCGGCCGCCATCGCCGCGCTGGGCGAGGACGCGTTGCCGGCGCTGCGCGACCGCATCGCCGCCGCCAGCCCCGAAGTGCGCGCGCTCGTATCCGGGCTCTTGCCTGCGATGCGCGGCTCGTTCGCCATGGTGCTGGAGGGTCTGCGGGGTCAGCCCTGGGAGGCGGTGAGCAAGCTCGCGCTCTCGGTGCGCCAGTCGGCGCGCGGTGCGCCGGCCGGCGAGCGGCAGGCCATGGCGAAGCAGGCGGCGGCGTTCTTGCGCAAGATACGCGACGACGATTCCGCGATGCGCGGGGCGATCAAGATCCTCGGCTACCTCGAGCTGCCGCAAACGGCTGCCCCGCTCTTGCCGTACCTCTCCTCCAAGCATCCCCCGGCGATGCGGGTGGAGGCGGTGACGGCGCTGCGCTTCGCGCTCTCGTCCAAGCCGGCGGCCAAGCCGCTGCGCGCGCTGCTCAAGCTGCTCGAGGACGCCGACGCGCTGGTGGCGCGGGCGGCCCGCGACACGCTGACCGTGGTGCCCGGCGTTCCACCGCAAGAGCTGGCCACGCTCGCGGCGTCCGGTGCGGGAGAGCTTGCGCTCTGGGCCATCGAACGGCTGCGCGCGCTGGGCGCTTCCCGCGAGCTGGCCAGGCTGGCGCTGGGCGGCGATCGCTCGCGTGCCGACGCCGCGGTGCGCGCTCTCGCCGCGCTGCCCGACACCGGGCCCATGCTCGCCGCCGCTCTCGCCGAGGCGAAAAGCGAGCCGGCCGCGCACGCGCTGGCCGAGGCGCTGGAGCGCGTGAAGCTCTCTGAAAAGGAGATCGCCCGGCTGCGCTCGGCCGGAGCCGCCATGCTGCGCAAGAACCTGGCGGTGGCGAGACGGCAGCTCGAGCCGCTGCGCCGCGCCCATCCGCAAGAGTGGGCGGAGGTGCTGCGCAAGGCCTCCGCCGGATCGAAGGACGCCGCCCGCGCCGAGGCGATCCTGGAATGGCTGGCGCGCTCGCCCTGGGCCACGCCGCAAGATCGCTATGCGCACGCCTCGCTCCTCTTGCGGCGCTCGGCCCTCGACGCGCACCCGCGCGCGCGACAGGCCGATCCGGCGCTGATCGAGCTGGAGAAGCTGGCGGCCGACGGCTTCGCGCTGGCGCAGACCTTGATGCGCGACAAGTCGCTCGGCGACGAGGCGCGCCACCACGCCGGGTTCCATCTCGTCGAGCACCAGGCGCCGGAGGTGCGCGCCGCGGGAGTGTCGGTGCTGGAGGAGCTGGCATCGCGCGGGCGCGGAAAGGTGGCGCGGGCCGCGCGCAACAAGCTGGCCCTGTTGCGCGCATGAACCTGCTGCTCCTGCGCGACGACGATTTCCTTCCCGACGGCTCGGCGCGGCTCACCGGCCGGCGCCTCTTGCACGCGCGCGAGGTGTTGCGCGCAGCCCAAGGCGACGTGCTGCGCGCCGGCCGCCTGGGCGGCCTCACCGGCACGGCGGAGATCCTGCTCCTCACCGAGAGCGAGCTGCGGTTGCGCGTGGAGCTGACGCAGGAGCCGCCGCCGCGGCCAGGGATCGATCTGCTGCTCGCGCTCCCGAGGCCCAAGGCGCTGCGCAAGGTCCTGCCCGCCGCCGCGTCGCTGGGAGTGGACCGCATCGTGCTGGTGAACGCGGCGCGGGTGGAGAAGAGTTACTTTGAGTCCAAAGTATTTGCCGGGCTCGACGAGCTGCTCTGCCAAGGGCTGGAGCAAGCGCGCGACACGCGGCTGCCGGAGGTCCTGGTGCGCGAGCGCTTCCGGCCTTTCGTCGAGGACGAGCTGGAGGCGCTCTTTGCAGGCAGCGCGCGCCTGGTGGCGCATCCGGCGGCGCGAGAGTCGCTGGCGCAGCGCTCCGGCCGCGCGCTCCTGGCCATCGGTCCCGAGGGAGGCTGGGTGCCGTTCGAGCTGGAGCTGTTGCGGCAGCGAGGCTTCACCGCCTTCACGCTCGGGCCGCGCCCGCTGCGGGTGGAGGTAGCGTTGCCCTACGCGCTGGGCGCGCTCAGCCGATCGAGCACGAGTCCGTAGAAGCGCTCGGCCTCCGAGGTGAAGCTCCAGCCGAGGTGCACGCCGCATCCGCTGCAGAGCGCGACTTGCCAGGAGAATCCGTCGAACCAGCTCCAGTAGCTCGAGGGCTCGCCGGCGCCGGCGCAGCCGCTGGCCTCGCGAAAGCCGGCGATTACGTACTCGACCCCGGCCGGGTTCACGAACGCGCGTGAGGGAGCGCCTTCGAGCGGAATGCGATCGCGGTCGAAGGCGATCTCGCGCCCGCAGGCGGCGCAGCGCCAGACGCGCTCCGGGCGCACCTCGGTCGCCTGATTCGACTGCGGCGCCTCTCCCTCGCGGGCCATCTACAGCCGCTGGGCGGGAAGCTCGCGGCCCACCAGCGCGCGTGCCTCGTCGACGCGGCCGAAGATGCCCCACAAGAGGACGCCGCGGACTTGATTGTTTTGTAGGTAGTATACGATTCCTTCGCGGAACGGCGTCATCCAGTCGGCCACCGTCTGGTGGCGGGCGTCGAGCTCGCCCACCGCCTCGTAGCCGAGGTCGAACAGGTCGGAATAGAAGAAGGGCAGATGGTGGTACTGCACGCTCGCTCCCGCCATCGAGCGGCCGGCGGCTGCGCCCATGGTGTTGGCGTTGTCCTCGTGCTCGACGCGCACCTTCTTGCCCAGCGCGGGATTGTGGAAGCGCGCCACGTCGCCCGCGGCGAAGACGTCGGGGTCGCTGGTGCGCAGCGACTCGTCCACCTCGATGCCGTCGCTCACTTGTAGCCCCGCCTGCACGGCCAGCTCGACCGAGGGCGCGATGCCGATGCCCGCCACCACCGCGTCGGCCGCCACGCTGCGCCCGCTCTTGGTTGCGACCGTTCCGCCGGCGATGCCCGCCACGCTCTCGCTCGCCAGCACCTCGACTCCCTTGCCTCGATAGTAGTCGGTGACGAACCGGCACAGGTCCGCCGGAAAGGCGCGCGCGCAGACTCCCTCTTCGGGGAACAGCATCGTGACCCGCTTTCCGTTCTGCGCCAGCGCCGCGGCGATCTCCGAGCCGATGAACCCGCCGCCGATCACCGCCACGCGCTCTCCGCGTAGCGCGCGCAGCTTCCGGTAGTCGTCGAGCGTGCGGAAGTAGATCACGCCCTCGCCGAAGGGCAGCCGGCGCGGCGCGCCGCCGGTGGCGATGAGCAGCTTCGAGTAGCCGTGCTCCTCGCCGCGGTCGTCGCGCACGCGGTGCGCCTTGCGATCGATGGCCACCGCGCGCCGTCCGGAGAGGACTTCGACTCCGGCAGGAAGCTCGAGCCAGACGCTCTCCTCCGGCTTGCCTTGCCAGAGCGCTTTCGAGAGCGGCGGTCGCGCATAGGGCGGGTGCGCCTCCGCGGCGAGGATGCCGATGCGGCTCGCCGAATCCACCTCGCGCACGCCTTTGGCGGCCGCCGCCGCCGTCATGCCGCCGCCGATGATCAGGTGAGTGAAGTCAGGCATGGCCCAAGGATGCCTGAAACGGCGTCGAAGTTCCCGCCTTGCCGCGGCGAGTGCATAGTCTGCGACTCGTGCTCCCCGGCACCGCCACCGCCGATGCGCGCCGCCTGCTGATCACGCGCGCCGCGCGCGGCTTCGCCGACGGAATCGCCAGCGTGCTCCTGGCGAGCTATCTCACGCGCCTGGGATTCACGCCGGTGCAGGTGGGCGCCATCGTGGCCGCCACGCTCCTCGGCTCGGCCGCACTGATGCTGGCGGTGGGCCTGCTCGGGCATCGGCTGCGGCGGCGCGCGGTGCTGCTCGGCGCATCCGCACTGATGTTCGCTACCGGGCTCGGCTTCTTCGCCGCCACGCGCTTCTGGCCGCTGCTGGTGATCGCCTTTGCCGGCACGCTCAACCCCTCCTCGGGCGACGTGACGCTTTTTCTGCCCACCGAGCAGGCGGTGCTGGCGGAGGCGGCCGCGCCGCGCGACCGCACCGGACTGTTCGCCTGGTACAACCTGGCCGGCGCGCTCGCGGGAGCGCTGGGCTCCTTGGCCTCGGGGGCGCCCGACGCGCTGGCAGGCGCAGTGCACCTCGACGTCGCGCTCGCGGAGCGGCTCGGCTTCGTGCTCTACGCACTCATCGGCTTGCTCTGCGCGGCGGCGTATCGCGGCCTCTCGACGGCGGTCGAGCCGCTGCCCGCCGCGGGCGCGCCGCCGCTGGCCAGGTCGCGCGGCGTCGTCCTTTCGTTGAGCGCCTTGTTCAGCCTCGACTCCTTCGGCGGCGGATTCATCGTGCAGTCGCTGCTCGCGCTCTGGCTCTTCCGGCGCTTCGAGCTGCCGCTGCCCACCGCGGCCGCCATCTTCTTCGTCATCAACCTGTTGGGGGCCATCTCGCAGCTGGTGTCGGCGCGCATCGCCGCGCGCATCGGGCACGTGCGGACCATGGTCTACACGCACCTGCCCTCCAACGTCTTCCTGGTACTGGCGGGCGTGATGCCGACGCTGCCGCTGGCGGCGCTCTTTCTCCTCTTGCGCTCGGCGCTCTCGCAGATGGACGTACCGGCGCGGCAGGCCTACGTGATGGCCATGGTCCCGCGCGAGGAGCGCGCGGCCGCTTCCAGCGTGACCAACGTTCCGCGCAGCCTCGCCTCCGCCGTCTCGCCGCTGATCGCGGGAGCGTTGCTCTCGCGCAGCTCCTACGGTTGGCCGCTGATCATCGCGGGCGTGCTCAAGGCCGCCTACGACGTGATCCTGTTCGCGAGCTTCGCTTCGAGCCGGCCCGCGGAGGAAGGCTGAGCTCCGCCGGAGTCCAGCGCTGCTTGCGGCGCGCGATGCGCTCGGCGGCCGTCTCGCCTTCGTAGGAGACGGGCTCGGGCTCGCGCGTGAGCGGCTCGGCCAGCAGATTCGCGTTGACGACGCCCCAGGCTTTCTCGCCCTCGGACATCAGCGCGCCGGCGTACGCGCCGCACCGTCCGCAGATGAGGAAGTCGGCGGTGGCGAGACCGAAACGGTAGCGGGAGAGCACGGCGGGATCGGCGATCTCGAATCGCAGCCGGCCCGCCGGGTCGGAGGTGGTGCGCACGCCGTGCATGCGGCAGAAGCTGCACTGGCAGGCGCGCAGCGGCAGCGCTTGCGCGTCGAGCGCCGTCTCCAGCGCAAGCGAGATGTTTCCGCAGTGGCACTTCCCGCGCAGCAGCATCCGCTCACTCTACAGCGGCGGCTCGAGCAGCGGCGCGGGCTGCAGCTTGCCGTCGCGCTCTTGCAGCATCGCCACCAACCGGCCGTCCTGCAGCGCGCGGATGGGAGCTCGCGGGTCGGGGAAGCCCTCCGGCAGCTTCCACTGCGGAGGGCCTGTCGCGCCGCAATCGATCGGCTCTTTGCTCCGCAGCCGCAGAAGCTCCTTGGCCGAGACTTCGCGCGAGGCGCACCAGGGGAAAAGCTCCGCGCCGCGCAGCGCCACCCGCTGGCCTGGAGGCGGACCCTCCCAGGGCCCGATCGCCGTCCGCCGCAATTTGGTCAAATGACCAAGAGCGCCGGTCGCGCGCCCCAGGTCGCGCGCCAGCGCGCGGACGTAATACCCGCCGCCGCAGGTCAGCTGCAGCGAGCTGCGGCGGGGCAGGTCGTGCTCGAGGAAGCGCGCCTCGTGCAGGTAGACGCGCGAGGGCGGAAGCTCGACCGTCTCGCCGCGATGGGCCTTGCGGTAGGCGCGCTCACCGCCGCTGCGCTTGTTGCTGTGCAAAGGCGGCACCTGCTCCCGCCAGCCGATGAATGTCTCCAGCGCGGAATCGAGCAGCGCCGGGGTGAGCCGCGCGGCGTCGGCCGATTTGGTCATTTGACCAAGAAGGTCTCCGTTGTCGGTTTCCACGCCCCAGGCGATCTCGGCCAGATAGCGCTTGGGGATGGGATGGAGCAGGTCCATCAGCCGTGTGGCCTGGCCGGCGAGCAGCAAGAGCAGGCCCTCGGCGAACGGATCGAGCGCTCCTCCGTGGCACACCGGCAACTGGTCGCGCCGGATTCCCGCCGCGCGGATCTCCTCCATGAAAGCGTGCACCAGCGAGAAGCTGGTCTGGCCAACCGGTTTGTGGACGAGATAGATGCCGGGCGTCATTCGCAGCACTGGGAAAGGAACGGCTCATGAGGATCTACGCGCTTCTCTTGCTCCTGGCAGCCCCGGCCTTCGCGCAAGCGGAGACGCCGGCGGCCAAGGGCAAGACCGAGTTGACCTGGTACGGCCACGCCGCATTCGTGGTGAAGGCGCCGGGGGGGACCACGCTGGCCATCGACCCCTTCATCAACAACCCCGCCAACAAGGACCCGACCGCGATCGAGAAGATTGCCAGGCTCGACTACATCCTCATCTCCCACGGCCATTTCGACCACGTCGGCGACACGCTCTTGCTGCAGAAGAAGACGGGGGCGAAGATCGTCGCCTCGTTCGAGCTGGGATCGCAGCTGGTGGCGGCGGGCTTGCCCAAGGAGGCGGCGGGGTTCGACACCCTGGCCAACGCGGGCGGCGTGCTCAAGCTCACCGACGAGGTCACCGTAGCGCTGGTGCCGGCGGTGCACAGCTCCGGGTTCCGGGCGGCGGAGGACGGGCCTCTCCTCTATGCGGGCGCGCCGGTGGGATTCGTCATCCAGATCAAAGGCGGGCCGACCCTGTATCACACGGGCGACACCGCCTGGTTCGGCGACATGCGGCACATTGGCGATCGCTTTCATCCCGACGTGCTCCTGGCGTGCATCGGCGGCCACTTCACCATGGACCCCAAGGATGCCGCGCTGGCCGCCCGCGACACTGGCGCACGCACGGTGGTGCCGATGCACTTCGGCACCTTCCCGGTGTTGACCGGCAAGCCCGACGAGCTGGCGCGCGAGCTGATCGCGGCCCACGCGCGCGGGAAGATGCTGCAGCTCCAGGTCGGCGAGACGCACTCGTTCTGAAGCCGCGACCTCGAGAGCCCTGCTAGAGGCGCGGCAGGTCTCGGATGCGGCGCCAGAAGGCGAGGGTCTCATCGGCAGCGCGCCGTGGAGTGAATTGCAGCGCGCGCTCGCGAGCCGCGAGGCCCAGCTCGCGCGTCTTGGTCAAATGACCAAGGAGCTCGGCCAGCGCCAGCGCCACGGCGGCAGCATCCGACGGATCGACCACCCGGCCCGTCTCCCCCGCCAGTTCTCCCGGCGCGCCCTGGGAACCGGCCACCACCGGCACGCCGCAGGCCATGGCCTCCAGCACGCCGCGGCAGGCGCCGTCGTTGCCCTCGCGCAGCCAGACGGCGACATCGAGCGCGCGATAGGCCTCGACCAGGCCCGGCCCGCGCAGGTAGCCGCCAAAGACCGCGCGCTGCGAAAGCCCCAGCTCGCGGGCCAGAGCGCGCAGCGGCTGCTCGTCCTCGCCGCGGCCCACCAGCAAGAGCCACGCCGAGGGCACCTGCGCGAGCGCGCGCGCGAAGGCTTGCAAGAGCACGCGATGGCCTCGCTCGGGCTTCATGCGCGCCACGATTCCGGCCAGGGGCGCGTCGAGGGGAATCCCCCAACGCGCGCGCAGCTCCGGCGCGCGGCCGGGAGTGAACCACGCGCCGTCCACGCTGCCGGGAACGCAGGCGACCCGGTCCGGGTCGAGCCCCGACGCGAGCAGCATGTCGCGATACTTCGCGCTGTGCACGATCACGCCGTCGCAGCGGCGCAGGGTCCACAACCGCCGCACATCCGCACTCCGCTGCGCCGCGCGCACCACGCGCAGGTCCGCGGCGCGCCGCGACCGGGCCCGCGCCCAGAGCGCCAGCGAACAGTCGTGCGCCATGGCCGTGTGCAGCAGATCGTACTTGCCCTCGCGCGCCCACGACGACAGCGCGCGCGCGTCGTGGAGCAGGTCGCCGAGGCGGACCTTGCGCGAGAGGCGCAGCTCCGTCTCCCAGGGAACGCCGGCCAGCGCCAGGTGCTCGCCCAGGTTCTCTCCGGGCCGCACCGTGTCGCCGGCGAAGCGCGC
>Ga0307479_10002420_pt1 | contig 16977 bp, 15 predicted proteins | sample atmos_gasesECM4C_FD_203743 | JGI IMG/M metagenome (GOLD analysis project Ga0307479, IMG submission 203743) | Hardwood forest soil microbial communities from Morgan-Monroe State Forest, Indiana, United States - atmos_gasesECM4C_515 | ecosystem: Environmental > Terrestrial > Soil > Temperate... | reverse complement strand
CCAAGCTTGACGGCGGGATCTTTTTTCTTCGGCAAAATTCAGAGGGTCTAGCTTTAATCTCCTGACCTTATTATGCAATCTTAGGCGGCTGGTGTTAGGCGGCATGTAGATCACATCGTGCCAGCAAGGCTGATCCGGCGATTGAGGGCAGGGAATCCAGACCGTCGCGAAAATCTTCAATGTATCTGCGGGACCTGCCACGGTTACAAACTCGAGGCCGATCACAAGCTGTGCTTGGGGGATAGGCTGGGCTACATCGAGATCTTGCGCACCCACCACTTCGACAGGGCACGAGTCGAGAGGGCACTCGCGTTATTCAGGCTCTAGTTCCGCGCGCGTTTTGCGAGTTAAGGTCGTGGGTTCGATCCCCACCGCCCCTACCAACCATCCCATTTGCTCCGAATGACTTAGCGATTTCGCGAGTCGGCAAAAGGCGGCAATAAGAAATAAAATTGAGCCTCATGGGTGGCACCTTATGGCTCTCGCGAACGCGCCTTATCAACATATTCAGCGCGCAGGAGGAAAGATCCCTAGCAGTAGAGATAGTTGGGCTGTTGTAGCAGAGCGACTGAAGGCAATTTGTACCCTTCATGGAGCGAAGGAGTAGGTCCACTTCACCGCGAAGCGGGCCACGCGGCGGGATTTCGACAGTCTCTCCCGTCCTGTGCGCGGCGGAATCGCAATTGTGAAAATGACCTGGGGGAGAATTACCAGCAGGGGTTTAACAACGGAAGGTTTGCCCTGGCGGTCTGGGAAAATACACCAGACATTTGAATGCAGAGACCCTAAAGCGCTTGGAAGATGCAGGAGGAGAACTAGTCTAAAATAGAAAGCATCAGCCAAGGGAAGAACTATCCCCCGAGCGCCAGATCGAGGATTCTGATGGAGAGAGACTACGACTTGTTCGAGCGCTCGCAGGACAACTCACTGATTTGGCGTGGTTCTGTTCACGGGTCAGAGAACGCTCGTCGGAAACTTCAAGAACTCGCGGAAAGAACAACTAACGAGTGCTTCGCAATACACACACCAACTCGCCAAATTGTTGCTCTTGTGAATATAGCCCAGGCCGGCCAGTTACGTGCGAAGCGCGTAGTGTTTCAGATCGCGTACGACGAGCACCGACTTGTCAGCAGAATCGAGTTGTTGAAACAAAATGGTTACGAAGTCGTCTCGGTAGTTGGTAATGAAGCCGCGAAAATTATTCTAAGCTCGCCGCAAGATTGCGATCTCTTTATCGTCGGCCATGCCGCAGCGGAACAAACGAGAAGAGAAATGGTTGATTGGCTCAAGGCAAGATACCCGCACATCAAAATCCTCGCTCTAAGCTCGCCAGACCATCAGAAGATCGACGCGGTCGATTACAACGTAATACTCAATGGTCCTGACGAATGGCTATCAATTGTCGCCGCGGCGTTGCGTTGATTGCCCGGTAACGCGACACTGAGAAAGATGAAAATTGGACGTAGTTTACTCATCCAAATTTCCACTGCCGAATACCCTGCAAAACCGTGTGCAAGACATAGGAAAAGTGCGGCCGATTTGCCATATCGACCGCACGTCGTCCTGGCGGCATTAGCCCATGCCGGTTGCAACGAACAATTTGCTAATGCTTGAGCTGAGGGGAAGAGTTTTGCAGAGCCGCGATTAGATCATGCGCCGCGTCCGGAGCAGGGACATCCGATTCCAGAATTATTTTTGCAGCGCTTGTGGATTTGCCGTAGAGCTTGCGATTTGCATCTTCGTCTGGCCTGAGCGTCGAGCCATCGAGAGATATGCCGGCAAAAACACCTCGCGCGCGGGAGTAGCTCTGAATCTCCGCACGCATATAAGCGTCTGTATCGGCTGCCGCCGTCAGTTTCGTTTCATCGGAAGAGAAGCAGGCGACGAACTCCTGCGATTGCAAGCGCGGTATGCTCGAGCTTGCCCAGTGTTACACAACCACGAACGCAACTGCTCATTCTGTCAACTGGCGTCAAGAATGGAAGGACGTAATCCTGAAAATAGACCGGACGCCCTCTCCGACAACGACATGTACACTTGAAAGGGACTTTGCATTTCGTAAGTTATTGATTCCATAAAAAGCTAGAAACGTTCAACTCGCCTAAGTGAGGTACACGGCAGTAAAACAGACTTAAGTTGTTCCAGCACCAAACCGATAGTGTTTTTTCCAGCGATACACGTTGCCAACTTTTTCAAATTCGTCCTGCTCGGCCAGCGCCATTTCATCGAGAGTATTTTCTACCTCACGCACGGAGTAAGGACTCGGCTCAATTGCGTCATGCACCTGCCGCGCCGTACCCCGTCCCATCGCTCTCAATCGAGATTTGACGGTTTCGTATCGCTTACGGTCGTCCATCATTTCCCTTGAACGCCATCAGCGCATAACGAACAACCCGTTATTTCGCCGCCCCGATCCATCTGTTTCTTCTATCTGAACTGTCGTCGCTTGATACGCCATTGGGATTTCGCGCTTGAGCCAATCCAGCCCTTCTCGCGGGACACGCTGGTGCTCAAGGCGGGCGAGGCCCTGAGAAACAACTCTAAATCAAGAAGCTGACCTCATTTCTTGTGTTTTGAGTTTGGTCGTGTGCTGTTGGATTACCTTCTTTTGCCTTTGGCTTCCGGACTTTGAATTGTCCAATCAGGTGGAGGAAAGGAGATGCGCCAAAACCGAGGGCAAGGGTTCATAAAGTCGACGCCTGCTTGCCTCTTCTCCGATTCATGAGGGCTCAGATATACCACTCGACAAGCGACCTCTTCTCCCGTTCTCTCATTGCGAAGGGTAAGCAATTGTCCGATCGAGACCTTTAAACTTAGGAGGATCATTGCACCGTGCGCGTTTACCGTAACTGTCCGCGTTTCTTCCGAGACCGATTTCTTGTCAGTTCCCTCCGTTACAACCATCACAGAAACTTTTATCATGACACGCTGACTGCGACGTTGAGCGCTCTTATCCCCACTGGTTGGCGGAGGGACACTACCCATACGCCAAAGCTATCATCGTTGCCCTCGAATTCTCGTCCTATATTAGGGGTCGTCGCCTTTGCATCAATAAGGCTATGCTTTTCCCACACGGGTTACCCACAGCAACTCACGTCGTATCAATCTGCTGGAGGGATTCGATTGCCCGGTTTCCCGGTTTGCGCGATCTAGCCTCTGATTTAAGAGAAGGAAGTCTTTCCCAAGTCTTTCCGGGGACGCCCGCCAAGTTTACGCAGCCATGCATCGATTGTGGAGTGCTGCTCAGGACCCATCTCTTCAAACAGCACGCCCATGCCGAAAATTCCAAAGCCGCCGCCAGAATGCATGTAGAGCACTTTGCCATGCAGTTCGCACGTGGTCATGCCATCGCAGATGCGGAGACGCAATTTCGTGCGAACGGGAATGGGTTCGAGCGTATCGATATAACAACCACGCGAGCTCAATTCGGCAATCTGCCCGCGAACCCCCGTTCCGTCGCGAAGGCTAAGTTCGGCATCCGCGAAAAACGAGAACCGCGGATTGGTGCGCTTTGCTTTATAGGTATCCACAACCATGGCGTTTCCCCAGTGCGTGAACGTCGCAGTTCGTATGAATCCATTGTATAGCATAACCACGGCACTTCCAGACGTTTCTGTTCTTGATCGCCGAAAGAGGTAACTGGCTATCCTTACGGGTGATTGATGCCCTTTGGTACGAACTTGAAACCATGGCCAAATCACAGTGCCAGCGCCAGAACACGAATCTACCAAGAGCGGCAAATCTCTTATTTGAAAAAGGCGTGCAACTCTCTCCGGGATATTTGCATTATTCTTCAAATTTTTTAGTTGCAGACCCAAGTTGATGCAACTGGAGGTGATGATGGGCCTATATTATTAGCCCCGTTCCTCCCCCTTACTCCAGAGGAGAGTAACAGGCCCAGTGAAGTCACACTCAGGAAGGGTCCTCCTGACTATTCCCCAAGTCATTCCCTAAGTTCTACGCGGAGTCTGCCGTACACATCGTAGCTTATGCTATTTGATTTCAATAAACCCGTCGCGGTCGTCGGTCTCGTGGATCAGCGTTATACAGTTCGCTACCTCTTGTCAGTAACAGCGGAGATCCTGGATCTCGAAACGGGAAGCCGTTTGCGGGGTGTCACTTCCGATCTTTCTATGCGTGGGTGTTTTGTACAGACAGCCACCTAGAGGTCCGTGCGCGAGTCCGCCTAACGCTTGCGAAGAAGAAACAGAAAGTAGAGATCCTCGCGGCGATCCGGAGGGCTGTACACACTGAAATGGGCCTGGAGTTCCTGGATATCGATCCTATCTTGAATGCAATTCTGCGGTCGTGGATCGAGAGCCTCCGAAAGTCTGGCTAAGACATCGGCCCGACAGTGACATGAGTTTCCAACTTCCACCTATGCCGACAACCGATGAACGCGAGTCGAAGAGAATTTTGGACGAGAACAGAAGACGAAACTCCCGCGCGAGGATTTCATTGCCAATTCGGGTACGCTCCGCTGATTTCGCGGACGATCATGTGGATGAAGTCCGAGCCACCGTCAATGTGTCTCGCGGCGGCCTATATTTCAGTTCGCAAAGGAGCTCATATCGCCGCGGCATGAGAGTGCTGTTAACGATTCCATGCAAGGGTTTTGCCGGAGCCGGTCCCGAAGAGCCGGGAGAGGTTGTTCGAGTTGAGCACCTCAGGGATGGCCGGGCGGGAGTGGCAGTCCGTCTCCTGAAATCAACTGAAAGCAGGGCACATAGAGCGTATTCGCCTGGAGTTGAAGAAATGACGAAAGGTCCGATTCCCGATCACCGCTTAGCCCCCCGTTCGCCCTTTTTGACTGAGGCAGAAGTGATGGAGACACCTGCCGGGACATGGTTAAAAACTCGCCTCTCGGACTTGAGTCTGAGGGGATGTTATGTTGACACACTCCATCCTCTGCCGATAGGAACACGGATTCGCCTGAGGATCGTCAGAAACGACATCATCCTGGAAGCGCTCGCCACCATAATTTACAGTCAACCAAGACTAGGAATGGGAGTTTTTTTCGCTCAACCGTCACCCGAGCAGAAATCAATCCTTGAAAACTGGCTGGCTGACGTTGTGAAGGATGGCGTCCCGTAGCCGGACAACCTGTCTTGAAGTGGAAAATTTAAGAAAGGCCAATGGAAATTCTAATGATGCACTTTCCAGTAGAGGAGTGGACCGATTTTGCGAGACAAGTAGTCCGCGCCACAATGAAGGAAAAGATGAGAGAGCATTTGGAGCAAGGTTGCGAGCGTTGCTCAAAAACACTCTCGCTATGGCAGCGCGTGCGGCAGACTGCAGACGCGGAAGCGAACAACACGCCGCCAGGCGAAGCGGTTCGAATCGCAAAAGCGTTCTTCGCGGACTCGAAATTAACGAAGGAGCGAGGCCGGTCGGACAGCCTGGCTGAGTTGCTGTTTGATAGTTTTTTACGGCCGGTACTTGAAGGTATTCGATCAGCGGGCATTGGAACGAGACAAATGCTTTATCGCGCGGGCCCCTTTCAGATTGACTTGCTGATCGAATCCCAGGCCAGCGGCCGGAACGTAGTCGTCACCGGACAACTGCTGGATTTACGCCACTCAGAGCTCGTGAGCCATAACCTGCAGGTCACACTTTCGAACCTGCATGGTCGCGTAGTCCAAGCGACGACAAATCAATTTGGGGAGTTTCGCGAAGAGATTGAGAACAGCGGTAACTTGGAGCTGAAGTTCCATGGAGCGAATTACGAACCGGTCGTGATTTCGCTACAGGATGATCTCGGCGCATGAGAGAAATGGAGCCTGAAACTCCATCACAGATCACGCAGCCGTTGTTCGCACGGGTTGCTGTTTGTCAAGTCGCGGCCGAAGGATTCGGCGTTTTCCGTTCTTCGAATAGCAATCGACGCAAGGTCCTCAAATCATTCAGGATGCGGCGGCTTGCAGCGATATGTGACGAAAGCTTGTCCAATTTGTAGTTCACGAGTTGCAGAGCCTGCTTTCGTCGTGCCAATTGGGGGCTCTCCGCGCGAAGGATTTCCGTCTCAATTTGACCTTTCGCTTCGTGTGTTGCTTCCAGAAGGTGATTTACATACCCAAGAGCGCTCTCAATATTGTCGAACGGCGTTTGCGACTTGTAGCTCACGGATTCCCTCCCGGATTCATGGCTGCGACGAGATAATCATAAGTGCTGCCTGTTCTATAAGTTAAAGCAAATGCGATCGTGCATGCATCAGGTTCCATCTTTCAAGAAACCGATAGACGCAGTTCTCGAAGTGTATCCAAGAAGCCAATAATCCGTTGGAAAGTCCTACGAAAACAGTACTGACGGGCCATTTGAACAGCCCCGTCCGTAAGGTACTGATAGTACTATACTTTCTTAGCTTTTGACTCCCCTTATGGAGCTGGCTGGGACGGTAGGGAGTTGATAAGGGGAAGCGCGCTGGCCCGCAGTGGCAAGTGCGACTTGGCCTGGATCGAGCAACGAGTATTGAGGTCCGACTCGCTGTAAGCGGTGCGGAGGCAATATGCCCTTGGATGCGTTAGATCAAAAAACGCTGACCGGCCTTCCCCGGCTGTCAGAGGTGTACGACGCCTACGGCGTCGAAGTCAATGCTTTATCCGTTGACGAAGTCTTTGCTCTCTACGAACGCACTGGCTTCTTGTATCCAGACAAAGCGGCTCGCCTTTTTCCGCACCTCGCACAGGTTCGTGAGAACTGGCGGCGGATGTTGAGCGCTGGCGAATCGCTTCTCTATGTGTTGACCGCGGGAGACAAGAAAGGAGGGATGGCGTCCCTTGCAGTTTGGCGGACCACGCAAAACGGCTGGATGTCGCAGCACCTTGTCTCTGAAAACAATCCCTACGCATCGCGGGCGGTGATGCTGTCCGCGGCCGCCGCGAGTATTCGCAGGGGGAGCGATCTCTCCGCACAGAATTGGTTTCGGCCCGAGAACCGATTCCCCGCGCGAGTCTTCGGTTCGATGGTGCAGACGATCGGAGAATCTCTATCGTCCGTTCAAAGGCACGCATATTTCGCATTACCCAGAAGACTGTCGCTGCCGACGGAAAAGCGAATTCGCGTGGTGCCATACAGCCCAGCTCATCAAGAGGCTCTTTTGGAGATAGCGGCTGCGGCGCGCGGCAGTATCTACATCACAGCAGAAGAATTGGAGCAAGACGTCGAATTCACAGCTGTCGATGAACTCTACCGCGGTGTGGGGCTACGACGCACCCGACATGTGTGGTTGGCCTACCAGGCAAACAAAGAAGAACCAGTCGGAGCGGCGATTGCCTACCGGGGACCTTTGGGCGTCAATTTCAGCTATCTGGAAAATCGCTGCGACTTGCTTCTGCACCCGACACTTCCTGAATCAGAGGTTTCCGAGGCGGCGTCCGCGCTCCTGACCGCGTGTTCGAAAGCGTACGACGACTTCGAACTGGAAGAAATTCCTGTAATTGCCGAGGAAATGGCAACGCACGTCCTATACAAGCTGGGCGCAGAGTTTCTCCGCCACTATTGTCAGGGAATCTGGCTCAGGGACGGACACCCTCGGTTCTACCGGCACGTCGACGGTTTCTATACAAAATTATTAGCGCGCATGGAAAAGCAGGAGCTACAACCTGCTCTCATAGGTCAGGAACGCTGATGCCCAGAGGCGTGGCAACTGCCGACTACATTATGGAAGACCCGCGCGAGGCATTGCGCCTCGAGCTCAAGGTTGATCCCCGCGCTTGGGTGCAAAAGTATCTGGCGCATCGAGTCTGCCCAGGTGCAGAGGTTCTTTCTGTCGGCTGCGGTCCGGGCGTCATTTTGAGCGCGGTCACCAATTTGGATTCGTCGATTCGGGCAACGGGCATAGACGTCAGCGAGGTCCGCTTGCAGCGAGCGAAGGAGAGAAATCTCCAGAATTCGCGAGTGCAATTTGTTTGCGGGGATGCGAAGTCGATGGAGTTTCAGTCCAATCGCTTCGACCTGGTGTACTGCCGCATGTTGCTGCAATACCTAAAAGAAAAGGAACGCGCAGTGTCTGAGATGACGAGGGTTTGCAAGCCTGGAGGAACGGTTTTGTTGCAGGACCTGGATGGCCAACTATTGTGGCACTACCCGGAGAATCCCTCGGTCCAGCGAACGCTTGAAAGAGTTGTAACAGCCCTGGGCGCTACGGGCTTTGACCCGTTCGTCGGAAGAAAACTCTTTTGGCTAGCGCAGAACGCCGGACTGACGAATATAGAAGTTCAGGCGGAGAGCTATCACTTAATTGCCGGCGAGGCGGATCCAAACATCTTGAAGCAGTGGGAATTGAAGCTGGAGATTGCCAGGCCGCAATTGGCCCGGGTACTCGGCAGTGAACACGAGGCTGAAAAACAGTCATCGGCGTTCCTTGAGTATCTTCGCCGGCCCGACACCCTTACTTATTCGACCGTCTTCACAGTTGCTGGGGAGAAATCCCTATGAGTTGGAGCCTCGCACTCGCAGAGGTTCTTTCTATGAGTTCAGAATTTCCGGGGATTTGTTTCAAGGCTTGCGGGGCAAATGGGCCACGTTTGGAAATGGGCCAATAGATTAATTCTAATTGCCGAAAGTGTTTGGCTGGGGTGCATAAATGAATGACAAAACGAATCGACATCATCTGGAACGTGGAAGAGACACGTTCCGACTGTCCGAGATGGTTCAGCGCCGGGAACCGCGCGCTCGTATTACGGACAATTTTCAAGAAGGGAAGCTAAATATGTTTTTCAACCGCGACCACAAAACCGGCGCCACGACGAAGGCTGGGCGCATATTCTTAGCTGGTTTCCTCTCGATACTGCTGACGGGTAGCACGGTAGCCCAGAATCCGCGAAACGTTCCCGACGTCACCAGCATGAGCGTAGAGGATCTGATGAATTTGCAAGTGACCTCCGTCTCCAAGCGCACGCAAAAAGTTGCAGACGCCGCGGCCGCGATTTTCGTGATAACGCAAGAAGACATCCGGCGGTCGGGAGCGACGAGCATTCCGGAAGCATTGCGATTGGTGCCGGGCCTAGAAGTGGCTCGGATCGATCAGAACAAGTGGGCGATCGCGTCGCGCGGCTTCAACGGCCGCTTCGACAACAAACTGCTGGTGTTGATTGATGGGCGAAGCGTCTACACCCCGTTGTTTTCAGGCGTGTATTGGAACGTCGAGGATGTCATGTTGGAGGACGTGGACAGAATTGAAGTGATCCGCGGCCCCGGAGCAACACTGTGGGGAGCCAATGCAGTGGATGGCGTCATTAATGTCATCACCAAAAAGGCAAAGTCTACTCAGTCCGCCGTCGTAACGGCGGGTGGTGGCACGGAGGAGCGAGCCGCCGGCGGAGTTCGCTATGGCGGCAAAGTGGGAGATAACACCTACTACAGAGCGTATACAAAGTATTTCGACTGGGCGCCCTCAGCATTCCCATCGGGTATGACGGCTCACGACGGCTGGGATGCCTTGCGCGGTGGATTTCGAGCGGATTGGACACCGGCTGGAGCTAATTCGCTGACTCTGCAAGGAGATGTCTATCGCACCAGATTCAATGAGACTCTGACCACGGCATCGCTATCTGCTCCCTATTCCAACACGTTTCCCAATGATGGGAAATACAGCGGAGGAAACATCCTCGGGCGGTGGAATCATACTTCCGAGGGATCTTCGATGTCGTTGCAGATGTATTACGACAACACGACGATTAGCGACCACTCTCTTTTCGGTGACCACCAGAACATTTTGGACCTCGATTTCCAGCATGCGTTTCACGTTGGCGATTCGCAGCAATTCGTATGGGGGCTGGGTTACCGCTCGATCCACGACAAGAATGACGCCAGTTTCACGGTTTCCCTGCAGCCCAATCAAGTCACTCTGAATCAGTTCAGCACATTCCTGCAGGATGAGATCAGCTTGGTTGACAATCGCCTACAGATTACGCTGGGTTCCAAATTCGAGCGCAACGAGTTCACGGGGTTTGAAATTGAGCCCAACGCAAGATTGCTCTGGAACCTCACTCCGAATCAATCGATCTGGACCGCAGTATCACGCGCCGTCCGGACACCAGCGTTAACCGAGGAAGGACTGCGGTTAAACTCTCAAGTTATACCTCCCGGGACTCCTGCGAACCCCACGCCCTTGCCGGCGGTGGTGGCCGTTTTCGGCAGCCATCAGTTCAACTCCGAAGACCTCCTCGCATACGAACTGGGTTATCGAGTGCAAGCTACCAAGAATCTCTCGCTCGACATCTCAACTTTCTACAACAATTACTCAAACCTTCGCACCGCGGAGCCAGGTGCGCCTTTCGTGGAAGGGAGCCCCGCTCCAACCGATATCGTGATCCCCTTTGTCGCGGGCAACAAGATGAGCGGCGGAACTTACGGCGTTGAATTGTTTGCTGACTGGAAAGTGCTTCCGAAGTGGAGGCTGGTCGGCTCCTACAGCTTTCTGCAGATGGACATACACAAGAACCCAGACAGTCAGGATCCAACTCCCGACCTTCCGAACGGGTCAAGCCCGCGTCATCAATGGTACTTGAGGTCTTCCATCGATTTACCCAAGCATTTTGAGCAAGACACGACTCTTCGATTTGTAGACCAGCTTCCCAGCCTGAACGTGCCCAGCTACTACTCTTTGGATGCGCACCTGGGCTGGAAACCGGTTTCAAGACTGGAATTGTCGATCGGTGGCCAAAATTTGCTGAATAACTGGCACTTTGAGTTTATGCCGGATTTCGTAAACACATCGCCGACCGTGGTGAAGCGCAGCATTTTTGGAAGTATTACTTGGAAATTTTAACTGCATTCGCGTGTGAGCTTTGAGATTGCCGGATACCAGTGGGCGGTTAATTTGATGTTAAGACGACTGGGAATTCTGATCGTTGCGCTCAGTGTTTCGCTGAGTGGGATTCCCGAGGCCTTTGCACAGGCCCCGGACTCATCCGACTCATCGGAATATTTGATCAAGGCGGGCTTTATCTACAATTTCGCCAAATTCGTGGAATGGCCGAGCACCGCTTTCGCGCAGCCGGATTCCCCAATTGTCATCGGCATTCTTGGGACAGATCCGTTCGGAAACCTCATCGACCAGATCGTCGAAAACAAGAAAATCGGGACGCGGGGTTTTGTCGTCAAACGGCTGAAGAGGGGCACGGATCTCAAGGATCTCAGGGAGTGCAAAATCCTGTTTGTGGGGGATTCAGAAAGAGCCCATATCGATGAGTTGCTGCAGATTGTGAAGAGTCTCCCGATCCTAACGGTGGGTGAAACACCCGGGTTTGCTCAGCGCGGTGGCGTGATTCGATTTGTCCTGGAAGACAACAGAGTACGGTTCGAGGTAAACGTTGACGCTGCGCACCAAGCAGACCTGACCATCAGTTCAAGGCTGTTGACCTTGGCTAGAATCATCCAGCAAGCCACGACAGATGCGAGGAAGCCAGGATGATTCTCCAGAATCTATCGATCAAGCGGAAACTCACGCTGATAACGATGCTGACGAGCAGCATCGCCCTGATCCTGTCCTCCGTCAGCTTTCTTATTTACGATCTCGTCTCCTTTCGTAGCTTACTGCGCCAGGACCTGATGACTCAAGCTGAGATTATCGGGTACAACAGCGCGGGGGCCATGGAGTTCAAGGACGAACCCGCTGCGACCGCAACGTTGTCCGCTCTCACAGCAAAAGAAGACATCATCACGGCTGTCCTCTACAAGCCAGACGGAAAGATCTTTGCCCACTATTTTCGGGGCAACACGGCCTTCTCCGGGTTTCTTCCCGTCCATTTGCAGAAGAAGGGTTCCCGGTTTGAAGGGGGATACCTGGAGGTTTTCCAGGAAGTTACCCTCAATGGGGAACACGTTGGAACCCTGTTCTTGCAATCCGATATGCGTCAATGGAGTCTGCGTGCAAAACGGTACGCAAACATCCTTATCATATTTGTCCTTGTCTCCGGCTTATTTGCACTGTTTGTTTCCTCGAAGCTTCAGGGCTTGATTTCCAAGCCTATTCTGCATCTGGAAGACACCATGCGAATGGTTTCTTCAAATAAGAATTACGCGGTGCGAGCTATCAAAACGTATAGTGACGAAATTGGTAGATTGATCGATGGATTTAACACCATGCTGTCCGAGATCCAGCAGCGGGACACCGCGCTGCAAAGTACTAACGGAGAGCTGAAGACGCGCACGAAGGAGTTGGAAGAAGAAGTATTTCAACGCAAGCAGGCCCAGGAAGAGCTGCTGAACGCGAAGCACGCGGCAGAGGAAGCCAACCGGGCTAAGAGCACATTCCTTGCGAATATGAGTCACGAGTTGCGGACGCCGCTCAACGCCATCATCGGGTATAGCGAGATGCTGGAGGAGGAGACCCGGGACTCGGGGAAGGTTGAGAACGTTCAGGATCTCAAGAAAATTCAGACGGCCGGCAAACACTTGTTATCGCTGATCAATGACGTGCTAGACCTTTCGAAGATCGAAGCCGGGAAAATGGGGCTCCACTTAGAGTTCTTCGACGTGTCACAAGTGATCGAGGAGATGGTCACAACTCTCCAGCCAGCAGCAGCAAAGAACGCCAACTCAATTCACGTCCATGTGGCGGAAAACGTGAGCGCGATGAAGGCGGACCTTACAAAAGTCCGGCAAATTTTGTTCAACTTGCTAAGCAATGCCTGCAAATTTACCGATCACGGCACCGTCTCCGTGGATGTGGACCAAATCAAGGTAGGGGACAGAGAGTGGATTCAATTCAAGGTTAGCGACACTGGGATTGGAATCTCCGCCAAGCAGAAAGAGAACCTATTTCATGAGTTTGCCCAGGCGGATACATCGATTGCCCGCAAGTATGGAGGGACGGGCCTGGGACTCGCCATCACTCACCGGTTTGTTCAGTTGATGAAAGGGCAGATCGACGTCGAGAGCGAGCCGGGGGAGGGTGCCACCTTTACGGTGCGATTGCTGGCCCAAGGCGTTATCGACGCAAGTGAATCCGCACCGTCCGAGGGAGCCGGTGAAGCTGCGGCGACAGTCCCAGAGACTAAAACGAGCCTAGATACGATTCTGGTGATAGACGACGACCCATCAGTTCGCGACCTAATGTCGCGCTTTCTGACGAAACTGAATTTCCATGTGGTTGCTGCCGCGAATGGAGAAGAGGGCCTCCGCCTTGCCAAGCAGATTCGCCCGTTACTCATTACTCTCGACGTGGTCATGCCTGAATGCGATGGATGGGCCGTTCTGAATAGGCTTAAGAGCGATTCCAAGTTGGCAGAGATCCCGGTCATTATGGTGACGGTCGTGGACAACGAAGCCATGGGCCTGGACTTGGGTGCCTCCAATTATCTAGTCAAGCCGGTCGACCGGGACCGGCTTGCAGTTCTCGTAGAAAAGCACAGAATCACGCGGTCTACCACTATCACGGACGACAATCCCGTCCCCTTATCTTATGTAGCAGACCGCCCAGCAGGCAGCAAGTCAGCCGGCAGCAGAGCCTCCAGGAGCAGGAGAAACTAGAATGCAGAAAATCTTGTTAGTCGAAGACAACGAAATGAATAGAGACATGCTGAGCAGACGACTTCAGCGCAAGGGCTATTGCGTTGTCACCGCGGAGGATGGCGAGAAGGGACTCCTGCTGGCGCGTTCAGAAACACCTGACCTCATTCTGATGGACATAAGTCTTCCGGTTATGAGCGGTTGGGAAGTAACTCGTCTTCTCAAGGCTAACGAGGCTACTCGCCACATCCCCATCATCGCGCTAACGGCGCACGCTTGGGTAACGGATCGTGAGAAAGCAATTGAGGCTGGCTGCGATGACTACGACACCAAGCCGGTTGAATTTGGGCGTCTCAGCGAAAAGATGGAAAACTTGCTCATGGTGAAGAAATGATGATGAATGCGCGGCCGAGCCGATTGCTCATCGTTGATGACAATGAAATGAACCGAGACATGCTCGCCCGCCGGCTTGCGCGCAAGGGTTATGTTATCGGCATGGCAGAGAATGCGCAGGGATTGCTGGAACGTGTCAAACAAGACGCCATAGATCTCGTGTTGTTGGACATTGAAATGCCGCAACTCACCGGCCTTGACGCTCTGAAAACTCTGCGCGAGCACTATTCGCCGAGCGAACTGCCGATCATCATGGTCACGGCAAAAACACAGAGCGACGATATTGTTAAAGCGCTAGATTTAGGGGCCAACGATTATTTGACGAAGCCGATCGATTTTCCAGTCGCGGTGGCGCGCATAGGTACTCAGCTATCAAGCAAACAAGCGCAAGAGGCATTGAAGGAAAGTGAAGAACGCTACGCCCTGGCTGCTCGCGGCTCCAACGATGGCCTTTGGGACTGGAATCTGTCGGCCAATGTTGTTCATTTCTCTCCTCGCTGGAAGGCTATGCTGGGCTATCAAGAAGACCAAATCGGAGACAAGCCCGAAGAATGGTTTGACCGGATCCATGACGCGGATCGAGAGCGCGTTAAAGAGGAGATCGCAGCCCATAAAAAGGGACTGACTCCTCATTTCGAGAGTGAGCACCGAGTGCTGCATAAAGATGGCAGCTTTCGTTGGATGCTGAGCCGCGGGGTCGCCGTGCATGACGCTTCCGGAAATGTTTTGCGCATGGCCGGGTCACAGACCGACATAACCGAAGGAAAGGTCTCCGACCCACTGACGGGATTGCCCAATCGGCTGCTGTTCATTGATCGGGTAGGTCGGCTCATCAAGCATACGAAGCGCCGCAAGGACCAATTGTTTGCGGTTCTATTCCTGGACCTTGATGGGTTCAAGATGATCAACGACAGCATGGGCCACCTGATTGGGGATCAACTTCTGCTGGGAGTAGCCAATCGGCTGGAGAAGTGTTTGCGCTCAACAGATACAGTCGCGCGTCTAGGAGAAACTTTCACTGTCGCGCGCCTAGGGGGGGACGAATTTACAGTCCTGCTCGACGATATTAAAGATCCGAGCGATGCCAAGCGCGCCGCGGAACGCATGATGAAGGCTCTGGCGTCGCCATTCATATTGGGTGGGAAAGAAGTGTTCACTTCTGTGAGCATCGGAATAGCGTTAAGCAGCTCAGCCTACGAGCAACCGGAAGATATCCTGCGAGATGCCGACACGGCAATGTATCGGGCCAAGTCTCTGGGCAAGGCTCGATATGAGGTGTTCGACGCGGATATGCGAGCCAGTGTGATGGCTCGATTGCAACTGGAGACTGATCTGCATCGCGCCCTCGAACGGGGAGAATTGCGCAATTTCTATCAACCGATTGTTGCTCTTGCATCCGGAGAAATTGCCGGCTTTGAGGCTCTGTTACGATGGCAGCATCCAACTCGTGGCCTGCTCGGACCAATCGAGTTTATCCCCGTCGCTGAGGAAACTGGCCTCATACGCGAGCTGGGCTGGTGGAATTTGCGGGAGGCCTGCCGGCAAATCAGCGAGTGGAGAGCGGGGCTACTTGCCCAACGTCGTCTAACGATTAGCGTCAACCTGTCCGCCAAGCAATTTCTACAACCGAACCTGGTCGAAGACATTAGAAAGTTGCTGAGTGAACTCGCACTTCCTCCGGAAGCTCTGAAGCTGGAGATCACGGAAAGCACGGTAATGGCAGACCCCGGGGCTGCGGTGGAGATGTTGCAGCAAATTAAATCCTTGGGTATCCACCTGGCTATCGATGATTTTGGTACGGGCTATTCTTCATTGAGTTACCTACACCGTTTTCCTCTCGATACATTGAAGATTGACCGCTCCTTCATCAGTGGCATGGGGGACGATGGAGAAGGAATGGAGATTGCACGGACAATATTACCCATGGCCAATAATCTTCGCTTAGACGTAGTTGCGGAGGGAGTAGAGACAATGCAACAGGTTGCCTTGCTGAAAAAACTGCACTGCAAATATGGCCAGGGATATTACTTTTCCCGACCGCTGTCTGCCGAGGGGACCGCGGCATTATTGGCAGGAGATTTGACGTGGCAAGCGTGCGAGCAACCAAGTAGCTCAACAGATGTCAGTACAAGGAGTACATGAATGGAGAGCGTCGCTCGGCCGCAGCACAAAAGCCTTGACCGCTAGTTTACATAGCGTGGTCTCCGCTCTCCAAATTTATCCATTGATCAGCTCTTATGAAACTCGCTTGGCAAAACATCATTCACGATCGAGGCCGTTTCTCGGTAACGGTGCTTGGTGTGTCTTTTGCCGTATTTCTGATGGTGTTTCAGGGAAGCCTCTTGGTTGGCTTTCTGCGGGCAGCGTCCAGGCTTATCGATGCCAGCGACTCAGACATTTGGATCACAGCCAGAGGAGTGCAGGCCTTCGAATTTGGGACGACTTTGGAAAGCCGGGTTAGGGAGATGGCTGCTGGTGTTCAGGGGGTATTGGAAACTGACCGTGTTTGCATGGCCTTTGCGGTCTATCGTGCTCCGAACGGAAAGCAACAAGTCGTTGCCCTTGTCGGGGCGGACCCTAATGTGGGGAAGCGCTTCCCGGTTCCAGATGTGCCCGAACTGGCCGGAGAGATATCTCCTGACGCGGTTCTCTACGACGTGAGCGACCGGGATCTGATTGCCGTACCGGCATTGCCGACAGAAGTTGAGATTAATCGACACCGCGCCAGTATCGAGCGGCAAATTAAAGGCTATGGCGCATTCCTCGGTGTCCCTTTTTTGTTTACATCGTATCGAAACGCGATCCGGTACCTGGGATTCGGACCTAACGATGCCATGTACATCGTTTTGCGAGTAGGCCAGGGCTCCTCCGTGTCAGATGTAAAACAAAGCCTGAAGGAACGGCTCCCGGAGGTCGACGTACTGACTCGGGACGAATTTGCTCACAAATCTCGAATGTATTGGACGATAAAAACGGGAGCCGGCGGCGCGATTCTCACTGCAGCTGTATTGGGCTTTTTGATCGGGTTGGTGGTCGTTTCTCAGACCATCTACGCGAACACGATGGAGAACATCGAGGAATACGCGACGTTGAAGGCCTTGGGAGCGCCCAAGTCTCTCGTGGCGCGCA